>ERZ860322.1766-NODE-1766-length-11612-cov-2.781777_pt1 | contig 11612 bp, 7 predicted proteins | sample MGYA00509979_ERZ860322 | MGnify/ENA primary metagenome ERZ860322 (study PRJEB30046, sample SAMN00715217) | human gut metagenome | study: EMG produced TPA metagenomics assembly of the A metagenome-wide association study of gut microbiota in type 2...
CGCCGGTGAGGAAACGATCGGCATTGTAACCGCGTATGATGGCGCGAACCTGACCGTTGTTTCCGGCGCTGTGGACGGTGCGGTAGCGGCTGTGACGGTCGCAGAGGCCGATGTCACCAATACCATCCGTGTGTTGGATGCGTATGGCGTGTATGCGCAGACCGGCGCATCAGACGGATCCGAAGAACTCTCCTTTGATGCGGACGCCATTTTGGCAAGAGACGGCGCGGTGGCGTATATTGTTTGGCAACGGCCGGATCCCATAATGCCGGCTGCGGAAGACGATGATACACTGACCGCACCGGCAGCAGCCTCTCAGTATGACAGCGAGGGCAACCTAAAGCTGGATAATCTGCTGACAAGTACAGCTATTTCCATCAATCAAGGCGGCACTTGGGAACCGCTGAATAATTTGGCATCTATCAAGGACGGCACCCAGGTTCAGGTGGAAATCGTCTACAGTGTACCGGCGAACGCATTCCCAGCCGGCGGCAATACAGCGACCTATACCCTGCCGGCGGGTGTCTATCCCAAAGTAGATTTGTCAGGAAACATCACCGATTCAACCGGAACGATAATTGGTACTTTTGCGCTTTCGAAAAAATCCCCTACGGTCACATTTACATTTAGTAACGACACAAGTCGGGCATTCACCGGCACCTTTAAGTTTAATACCACGATCAATTACGCTGAGACCGGTGGCGACGGCCAGATACATCTGGGCGAGAAAACCTACACCATTGAGCCGGAGTATTCGCTGAACACGAAGAAAGAGCACACCCTTTCGGAAGACAAAAGTAAGGTAAGCTACACCGTTACAGTCAATGCCCCAAATGGTACGCATGACCAGACGGTCACCATTACGGACCGGCTGGCCGAGAATACCGCAAACGGCAGCTATGATACGAGCAGCATCAAAATCGACGGGAAGCCGCTCTCCGAGTATACAGGTGCCGCCATCACCTACAACGAGGACGGCAAGAGCTTTGAAATTACAGGGCTGCCGCCTCTCGGATATAACCAGTCGTATGAGCTGACCTATGATGTAACTGTGGCTGCCGTGACAGGCGCAGACGGTTCCGGTACGCTCGTCAACACGGCCAAGAGCACAACCAATACGCTGCAGAGCAACGAGGTCAAGGATACCGTCACCGTGAAGGAAAGCAGCATTGCCAAAACAGGCACCTATGACGCTGCGACCCACCGCATCAACTGGGTCATCAAGGTTAAAAATCCGGGCGGTGATTTGACAGGCTATAAGGTAACCGACAACCCGACGCCGAAGCTGGACATTGTTGGTAATGTAACGCTGAAGAGGGCTGACGGAACAGTTGTAACAACCATCACTGGCAATGATTTTCTGACCAACGGCTATACCTTCCCGGAAAACTCCAATGCGAGCGCCTATACATTTACCTATCAAACGGTTGCACCGGACCCGGTGAATGGTACCGTTTCTGCAACCAATCAGACAACGCTGGAAAAAGGTTCACGTTCCTATACCGCGACAGCCAATGTTTCCACCGGTGTAGGCAAAGCGGATATTCGAAAGTATCCGGGCACTGTCACGCCGCTGGAAACCGGTGACCAAAAGGTCATGTGGAATATAACCGGAACGGTTCCCGCGGGCGTTAACAGTTTCAAAATCGTGGATAACATCCGCGAACCGCTGTACGGCGTCAAAACCCAGCTGGAAACCGCCATTCGAAACAATCTGTGCTTGACGATGGAAGGCGGAACAACGCTGACATGGGAGGAGGCAGAGGAGAACGGCATACAGATTCAGCTGTCACTTTTTTCCAACGGTTCGAATGACTGGAGCGATCCCTACAACGGCATTTCGGTTTCCGATGATGCAACCGCGGTGCATCGCATCCGATTACAGTTTAGCCGGACGGACGGCAAGAAGCTGCGCATTTTGAGATGCACCATCAGCAATATTCCAACGGTGGCAAAAACGTCCGATATGGCGAACAATACCACGAGGCATTTTGTGAACCGTGCAGAGATTTACACCGATAACGCCGGGAACGAGGGCTGGAGAGGAACTTACGATTATACAAAGATCGGTTCTATCACCAAGGAAACATCTGACAAGAGCGACGATGGGTACAAGCAGAACAACAGCACTACCTATGCCAAAAACAAGGTCATCTGGTATCGCATCAAACTGAATCTGGGTAGCGGTAATGTAGACATGACCCAACCGCTGACGGTGGTAGATAAGATCCCGGACGGCATGAAGCTGGCTACGGACAGTGTTTCTCTTAGCAGCTATAGGATTGCGGCGGATCTGGATACAGCGTCGGGCAATAAATATACGGGACAAGTCAAAAAAAGTCCGAGCGAAAACATATACAGCCTTGTGTTTGGTAGGGATACTTATTGGTCGATTGACACTTCAGATCCAAAGCAGCTGACCATTAAGGTCCTTCCGGTTACGCTGAAAAATCTGATTGACTCAAAGAAAACAACGGATCATACTGTGGAGATCCGCTATGCGCTCCAGCTGGATGATGCGGCAGCCTGGAACGAGCGTACTCTCGAGGAAAAAACCTATACGAATACTGCCACATGGGACGGTGCATCGACATCGTCCGGCATGACCATCACGCGCCCGAAAAAGGAGCTTCTGGAAAAGACCGGCAATTATGATGAAAAAAACCATCAAGCCAATTATACCCTTTGCATCAACCCCCGCGCAGAGGATCTCGCTCCGAGCAGTGACACACTGGAACTGACGGACACGATGAAAAGCGAATACTTCGGCAAAACCGGCATGGAGCTGATGCTGGATTCTATCAAGGTATATGAATACATCCTGCAGGACGGCGACTGGGTAAAGGGCAACGAAGTCAAAGACAGCGTTCGCGTTGAAAAGGTTGAAGAAACCGCATCGACGCGGAAGTACAAGTTCATTCTGCCGGACGAGAAAGCCCTGGTACTGGAGTACTCTTATAAAATGAATCCGGGTAATCTCGCAAGCGACATGGCGGTTACCAATACGGCTACGCTGGCGAGAAAAATTGTAGGCAGTCAGGTTTCGGTGAAAAGCGACAGTGCAACGGCAACTGTAAACAATGCCGTTCTGACTGTTTCCAAGACGGATTCTGCTACAAACTTAGCCATCACGGCAAGCCCGGCAACCTTTGCGATATACCACTATAATAAAACCGACAGTAAGTGGGAGTCCATTGGAACGTGGCAGACTACGAATGGCAGCTTTGACCTGATATTTGCGCAATCCCCTGCAACAGGCAGCTCGCATCTGGTCACCGGGAACCTGTATAAGCTTGTGGAAACAAAGGCTCCAACAGACTATGCGCCGGATGCAACCCCGCACTATTTTATCTGGAATAACACAGCAACGGATGATGACAAAAAAGCAGCTGCGCTTACAACTGCAACCGGAACTACTGTCCCGAAGGGGGTTACCACTGCAAACATCAGCTTTTTGGGCGTGAACGGAGACCGCACCACAATGGCCATCCCCAACAAGCAAAACTGCCTGACCCTGCGCAAAATCTGGTATGGCATCGGGAACGACACGATAGAAGCACCGGTGGACGAGATCCAGGTGCAGCTGTACCGTTACAAGGATGGAAAAGACAAGGCGGACGCGGAGACGGTCGGAAAGCCGGTCACCTTGACAAAAGCTGACGGCTGGACCAAGAAAATTTCTTCCTTGGAGAGCGGTTATCACTACTATGTAGAAGAGTTAGGAACAGACAGTGGCGCGCTTATCTTCTATGAAGTAAAGTACAGTGAAAGCAACGCCACCGGTGTCACCGGCGGCGGCACCATTACCATCACGAACAAGCAAAAACCCAGCTATGAGCTGCCCGCCACCGGCGCGGCCGGCACACCCCCGTATACAGCAGCAGGCGCCCTGATAATGGGCATCGCGCTGATGTTAAGATATCTTATCAACAAACGCAGCCATTCGAGGGGGGGGGGTGAAAATTAGAAATAACCCCTCCACCGATGTGGACAACGCAGACCAAACTATTTGAGCAAGGAGACATAAAACCAATGAAGTACATGAAAAAACTCATGACACTGCTTGCCGTGCTGACGCTTGCACTGGCCATGGCCGTCCCGGCATTTGCAGAAAGCGGTACAGCAAGCAGCACAGGAATGATAACCATTGATAATGCCGTGACGGGTACGACCTACAAGGCTTATCGTATTTTTGACTTGGAAAGCTATGATACAGGCAAAAATGCGTATTCTTATAAGCTGAATTCGGCATGGAATGGCTTTCCTGCATATAGCACAACCATTGACGGCAATACAGTGAGCGCAACAGACTTTTTTAGCGTAAATTCGGCAGGTTATATTGAGTGGAACGGTGCGAAAAAAGATGCCGGAGCGGATTTTGCAAAGCTAGCAAAGGCTTTTGCGGTTGAAAAAAATATTGCATGTGATAAGGCAGAAACCGCATCAAGCGCTACAGTGACCTTTGCAGATTTGACACTGGGTTACTATCTGGTAGATACCAGCCTGGGGTCTCTGTGCAGTCTGGACACAACGGATCCGAGTGTTACCATAAAAGAAAAGAACAGTGATACAACAATCGAAAAGAAAATCGTGATTACTGGTATTACTGGTGATGAGAAGGTTGATAGCAACAGTGCAGGCATTGGTGATACCGTAAACTTTAGCATAACCATTACGGTAAAGGATGGTGCCCCGAAGAACTATGTTCTGCACGATAAGCTCTCCGGTCTGACATTTGATTCTGATTCACTTAAAGTTAAAATTGGAGCAACAACGCTTACTCCAAATACTGACTATACCTTGGAAACAAACCCCACAGATGGGGATTCCTTTGATGTAAAATTTACTAATGGCAAGCTCAAACCGAACGATGTAGTCGTTGTTACCTATTCGGCAACGGTTGCGGCAAACGCCACGATTGCGGGAGCAGGCAACAAAAACACGGCAAAGCTGGTGTATAATGGGAAAGACAGCACCGAAGAAGAGACAACAACCTATGTTTGGAAACTGAATGTACACAAATATACGCTGGACAGTACAAACAAAGAAGTGGCATTGAGTGGTGCAAAGTTTGTACTGTACCGCATGGACGGTACCGACAAAAAGTATTATGCAAAGCTGACTGGCGGTAAAATCGACAGTTGGGTAACCAATCAGAGCGATGCAACAACTTTGGAAACTTCCGGCGAAGGTGATATTTTGATTGAAGGTCTCAACGTGGGAACCTATTATCTGGAAGAAACCGAAGCGCCCGCAGGGTATAATAAGCTGACCGAACCCATTGAAGTTGAAATCACCGCAACGACCAGTGCCACAAATGGGAGTGAAACGGTTAAATATAAGAATTCAAGCGAAACCTCTTATACACCAGCAACAGATGCAACTGTTAAGGTTTTGAACAGCGCCGGAACGCAGCTGCCCTCCACCGGCGGCATGGGCACCACGGTCTTCTACGTTGTCGGCGGCGGCCTGATGGCTGTGGACCCCGGCCAGATGGAAGCCGGACGCAGCCTTGGCCTGAACTACATGACCACCATGGTGGTCATCATCATCCCGCAGGCCATCCGTGCGGTGCTGCCTGCACTGGGCAACGAGTTCATCATTCTGCTCAAGGATACTTCCCTGATCACCACCATCGGCGGCAAGGAGCTGCTGTATGCTGCACAGGGCATTATGAACCGTACCTACGACGCCATGTTCCCCCTGCTGGGCGTTGCATTGATCTACCTGATCCTTGTTATGCTGTTTACATGGCTGCTGAGCAAGTTTGAGAGGAGGCTGGCACAAAGTGACCGATAAGATTTTGGAAGTACGCGGCCTGACCAAGACCTATGGCGGCGTAAAGAAGCGCGGCGCAAAAAAGGCCGACCCCACGCTGGACGTGCTGAAGGGCATCGACCTTGACATCTACCGCGGCGATGTGGTTTGCCTGATCGGCCCTTCCGGCTGCGGCAAGTCCACCTTTCTGCGCTGCCTGAACCGGCTGGAGACCCCCTCCTCCGGCTCTATCAAGTTTGAAGGCGTGGAGGTGGACGAAGCGCACATCGACCCCGTGCGCCAGAAGATGGGCATGGTGTTCCAGCACTTCAACCTGTTCCCCCACCTGACCGTGAAAAAGAACCTTGAGCTGGCACCCAGCCTGCTGAAGCTAAAGGACAAAGAGGCCATCTCTGCCCGTGCAGACGAGCTGCTGGCACGCGTAGGTCTGGCCGATAAGGCCAACGTCTACCCCAAGAGCCTGTCCGGTGGCCAGCAGCAGCGCATTGCCATCGCCCGCGCGCTGGCTATGGACCCGGACGTGATCCTGTTCGACGAGCCCACCAGCGCCCTCGACCCCGAAATGGTGGGCGAGGTTCTGGAACTGATGAAGGAGCTGGCCCACACCGGCATCACCATGCTGGTGGTCACCCACGAAATGGGCTTCGCCCGCGAGGTGTCCAACCGCGTCATCTTCATCGACGACGGCAAGATCCAGGAGGACGAGCCGCCGCAGGAACTGTTCACGAATCCGAAGCATCCCAGACTGAAAGCATTCCTTTCTAAGATGCTGTAATACTTTTCCACATAGAAAACCTCCGCTGTGCAAAAACACAGCGGAGGTTTTTGTTGTACTTCGTCAAAAATTATGGTATAATGCAAATAAGGCGCTGATTGCAAAATTGGTGGTCATGCTTTCTATCCCGTATCGCTGCTTCTTTTCACATAGAACGAAGCAGAGGTTCCGGGAGGAAACTTTTTTGGGGAAGTACCCTGCCCGGAGCCTTGAAGGCGAAGGGAGGGATATCGGATGACTCTGTTGGAAACTCTCGCACTGCTTACGTTCATTCTCACGCTGCTGGGTCTGATCGTGGATGTGATCCGCCTGACCGTCGAGGTTATGGCAAAGTTTTCCCAGACGAAAAGCGATGATAACAAAAAAGATTGACCGCCTACAGTTACCAGCCGAGCGGTCAATCTTTTTGACTAACGGGATGGAAAGCTGACCTTTGCAGTCAGCGCCCCTTCTGTTTGTAGTATAATCGAAGCTATGTGATTTGTCAAGTTATCCTGTTCCATCGATTATTTCTATCAATATTTTAGATTTTACAATTCTTCTGTACTGTACTATAATGAAGTTATCGTCTTCATTCCATTGATCTACAGGAGGAATCTGCCTTGCTGGTAAATCTTATCGAATCCGTCTATCGCCTGCTGTGGGGCGATCTATTCACCATCCCGCTGGGCGGCGGCATCGGCATTTCCTTCATGGTGGTGCTGCTGTTCACGGCGGGCATCTGGTTCACCTGCCGCACCCGTCTTTTGCCGGTGCGGCTGTTCCGGGATATGATCGCCGCCGTGTGCGAGAAAAAGCAGGGCAGGGACGGCCTTTCCTCCTTTCAGACGCTGGTCATTTCCACCGCCACCCGCGTTGGCATGGGCAATCTGGTGGGCGTGGTGGCTGCTGTTTCTGCAGGCGGTGCCGGTGCGGTGTTCTGGATGTGGGTCACTGCCATTCTGGGTGCGTCCACCTCCTTTATCGAATCCACCCTTGCCCAGAAATACCGCCAGCCCGACCCGCTGTACGGCGGCTGGCGGGGCGGCCCGGCCTACTACCTGCATGTGCTGGCCGAGCGCAAGCGGGGCAAAAAGCTTCGCCGCTCGGTGTGCGCAGCACTGTTTGCGGTGTCCGGCCTGATCTGCTGGTGCGGCATCAGCCAGGTCATCTCCAACTCAGTCAGTTCTGCCTTTGAAAACGCCTTTCACGTCCCGCCACTGGCCACCACCGTGGTGCTTACCCTGCTGGCAGCGCTGATCGTGCTGCGCAAGAATGCCACCGTGAAAAGTCTGGACGTGATGGTGCCCATCATGGCGGTGTGCTATTTTGTCATCACCGTGGGCATCGTGCTGTTTAACCTGCCCAAGCTCCCGGCGGTGTTCGGGCGCATCTTTGCGGAAGCGTTCGGTCTGCGGCAGGCCGTGGCTGGCGGCTTTGGTGCTGTGCTGATGAACGGTGTCAAGCGCGGCCTGTTCTCCAACGAAGCGGGCAGCGGTTCGGCACCCTGTGCAGCTGCCGCCGCAGAGTGCGACGACCCGGTCAAGATGGGCTTTGTGCAGGCACTGGGCGTGCTGATCGATACGGTGGTGATCTGCAGTTGCACAGCCTTTTTGATGCTGCTGGTGCCGCAGGAGATCACGGAAGGACTTGCGGGCATGGACCTTTTGCAGACTGCCCTGCAGTACCATCTGGGCGGCTTTGGTGTCGTGTTCATTGCGGCCACGCTGGCGCTGTTCAGCTTTTCCACCTTTCTGGGCGTTTTGTACTATGCCCGCGGCAATGTGGCCTATCTGTGCGGCGACAACTGGTGGAGCCAGACCGTGTATAAGCTGATCGCGCTGGCCATGCTGGTGATCGGCGGTATGCAGGCCTACACGGTGGTGTGGGATCTGGGCGACGTGGGCATTGGCCTGATGACCATTTTCAACATGATAGCCTTGGTGCCCATGGCAAAGGAAGCGCTTGCCGCCCTGAACGACTACGAAAAACGCAAAAAACTGCAGTAAATAGCAAAGGCCCGGCTCCCTGTAACATGGGAACCGGGCCTTTCAGGTTATTTTATTGCAGATCAGATTTGTTTAAAAGCAGTCCGGCTGCCAGTCCCACCGCTGCGGGCAGTACCCAGCCAAAGCCCATGCTGCCCAGCGGCAGAGCGTTGGCGGCGGCAGATACTGCCCCCAGCGGCAGCGCAGCGGCGATGCTCTGCAGGGCGGTCAGGCCCATGCACAGCGGATACACCGCCCGGTGCTTTTCAAGGCCCGGCATAAAGGAAAGCAGGATCAGCACGATGGCTGCGGGATAAATGGCGTTCAGCACCGGAGTGGACAGCCGGATGATGGCAGCAAGGCCGAGGTTCGATACCAGCATACTGGCCACAGCAAAAAAGGCGGCAAGGGCAGGGTAGGGGATGCGGGGCAGCAGCTGATGAAAATACTGCCCCACGCAGGCGATCAGGCCCACGCAGGTGTTGAAGCATGCGATCACAAAAATGGCCGCAATGAGCACAAGGCCCGCCCGGCCGAACAGCTGCTGTGCCAGAGCGGTGAGCACCTCGGCACCGGTGGCAAGGCCCGGATACACCGTGCCGGTCTCGGCCCCGGCGTGGCCCAGCATGGCGTAGACCACCAGCATCAGCCCGCCTGCAATAAAACCGGCCCGGATGGTGCCGCCTTCCACGGCACGGCTTTCTGTGACACCCCGGGCGCGGATGTTCAGGGCAATGACCGCGCCAAAATTCAGCCCGGCCAGCGTGTCCATGGTCTGGTAGCCGTACAGGATGCCCTGCACAGCGGGCAGGGCTGCGTACTCTGCGCTGGGTGTGCCGTAGTGTGCCGCCAGCGGATGGATGAGACACCCGGCAAACAGCACCACGATGAGCACGATCAGGCAGGGGCAGAGGATGCGGCCCAGCCAGTCGGTAAGCTTTTCCGGCCGCAGCGCCACCAGAAAGGCCGCTGCAAAAAACAGCACCGAGTAGGCCAGCTGCAGCCCGGTACCGCCGCCCACCAACGGCACCAGCATCTGGAACGAGGTGCTTGCCGTGCGGGGGATGGCAAGGCAGGGGCCAATGGAAAGATACACCAGAATGGTGAACACCATGGCGAACACCGGATGCACCCGGCCGGCAAGCTTATCCAGACCGCCTGCCCGTGCCACAGCCACCACGCCCGCAATGGGCAGGCCGACGGCGCTGACGGCAAGGCCCGCAAAGGCAGGCCAGAGGCTGGTACCGGCCTGTGCGCCCAGATGCGGCGGGAAGATCAGGTTCCCGGCTCCGAAAAACATGGAAAACAGTGTAAAGCCGACCAGAAGCAGATTTTTGCCGGAAAGCTTCTGCATAGGACAGACACCTCATTTCTTTCCTGCATCAAAGATGACAGAGATTTATACAGTTCAGTTTATCGTTTTATGCATTTCATGTCAAGAAAGAAAAACATGAAGAAAAGTAATGGCAGGCATGATAAGCTCTTATGCATCATGATGCACGGGTCATTGGCGTTTGGAAAAAGATGTGGTATGATACTTATACAATCCGCAGAGCGGAGGCCATTTCAGACCGTCAGGAGCAGGAAAGAACCATGAACCAACACAAACAACTTTTTGAGCGGCTGGCTGCTGCGGCCTTCTGGCTGGCGGTGTGGCAGTGCGCCGCCATGGCGGTGGGACAGGAGGTGTTCCTTGTTTCGCCGGTGCAGGCGGTGCGCACTCTTTTGCAGCTTTTGCCGCAGGCAGAGTTCTGGCAGCGGGTGGGTTTCAGCTCCGGGCGCATTCTGCTGGGTTTTGGGCTGGGCGTGGCCGTAAGCATCGTGCTGGCTGTGGCCGCACAGGCGTGGCACACGGCAGATGTGCTGCTTGCTCCGGTGCTGCAGCTGGTCAAAGCCACGCCGGTGGCAAGCTTTATCATTCTGGCGCTGGTGTGGGTGCGGGGGGCATCGCTTTCGGTGCTCATCAGCTTTTTAATGGTGCTGCCCGTGCTGTACGGTGCGGTGCGCACCGGCATCCAGAGCGCAGACCCACAGCTGTTGGAGATGACGAAGGTGTTTCGCCTTCCGCTGGGCCGACGGCTGCGGGCGGTGTGGCTGCCTGCGGTGCTGCCGGCCTTCCGGCAGGGATGCAGCGTGGCCCTTGGCATCTGCTGGAAGAGCGGCGTTGCCGCTGAGGTGATCGGACTGCCCAATGGCAGCATCGGCGATGCACTCTACCGGGCCAAGATCACCCTTTCCACCGGGGAGCTGTTCGCATGGACGTTTGTGATCATCCTGCTCAGCGCCGGGTTTGAAAAGCTGTTCCTGCTGCTTCTGGACTGCGTGACCCGCACCGTGACCGGGGAGGTGCCGCAATGCTGACCATCGAGCATCTGACAAAACAGTTCGGGAAGAAAACGCTTTTCCGGGATCTCTGCCTCACGGTGGAAGGCCCGGCGGTGCTGTGGGCACCCAGTGGCTGGGGCAAGACCACATTGCTGCGCATCCTCATGGGGCTGGAAGAACCCACTTCTGGCATAGTACAGGGCGTTGGCCGGATGGCAGCAGTGTTTCAGGAAGACCGGCTCTGCCCGCAGCTGACAGCTGTGCAGAACGTGACGCTGGTATTGCCCGGCAGTGCAGAACAATACAAAGAGCAAATCATAAAAGACTTTCAACAGCTTGGCATGGATGCTGCCGCATTGGCCCTGCCTGCAGCAGAAAGCTTGTTGAGGCGGGTGTGCCGGAGGGGCGGATAATTGAAGCTTGTGAGCATAGTTATAGCGGGCTGGTGGAAGCGATTAAGAAGTCAGCGGGGAAGCCGGAAGCGGGAATTGGACGTTAGAGCGGAGAGCGGAATACACATGATTAAAAAAAGAAAAATAAAAAAGTACTGTACAAATCAAAATCATTGTTCTATAATAACATACAAACATAGTATGTTTATGTATTACATAAACATAACACCAGATTCATGAAATGTTTTCATGAATTGATATTAGAAAATGTGGAATAATACCACAAGAAAAGAGGATCGTATGGGAAAGATATATAAATCAGCAGCAGACTTAATAGGCAACACACCACTTGTAGAAGTCGGACATATTGAAGAG
>ERZ860322.1768-NODE-1768-length-11599-cov-3.424983_pt1 | contig 11599 bp, 10 predicted proteins | sample MGYA00509979_ERZ860322 | MGnify/ENA primary metagenome ERZ860322 (study PRJEB30046, sample SAMN00715217) | human gut metagenome | study: EMG produced TPA metagenomics assembly of the A metagenome-wide association study of gut microbiota in type 2...
CTCCGCTGGATGTCTCCCGCCCAGGTCACTGTCCAATATGTTTGACAAACCTACACTTTTCTCATATTTTCAAAAAAATCCGAAATTCCGCTCAGCAGGGCTTCACGATCAGGTTGACGAGCTTGTTCTTGACGTGAATGACCTTGACGATCTGCATGCCGGCGATGGCCTTGGCGACCTTCTCGCTCGCCTTCGCCGCTTCGACGACGGTATCCTGATCGCTGTCCACGGGAACGGTGATCGTGCCCTTGAGCTTGCCGCCGACCTGAACGGCCATCTCAACGGAGGAAGCGACGGTCTTGCTCTCGTCATACTCCGGCCACGCGCACTGCATCGCCATCTTGCCCTCGTGCTTGGCGGCAAAGCCCTTCTGCTCCCACAGCTCTTCGACCATGTGGGGTGCGAACGGAGAGAGCATGAGCAGCAGCGCTTCGAAGTCACCGCGGCTGAGACCGTTGGAATAGAACTCGTTGACCATGGCCATAAGGGCGGCGATGGCGGTGTTCATCTTGAGCGTATCGATGTCGTCCGTGACCTTCTTGATGGTCTTGTGGACGATGGGCGCGTTCTTTTCGGAAACGCCCTCTTCCTCCGTCACCTGATCGGCGAGGTTCCACACGCGGTCGAGGAAGCGCTTGCAGCCCTTGACAGCGTCGTCCGACCAGGTAGCGACCTTTTCAAAGTCGCCGATGAACATGATATAAAGGCGCATCGTGTCCGCGCCGTAGGCCTTGACGACATCATCGGGGTTGACGACGTTGCCGAGGGACTTACTCATCTTGACCGCCGGGCGCAGCGCCTGATTGCCGTACTTGGCGATGAGCGCGTCCTTCTCCTCCTGCGTGGAGACGTTGCCGACGTAGTGCGGGTTCTGGCCGAGGATCATGCCGTGGCTCGTGCGCTTGGCATAGGGCTCCTTCGTGTGGACAACGCCGATGTCGTAGAGGAACTTGTGCCAGAAGCGGGAGTAGAGAAGGTGCAGCGTGGTGTGCTCCATGCCGCCGTTGTACCAGTCCACAGGGCCCCAGTACTGCTCCGCCTCGTGAGAGACAGGCTCATGGTCGTTGTGCGGATCCATATAGCGCAGGAAGTACCACGAAGATCCCGCCCACTGGGGCATGGTGTCAGTCTCGCGCTTGGCGTCGCACCCGCACTTGGGGCACTTGGTATTGACCCAGTCGGTCATCTTGGAAAGCGGGCTCTCGCCGTCGTCGGTCAGCTCATAGCTGTCCACCTGCGGCAGAACGAGCGGCAGCTCCTCCTCGGGAACAGGCACCCAGCCGCACTTGGGGCAGTTGACAAGGGGGATCGGCTCGCCCCAATAGCGCTGGCGGGAGAAGACCCAGTCGCGCAGCTTGTAGTTGACCTTTTCGCGGCCCCAGCCCTGCTCGACAGCATACTGCTTCATCGCGGGGATCGCGTCCTTGACGGTCATGCCGTTGAGGAAGCCGGAGTTTACCATAATACCGGTGTCGTCCTTGAGCGTGAAGGCTTCCTTCGTGATGTCGCCGCCCTCGACGACCTCCACGATGGGAAGGCCGAAGGCCGTGGCGAAGTCCCAGTCGCGCTGGTCGTGGCCGGGAACGCCCATGACAATGCCCGTGCCGTAGCCCATGAGGACATAGTCGGAGACGAACATCGGCACGACCTTGCCGGTGGCGGGGTTGATGACCTCAATGCCCTCAAGGCGCACGCCGGTCTTTTCCTTGTTGAGCTCGCCGCGCTCAAAGTCACTCTTGCGGGCGGCGGCAGCCTGATAGGCCTCGACCTCGTCCCAGTTCTTGATGAGATCCTTCCACTTTTTGAGCATCGGGTGCTCGGGAGAAATGACCGTGTAGGTCACGCCGAAGAGGGTATCAACGCGTGTGGTGTAAACGGTGACGTCATCGCCGGTGTTGGTCTTGAAGGTGACCTCCGTGCCGGTGGAACGGCCGATCCAGTTGCGCTGCTGGGTCTTGACGCGCTCAATGTAGTCGACCTCGTCAAGATCGTCGATCAGGCGGTCGGCATACTTCGTGATGCGCAGCATCCACTGGCTCTTTTCCTTGCGGATAACGGGCGCGCCGCAGCGCTCGCACACGCCTTCAACGACCTCTTCATTGGCAAGCACGCACTTGCAGCTCGTGCACCAGTTGACGGGCATCGTGGTCTTGTAGGCAAGGTCATGCTTGAACATCTGCAGGAAAATCCACTGCGTCCACTTGTAGTAGCTCGGGTCGGTCGTGTCCACCACGCGGTCCCAGTCGAAGCCGTAGCCGAGCATCTTGAGCTGGCGGGTGAAGTTCTTGATGTTCTGCGCCGTAATGATGGCGGGGTGAATGTGGTTCTTGATGGCAAAGTTCTCCGTCGGCAGGCCGAAGGCGTCAAAGCCCATGGGGTTGAGGACGTTGTAACCCTGCATGCGCTTCTTGCGGCAGATGATGTCCATCGCCGTGAACGGGCGCGGGTGGCCGACGTGCAGGCCAGCGGCGGAGGGATACGGGAACTCAATGAGGCCGTAGAACTTGGGGCGCTTGTCGCCTGTTACGGCAGCATAGGGCTTTTCCTGCTCCCACTTTTCCTGCCATTTTTTCTCAATGGCTGTAAAATCGTACTTCATGGATCTTCTCCTTTATGTGAATTATTTTTTGACGCGAAAAAAGTCCCTGACCGTTCCAAAAACGGTCAGGGACGTAAAAACTCTTTACGCGATACCACCCTGATTCAGCGCGCGGTCACCCGCGTGCCCTCAGCAGCTTCGATAGCCATGCCCGTAACGGAGGCGAACCGTCTCGCCCTTTCAGGCGGGCTGCTCGGGAGTGAGTCATTCACGTGCGCTTCCCCGCCGGCTTGCACCGACCGCCGGCTCTCTTCGGGCGGAAATCGCGCGTCTTTATGCTCCGTCATTGCGTTTTGTATCAATATAGCATGACCATTTTAGGTGTTTTGTCCCGCCTTGTCAAGCGTTATTTTTCAGGTGGGATCGCCCTTACTCCGCGTGGGGCAGGAGCGCGCTCAGATCGACCTCTTCTCCGTCGGCCCAGAGGTGCTCAAGAGAGTAGAACTTGCGCGCCTCATCATTGAACACGTGGACAACGATGCAGCCATAGTCGAGCAGCACCCACGTGCCGCCGCGGTAGCCCTCGCGGTGCAGCGGCTCTTCGCCCGCCTCCGTGAGCTGCTTTTCCACCTCGTCGCACAGGGCGTTGATCTGCGTGTTGGACGTACCGGTGCAGATGACAAAGTACTCCGCGAGCGTCGTGATCTTGTCGATGCGAATAAGTTTGATCTCCTTACCCTTTTTGCCGTCGAGTGCTTTCACGGCGATCTCGGCCATTTCTCTGGAAGGTAACATAGGGGTCTCCTTTTCTTATTTCAGTTTGATGTTGTTTCGTGTTATTTCCCGTTACGGGCGCAGCCACTCGGGCATTTCATCAACGACGGTATCGCTGCTGCCGGTATCGCCCGTATTGCCGCCCTCTCCCGTTCCGGGGTCGGTCGTGCCGCTATTTCCGGGATCTGTCGTACCGGGGTCTACCGTACCGCTATTTCCGGGGTCTGTCGTACCGGGGTCTACCGTGCCGCTATTGCCCGGATCGGTCGTGCCGGGATCGGTCGTCTCGCTGCCGTTTCCTGTATTGGTTTCCGTCCCGGAATTGCTGCTGGTCCCGCCGAGAATATCTCCGCTGTATCGATCCACAACGACCGGAGGCGCCACTGCAGCCTTGCTGTCCTCCACATGACCGGTGGAAGAGGAAAGCGAACCATCAGAATTGAGCGACATGATGTCAAGGTCGCTCATCGTGAACTTCTCAACAAAGGGGCTGAGCTCGTTGTTCACAATGTTCAACAACTCCTGCGCCTTGGGGAAAACATAGTTCTGCGGCCACCTCGGATACGCGCGGCTGTAGACATACAGTGCCGTATTCGGCATGGTGACAAAGTTGACATCTTCGACCTTGAGCCCGCCCATCACGGCCTGCGAGCCGAACCAGAGCATTTCCTCAAACGTGAGGTCGGAGGTGACGTTATTTTTCACCGCGCGGGCAAAGTCGCCGATCTTCGTCACGTTCTTGAGCTGCAAAAGCTGCTCGATCATCGCTTTCAGAAGCGACTGCTGCGTCTTGATGCGGCCAAGGTCGCCGTCCGGATAGCCGTAGTGTATATCGGTGTCGTGGCGGTAGCGCAGCACCTGCATTACATCGCTGCCGCTGAGTTTGCGGTAACCCTTGGTCTGGTGAATGTGCAGATCCTGATAGGGGTCGTCGTAGTTCATGTTGCGCGGCACATCGTAGTAAACGCCGCCCATGGCCTCCACGATCGCGCCGACCGCGTCCCATTCGACAATGACCTGATAGTCCGGCTCGAAGCCGACGAGCTGGGAAATCTCCTTATAGAGTGCCTTGATGCCCTTTTCTCCCCCGCCGTAGTAGTTGTAGACGGAGTTGATGCGCTTGACGTCCCAAGGGACGTTGACCATTGTGTCGCGCGGGATGGACATGACGGTCGCCTTCTGGTTCGTCACGTCGTAGCTCGCGAGCAGCATCGTGTCGGTGTTGCCGCCGCCGCCCGTGTCGCGCCCGAGGACGAGCACCGTGTAGAAATCCTTGCTCTTTCGCTCGCCGTCCGCGCGCGGGCGCACGCCGTCGCCGTAGTCGATCTCATCGACCTGCGTCTGGTTGGGGTCCTTCTGCGCATCGCCCTTGTTCGGCAGCTGCGGCGCGCGGATCTTCAGAAGGTAGCTTCCGCCCGCGACCACGCCGCACAGCAGCGCGATGAGCAGCACGCGTCCAAGCAGCCGCCCTGGGTGGGAAAAGGTCTCCTTGACCTGCTCCCACGCCTCGTCGCAGTTGCGCTCGAAAAAGCTCTCTTCATGGTGCACGCGCCGTCCCTCGTAGCGGATGCTGTCTCTATCGTTTTCGTAAAAGTCCTTATCATTCATGGCTATGTCCTCTCAGCTCGTCCAGTGCTTCCAGCGTGTTGTGATGGACGGGGTTCCCCCGCTCTTCCATCTCCTCCACGGTCATGGCGAGCCCCATCGCAAGCCCTCGGTCAATATCCTCCCACACGACCTTGCGCAGTTCCTCCACGCCGTCGAAGTCGCGGTTCGGCTCAATGTAGTCGGCGAGATAGAGCACCTTTTCCAGCACCGTCATACCGGGCTTGCCCGTCGTGTGCCAGAGAATGGCGTTGTAGATCTCGTCGTCCGCGCCGAACACGTCGCGCGCGAGCGCCGCGCCGGTCTTGGCGTGCAGCAGCTTGAGCGCGCGCTGCTCCAGCTCGTCGAGCGCGATGTGGTAGTGCTCGCAGAGCGCGAGCTGCTCTTCCATCGAAAGGCGCTTGGTCGCGTCGTGCAGGAGCGCCGCAAAGCGCGCCTTTTCAACATTTGCGCCATAGCGTTCCGCGAGTTCCTTCGCCGTCTGCTCGGTGCCGAGCACGTGGGGAATGCGCTTCGCCTTGAGGTAGGAGAGCGCGATGGGTCTCAGTTCCTCTAAGCTTAGACGTTTCAAATCGAGATTTGTTCCATATAAATGCTCACGCAGGATATAACCGAGCACCGCGGGTGCAAGAAGCCCCGCCGTTTTCCCCTTCGGGATGCGCTCGCGCAGCTCGGTGGACGAAACGTCCACAAGGTTCGGCAGCGTCATCGTCACGATGCGGCTGCCCGGGAACTTTTCCCCAAGAAAATCCCGCTGCGGTGCAAAAAGCGCCTCGCCGTCCTTCTCCGTGCGTCCGAAAGCGCAGAGCCCTGCATGGCGCAGGATCTCCTCCGGCTTGTACCAGTTCTGGAACGAGAGGAACATATCCGTCCCCATCAAAAGCCACAGCTCGTCATTCGGGCGCTGCTCGTGGATCTCGCGCACGGTATCGACGCTGTAACTCTTGCCCTCGCGCGCGACCTCCATATCCGACACCGTGACCGTTATCCCCGTGTCGAGCGCGATCTGCTCCCCCATCAGGCGCGTCATCGCAAGGCGGTGCTCCTTCCCTGCCGCATCGGCGGAGAGTGCCTTGTGCGGCGGAATGCCCGCGGGAATGAGCAGCAGCTCGTCGAGTCCCAGATACTTCGCCGCGCTTTCCGCTGCGGCCATGTGACCCAAATGCGGCGGGTTGAAACTGCCGCCGTAAATTCCGATCTTCAAAATTGTTCGACCTCTTTTTCTCTTTTACACGGTCTTTTTCGCCGCCTTGGGCAGCACGATCTTATCCTTCTTGTCCTTTTTGTGCGAGGGGCGGTAGAGCACGAATTTTGTGCCGATGACCTGCACCTGCTCGCTGCGCGTCAGCTCGCTCAGCTCCTGACACGCCTCGCGCGCGGTGAGCATGCTGTTTTCGAGCACGCGGCACTTGATGAGCTCACGCGCCTCGAGTGCGTCGTTCGCCTGCTTGACGAGGTTGTCGCCGATGCCGTCCTTGCCGATGTGAACGATCACGTCGAGGTCATTCGAAAGGCTGCGCAGATACGCGCGCTGTTTGCTGCTTAATTCCATAGTATTTCCTTATCCTTTTTTATTGATGTTCCGCAAGATAATTCTTGAGCGTTTCCTTGAATGCCCGCAGCGCCTTGCCGCGGTGCGAGATCTCCGCTTTTTCTTCCGCCGTCATCTGTGCAAAGGTCTTTCGCTTGTCAGGCGCGAAGAACACGGGATCGTAGCCGAATCCGTTTTCGCCCATGGGGGCAAAGGCGATCGTGCCCTCCACATCGCCGTCATTCTGCAAAATATCGCCGTTCGGGAAAGCGCAGGTGATGGTCGTGTGAAAGTGGGCGCGGCGGTCGGCCTGCCCGTGCAGCATTTGCAGCAAAAGACGGTAGCGGCCGATATCGTCCAGCCCCTCGCCGCCAAAGCGCGCGCTGTAAACACCGGGGCCGCCGTTGAGCGCGTCCACGCACAATCCCGAATCGTCCGCGATGGCGGGCAGCTTCGTCGCCTCCATCACCGCCTTTGCCTTTAAGAGAGAATTCTCGGCAAAGGTCTCGCCCGTTTCCTCCACCTCGATCTTCACGCCGAGGTCGGCCTCAGACACGACCTCCACGCCGAGGTCGCTCAGAATGGCGCTCATTTCCTTCAATTTCTTGGGGTTCTGCGTTGCCAGAACAAATTTCATCGTCAAACCTCCCACGGGTCCTTTTCCCGTCTTTTTCTGCTCTTTTCTTCGCGCTTTTCTTCCTCGCGCTGCGCCTTGCGCTCTTCGCGCTGCGCGCTCATCTTTTCCTGCCATGCCGTGAACTTTTTGTCGAGCTTATCGAGCGGCCACTCGATCTCCGGCACGGGAACAATGACCACCTTGCAGCTTTCACAATAGTACGCGGGCGTCTGGTAATTACAAAATAATCCGGCCTTGACGAGCGTGACGGAATTTTTGTCATCAGGGTCCGAACCCAGCATACCGTCCTTCCCGCGCCCCATCCACTCGATGTGGTCGCGGTAAGCGGGGATCACACCGTCGCGCATTTCTTTTCCGCAATAGGGGCAAACAGAAGTAATTCCCATATTCGTCTCCTTATGTCTCGCAGGTTTATGATTTTCCCCCTCAGATGAGCGCCTTGACGTATTCCTCCGCATTGAATGGCTGGAGATCGTCGATGCCCTCGCCGAGGCCAACAAACTTCACGGGCACGCCCAGCTCCTGCGCGATAGCGACGCAGATGCCGCCCTTGGCCGTGCCGTCGAGCTTCGTGAGCACGATACCGGTGAGGTCCGCCGTGTCGAGAAACTGCTTGGCCTGGATGAGGCCGTTCTGGCCGGTCGTGGCATCGAGCACCATGAGCGTTTCAATGTCGGCCTCCGGCAGCTCGCGGCGGATGACGCGGGTGATCTTATTGAGCTCGTTCATGAGGTTTGCCTTGTTGTGCAGGCGGCCGGCCGTGTCGATGATGACAACGTCCGTGCCGCGGGCCTTCGCCGCCTGAATGGAATCGAACACCACGGCGGCAGGGTCGGAGCCCTCCTCGTGCTTGACGATGTCCACGCCCGCGCGCTGCGCCCAGACAGTGAGCTGGTCGGCCGCCGCGGCGCGGAACGTATCCGCCGCCGAGAGCAGGACACGGTTGCCCTCCTTCTTGAGCTGGGCGGCGAGCTTGCCGATCGTCGTCGTCTTGCCGACGCCGTTGACGCCGACGACGAGCACGACCGATGGCTGCGTCGTGAGCAGGAGCATGGTGTCCTGCACCTTGAGGATGCGCGTGAGGATCTGCACGAACTCCTTTTTCACCTCGGCGCCGGTGCGCAACTTCTTGAGCTCGATGGCCTTGCGCAGCTGGGCGATGGCCTTGGTCGTCGTTTCCACGCCGGTATCGGCGAGGATGAGCGTTTCCTCGAGGTCCTCGAAAAATTCCTCGTCGCCCGGCTCATAGGCGGCAAAAATGCCGGTCAGCTGGGCGTCCATCTTCGTCTTGGTCTTGGTCAGGCCCTGTTTGATCTTATCAAAAAATCCCATAGAACTATCTTCTCCGTTACGATATGGTTTTAGCCGCTTCATCCAGCGAAAGCTCGATGACGCGGGATACGCCTTTTTCCTGCATGGTCACGCCGAACAGATGGTCGGCCTCCTCCATGGTGCCGCGGCGGTGCGTGATGACGAGAAACTGCGTGTTTTTGGCCAGGCGGCGCATATACTGCACATAGCGCGTGACGTTCGCCTCGTCGAGCGCAGCCTCGATCTCGTCCATGACGCAAAACGGCGTCGGCCGCACCTTCAAAATGGCAAAGTAGAGTGCGATGGCCACGAACGCCATCTCGCCGCCGGACATGAGGCTCAGCGTCGAGAGCGCCTTGCCGGGCGGCTGCACCTTGATCTCGATGCCGCTGTCGAGCACATGCTCCGGGTCCTCGAGCACGAGCGCGGCCTTGCCGCCGCCGAACAGCTCCAGAAACGTCTGCCGGAAGCACTCGTCTATCTGGCGGAAATGAGTCAGGAACACATCCTTCATCTCTGATGTGATGTCGTTTATTATGCCGAGCAGCTCGCTCTTGGCCTTGTCAACGTCGTCCCGCTGCCCGGTCAGGAACTCATAGCGGGTGTTGACGCGCTCATATTCGTCTATCGCGCCCAGATTCGGATTGCCGAGAGAGTTTATCTCACGGCGCAGCTCATTTATCGCCTTTGTCGCCTTCTGGAGATTCTCCACAGGCTGGCGAACGGCGTTTGCAGCGCTGTGGCTCAGCTCGTAGTTATCCCAGAGCTTGTCGAGCAGCTGCTTTTCCTCCATCTCGGCGGCGAGCTTACGCTGCTCTATCTTCGCAGTGCGGCGCTCAAGATCAATAATGTCGCTGTTCCGCTGCTGTGCATCCTTTTCTGCACGGGTGCGCTTCCCTTCCAGCTCTATCTTGCTGGCACTTATCTTTGCAATCTCGTCTTTTATCGTTCGGATATCGGAATTTATCTCCGCAAGTTTCGCATTCTTTTCTTCCAGCCGCTGCTCGAACTGCTCTATCTGCCGCTCGTGCGCCGCGACGGCGTTCCGCCGCGCTTCGCTGTCTCCGGTCAGGCTGTCGAGCAGGAGCGAGAGCTGGTGCACCGAATTTTCGGTCGCCCGCTTCTCCGCCTCGTTCGAGGAGACGCCGCTGCGCAGCTCCGCCTGATCCTCCAGCGCCATATCCAGCTGATAGCGGACGGCGGCAAGATTGGACTTTGCCCGCTCAAGCTCTGCATCGCAGGACTTCACTTTTTCGGTGAGGCCGGTACGCTGCTTCTTCAGCTTTTCAAGCTCGTTCGCGCGGGAGATTATGCCGCTGCCCTTGGCGCTGCTGCCGCCGGTCATCGCGATCGTGCTGGCACTTATCACAAAGGAAGCCTACAGCGCACTGTTCATCGGCGTTCTGGTCGGCAGCCTGTTCACCTGCGGCTTTGCGCCCGTCGCGACGCTCGACACCATCCTGAATGACGGTCTGATCGCCGCGATCTCCGCCAACGCGGGCATTTTCCTGTTCCTCGTGCTGCTGGGCATTATTGTCTCGCTGGTCAACGCAGCAGGTGGCTCGGCTGCCTTTGGCCGCTGGGCCGAGACGCACATCAAGACGCACGCAGGCGCGCAGCTGGCGACGTTCGTGCTCGGCATTCTGATTTTCATCGACGATTATTTCAACTGCCTGACTGTCGGCTCCGTCATGCGCCCGGTCACGGATGGCCACAAGATCTCCCGCCCAAAACTGGCTTATCTGATCGACGCCACGGCGGCTCCCGTGTGCATGATCGCGCCGATCTCGTCCTGGGCGGCGGCAGTTTCCTCCACGGCCGAGGGCCTCGACACCGGCATGAGCGGCATTGAGCTGTTCGTCAAGGCCATTCCCTATAACCTCTATTCCATTCTGACCTTCGTGTTCATTCTCGCGATCATCGCCATGAAGCTCGATTACGGCCCCATGCGCAAATTTGAGGCCAAGGCCGCGAAGGGCGATCTGTCTGCGCTGGTGGAGGAAGCCGGTGAATCGGCCAACCCGAACGGGCGCGTGATCGACCTCATTCTCCCGGTGCTGGCGCTGATCGTGACCTGCACGATCGGCATGATCTATGTCGGCGGCTTCTTCGGCGCCGATATGTCCGGCGATCCGTCGTTCGCAGGCGATTTTATCGGCGCCTTCGGCAATACGAACGCCTTCGTCGGTCTGCCGTGGGGCGGTATCATCGCGCTGGTGCTGACGGTCATTTATCTCGTCGCGCGGAAGGTTCTGACCTTCAAGGAGGCCATGGCCTGCGTGCCCAAGGGCTTTATTGCCATGGTCCCGCCGATCATCATCCTGACGCTGGCCGTCTCGCTGAAGGCCATGATCAACGCCCTTGGCGCGGATGTATATGTTTACAATCTGATGTACGCCGCTTCTGCGTGGCTGTACAGTATGCTGCCCGCCGTCATTTTCGTCGTGGCCTGCATTCTGGCCTTTGCCTCCGGCACGAGCTGGGGCACGTTCGGCATTCTGATCCCGATCGTTACCGCCGTCTTCCCTGCTGACAGCAAGCTGCTCATCATCGGCATCTCCGCCTGCTGCGCGGGCGCCGTGTGCGGCGACCACTGCTCCCCCATCTCCGACACGACCATCATGGCCTCCGCCGGTGCGCAGTGTGAGCATCTTGACCATGTTTCCACGCAGCTTCCCTATGCGGTCACTGTCGCGATCGTCAGCTTTATCGGCTTCATCGTCGCAGGCTTCGTGCAGAATGTGTACATCACCTGGCTGGCCAGCGCAGCGCTGCTGCTCGGCGTGCTGCTGTTCCTGCGCGCAAGAGAAAGAAAACAGGCAGAATAACGAACGCTTCCAACTCCCCCTCCGCACTTCACTGCGGAGGGGGAGTTTTCACGCATTTGATTTTACATTCCACGCAAAAATTTGACCAAAGTTTTACCAAACCGTGCTTTCGAGTTTTAGACAGCGGCGATATCCTTATGACCGTAGACGAGATGTCAAACAAATCAAAAAGGAGATCATCAAAATGAAAAAGATGAACAAAATTCTGACGACTGTACTTGTCATTGCCCTCGCCGCGCTGACGCTTGTAGGCTGTGCGAAGAAGGATACTTCCCCGGTTACGACCGACGGCTCGACCTCGATGGAAAAGGTCATCGGCACGCTCGGCGAAGCGTTCACCGAAAAGGAAGGCATTGACGTGACCTATAACCCCA
>ERZ860322.1774-NODE-1774-length-11549-cov-3.660258_pt1 | contig 11549 bp, 11 predicted proteins | sample MGYA00509979_ERZ860322 | MGnify/ENA primary metagenome ERZ860322 (study PRJEB30046, sample SAMN00715217) | human gut metagenome | study: EMG produced TPA metagenomics assembly of the A metagenome-wide association study of gut microbiota in type 2...
ACCGCAGCCGATTCAAAAATCAAAAGACGCAAGTCTTTTTTATGCATGATTTTGCAGAAATGCGCGCATATTATTCTCGGATTTGTTCAACATAACGCTTGACTAAATACCCTGCGGGGGTATATAATGAAGATACCCTATGGGGGTATAGAAAATACATGAAAAAGCTTATTCTTCAGAGAAAAAGGAGGACAACACCGTGGATAATGTCAAAAAATGCTGCCGTTCGTGCCATAAAACTAAGGAGCGATCGCCGGAGGAATACAAAAAGCTCATCAACCGCCTCAGCCGTATCGAAGGGCAGATCCGCGGTATCAAGGGCATGGTCGAAAAGAACGCCTATTGCCCCGATATCATGACGCAGGTCGCAGCAGTCAATGCCGCACTGAACGCTTTTAATAAGGAGCTTCTCGCGAGCCATATCAAAACCTGCGTGGTGAACGACATACGCGACGGACGCGACGACATCGTTGACGAGCTGGTCGATACCCTCGGAAAGCTCATGAAATAAGCGTGCTGCATTAATAAAACGAAAGGATAATCCATATGGAACAGTATAACGTAACCGGAATGAGCTGCGCGGCGTGCAGTGCAAGGGTCGAGAAGGCTGTCTCCGGCGTCAAGGGAGTTACCTCCTGCTCCGTCAGCCTGCTCACCAATTCCATGGGCGTTGAGGGAGCCGCTTCTCCCGACGCCGTAATAAAAGCCGTCGAAAAAGCAGGCTACGGCGCAAGTCTCAAAGGTGCAGCTCAGACAAAATCAAGCGGCGCGGACGCACTCGAGGGCCACGAAACTCCCGTGCTGAAACGCAGACTTGTCGCATCCCTCGGCTTCCTCATCGTTCTTATGTACTTCTCAATGGGACATATGATGTGGAATTTCCCGCTCCCGCACTTCTTTGACGGAAACCACGTCGCAATGGGTCTTGTCCAGCTTCTGCTCACCGTCGCGGTCATGGTCATAAACCAAAAATTCTTCATAAACGGCTTCAAGGGTCTTATCCACCGCTCGCCGAATATGGATACGCTCGTTGCTCTCGGAAGCTCTGCTGCGTTCGGATACAGCACTTATGCACTGTTCGCTATGACGGCGGCGCAGGTGAAGGGCGATATGGACGCGGTTATGACGTACATGGACGAGTTCTATTTTGAATCCGCCGCAATGATTCTCGCGCTCATCACCGTCGGAAAAATGCTTGAAGCGCATTCGAAAGGCAAAACCACAAACGCGCTCAAAAGTCTCATGCAGCTCGCTCCGAAAACCGCAGCTGTCGAGCGTGACGGAAAAGAAATTACTCTCCCCATCGAACAGGTGCATAAAGGAGATATTTTCATCGTAAGACCCGGCGAAAAGGTTCCCGTTGACGGAATCGTTGTCGAAGGAAGCGGCGCGCTTGACGAATCCGCTCTGACCGGCGAGAGCATTCCCGTTGACAAGACAGTGGGAGACACCGTCTCGGCGGCTACGATTAACAAGTCCGGCTTCCTCCGCTGCGAGGCTTCAAGAGTCGGTGAGGACACTACCCTCGCGCAGATCATTAAAATGGTAAGCGACGCGGCGGCTACAAAAGCTCCGATAGCGAAAATCGCCGATAAAGTCTCCGGTGTGTTCGTGCCGACCGTTATTTCAATCGCTGTAGTGACAACAATAGTTTGGCTTCTCGTCGGACAGACATTCGGTTTCGCAATCGCACGCGGAATCTCGGTTCTCGTTATAAGCTGCCCCTGCGCACTCGGACTTGCCACGCCGACAGCCATCATGGTCGGCACGGGTCTCGGCGCTACGCACGGCATACTGATACGCGACGGCGAAACGCTTGAAATAACGCACAAGACTAATGTCGTGATACTCGACAAAACAGGAACGATAACGAAAGGCGAACCCGAGGTCACCGCCGTTATCTGCGGCGATGGCACAGATGAAGCCGAGCTTCTCGCCATTGCCGGCTCTGCGGAATCTCTCTCCGAGCATCCGCTCGCGCAGGCTATAGTGAAATATGCCGAGGGCAGAAACGCCGCAAAAAAGGACGTTTCGGATTTCCGTGCTATCTCCGGCAAGGGGATTTCATGCAGGGTCGACGGCAGCGATATCCTGATAGGAAGCAGCAGGCTGACAGCCGAATCCGCAGCGCTCAATCCGCTTGAAGCCGATGCCGTTTCCCTTGCCGCCAAGGGTCAGACACCTATGAGCGTCATTAAAAACGGTAAGGTCATAGGTATAATCAGCGTTGCCGATACGATAAAGGAAACAAGCCGCGAAGCCATAGCAAAGCTTCATAAATCGGGAATAAAAACGGTCATGCTCACGGGCGACAACCGCGCTGCCGCCGACTATATCGGCAAGGAGGCGGGCGTTGACGAGGTCATCGCCGAGGCGCTTCCCGAGGATAAGGCGAGAATAGTCGAAGAATATCGCAGCAAGGGCAATACCGTAATGATGGTAGGCGACGGCATAAACGATGCGCCTGCCCTCACGAGCGCCGATGTCGGCTGTGCTATCGGAAACGGAAGCGATATAGCCATAGAATCGGGCGATATCGCGCTGATGAAGAGCGACCTTGCGGATGTATATCGCGCGATAAAGCTGAGCCGCTATACGATAACAAATATCAAGGAAAATCTCTTCTGGGCTTTCTGCTACAATACTGTAGGCATTCCCGTGGCAGCCGGTCTGCTCTATGCCTTCGGCGGTCCTCTGCTCAATCCCATGATAGCGGGACTGGCGATGTCGCTCTCCTCTGTCTGCGTCGTATGCAATGCCCTGCGCCTGAGAGGTAAGAAATTATGAGTAAAAAAGAAATATGCCCCTGTTGCACACGGAAAAAGGAGCGCACACCCGAGGAGCACCGTTCTCTGCAAAACCGTCTCAGCCGTATAGAGGGACAAATCCGCGGACTTCGCAATATGATTGACAATGACGCCTACTGCATTGATGTGCTCACGCAAGCCTGCGCCGCCAAAAGTGCGCTTGAAGCCTTTATGCGCGAGATGATAGCAAGCCATATGAAAACCTGCGTGGCGCACGACCTTCGCGAGGGCGATGACAGCAGCATAGACGAGCTGGTAAATATACTGAAAAAAATTTAATTGCCGAAAGGCGGAAAGGAAATAAAAATGACTGTACTTAAAGTGGAGGCAATGCACTGTCCGCATTGCGTGGCAAGAATAGAAAAGGCTCTTTCCGAAGCGGGACTGAAATTCTCGGTTTCGCTCGAAAAAAAGACCGTCACGATAGACGGCTGTGACGGTTGCGCCAAAAAGGCTGTCGGTATACTCGATGACCTCGGCTTCGATGCCGTAAAGGCGTAAAATAGCATGAAAAGTCCCGCTCATCGCGGGACTTTTGCTTTTATTTATTATTTTTTCCGAGACGCTCAGCCATAGTCAGAAGCGCGGTCATATCTTCATCGGAAAGTCCCTTTGCGGCTTCACAAAGCCTGCCGAGCAAAATAGGATTGTCCGTTTTCTCATCGAAAAATTCTTTCGGCGTTACCCCGAGATAATCGCACATATATAAAAATTCCGACATCGACGGCAATGCTCTGCCAGAGGTAATGGCTCTTATATAGCTGTCGCTGTGACCGAGGTCGAGACTCATTCTGTATTCAGAAACATTCTTTTTTATGCGAAGTTCGGTGATTCTCGCCCGAATATATTTCTCATCCTGCATATTCAAATACCTCCGTTTTTATTATTTTACCGTATATCAATTTCGAATATTGGTAATTTAATCATCAATATATATTGATACATAGTTATTAAATCACTACAATTATGTAAAAGCACATGTAATTTTATATAATTCGGAGGTTAATAAGCTTTCATGTCGGCTTTCAGAGTTTCGCTAATAGGTCACAGAATAGTAGATAACATCGACGAAATCGAACAAAAAGTATCGTGTGTAGCAAAAAACGTCATACTAAAAAACGAATATACTGAATTTTACATAGGAAGAAACGGAGACTTTGATATAATCGCCGCTTCTTGCATAAAGAAAGTTCAAAGCGAGCTGAACAGATTTTCATCATCAATATTTCTCGTTCTTCCTTATACTGTTTCAAACTTGGAGTATTATGAAAAATATTATGATGCGGTAATAATACCCGATGAATTATCGGCGATTCATCCGAAATCAGCAATAACAAAAAGAAATGAGTGGCTGATAAGCCACTCGGATCTTCTTATCGCATATGTTGTACGCAGTAGCGACGGCGCCGCCACATGCCTGAAAAAAGCCGTAAAAGCAGAATTGCCGATTATACTGCTGTAAATTCCGCAACATTACATCGCCTTTCGCAAGTCCCACACGAGCGGGACTTTTCTGTTTTCGTTCATATTCACGTTTCCCGCCGAATAAGATTTACCGAAACAAAAAATGCGAAAGCAAAAAGCGGAGGAGCAATATGAACACAAATAAGTACAAGCCCGAAGGAATGAATTTCAGCGCGGAGCAAGGCGATTTTTCACTTGCGGCACTCGAAAAAGCAAAAGAAACAGGCAGGATACTCGAGGCTGTGGCAAGCGTTTGCACACCCGAGATGTCGCTGAAAGTAAATCTCGGCTCTGTTATCGGCATCATCCCGAAAGAAGAAGCGGTACTCACGCAGGCGGGCGAAGAAATAAAGGATATCGCCGTCATAACCCGTGTGGGCAAGCCCGTATGCTTCAAAATAACAGGCTTTGAGAAAAGAGGCGGCACGACAGTAGCCATGCTCTCGCGCAGACTCGCGCAGGAGGAATGTATGCGCGCCTGTCTCATGTGCCTCGAAGCAGGCGATGTTATCGATGCAAAGGTGACTCATCTCGAACCCTTTGGTGCCTTCTGCGATATAGGCTGCGGCATAGTTTCACTCCTGCCGATAGATTCCATTTCCGTTTCCCGCATATCTCATCCGCGTGACCGCTTCTATACGGGAATGGAGATAAAAGCCATAATAAAAAGCATAGATTACGACAGCGGCAGGATATACCTTTCGCACAAGGAGCTGCTCGGCACATGGGAAGAAAATGTCGCCCGCTTCTCCGTCGGTCAGACGGTATCGGGCATCATCCGCAGTACTGAACCGTACGGCATATTCATCGAGCTTGCGCCGAATCTCGCAGGGCTTGCCGAGGTAAAGGAAGGTGCGGTTACGGGGCAGACCGCCGCAGTATACATAAAAAACATCATTCCCGAAAAAATGAAGGTCAAGCTTGCACTTATAGATTCATATTTCCCTGCCTCCGCTGTGCCCGCTCAGTTTGAGTATTTCACAGATACCGCACATATAGACAGATGGGTTTATTCGCCCGAAAATTCGTCAAGAATAATAGAAACGGTATTCGGCGACGAAATTTAATAAATATTTATAATTTATTCTTGAATTATTCTCCTCTTTGTGCTTTAATATAGAAAATGTAAATTTTCCGAGGAGAATATAAAATGACAGAGTATTCCTTTACAAAAGCCGTTCCCGTCTGGGAGGAAGGCAAAGAAAAAGAAATGAACTATTGGCTCTGCTTCCGCGCCGAGACAGGAAAGCATGAAAGCATCACTCTCGCACTGACAGGCTCAAGCGCATACATCGTCAAGGTAAACGGAGCCTTCGTCGCATTCGGTCCCGCGAGATGTGCGCATGGCTACTATCGCGTAGACGAGCTTGATCTCTCTTCCCTTTGCACCCATGATAAAAATATAATAACAATAACCGCGCTCGGCTATAACTGCACAAGCTTCTATCATCTCTGCCAGCCCTCGTTTCTCTGTGCGGAGCTTATCTGCGACGGCAAGGTGACCGCCGCAACGGGAGACAGCGGCTTCATGGCACGCTATATTGCAGAGCATGAACAGAAGGCGGAAAAATTCAGCTTCCAGCGCACCTTCACCGAGGTTTATAATCTCGATGAGTCATACCGCGATTTTGAGGTAGCTTCCGATGTCTCTTCTTTGGCACAGGTAAAACTCGTGCCAACGGAGAAAAAGGCTTTCATCGCACGAGACAGCGCATTGAACTCATACTATCATGTGCCGGCAAAGAAGATCGTGCGCCGCGGCGCATTTGATGTCGGCGACTACAGCGCAACCATCGGTTACGGCAGACACATCAAGGAAATCTCATATAAAATGACAGGCTTCACGCTCGATGAGGTGACAACCAATTCCCTGCTCGAGGCAAGAAATATCGAAAATAAGGATATCACTGTAACTGATATCGCCGCCGACTGCACCGATATCGAAAAAAATCATTTTGCCGTTTTTGAAATGGAAAGAAATACCACAGGGCAGATAGAATTTGATATCGTCTGCAAGGACGATGCCGAGGTGCTTGTAACATTCAGCGAGCTTCTCGAAAAGAGCGGAAGCGAGCCCGTCGATTTCCGCCATGCGGGGCTTGTCTGCTCCATGATATGGCGGCTGAAAAAGGGCGAATATCATCTCTCCACCGCCGAACCGTATACGGCAATGTATATTAAATTTGCGGCAAAAAAGGCAAATATCCGCGTTTCCCGCGTCGGCATGAATTATTTCGGTGCCGATATGCCGAAAAAGGCATATGCGGGAAGTGACAAGGCACTCGGCGAAATATTTGATGCCGCCATAGAAACATATCGCCAGAATACTTTCACCATATATATGGACTGCCCCTCGCGCGAACGTGCCGGCTGGCTCTGCGACAGCTTCTTTACCTCACGCGTGGAAAAGGTGCTGACAGGAAAAAGTGAGACAGAAAAGGTTTTTCTCGAGAATTTCCTGCTGCCGGACAGCTTTGAAGCGCTCCCGCACGGTATGCTGCCGATGTGCTACCCCGGTGACCACAGAAACGGAAATTTCATCCCGAACTGGGCAATGTGGTATGTGCTTGAGCTGGAGGAATATCTCGGACGCACAGGCAACCGTGCCCTCATCGATACGGCAAAGGAAAAGATATACGCTCTGCTTGATTATTTCCGCCGCTTTGAGAACGAATATTCCCTGCTCGAAAAGCTTGACGGCTGGGTTTTCGTTGAGTGGTCAAAATCAAATGAGCTGACACAGGATGTAAATTTCCCGACAAATATGCTCTATGCGCGCATGCTCGAAAGCGTTGCCCGCCTATATGACGATGCAAACGCCATGGAAAAGGCACAGAAAATAAAAGATGCCGTGAACACGCTTTCCTTCACGGGCGAATTTTACTGCGACAATGCCGTGCGCAGTTCCGACGGAAATCTCGTTCTCTCGGATAAATACACCGAGAGCTGCCAGTATTATGCATTCTTCTGCGGCGTGGCAACCTTTGACAGCCGCCCCGGACTCTGGCAGATAATGCGCGACGATTTCGGTCCCGGCAGAGTCGATGTATGGCCGAATTTCCGCGAGGATGCCAAGTGGAAGAATGTATATCCTTCAAACGCTTTTATCGGCGATTATCTGCGTCTCGAGCTGATTTATCTCTTTGGAGACTATGATAAGCTGACGGCAGATATCAAGAGCTTCTTTACAAAAATGGCTGAAACAACAGGCACACTCTGGGAGAACGAAACCTCAAACGCAAGCTGCAATCACGGCTTTGCCTCTCATGTGCTCTATTGGATGGATAAGCTCGGAATGATAAAAAATATATGAGGTCACCGACGTATATAAAAAATGAAAAACAAAAAGAAACTGATCAAATATATTGTCAGGGCAGCCGTGATAATCGCCGCCGTGATATACTTTCTCAAAAATCCCGTATCGGCGGATAAGCTTTCTGCCCTGCTTGAAAAGAATAATCCGAAAGCCGCCGCAGTGCTCCTGCTGCTCTTCTCGGTCAAAGGCTTCGTGCCCGTCATACTCTATATGGCACTTGCCGCGGCTTGCGGTCTGCTCTTTGATTTAAAGTATGCCATACCGATAGCCATAGTCGGCACGGTGCTCAATTTCACCGTTTCGTATTTTATCGGCAGAGTCGGAAAAAACGATGTCAATGCGATGATAGAACGCCATGAGAAGCTGAAAAAATATTATACCAAGGGCGAAAAATATTCGTTTGTGCTTTCGCTTGCCCTCCATGCCGTGGGACTCCAGAGCGAACTGCTCGGTACATTCTTCGGCTCGCTCGGAATGCCGTATCTGCCGTATATAGTGAGCAGTGTCATCGGTACATTTCCCGGCGCCGTGATATGGATAATCCTCGGCGGCAAGAGAACGCACCTCTCATGGTATGATTTCATTCCAGTCGCCATAGATCTGATAATAATCGGCATATCGCTCTTCTACCTGAAGAAAAAAAGCGCAAAAGCGGCGGCAGAGTCAGCCCCTGCAGAAATCAAAAAAGCAAAATAACTGAATATGAATATCCCGCAAACCGAAATCGGCTTGCGGGATGTTTGTATTTTGTCAAAAGCTTTTCCGCGACTGAAATTACGGATTGCAAATCATCGCCAGAATCGGGACTATATGCATATACCTCCAGTCAATACGGTAGGCATAGCCATCTTTGCCACTCCGAACGGATAAATATCCGAAGAGTTTTCCGTCGAGATACTCCAAAACGGTATTTTCGGATATTTCTGCGCGCTCGGCTATTTCCTTTATGCCTGCATATGCGCTCTCATCCTTTACAGTCAGCGCATAAAGCGCCGTGAATATCGTCACCGCTTGCATATCACAGAGAGTTTTCATATGACCGCAAAGCTCTGATATCCTTTCTGTTATTTCAAGATGAAAATTTTTATTGTCCGAAAAGAATACCGAGCCATAACGCATGCGCGTGGTTATATCCGGCAGTGGTATGCATGACATTCCCCATCCGCTCTTCCGGCATGTTCTACGGCACTGTCGGCATCAAAGCCGGAATTTCCGCGCGAACGCATAGCCTTTGAAAAATATGCCGCGTGGAGAGTGTATGCCAGTTTCAGCACCGTCTTAGCATCATCGCCCGCGGGCATGGTGTCTATAGCCGTGCGAAGCTGCAATGCAATGTCGGCGGATGTATCGGCACCTTTATATCCCATAAGTTCATCTATGGACACGCCGAAATAATCGGCTATATCGGGCAGAAGCTGAATATCGGGACAGCACTGCGAAGATTCCCATTTGCTGACCGCCTGATTTGTCACGCCGAGCGCTTTTGCCAGTTCTTCCTGTGTTGTGCCTTTCGCTTTTCTCAAAAAAGCAATTTGTTCGTTAAGTCTGAAATTTTCCATATTTAACCTCCGTGATTGTTTTTTTGTAGCTACAATCACATTATAAACCGCCTTCCGCAGAAAAGCAATGGCGCATCGGTTTGACAAGCGGCATTTCCATCCAACCGCAGGTTGGAATGAACAGTATAATTTATGCCGAGAAGCGGTTTCCCGCCACGGTGGCAAGCCTCCCTTGTGCAAGCCTCCCTTGTGCCAGCTTCCCTTGCGCCAGCCTCCTTTGTGCAAGCCTCCTTTGTGCAAGCCTCCCTTGTGCAAGCCTCCCTTGTGCAAGCCTCCCTTGTGCAAGCCTCCCTTGTGTAAGCCTCCCTTGTGTAAAGGGAGGTGCCGAGCAACGCGAGGCGGAGGGATTGTAAACAGCTTTTTAAAACTTCACCGCACCTATAATGCCCGCGCAATCTGACCGATGGATTGCTCTACAATATGGCTTATATAATCGCAAACACCTTTGAAATTATAGAATATCTCTGTATTCGGTATCCTGATTACCGTCAATCCGTATCCCACAAGAAAAGCTGTTCTTTCGCTATCGTATTGCTTCCCTTCATCGGTATAATGCCCTGAACCGTCAATTTCAATAACAAGTTTAGCCTCGGCACAGTAAAAGTCCGCGATATACTTGCCCAAAACCTTTTGACGAGAAAAACGAACCGGATATCCACGCAAAAAATCGTACCAGAGATGCTTTTCTTCTTTGGTCATGTTCTTTCGCAACATTTTTGCAAGCGGAACAATCTCTTTATTATGCTTTCTCTGCATTACAATCCCTCCGTCACGGCAAGCCGTGCCACCTCCCTTTACACAAGTGAGGCTTATCGTTACCCTCTCGTTTTATGCCCCGTTTATTTTCCTGTGGAGCCGAAGCCTCCGCTTCCTCTTGCCGTATCGCAAAGCTCGTCCGCTTCCTCAAAATCGGCATAGACATACGGCGCGAAAACCATCTGTGCTATCCTGTCTCCCATGGAAACCGTACGTGCAACATCACCGTGATTATGCAGAGCGACGACTATCTCCCCGCGATAATCGCTGTCTATCACGCCGACCTTGTTTGCGGGCGCAAGTCCGCTCTTGCAGGCAAGTCCGCTTCTCGCATAGATAAGCCCGACAAGCCCCTCTGGAATTTCAAGCGAAATGCCCGTATGGACAAATGCGGTCTTCCCTGCTTCTATTGTCATTGGTTCATCGCAGAGCGCATAAATGTCCGCACCTGCGGAAAATTCGCTTCCGTATGAGGGAACTGTCGCCCTCTCGTCAAGTTTTTTTATTCTGAGTTTTGTCTTGTTCATTATAATATACCTCTGAAAATATTTACAACGATATTCTACCATAATTTTTTTGTGCTTTCAAGCGTTTTGCATTAAATACCGATGAAAAAACAAAAATATATTGACGGCTGCCGCAGTCGGTGGTAGAATAAAAGCACAATACTTTTCGGACGGTAATAAAACTTGAAAAAAATGATTTCTGTTGTCTTAGCGGCAATAATTCTCTTTTGCATCGGATTTTCGCTCTGCACTCATGCGAAGGAAAGCGGAGATTACCTCATTTTCGGCGATTCGATAACCACAGGCTATGGTCTTGCCGATAAAACGATGCGATTTGCCACGCTCGTTTCAAATAAGCTCGGTATTGCCGAGCGGAATTACGGTGTTGACGGTGCGACAAGTGCCGACCTTCTCACAAAAATAAACGGCAGTGAGGAAATAAAGCGCAATATAGCGGGCGCGGAATTTATTTCCGTTTCGATAGGCGGAAACGACCTGCTTGATAAATACAAATATATACTCCCGCAGGCGCTCGGGCTGGATGTTGCCGATCACTCTGCCGAAATCGACGCTGCATATACGGCTTTCGATAAAAATCTCCGCGCGATATTTGCGGCTATCCGTGAGCAAAATCACGATTGCAAGGTGTATATACAAACGCTCTATAATCCCTACGGCAACCTCACCGTGATGGACAGATACAATGCGGGAACATTGCTTGACCCGTATATCGTCAGGTTAAATAATATAATCCGTACGCGTGCCGCGGAAAAGAACTGCACTGTAGTCGATGTCGCCGCCGCGCTCAACGGAAATAAGGCTTGCTTCTCTACGGCAAGCAATATTTCGGCACAGGATATCTGGGCACTCATGAACGGAACGCTCGACTATACAAAGTTTGATTTTCATCCGTCGGCAGTCGGACATGCGGAGATAGCAAAACTGCTTGAAAAGCATATTGCGGCAGATTATCCGCAGTTTTCCGAGAGTGAAACGACCACGTCAGCCACGGCTACAACAGCCGCAACGACATCTGCAACAACAGCAACAACAGCGACCACAGCTACTACTACGACAGCCACGGCTACAACTGCCACTACAACAACTGCGACAACCACCACTACTGCAACCACCGCAACGG
>ERZ860322.1790-NODE-1790-length-11484-cov-3.581591_pt1 | contig 11484 bp, 10 predicted proteins | sample MGYA00509979_ERZ860322 | MGnify/ENA primary metagenome ERZ860322 (study PRJEB30046, sample SAMN00715217) | human gut metagenome | study: EMG produced TPA metagenomics assembly of the A metagenome-wide association study of gut microbiota in type 2...
TTACGCGCGCACGAATGTCGGAGGGCAGCACACTTTCCTGGTATTCTCTGCTCTGGCTCCTGAACAGCTCCATACAGGGAATGGATACCAGCCTTGCGGTGTAGCCGCGCACGGCAAGCATATCGGCTGCCTTGTATATAAGCTCTACCTCTGAGCCCGAGGCCATCAGTATGACGTCTGCGGTACCCTTAGGATCGCGCAGTATATAGCCGCCAAGCATGGCCTTATCAGAAGTGTCGGCAAGCTGAGGCAGGTTCTGGCGCGATAGAGCCATAACGCTGGGTGCGCTCAGCTTAAGCGAGGCAAGATAGGAATACGCCGTCTCCTTCTGGTCTGCCGGACGGAAAACATATACGTTAGGCGTTGCACGCAGCGCGGCAAGCTGCTCTATAGGCTGATGGGTAGGCCCGTCCTCACCAACGCCTATGCTGTCATGCGTGCAGATATATGTTACGGGCAGCTTCATAAGCGCGCTGAGCCTGAGCGCAGGCTTTATGTAATCGGAGAACACAAAAAATGTTGCGCAAAACGCCCTTAAGCCGCCATAAAGCGCTATGCCGTTTGATATGCAGGCCATGGCAAGCTCACGCACGCCAAAGTGGATATTGCAGCCCTCGCGCTGCTCAGGGCTGAAAAATGGGGTGCCTTTAAGCTCTGTATTGTTTGAAGGCGCAAGGTCGGCGCTGCCGCCGAACATGTTGGGCATTGCTGCAAAGAGCCTGTTCAAAACAATTCCGCCACAGGAGCGCGTAGCCTTCGGCGCATCGGCAGCGAACATGGCTTCATCGCTTGACAGGGATTCGGGTATATCGCCGTTCCTCCAGGCTGCAAGCTTCGCCGCAAGCTCAGGATAAGCTTCCTTATAAGCTTCAAACATGGCGTTGTATTCGTTATGCGCTCTTACGCCGCGCTGCGAAAGCGCCTCAAAGTGAGCATAAACATCTTCAGGAATATCAAACGGAGGATTCTTCCAGCCTAATTTTTTGCGCATGTCCGCAATAACATCCTCCCCAAGCGGAGAGCCGTGTGCGGCGGCGGAGCCTTGCTTGAGCGTGCCGTGCGCGATGTCGGTATGCACTATTATAAGCGAAGGCTTTTCAGTCTCTATCCTTGCTTCCTCAAGCGCAAGGGATATGGATACCGTATCCTCGCCATTTTCAACATCTATGACCTGCCAGCCCATAGCCGTGAACCTGCCGGCTACGTTTTCGGTAAAGGTGACATCGGTCGAACCTTCTATGGTTATGCGGTTGCTGTCATATACGGCTATGAGCTTGTTCAGCTTCTGCGTGCCTGCAAGGCTTGCAGCTTCATAGGAAACGCCCTCCATCATGCAGCCGTCCCCCATAAGCACATATGTATAGTTGTCAACAACGGGGAAGCCTTCTTTATTAAAAATAGCTGCCATGTGAGCTTCCGCCATAGCCATGCCGACCGCCATTGCAAAGCCCTGCCCAAGAGGACCTGTGGTAGCTTCTACAGCGACGGTGTGGCCAAATTCAGGGTGGCCAGGTGTGCGACTGCCGAACTGACGGAAATTCTGCATATCCTCTATTGTTATGCCGTAACCATAAAGATGCAGCAGGGAATAGAGCAGGCTTGAAGCATGTCCGGAAGAAAGAACGAACCTGTCTCTCCCAAACCAAGCCGGATCCTTCGGGTCATGGCGCATATCGCTCCATATGGCGTAAGCTGTAGGCGCTGCGCCTATTGGCATTCCGGGGTGGCCGCTGTTGGCCTTCTGAACTGTGTCTGCCGAAAGCACGCGAATGGCGCTGATGGCCTTTGCTTCGATGGGTCGCATAAACTACCTCCGAATTTGCATTTATTGTTTGCATGGGGTATTATATCATATCATTGTCATAGAAGGAACGTGGATATGCTATTTTATTACCCGATCTTGACCGCCATAGGCATGCTCTATGCCGTTGAGCATGATGGAAAGCTTATATATCTTGGCAAAAACAAGCCCGCCCAAGATATAGCACAAACACGCACGGAGCTTATTATGAAGCTTGAAACCGAGCTTTTTGAATACTTTGCGAAGGATAGAAAGAGCTTTGATATTCCCATTGAGGATACTGGCACTCAGTGGCAGATAAACTGCTTTAGGGCAATGAGGAATATTCCGTATGGAGAGACGCGTACATATAAGCAGCTCGCCTTGGCCGCAGGCAATGCGCATGCCGCAAGAGCCGCCGGAGCTGCGTGCCACAATAACCAGGTATTGATATTGACGCCGTGTCACAGGGTAATCGGTGCATCGGGCAGCTTAACCGGTTTTGCGATAGGGCTTGAAGCAAAAGCTTTTTTGCTTGAATTGGAAAAACATGGCGCGATTTAACATTTGCGTCACAGCATTGCGGCTAAGGCCGCTTGATATAATAGAAAAAATGCGTTACAATATTTTAATCAAAACCTGTAAAGGAGGAAGCTAAATGCCCGGAATCATTAAGAGCGAACTTGGCAGCATTTCCATTCCCGATGAGATAGTGGCAACCATAGCGGGATATGCCGCCAGTGAGAATTACGGTATCGTAGGCATGCATGCCAAGACTACAGGCGATCAGCTATGGAAGCTGGTCGGCGGCGACAATCAGCGCCGCGGAGTTAAGGTGAGCTGCGTAGAAAACGATGAGATCGATATAGACCTGTATGTGACCATAATATACGGCGCGAGCCTTACGGCTGTAGCCGAAAACGCAATAGGCAACGTGCGCTATCGTGTGGAGGAGATGACAGGACTTAAAGTACGCAGCGTGAACATCCATGTGGAAGGTATACGCGCCTGAAACTGAGTGCGCTTTCTTGGCGATAATGAATTAGCAAGGAAGCATGGAGGAGACTGAATTGGAAAATACGACCATTTGCGGCGCTGTGCTTAAGGATATGTACCTTACAGGCGCTGCACTGCTTGAAAAAAACAGGGCGTATATAGACTCGCTCAACGTGTTCCCCGTGCCAGATGGCGATACGGGAACCAATATGTCTATGACAATGCAAAGCGCGGCAAGGGAGATACAGAACTGCAAAAGCGATTCTGTAAGCGATGTTGCATCGGCTGCATCACTTGGCGCGCTGAAGGGCGCACGCGGAAACTCCGGCGTGATACTTTCGCAGATATTCAGGGGCTTTGCCCGCGCTCTTTCCGGAAAGGAAGAGATGACTGCGGAGGATTTCTCCATTGCGCTTACAGCGGGAAGCGAAGCTGCATACAAAGCCGTAATGAAGCCAAAGGAAGGCACCATGCTTACCGTTGCGCGCATGATGGCGGAGGCTGTGGCGGAGGAAGCAAAGACCGGAGCAAATCTATATAAGCTCATCGACATCATGATAGAAAAGGGCGAAGAAGCGCTGCGGCTTACTCCTGAGCTTCTGCCTGTTCTTAAGGAAGCCGGCGTTGTGGACTCCGGCGGAAAGGGACTTATCACAATACTTCGCGGCTTTAAGATGGTTATTGACGGCGAAGATGTAGATGAGTATGTGATTGCACCTCAGCCTGAGGAAAGCACAAGGATATCAAGCGATGAAGGCGCGGATCTTGAGGTGCTTGGCGATATAGAGTTCGGCTATTGCACGGAATTTTTCATAATACATCTTGATGAGTCGTTCTCTGAGACGGATCTGGACAAGCTGCGCGAAAAGCTTATGAAGATAGGCGATTCTGTGGTTATTGCTCATGACGGCGATTTTATAAAGGTACATGTACACTCAAATTGCCCTGGCAAGATAATTCAGCTTGCTTTAAGGCTTGGAGAGGTGGACAGGATAAAGATAGAGAACATGCGTGAGCAGAACCGCCAGCTTATGGACGAAATAAAGCGCAACGAGAAAGAGAATGCGGTTGTAGCCGTAAGCATAAGCGATGGTATTGACGAGGTTTATAAGGCAATAGGCATAAACCATCTTATACAGGGCGGCCAGACCATGAATCCGAGCATAGAAAGCATAGCCAAAGCGATTCGTAAGGCAAATGCAAGGAACATATTTGTGCTGCCTAACAATTCAAACATAATCATGGCGGCACAGCAGGCAGCTGCGCTTGTTGACAGGAACGTTATAGTTATTCCGACAAAAACGATGATGCAGGGCATATCCGCGGCGCTTGCCTACAGCGATGATGTTGATGTTGACACTAATGTTGAGCGCATGAGCACAGCTATACAAAACATGCTTTCCGGCTCGGTAACGTATGCTGTAAGGGATACGCAGTTCAATGGCACAAAGATAAATCAGGGCGACATAATCGGTCTTCTTGACAATACAATAACCCAGGTCGGCACAAGCGTTGACGCGGTCGCGGTATCGCTGCTTTGCGAGATGATAGACAAGAAAGACGAAGAAGCTATGGCGACCATATTCTATGGCGAGGGTGTGGACGAAAGCAACGCACAGGCCGTGGCTGACGCAGCAAACGCTAAATATCCCGATGTGGAGATATCGGTGCAGTATGGCGGCCAGCCGTTGTATTACTACTACTTCTCCGTTGAGTAAGTCGGCTAAGATGATAAGCGCTCCCATAACGAGCATAAAAGGAATAGGCCCACGCCGTGCGGAAGGCTTCGCGCGGCTGGGCTTTTTTTCCGTTGAGGATATACTGCATTATTGGCCAAGGAGCTATATTGATTATACAAAAAGCGTGTTTATGGCCGAGGCTGAGCAGGGCGCTATGGCGGCGGTAAGGATAACGGTCCTTGCCAAGGCAAAAAGCGTGCGCGTGCGCGGTGGGCTTACTATAACGTCTGTGGCGGCTACGGACGGCGCAGCTAAGCTGCAGCTCGTGTGGTACAACCAGCCGTACAGGGCGTCTGATATAATCGAAGGTGAAAGCTATTATGCCTGCGGAAGGATAGATAAGCGCCGCGGGCAAAAGATAATGAATCCTGCGTTATATGCCGAGCTTCCAGGCATAGTGCCGCTCTACCCCGCATGCAGCGGCTTGCCGCAAAAGGTGATAAGGGATGCGGCCATAGCCGCAACAGAAGCATATAAGGACAAAATAACAGAAACCCTCCCTGCAAGCCTTATCGAAGAATACTCGCTAATGCCGCTTGGTAAAGCTATTGAGGCTATGCATAGGCCAAAGCGCTTTGACCAGCTTAAAAAGGCGGCTGAAAGGATAGCGTTTGAGGATATGCTGCTGTTTTCGCTGATGCTGAGCATATTGAGGCATAGACGGGAAGCGTCAGGCGGGATAGCGTTTGCAACACAGGGTATGCTTGAAGCGTTTTTAGAGCTTATCCCGTTTGAGCCGACGGGCGCGCAGCTTGCAGCAATGCGGGACATAGAGCGCGACATGGGCAAGGACATGCAGATGAACAGGCTCATTCAAGGGGACGTAGGCAGCGGAAAGACCATATGCGCACTGTTTGCCATGTATATTGCCATAAAGAATGGGTATAGCGCGGCGCTCATGGCGCCTACTGAGATACTTGCAAACCAGCATTATGAAACTCTGAAAAAACTCTTTGGCGATAAAGCCGTGCTGCTGAAAGGCAGCATGAAGAAAAAGGAAAAGGACGATACGCTTAAAAAGCTTGATTCCGACGAGGCTTTAGCCATCTGCGGCACGCATGCGATAATAAGCGGAAATGTCAAAATAGCAGGCCTTGGCCTTGTCATTGCGGACGAGCAGCATCGCTTTGGCGTGCGCCAAAGGGCGGCCATAGGCGAAAAAGGGGTAAATCCGGACACCATTATAATGAGCGCGACGCCTATACCGAGGACACTCTCACTTTTGATGTATGGCGACCTTGAATTGAGCGTAATAGATGAGCTTCCCCCCGGAAGGAAGCCGGTTGCGACAAAGCTTGTTCCGCAGTCAAAAAGGGAGGACATGTATAGATTCATAGAGCGCGAGCTGAAGCTTGGCGCTCAGGCTTATGCAGTATGTCCGCTCGTTGACGAAAGCGAGGCGCTTGAAGGCGTGCTTAGTGCGAATTCTCTTTATAAAGAGCTGTCGAAAAAACTTGATGTGACTATCGAGCTTATTCACGGCAAGCTCAGCGCGGCGGAAAAGGAAAACAGGGCAAAACGCTTCGCCTCCGGCGAAACGAAGCTGCTTGTTTCAACGACCGTTGTAGAAGTTGGCATCGATGTGCCCAATGCAACGATAATGGTAATAGAAAACGCAGATAGATTCGGCCTCGCACAACTGCATCAACTAAGGGGAAGAGTAGGCAGAGGCAGCAAGGTCTCATATTGCTTTTTGCTCAGCGAATCCGGAGCGGAAACGGCAAAGGAAAGGTTGAGCATACTCTCTAACACCTCTGACGGCTTTGAAATAGCAGAGCGCGACCTTGCCATGCGCGGGCCTGGCGAGCTTCTTGGCGCAAGGCAGCACGGCGCGGACGAATTTAACATATCCTCCTTTGCTGCCGATATGCGCGCCTTCAACATGGCAAAGGAAGCGGCTGAAAAGCTTATTCTGAAAAACGATCCGAACGATCCTGTAATGGTAAAAGCCATAAAGCTGGCTGACGAAAAAATAAACTCGATAGCTCAAAACTGAGCTTTAGGCATGATTCTATAATATGTAAATCTAATCAAAAACAAATCTGTAAAACTATCTCCATACTTCTCATATTTACCACTCATAAACTCCTCTTTTGCGGCAAAACATAATGCCAGACAAGCAAGGAGGTGAAAACAATGTCACGAAACAGCGTACTCATTCCCGAGTCAAAGAAGGCTATGGATTCCTTTAAGATGGAAGTTGCCAATTCCCTTAATGTGAACCTGAAGGAAGGCTATAACGGCGACCTTACCGCCCGTCAGGCCGGTTCCATAGGCGGCGAGATGGTAAAGCGCATGATAGCTTACGCCCAGAACAACATGAACAAATAAATATGCCCAAAGGATCAAAACGATCTGAAGATATCCGGATACTTCTAATATGAAAAGGAGGTGAAACACAAATGGCAAGCAATAGGGAAAACCGCAAGAAGCTGCAGAACTTCAAAACTGAGGTTGCTAATTCTCTCAACGTTAACCTGAAGCAGGGCTACAACGGCGACATTACCGCCCGTCAGGCCGGCTCCATAGGCGGCGAAATGGTAAAGCGTATGATCGCTTATGCCGAGAACAACATGAATAATTCCAATATGCAGTAATCAACGAAAAGCATATTGAAGACCATAAGAGCGGCGCTGAACCGCTCTTTTGCCGTATTGACACTTCTATTCACTCACGATAATATATATCCTGTTGAATTATACAGAATGGGGTCGGTATATGGATCGTGTATATAAAAGGCTGCTTGATATAATGTGCCGTGACAACGGGGGAAGGGGCTTTAGCTCAAACGCTCCGGCAGCCGATGTTGACGCGCTTAGACATGCGCTTGAGATTACAAACAACGTGCTTATAATAACCGGCTTTCCTGTTGAGGCTCAGGACGGGCACATCTGCTGCGAGACGGACGGCCCAATAGGCGCCGCACATATAGCGAGGGCGCTGTGCGAGGCCGGCAAAAACGTTATTGTAGCTACGGATAAGCTCTGCTATCCGCAGCTTGCGGCTGTAACAAGGCTGAGGGCTCCCGAAGCTGAGCTGCTGCTGCTGGAAAAGGAGAGTGAAGGCAGAGCGCTTGATCTTGAAATCGACACAGTCATTTCAATAGAAAGGCCTGGAAAGGCTGCCGACGGCAGCTGCCATACTTCAAAGGGAAAGATAATAGACGGCTGGCTTTTTTGCGATACGGATATGCTTTTTGATAAGCTGCATGCGCGCGGAATAACGACCATAGCAATAGGCGATGGCGGCAACGAGCTTGGCACGGGCAAGCTCATGGATATAACAGAGAAGCTTGTTGAACATGGCGAAAGCATAGCGGCCGTTGAAAAAGCGGATATAACACTTGCCTCCGGAGTATCAAACTGGTGGGGCTGGGGCATAGCGGCGGTTGTTTCGATGATGATAGGAAGAAGCGTTGTGCCTACGGAGTTTGATGAAAGGAACGCGCTTAAAGCCATGCTTTCTGCCGGGGCTGTTGACGGCGTGACGAAGCTGAGCTGCGAAAGCGTTGATGCGTTAAGCATAGACAAGCATATTGAAGTATTAAATGAGGTTCAAAGCCTTGTTGAAAGCTTCTTGGCTAAGCAATATGGGCTATAACTGCTTAGTTTAACTATTTTTTTGCCGAAAGGAGACATCATGGCATATTATTTTGATTCACCGTCACATACTTTTAGCGAGTATTTGCTCGTGCCTGGCTATTCAAGCGCGCAATGCACGCCGGCAAATACATCGCTTAAAACGCCCATAGTCCGCTATAAGGCAGGCGAAGAACCGGAGCTCAGCATGAATATTCCGCTTGTAAGCGCCGTGATGCAGTCCGTATCGGGCGACAAGCTCGCCATTGCGCTCGCGAGGGAAGGCGGGATATCGTTTATATTCGTATCTCAGCCAATAGAAGCTCAGGCTGAGATGGTAAGCAGGGTCAAAAAGTATAAGGCGGGCTTTGCCATGAGCGATTCCTCCATAAAGCCGGATAAAACAATGGCCGATATAATGGCCCTCAAGGAGCGTACCGGCCATTCCACCGTTGCCGTCACAGACGACGGCTCGGCCACGGGTAAGCTGCTCGGCGTCGTAACCAGCAGGGATTACAGGCCAAGCCGCATGGATCCGGCTACAAAGGTCGCCGAGTTTATGACGCCTATAGACCGGCTTGTATATGCTTATGAGGGCGTATCGCTTAAGGAAGCCAATGATATAATCTGGGAACACAAGCTGAATTCACTTCCGGTAATAACAAAAGATGGCAACATGGTGGCCTTTGTATTCCGCAAGGATTATGACGCGCATAAAGGGAACCCGATGGAGCTTCTTGACAAGCAGAAGCGCTACGTTGTGGGCGCAGGTATAAATACAAGGGACTATGAAGAAAGGGTACCCGCGCTTATCGAAGCCGGAGCCGACATACTGTGCATAGATTCATCGGAAGGCTTTAGCGAGTGGCAGAAGAGGACGCTTGACTTCATACGCTCAAAATATGGCGACAGGGTAAAGGTCGGCGCAGGGAACGTAGTGGATAAAGAAGGCTTCAGGTTTTTAGCCGATGCCGGAGCTGATTTTGTTAAGGTCGGCATAGGCGGCGGCTCAATATGCATAACAAGGGAGACCAAGGGCATAGGCAGGGGCCAAGCCACAGCAGTGCAGGAGGTAGCCAAGGCACGCGACGAGTATTTCAGGGAAAAAGGCGTCTATGTGCCCATATGTGCCGACGGGGGCATAGTGCATGATTACCACATAACGCTGGCTCTGGCTATGGGCGCGGACTTCTGCATGCTCGGCCGCTACTTTGCCCGCTGCGACGAAAGCCCTTCCGCCAAGGTAATGATAAACGGCAACTACATGAAGGAATACTGGGGCGAAGGCTCCGCGCGCGCACGCAACTGGCAGCGCTATTACAGCGGAGGGGATAATAAGCTTTCCTTTGAAGAAGGTGTCGACTCATACGTTCCATACGCGGGCAGCGTACATAACAATGTTACAGTAACGCTGAGCAAGGTGCGTTCTACAATGTGCAACTGCGGCGCGCTGACTATACCGGAGCTTCGTGAAAAGGCGAGATTGACGCTGGTTTCAGCGGCCAGCATAACGGAAGGCGGCGCACACGATGTTATGCTTAAGGACGCGAACACATACGCGGTGAAGAGAGAGTAAAAGCATATTTCGCTTTATCAGAAGCGGGGCGGAGCATCGCTCCGCTCAGCCTGTCGATAAACCCTGGGGTTGTTAAGGGGCTGCTGCCCCTTAAGCTAATTCCGGCTCTGACGGCATGCACGTCAGAACGGATGAAAACCTTTAGGTTTTCGCAGAGCATCGAAAAAGTGGCTATCAGCCACTTTTTCGATGCTCTGAAGGTTTTACGGCCCGTCGGTATCATTGTCCGTGCGGATTATGATTATTATATTGCCGCCTTCATCGCAATTCTTGCCGGCCCCTGCAAATTCCCTTATCACAAGCTGCTCTATTGCGGCTTTTAAGGCGACTATCTTGATAAGCTCCACCGCCTCGCTCATCCTGAACCTGAAAAAGCCCTCTATGTTCAGCGCAGATTCCGTACTGAGATAGTCCATAAGCCGTGCGGCGGCGCGGGCGTAGAGCGCGGTACGTCCCCTTATGCCCTTAAGCACGGCTATACCCCTTTTCAGCGCAAGCCGCTTTTCATCATCGTCTATAGGGTATATCTCAATCTCCTTTTTCAGCTCCATATATGTTATATCCTTCAGCATCAGCCTGCATAATGCCATGCACAGCGTCTCGATCCCCTCCTCGTCCCTTACGGCAGCCTTAGCGCGTTGCCTGCTTATTGCCTTTACGCCTACTCCCTCGGCATTCCTAAGCCTATCACGCAGAGTGTTCGCAACGTCTATATCATATTCAAGCGTTTCTAACAAAAATTCCCTCATCGGCCCCTCCTGATGATATAAGCTTCTGCCCCACACTTGCAGCATATTCAAAACGGAGCCTTTTTGCCTTTTTTGCTGTTGACATCGCCGCCGCGGGAGTATTATAATTCAATACAAATGTTTCCCTCGGGCTAAAGTGGGAAAAGTACCGCGGAGGATAAGCGAAAGAGAGGCGCGCCAACGGCTGAAAGCGCGCTGCCGAAGCCGCCGCAGGGAAGACCGGCCCGCCACCGTGGGCGCGCAAGGCGCGATACAGCCTTATTATGAGTGGGTTTTATACCAATTAGGGTGGAACCGCGGGCGAATAAAGCCGGAGTAAGCTATCGTCCGTCCCTTGCGTTGCTTGGGGCGGGCGTTTTTTTATACCCGCTGAACAGTTTTTTATTTACCCATAAGTTTTTAAGGAGGACACCATGAACATCACATTCCCCGATGGCTCCGTCAAGCAGTTTGAGGACGGCATGACGGCGCTGCAAATAGCCGAGACGATAAGCCCAAGGCTCAAAAAGGCCACCCTTGCCGCCGAGATAGACGGCCGCAGGGAGGACGCTTTCAGGCCGATACACGGCGACCATAAGCTCAAGCTTCTCACATGGGACGATGAGGACGGCCGCTGGGCCATGCGCCACACAGGCAGCCATATATTGGCTCAGGCCGTAAAGAGGGTGCATCCCGAGGCCAAGCTTGCGATAGGCCCCGCAATAGAGAACGGCTTCTACTATGACTTTGACGCCGAGCCCTTCACTCCGGACGATCTTGAGAAGATACAAAAGGAGATGGAGAAGATAATCGCCGAGGCGCTGCCGCTTGAGCGCTTTGAGCTGCCCAGGGACGAGGCCATAGAGTACTTTAAGCAGAGGGAGGAGCCGTATAAGGTAGAGCTTATAGAGGATCTTCCAAAGGACGCTATAATAAGCTTTTATAAGCAGGGCGACTTCGTTGACCTGTGCGCCGGCCCTCACGTTGAAACCACGGGCAAGGTAAGATTCGTAAAGCTTATGAGCGTTGCCGGAGCATACTGGCGCGGAAGCGAAAAGAACAAGATGCTCCAGCGCATATACGGCAC
>ERZ860322.1792-NODE-1792-length-11477-cov-3.248380_pt1 | contig 11477 bp, 10 predicted proteins | sample MGYA00509979_ERZ860322 | MGnify/ENA primary metagenome ERZ860322 (study PRJEB30046, sample SAMN00715217) | human gut metagenome | study: EMG produced TPA metagenomics assembly of the A metagenome-wide association study of gut microbiota in type 2...
TCCTTTTTCCAGAGAAGTTCCTTCTGCGCAGACGCTTACAGGTTCTTCTCGTAGGACTCGATCATCTTCTTGACCATCTGGCCGCCGACGGAACCGGCCTCGCGGGAGGTCAGGTCGCCGTTGTAGCCTTCCTTCAGGTTGACGCCCACCTCTTGCGGTGTGTATTCACCTCAAAGAATTGGTGTTTTTCACTACTTAGAAACACAAAATGCGAATAAGAGACGAATTATGAGATAAAATGGATATTTGGTCGGAATCACTCATTTACATCGCAGACAATCAAAAGGTAGTCTTCACATACGGCGGTTTGTACTAACAATGTGTTGACATTTTCTGCTGCTGTGGGTATACTAAAGAAAAAGGAGGTCTGAGCTATGCAAGGTTCAAGTATCAATGTAGCTTCTGCGCCCAAAACGGCGATGTTTCAGATGCGTATTAACCCGGAGATCAAGCGAGAGGCTGAGGATGTTTTTTCTGCCTATGGACTGAGCTTGACGGATGCGTTTAATATTTTTTTACAGCAATCGCTGAACAGCAACGGCTTTCCATTTCTGCTGTCCCCCGAAAACGCAGAGTACATGAAGTCAAAGGCTGCGGCTCAGCTTATGGCGGAGATCGACAAGGGCTGGAAATCTGCGGAAGAAGGGGGCTGGCTCACGCTGGAGGAAGTGGAGTCCCAGCTTGGGCTGACGGATGTATAAACTGAAAATTACACCGGCAGCGGCCAGTGATTTGGCAGAGATCAGTGCGTATATTTCGATGCAGCTGCATAACCCACAGGCGGCGCGACGCATTGCGAAGAACATCACACATGATTTGCGGCTTCTACAGCAGAATCCGCATTTAGGATTTTCCGTCTCGGCCAAAATTGGTAAAGAAACTAACCTGCGGGCACTGCTCAGCGGAAATTATTTTCTGTTCTACCGCATTGAGAATGAGGCGATACAGGTTTCCCGCGTTTTGGACGGACGGCAGGATTATCTGCGGGTCTTATTTGGAACTGCGGAAGAAAAGTGAATTTAGCAAATAAAGCACTTCCTATTTGTAATGGGAGATGCTTTTATTTTGAGAATTAAAGGACACCATGCATGAGAAACCTTTTCTTGCTATCATCTGCGTCGGAATGTATCCACATTTTGACCAAGCCCGTAATTGCTTCGTTGGCGGTGATTTGCACGTTTGCAGAACTATGGCATGTAAAATACAATGAAGCTGGAAGGGAGGAAAATGCAGCGATGATGAGAAAAATCAAATTATACTATACAGAGAGCGAGGCGAAGATTATTCTGCGGAGTCTCATCCGCCTTAAAAATGAGTTGATTCGCCAAGGACGCTATGCCGACATCGTGGACGAGGTTATCTTGCTTCTGGTAGATGCAAAAATCAAACGGGTCCGTGTCTGAAAACTACATAGGAGAAGCCACACAGTTTTTACGTTCAAAACTGTGTGGCTTTTTGCCCAAACGCATTACATAGCCGTCCAATTTTTCGGGCGGCTAAATTTACGAAAAGGAGGAACCCCAAATGGCAAATTGCAAAGTGATCGCTGTCGCCAACCAAAAGGGCGGCGTCGGCAAAAGCACCAGTGTCTATTGCATCGGTGCGGGGCTGGCTATGGACGGCAGGAAGGTCCTGCTGGTGGATGTGGACCCGCAGGGAGATCTCACAAAGATGCTGGGCCAGCGCAAGCCCCACGACCTGCCCCATACCCTGTCCGAGCAGATGAACGCCGTTGTACAAAACCAGAGTAGCCCGGAGCACCCGGAAATTTTGCACCACTATGAGGGCTTTGATTTTATCCCTGCCAACCGCAGCCTATCGGCGGTGGAGGTGGGGCTGGTCAATGTCATGAGCCGTGAAACCGTGCTCAAACGCTATCTGGACGGTATCAAGAAGAATTACGACTATGTACTGCTGGATTGCCGCCCGTCGCTGGGTATGCTGGTCATCAATGCCCTGTCGGCTGCGGATCATGTACTCATCCCGGTGCAGGCGGACTATCTGGCAGCCGAGGACATGACGGAGCTTGTAGGTACGGTGCAGAGCATCCGGCAGCAGATCAACCCAAAGCTGAAGATCGGCGGCGTCTTTCTGACCATGGCGAATGACACGAACTTCCGCAAAGACATTGTGGCCGGGGTAAAAGAAAACTTCGGCAAGCACCTGCCCGTACTGGATGCCGTCATTCCCGCTACGGTGCGGCTGGCGGAGATCAGCACGGCAGACAAGAGTATCTTCCGGCATGAACCGCGCGGACGGGCTGCCGCAGCCTACGGTGCGCTGGTAAAGGAGGTGGAACGCATTGGCGAAAAGCAACGCATCCGAGATGCTGACATCACTCGATAGCCTGTTTACCACGCAGGAGCAGCGGGACGAAGCCAAGCGCGACAGCGTGCAGGACATACCGATTTCCCAAATCAGCGATTTTCCTGAGCATCCCTTCAAGGTAAAGCAGGACGAGGCCATGTTGGAAATGGCGGAGAGCGTGCGGCAGTACGGCGTCTTGGTGCCGGGGCTTGTGCGGCAGCTGGAGGACGGCAGCTATCAGATGGTGTCGGGACACCGGCGCAAGCTGGCCAGCGAACTGGCAGGGCGGGACACGATCCCCTGCATCGTGCGCGACCTCACAGACGATGAAGCCGTTATTATCATGGTGGACAGCAATCTCCAGCGCGAGCGCGTATTGCCGTCGGAAAAGGCTTTTGCGTACAAAATGAAGCTGGATGCCATGCGAAGGCAGGCGGGTAGACCGAGTAAAGAAAATGGTGTCCCAGTGGGACACCATTTTCAGCAAGGAAAGTCAAGAGAGATTTTGGCAGACAATTCACCGGACAGTAATACACAAATCCAGCGCTATATCCGCCTCACCAACCTTATCCCGGAAATTCTGGACATGGTGGATGACGGTCGGATCGCCTTTCGCCCTGCGGTGGAGCTTTCTTACCTTACCGAACAGGAGCAGAGCGCGCTTTATGACACCATGGGACGCGAGGACTGCACGCCGTCGCTTGCACAGGCCATTAAGATGAAGGCGTTCAGCCGAGACGGAAAGCTGACCGATGCGGTGATCCTGTCCATCATGGAGGAGGAAAAGCCCAACCAGAAGGAACAATTTCGGATACCCAAGGAGCGTATCAGCAAATATTTCAAGCCGGGGACGCCCGCACGAACTATGGAGGATACGATCATCAAGGCACTGGACTATTACAGAAAACGGCAAAGAGAGATCGAACGCTGAATCTTCCGCCCAGGGGAAAGTCTGCCCACTGGACGGGTCGTGTGCCGGGGCCGGTTTTTCCGCTCCCCCTCTCCACACCTCACCCCCTTCCTACCGGCTGTACCGGCTGAAAAAGAGATTTCCCTACAAGTCCATATCGTACAGAAAGCAGCATCCTTTTTCGGATGGTGCTTTTTATTTTTACTCTCAGGAGGTCAAACAAATGAAAAAACTCTATCGCAGAAGCATTTCCGGGCTGTTGGCCCTGCTGATCTGCTTCACCGCCATTCTCGGCAGCGGCGTGACGGCCTTTGCCGCAGCGTCCACCGGAGAAACAGCGGATTCGTACTCGGTGGCGTTCCCCAGAGACGGAGACGCCAATCTGGATTACAGCGGCACTTGGGGCCACGACGAGCTGCACTACATGAACGGCTGGACATCCGGCGAGGCAACATGGATGACCACGCTGCACACCATCGGTTCCTTCGACGGCCCGGCCTGCTACTGCATCGAACCGGGCGTTCCCCGCAACCTGTACCGTTCCTACGAAAGCTACGGAGAGGACTATTGGGATTCCTTCCCTGCCGAGTATAACCGCACCATTGATGGCCGAACCATGAAAACGCTCCTCGGCCGCATCATGCAGTACAGCTATCAGGGAAATCTCTCCCTCGACTGGCGCTCTCAGAACGATTCCGACGCCGACAAGCTGGCCCACATGATGGCCACGCAGGTGCTGGTGTGGGAAACGGTGGTCGGGGAACGGGATGCGGACTTCAACCACGTTGACCCCGGCAGCGCCGATGCCGTGAAATCCGTCTACTGCACCAGCCATCCGCTCTATAGCCGCTTCTCCGCCTACTATGACAGCATCGAGGCCAGCGTGAAAAAGCACACCGTTGTCCCCAGCTTCATGGACCGCAGCGAGGAGGATGCACAGACGGTTGAACTGAGTTGGGACGGCAGCCGCTACACGGCTACCCTGACGGACACCAACAGCGTTCTGAGCGAATATGCCTTCTCGGCCCAGTCGGATATGACCTTTGCCGTCGATGGGAATGACCTGACCATCTCCGCCGAGACGGCTCCCGCAGATGGCGTGACCATTACCGCCGTCAGAAACAACACCCGGCAGGGCGTGGTGGTCTGGAGCGACGGCCACTATGGCCCCGATGGAACCATGCAGGATGTCGTCACCTTCCGGGATACCGTCAGCGACCCCATGTACGCCTACCTGCACCTGAAGGTCGGCTATGGCAGCGTTAAGATCGTCAAAACCAGTGAGGACGGCGAGGTATCCGGCATCTCCTTCACCGTTTCCGGCAGCGGTACGGAGCAGACCGTGACGACCAACGCAACCGGCGAAATGCAGCTCGATGACCTCCGTCCCGGCGTTTATACCGTGACGGAACAGAGCAGTGAACGATATGAGCCCCAAGAGGTGCGCCAAGTGACCGTGCTCTCCGGTCAGATTGCCACCGTGACCTTCCACAACACGCTGAAACGGGGCAGTCTGGAGGTGGTCAAGACCGCTGAGGACGGCCTGAACGAGGGCGTAAAGTTCCATCTGACCGGCACGTCCCTTGCCGGGCTTCCGGTGGACGAATACGCCGTGACCGGCAGCAACGGAAAAGCGGTGTTCTCCGATGTGCTCATTGGCACGGACTACATCCTCTCCGAGGTGGATACGGGCATCATCTATGTCGTCCCGGAGGACCAGACAACAGCGGTGGAGTGGAACACGGTCACACAGGTGGAGGTCCGCAATGTCCTGAAAAAGTGGAGCGCCACCGTCACCAAACGGGATGCCGAAACGGGTCTGCCGCAGGGAGACGCAACACTTGCCGGTGCCGTCTATGGCGTTTACAGGGGTGAGGAACTGGTGGACACCTACACCACCAACGAAAGCGGCCAGTTCACCACCACGGATTATGTCTGCGGCAATGATTGGACCATCCGGGAACTCTCCCCCAGCGAAGGTTATCTGCTGGATGATACCGTGTACCCCGTCGGCGCAGAGCCGCAGCACTATACGGAAGAATATAATCCCATTGCGCTGGATGTAACCGAACAGGTCATCCGGGGCGGCGTGGCCCTCACGAAGGTGGACAGGGACTACCCGGAAAACAAACTGGAGGGAGCCGTGTTCGAGGTCTACCGTGACAGTAACCGCAATCAGAAGTTGGATGCTGAGGACGAACTGCTGGGCACGATGGAGGAACTGGGCGGCGGCGAGTACGCCCTGACCGGTCTTTGCTACGGCGGCTATTTTGCAAAGGAAGCCCAGGCCCCGGAGGGCTTTTATCTGGATGAAAACGCCTACTATTTTGCCATCACCACGGACGGCGAAACCGTGACCGTGGAAAATGAAGCCGGAAAGGGCTTTCTCAATGCGGCGCAGGTGGGGTCTCTTCGGATCGTCAAGACCTCCTCGGATGGGAAGCTGGCGGGCTTTTCCTTCCGTGTTACCGGGGCCAACGGCTATGACCAGGTGTTCCAGACTGATGCGGAGGGCTTCATTCTCGTCGAGGGCCTGCGTATCGGGGACTACACCGTATCCGAGGTGCGGGACGGCAGTTCGGACGGGTATCTCCTTCCGGCTGACAAGACGGCATCCATTTTTGAGGGAGCCGTGACGGAGGTGGAGATGCACAACGAAAAGAAACCCACGCCGGAGGTGCCGCAGACAGGAGATAGCAGCCATGCGGCGCTGTGGCTGGCCCTGCTGGGCCTTTCCGGCATCGGCGCTGTGAGCGTGCTGCTGATGCGCAAGCGTAAAAAATAAGCGTCAAGGGGGCGGTCGGATTGGCCGCCCCCCTTGGACTGAAAAGCACTTTTTAATGCGAACCGATAACAGCAGACGGGTATTCATTAACATGCTGTCGGGATACTGCTTATTTGAATGTTTCACTACCACATGACAAGTTTCATTTTGCGCCGAAACAATAGAGGAAAAGTTGAAATAAAAGGTAGTGCTGGAAACGCTGCCCCCCCATGCTGGACATTCAGTGTGGGGGCAGTTTCATGGAGTGGAACAAATCGTCGCAGTGTCGGTCTTGTGTTTGCACTCCTGCATTTTCAAAAAACGAATCCCAAGGGGGCGGCCGGATCGGCCGCCCCTTTTTACATACCGAATTGAAAGGAGACGGAATGGGTATGAGCAATCAAACGGAAGAAAAGGATCTGTTCCATGCGGTATCCCTGTCCGGCGGTAAGGACAGCACCGCTATGCTGCTGCTCATGATTGAGCGGGGACTGCCGATCCATGCGGTCCTGACGGCAGATACGGGCATGGAATTTCCGGAAATGTATGAGCATCTGCAAAAGCTGGACGACTATCTGTTTACAGAGCGAGGGCTGCATCTGACGTGGCTGCGCCACCCAAAGGGCTTTGAGTGGCTGATGTTTGAGGAAAAGAAGCAGCGACCGGCCAGCATTGAAAACCGGCAGCGGCTGGGTGTTTCTCTATACGGAAACGGCTGGCCCGGTCCCCGTGTGCGCTGGTGCACAGGGCAGCTGAAAACACATCTCATCCATAAGGAGATCAACCGGCTGAAAGGACAATACAGGGCCGTGAGTTATGTGGGGATCGCCGCAGATGAGCCGAAGCGCATCAAAAACGAACGGTATCCGCTGGTGGATTGGGGGATCACAGAGAAGGAAGCCCTGCAAATCTGTTATGACCGGGGCTATGACTTTGGCGGACTGTATCAGATCTACCGCCGCTGCTCCTGCTGGTGCTGCCCTTTGCAGGGCATTGGAGAACTGCGAAAGCTCCGGCAGTATCACCCGGAGTTATGGGAGCGGCTGCGGGAAATGGACAAACGTGCGTTGGCACAGTTCGGTCCCGGCCCGCTGGGGCAATTCAAGAAGGATTGGAGCGTGGAACGATTGGAGCAGCGATTTGCGGCAGAAGCGCAGCAGCTTTCTATTTCATCCTTGCAGAAGGAGCGTGAGCGATGATGTATCGAGAACCGAGTGATTCCCCTTGGGGCCTTGTTGTGCGCTGCGACACTTTGTGTCCCGGTGTGTATAGTGTGTCCACAGCAGGCCACGGAGGGATCATGGCCCAAATCGACGCAGCTCGGCAGCTGCTGTCCCCGGAGGCCCAGGCAGTCGGCTTTCAGGCAGGCGGGTATCTGAATTTTGAGGAGGACTGCGATGCGCCGGTGGTCCTGCGGGAACTGATGGACAGCGGTATCATCGCACCCCGGACGGATAACTACTTCCGCCCCGGCGAATATGAAGCCTGCATTGACCGGAGCCTGCAGCACTGGAACCCGGCCTATTGGCAAGCACGGCAGGAACGGCTCTCTGTACGGGAGGCAAAAGCGGCAAAGGAGCGTGAACGGTAATGGACTATGTAATCAAGATCATGGCCCCGGCGGAGCGCAATTACTGTTATACCGACAGCCAGCAGCTCGACAAACAGACCGGCTGCATCGGCCATCTGCGGGGCGATATGGACAAAAGCGGCAACGGCTTTTTCACCTCATGGTGGGATCATTGCCCGGAGCTGAAAACACAGGCGTTCAAGGACGAATTTGACGATTTTATCAATGCCCTGCGTTTTGATGATCGCTATGGCGGCATTTTCAAAAACCGCAGCAGCCTTTCCAGATACTGTTATGAACATAAAGAAAGTGTGTTTGCCGAGGATTTCATTCCGCAGTATGGATTCCGGGTGGATACACCGGAGCACGCTTATCTCCTGCGGCTGAACCCTATGCAGGGGGATTATAACCTGTATGTCTACTGCTATCGCCGGGAAGCACTGGACCGGCATTTGAAAAACGCCGAGCGTGGCATCTGCTTTGTGGACCCGCAGGGAAAGACCCTGTTCCGCATCCCGGATGGGGACAGCATCCGTGTGCTCAGGCCGGATGGCACGCAGCATGACCACATCTGCCGGTATATCGACGACCACCGGGCCGAAATCGGCAGCGGGCATCTGTATGGCATGGTGCAGTTTGCCCAGCAGATGGAGCAAACGGGCAGCACCTTCGTGCCGCTTCGCTCGTCACTCCCGAAGCAGTGCTACTCACTCCTGCTGGACACCGGAAATGTGGTGATCCTGAAACGGGGCGAAACCGGCTATTACAAGACGGACATTCCCCACACCTCAAAGGAGGAAGCCCGTGCCATCGTGGAGGAATATAACCGCAAGCTGGGCGTGACCCGTGCGCAGGAGGAGGCCATGAAGGGCGGCTCCATGTTCGGTTTTGATAAGCCCATTGCCGACCCCGCCAACTACGATGCACAAGGACGACCGCAGAAATACAGAGAGAAAGACCGAGGTGACGCACGATGACTGGGCAAAAGCACATTATCTGGAGCAGCGATCCGGACTACGAGGATTGGAGGGACGATCTGGAGGAGCAGTACCCCGAGCTTTCCGAGCAGGAACGGATGGAATTGATGGTCGAGCAGAACAACGACTATCTCGATGACGAGCGGTGCAATTTGAACATTCAGCTCTCCCGCCCCATTCTGCTGATCGCAGACATCGGCCGATGGGATGGGCGGTATCCCGGTTATGCCGAGATCAAAAGCGGCAATATCCGCGATTGCCTGTATTCCGAGATGGACTATTCCACATGGTATGTAGACCGGCTGGGCGATCTGCGCTGCGATGCCGTACATCACGACGGCACGAACCATTATCTCTACCGTGCCTACAAGGAGAATGTGAGCGAAGCACAGATCGACCGGCTGAAAGAAAAGCTGTACAGCGGCACCGCCACCCGCGCCGATGTGACCCGTGTGACAAAGCGCCTGGGCGACGAGATCGGGCGGGTCTACGGCTGGCGGTTTCCGCCCGTCCGGGAAGCGGTGCGAGAAAGATAGGAGGAAAACGGTATGTCTGTTGATGCAAGAAAAGAACGCTTTGAGCTGGTGGAGGTGTTTGACCGTCCCATGCTCTTTACCTCCCTGCGGGTAGACCGAAACACGGTGCCCAAGGGGCTGTATCTCTATGAGGTACGCAATGACGACGATCAGTGCGGGATCCCCGTGGAGATCGGCCGCTGGATCATGGTTAACCACTGGGGAACGCTGCTGTCTGCGACACCCATCAAGCTGGAGCCGAACCGGTACAATAACAACGCCTACCGCCATATCGACCCGGAAAACGACTGGAACTACACCGGCGATCTGTGTTCGGCCAGGGAATATATGGATAAATACCTGCTGAAAAAGGACAGGGAAAAACCAAAGGAAAGATAGGAGGTGCTGCCCATGGCACGCAGATTTCAGGAGATCACGGAGGTTTACCGGCAGGAGATCGCCGCACTGGCCCGCGCAGACCGGTGGACGGCATTTCTGCGCTCTGCCTGCCGGAATTATAAGCTGCCCTTTGAGGAGCAGGTGTTGGTACACGCACAGCGCCCGGACGCAACGGCTGTGTTGGAGATAGAGCGCTGGAACCGTCAATTCGGCCGATGGGTCAATAAGGGTGCTACCGGCATTGCCGTATTTGATCGGGACTATCCGGGACGCACGCGCCTCAAGTATTATTTTGATATATCCGACACCCACGAAAGCCGTTTGTCCCGCCCCGTGCCGCTCTGGCAGGTGCCTGCCGAGCAGGAGCCGGATGTGATCGAAGCGTTGGAAAACCGATTCGGTGCGCTGGACGATAAAGGCACATTGGAGGAAGCCATCGTATCCGCCATGGAAAACACTGCGGCGGACAATATGACGGACTATCTTGATGATCTGCAGAATTGCCGGGATAACAGCCTTCTGGAAGAACTGGACGAGCTGAATTTGTCGGTTCTCTATCGCCGTCTGCTGGAAAACAGTACGGCGTATATGCTGATGTGCCGCTGCGGGTTGGAACCGGATGAATATTTTGATCCGGAGGATTTCTCTGAGGTGTTCAATTTCAATACGCCGGAAACGCTGAATGCCCTGGGCGTGGCCACACGGGATATTGCCGAGAGCGGTTTGAGCGCCATCGCATTGACCGTCCGAAGCCGCCAAAAGCAAATTCGCACAATTGCACAGGCACCGGAAAATGAGTATCCTATAGACAAGCAAACAGAAACACCGACCGAAAGGAGCGAAAGCCATGGAACTGACATACACGATGAAGGACGGCTATCGGCTGCCGGATCTGCTGCCGCCGCAGGAGCCGGAAACAGCCCTTGGGAAATATGGCCTGCTGCGCCGGAGGTATCTGAAGGAGCACCGGAAGGTGCTGTTCACGAACCTGCTGACATCGGGCAAGCTGAACGAGCATCTATCGGAGATCGAGCGGACGGCAAAGAAGCGCATGGAGCAGCTGGTGACGGAGATGGCCCGGACCGAGGGCGTGACGGAGAAGCTGAAAGCAGCCGACCCGATGAAATGGGTGGGGCTGATGAACAATCTGAGAAACGCCGCCGAGGAGACGGTGCTGGCGGAGCTGACCTACAGCTGAACACCGAACCCGAAGAAGCGGACAGTGCGGAGGAAGCACCCTCTGAGCTGCCCGCTTTTTTGGATGAAAAGAAGATCTTTGCCATCATTGAAAACCGCAATGATGATCTGATCTACAAGAAGGCGCAGATCGAACTGTTTTTCCGTTCACATCCGGACGAGGACGAGCGTGCCAAATATCTCCGCTCGGCATATCAAGACCGTTTCACCGAGATCCTTGCAGACGGAGCACGGCTGGGGTATCGTCCGCAGAAAAACGGTCTGCTCATGTGGGAGGGTGCATATCTTTCCCGTACCAGCGAAAGCGTTTTTTCGTGGAAGCTGGTGGCAGGCTTCACGGCGCAGCTTATTGACAAGCGGGAATATTTCATCAATACCAGCATCAAGCCGTTTGTTCCGAAGGACCCGCAGCAGCTCACCTTCTTTGACCTGCCTGCCCAGCCTGCGGATGCCCCGCTGTTCTCCCATCCGAAGCTGCCCCAGCAGATCATTGACGAAGCCCTGTGCGTTGGGGCCAATGACGAGCACAGTCGGCTGATCATCTGCGCTTACTTTATGAAGGATAAGCCGGACAACGCCGCATTCCTGCAAAAACACTACGGCGAGAACGGTGCAGGCTTCTATTTTGGCGGAGAGAAAGTTTCGCTTTGGTATGACGCCGAGGGGATGCGTATTGCCCGCGGCAGCACGGCGCAGCGGAGCAATGCCACACTGATCTCCTGGGAGGAAGCGGCAAAGCGTATCCGGGAGCTGTTGGAGCTGGGGCGGTATATGCCGCAAAGTGAATTGGATGAGGTCGATCACTACGAGCGGATGCGGCTTGCTGACAGCATTGCCT
>ERZ860322.1795-NODE-1795-length-11455-cov-3.170526_pt1 | contig 11455 bp, 7 predicted proteins | sample MGYA00509979_ERZ860322 | MGnify/ENA primary metagenome ERZ860322 (study PRJEB30046, sample SAMN00715217) | human gut metagenome | study: EMG produced TPA metagenomics assembly of the A metagenome-wide association study of gut microbiota in type 2...
CTGCCGCACAAAGGGACCCAGCGGAGAAGTGGAGGTGTATACACCATCGGCGTAAGTGTTGTACTGGGTGCCGGGGCAGGCGTATTGCAGGTAATAGAGGCCGTCATGCTTTGTCATAAAGGCACCCTCAATGTAGGGTTTGCCCACGGCGTTGAACATGGCAGTCAGGCTTTCGGCACTCAGGCCGGGGATGTTTGCCATCTGCGGCGGCAGATCCAGCTTGCCGGTTTCCGGGTTATAGAACTGCTTCATGGACTGGTACAGCACGCTGGCTTCCCGGTCCACAATGCCGTTGTTGCCGGGGCGTTCGTAGCCCAGTACGGTTTCATTGCCGAAGATCAGCTCCTGCTTTTCACCGATGGGGGTCATGGTGTCCGGGTCCATCTCCACGCCGTAGATGGGCGTAGTATTGGAGCAGCCCCAGTAGAAGTACACCCGGCCGTCATCATCGCAGAACAGATCCGGGTCCCAGAAAGCAAAGGGCGCAGATACTTCGGTAAACGGCTCGGTCAGGGGGTCAGCGGTGCGCAGGATGGGACAGTTGCCCCCCTTGCGGCTGGCGCAGAAGTACAGGAAATCGCCCACCTGCCGCACATCGGGGGCATAATCGTAGATCAGCAGATCCGGGTCTGCATGGAAGTCCCAGTGCAGCAGGTCGTCCGAATACCAGAAGCCTGCCGACATGGAAACAAAGAGATAATATTTGCCCTTGAAGGATACCAGCGTGGGGTCTGCACCCTCCCGGAAACCTGCTGTACGGGGGCCTTCCTTCATGTGCTGGTAACGGTAGCCCAGATCAAGGGGGTTACAATAGGTTTGTTTCATCGAATCACTCCTTGGAAATGCCCTGCAATACACGGTTCAGCTGTTTGATGTCCTCTTCCGAAGCGCCGGCCTGCATCAGCATGGATTCAATGGTCATCCGCCGCATGGCGCGCTCCATCATCGCCACCAGAGCCGGGTTGTCCTTCACGGCGGCGGCAACATCTCCGCGGGCAGCGGCAGCTTTATCAGAGATCTGCTTCAGAATGGGACCAACTTTCGGGTCTGCCGTGGCGGCAGCCATGTTGTCCTTGACCGACCAGCAGCTTTCGTCCAGCTCGCCGTCAAACCAGTTGGTCACGTTCTTGCGGTTGTCCATAGCGTAATCCGGGTTGGGGGCGTCCACCTTGTTCACCAGGATCACGCTGCTGTGCTCACCGGAGCGTGCCTCAATGCTGTGTTTGCCGGTGATGGGCAGCTGGAAGGTGAACACCTTGTCGCCCTTACGGGTCTCCACCAGCTGACCGTCCTTGTACAGCGAGACCTCCGGCAGATTGGAGTAGACCTTGATCTCGGTCACATCCTCAGCGCGGTCTACATAGCGGCTGCCGCACAGGTGCACGAACGGCTCCTTGCTCCAATAGGCCTTGTAGAGATAGAAGGGGTCTTTTTTGAGCTTGCGGTCAAAGGTGACAAGTCCCTTCTGGTTCTCGCCGTGCTTGCCGCCCTCGTCACGGCCATCGGCGGCAAAATCAAACATATTCCACACATGGGTCGCCCACAGCCACGGACGAGCGGCGATCATCCGTGCGATATGTTCATGGTAGACGCACTGATAACTCTCGGTGTAGTCGCCTTTTTCCGGGTGGCTGCTCTGGTACTGGGGGTTGGCATCTGCACCGTACTCCGAAAAGCCGATGCAGCGGTCAGGGTAATCGGCGTGGTATTTGTCAAAGAACTCATCGTTCTGCTCCAATTCGCCCAGATACCAGCCGAAGTAGAGGTTGTAGCTGTTCACATCGGGAATTTCCAGAATGGGACTGGTGGTCTCCAGCATAAACACGTTTGCCATGGTGGTCTTGCGGGTGGGGTCCAGCTTGTGCGCCAGCTCGTTCAGCAGACGGTGGTTTTCCAGCAGATCCTCGTTGACAGCAGAAGCAGCGGTGATCTCGTTGGACAAGCCCCACACGGCAATGCAGGGGTGGTTGTAGTTCTGGACGATCAGCTCTTCCATCTGGGTCAGAGTGTTGGCACGGCCGTTGGGCATGTGCATGGTGATGTAGGGGATCTCTGCCCAGATGACAAGACCCTTTTCATCACACAGGTCGTAGAAATACTGTGCGTGCTGATAGTGTGCCAGCCGGATGGTGTTGGCGCCCATTTCCAGAATGATGGAGATATCCTCCTCCATCATTTCTTTGGTCAGGGCATTGCCTGCACCCTTACGGTCCTGATGGCGGGAAACACCGCGCAGCGGATATTCCCGGCCATTCAGGATAAAGCTCTTCTGGGGGTCGATCTCAAACTTGCGGCAGCCGAACCGGGCGGAGGTCTCCTCGCCATTGTCCAGCTTGGCAGATACGGTGTAGAGGAAGGGGTCGTCCACGCCATCCCACAGGTGGGCGTTGTTCAGCGTGAAAACAACCTTTGCGGTGCCCTTTTCCACCGGGGCGGTGAGGGTCTGACCCTCCAGTGCAAAGGTCACGTTCTGTGCGCCCACCACGGCGGCTTCCACGGTGACCTCAGCGGTCTTGGCAGCAAGGTCGGTGACGATGGGGGTCACCTTCAGTGCCGGTGCGCCATTAGCGGGCAGGGCAAAATGTTCTGCCGGGACGATATGCAGGGTCACATCCCGGTAAATGCCGCCGTAGAAGGTAAAATCGGCTTTCTGGGGATACACGGTGTCGTTGTCGCGGTTGTCCACGGAAATGGCCAGCAGATTTTCCCCTTTGAGGTGGTCGGTCAGATCCACCCGGAAGGTAGAGTAGCCGCCCTTGTGCTCGGCCAGCTTTTCCCCGTTCAGGTAAACGGCGGCGGTCATGGCTGCGCCGTCCAGCGGCAGAACAGCCTTGCCGCCTGCCGGGATGGCGGGCTTTGCCAGGGCCAGCGTATACCAGCAGGTGCCGCGGTAGTAATCGTTGCCGCCGTCCTGACCGTCCACGGCGTTCCAGGTGTGGGGCAGTGTGACGGCCTCGCCCATAACGGCGGCGGGGATGCCGGGGTTCTCCTTGGTAAAATGCCAGTCGCTCTGATTCAACAGGATGGTCTTGCTCATGGTAAAAACTCCTTTATAAAAGATGGATAGAATCAGCAAAGACCGAAAGAGCGTATGAGCCCTTTCGGTCTTTGCAGGGTGTTACTGCATCTGTTCTGCAATTACTTCATGACGAAGGGCTTCTTTCTTATCTGCGATGCGCTTCTGGACGTTGACCATTTCTTCCTTGGTCAGCGGGCAGCCCAGCATGGCGATCAGGGTGATGGCCCAGCCCAGCATGGGCAGACCGAACTTGATGGCAAGGGTCATCCAGAAGATGCCGCTGGTGTAGGGATCCGTGGGCTGGGGCATGGTGGTGGTGTAACCCAGAAGGGCGACCGCACCGGTGGCGATGACAGCAGCCACCGAGGTGATGAGCTTGTCCACCAGACTGTAAGTACCAGAAACGACAGCCGGGATGTAACGGCCGCTGCGGTCCAGCTCATAGTCGATGGTATCAGCCATGTAAGAAGTGTTGGAGGTGGTAATGCACATCATGGAACCGTTCTGCAGCAGAGTCAGCAGGACGTAAACGATCATGTTCCAGCTGCCGATCACACCGATCTGACGAGTGTCGGTAAAGATGAAGAACAGGAACAGCACGGAGGCGATGGCCATGCTGACGCAGGTCCAGGTCACGATGCCCTTCTTGCTGCCATTTTTGCCCACATACTTTGCACCGAAGGCCGCAAAGAAGATGGAAGGCACCATGCTGATCACGCCAAGGGTGGTAGCAAGACCCATGTTGCCGATGAGGATGCCGTTCAGCATCGTGTTGATGATGGCCTGACTGCCTACCTGCTGTGCCAGCTTATCGGAAGCGTTGGAGGCGATGTAGCACTGCAGGGGCTTGTTGTGCTTGAGCACCTCAAGAATATCCGTAGTTTTCAGCGGCTCGTGTTTTTTGCTGGTGCCTTCGAAGTTTTCGGGCTTATCGTAGGCGGAGATACCGGCGCAGACGATCAGGGTGCCGATACCGGCAATGATCAGCACGATGGTGCAGACCGTGCTGAGGAAGTCCTGATTAAAGGTGCCGCCGCACTTGGGCAGGATGACGGTGTAGATCAGCATGCTCATGCCCATGGGCACGAAGTAGTTCAGTGCAGTGGTCCAGACACCGATGGTGGGACGCTGGCGGGGATCGTTGGTCATGATAGCCGGCAGAGTCTGGGCGGTCATATTGGTAACGGTATAGCCGATGATGTAAATAATGTAGGTCAAAACGAACACCGGCAGACCGAAGCCCTTGCTGGAGCACAGGTTGAACATACACAGCAGGCCGACAGCCTCGATCAGGTAGCCGCTGATCAGCAGAACGCGCAGCTTGCCGAAACGGGTGTTGACGCGGTCGTAGACGAATGCCAGCAGCGGGTCGGTAAAGCCGTCCAGAATGCGGGCGAGCATCAGGATGATGCCAACGGTTGCAGTGGTGATGCCGTAGCCGATACTGGCAGAATAACTTGCCATACCAATCAGGGAATAGACGCTCATGCCCACAAAGGCGTTGCAGGCGTAGCAGATGATCTGCCATGTTTTAGCGCGGCGGTACTGAACGCCGTCTACCTCACTGGCGCTGGGTTTCTTTTGGAACATAATGATTTTTCCTCCTTTTTATGTGAAACGGGTTCCGCTTTTCCTGACACCAGAATAACAGAATGCAACAGGTACTGCCGGACAAAAAACTTGAATTAAGGATAAAAATTCGCGCAGTTCTGACTGCTAAACGAAAAATTTACCAATAACATGAAAAGTTATCCTTTTTGCTCCGCGCAGACCTGTTACAATAGGCACAAGAGAAAACTCGGCTTCTGAATAATCTGAACAAAAGGAGAACCATCATGCGGAAATTTGAAAAAGGCTTTTTCATCGGTGCTGCAACAGCAGCCCATCAGGTAGAGGGTAACAATACCAACAGCGACTACTGGGCACAGGAGCAGCTGCCCCATTCCAGCTTTACGGAGCCCAGCGGCATTGCCTGCGACCATTATCATCGGTACGAAGAAGATATTAAGCTGCTGGCCGATGCCGGGCTGAACGCCTACCGTTTTTCTATCGAGTGGGCACGGGTGGAGCCGGAGGAAGGAACGTTCGACCCGGAAGCCATTGAACACTACCGCAAGGTGATCGCCTGCTGCAAGGCACACGGCGTAGAGCCCATCGTCACCCTGCTGCACTTTACCAGCCCCAAGTGGCTCATCTGCAAGGGCGGCTGGGAAGCAGAGTCCACTGTGGAGGACTTTAAGCACTATGCAGCCTATGTCATGGAGCAGCTGGGCAGTGAGCTGCATTATGTCTGCACCATCAACGAAGCCAACATGGGCCTGCAGCTGGCAGCCATCTCCAAGCGGTTCCGTCTGATGGCAGAACAGGCCGCCAAGAATGCCGCCGCAGCCGGAAAGTCTGCCGAGGGCACAGTGCAGGTGGGCATGAACTTCCAGAAGATGATGGAAAACATGAAGTATGCTGCCATGGAGAATGCGCAGGTGTTCGGCACACCCCAGCCGCAGATCTTTGTCAGCGAGCGCACCCCGGAGGGCGACCTGCTGGTGCTGCGTGCCCATGCAGCCGCACGGGATGCCATCAAGGCCCTCTGCCCGCAGGTCAAGGTTGGCCTGACCCTTTCGCTCCACGACTTGCAGGCACAGCCCGGCGGCGAAGCCTTTGCCGAGGCCGCATGGCAGGAGGAGTTCACCCATTATCTGTCCTACATCAAAGAGGATGATTTCTTAGGTGTGCAGAACTACACCCGCACCCTTTACGGCCCGCAGGGGCAGCTGCCGGCACCGGAGGGCGCAGAGCTGACCCAGATGGATTACGAGGTTTATCCGCAGGCACTGGAACACGTCCTCCGCAAGGTGGCAGAAGCGTTCAAGGGTGATCTCATCGTCACCGAAAACGGCATTGCCACCGCCGATGACACCCGCCGTGTGGCGTTTATCCGGCAGGCACTGGACGGCGTGCAGCACTGCATTGCCGATGGCATCCCGGTGAAGGGCTACTTCCATTGGAGCCTGATGGACAACTTTGAGTGGCAGAAGGGCTATGCCATGCAGTTCGGCCTGATCGCCGTGAACCGTGAAACCATGGAACGGACCGCAAAGCCCAGCCTTGCGGTGCTGGGTAGTTACACAGAAAGATAAGCTGCAATAGCAAAAAACAGGCTGCGGAAGATGCTTCTTGCAGCCTGTTTTGGCTCAGCGGGAAAGATGCAGACCATGGACACCATCCGCAACCACGGCGGCGATCACATCAATTTGTTTTTGTGCCAGTTTTGCGTCGGTGTTCAGAAGCCCGGAAAGACCGTTCATTACAAAAATCAGGATCGCACCGACATTTTCATATTGAGAAGGCTCGATGTTATCACTTTTGATCTGTTCCAGAACGGCATCCCGCAAATGCTGTGTAAAGCGGTTCATCGCTGATGCAGGAACCACGCCGAGATAATCGGTCGCCTGCTGGAGATTAGCAAACATCTCCCGCACAAAAGCCTCCGGCGTATCCAGCAGCTGCTGTGCGCCGCCCATATTGTCGCAGACGAGCTGGACCGTTTGCCGCTCCATTTCGGCGGTGAGGGCATCCAGCGTTTCATAGTGGGAATAAAAGGTCGTTTTGTTGATCTCGGCCCGTTCGGCAATTTCTTTGACCGTGATCTTTTCGATCGGCTTCTCCCGCAGCAGGGCAACAAATGCTTTCTGAATGGCACGCTTCGTTTTTTTGACCCGGATATCCATAGAATTCCTCCGTCAATGTATTTCATAAATGGTGCTTAACCAACGCTTTGGACGTGATCCGTTGCTTAAACACCGGACACGCCGGAAACTGCTGATTGCAGCTCCTGCGCCACAGTGTTATTATAGCACCACAGGGATGGATAAGCAACTGATGGTTGCAAATCTGATTCGTAAATACGATAAATCATCGGGAGACCATCCACGATGAAGTGGAATGGCTGAAGCAGAGTAACATGATCTGAGAAAAAGGAGAATGAAAATGATGGATTTTAACAGTGTCAAAGGCAAAGTGGCCATCGTCACCGGCGCAAGCCGTGGCATCGGCCGGGCCATTGCCGAGTGCTTTGGCGAAAACGGCATGAAGGTGGTCTGTGCAGCCCGCAGTGCAGAACAGGGGCGGGCTGTGGCAGATGGCATCTGCGCCAAGGGCGGCGATGCCATCTTTATCCAGACCGATTGCAGCAAGGCTTCTGCCATCAAAGAACTGGTGGATAAGACGGTGACGCACTACGGCAAGCTGGATGGCGTTGTCAGCAACGCAGGCATCGGCATGGGCGGCACACCGCTGCATGAGTATGAGGTAGAGGATTACGAGAAGATCTTCTCCCTGAACAGCGAGGGCGTCTTTGCCGGGATGAAGTACGGCGCAGAGGCCATCCTCAAGAGCCACAGCGAAGGCGGATTCCTCATCAATGTGGCATCGGTGGCGGGTCTTGTGCCCCAGCGTGGACAGGCGCTGTACAGTGCCACCAAGTTCGGCGTGGTCGGCATGACCCGCGCAGCGGCGCTGGATTACGCAGAATACGGCATTACCGTCAACGCTATCTGTCCCGGCTACACCAGAACCAGCATTTTCGGGGATGCACCGGCTGCGGCCATGGACTTTTTTGCATCCGACTGCCCGGCAAAGCGGATGGGCGACCCGGAGGAGTGCGCTGCATTGGCACTTTTCCTTGCCAGCGGTCTGGCACGGTACATCACTGGTGCAGCCATCCCGGTGGACGGCGCACTGTCTGCCGGACACCAGAGCATCAGCAGCTGGAAGCACCCGGAAATTTTGACCGGCGGCAAGCTGAACAGCCAGAGCACGATTGCAGCACTGATGGAAAACGAGGCCGCAAAAGCCATCGTGGAGCAGTACCTGCCCGGTTTTGCCGACAACCAGCAGGCAAAAGCTGCCTACGGCATGACATTTGGCAAGATCGGCCCTATGCTTGGGCTGCCGGAAATGGCGCTGAAAGCACTGCTGGATGCGCTGGACAACCTGTGACCGAAGCAGCTCGGAAAGCCTCTTTGACAGGGGCTTTCGTTTTGCCTGCGTGCGGTTGATTTTTGGGAGGAGACCATGAAAAACGAAGCACTTTTCCGTACCGGCTCTGTCTGGAAATCCATCATTTCCATGGCGGTGCCCTCCATTATCATTATCCTTGTCATGGTGCTGTACAACATGGCGGATATGTTTTTTGTGGGCTGTCTGGGAGATACCGCACAGGTGGCGGCGGTCTCCGTTGTGGGGCCGGTGTTTTCGATCCTTTCGGCAGTAGCGACCATGCTTGGCGCAGGCAGCAGCGCCATCATTGCACGCTGCTTTGGCGCAGGCGAGATCGAGCAGGGCAAGACTTGCTCCTCGCTCTGCTTCTGGAGCAGCTTTTTTCTGGGCGTTCTGGTCAGCATCGGTCTGCTGGTGAGCAGAGTGCCGCTTCTGAGGGTGCTGGGCTCAAATGCAGAATTTTTTCCCTATGCAGAGCGGTATCTTCAGGTCCTTGCACTGGGTGCGCCGCTTTTTATCCTGTCCAACAGCATGGCGATGCTGGTGCGTGCAGAGGGCGCAGTAAAAGAAGGCTTGATCGGCAATCTTCTGGGCACACTGGTCAACTGCATTTTTGACCCGCTGTTCATTCTGGTGCTGAACTTCGGCGTCAGCGGTGCGGCTGCTGCCAGTGTGCTGGGCAATCTTGTGGCAACGGGCTGCTATCTGCGCTACATCGTCAAACACGGCACAGTGCTGACCATTGATCTCCGGCCTGCCCTGAAAAAGCCGCAGATGCTGGGTGAGATGCTGGCCATTGGTCTGCCCAACGGGATCAGCAGCCTTCTGGCAGGGTTTGCCTCCTCCTTCAGCAACCGGCTGCTGGTGACCCACGGCACGGCGGCGGTCGCAGCCATGGCGGCAGCGGGCAAGACGACCATGATCATCAGTATGATCGCCATGGCGATCTGCATGGGGTGCCAGCCGCTTCTGGCGTACAGCTACGGTGCAGGCGACACGAAGCGCCTGAAGCAGCTTTTGAAAGATCTGATCCTGCTGACCGTTGTTTTTGGTGTTCTTGCCGGGGCGGCCAGCTTTGCCGGACGCAATGCCCTGATCGGGATGTTCATCAAGGAAGAAGGAGCATTCCGTCTGGGGACGCAGCTGGTGGTCTATCTGGTGCTGGGCAGCCCGGTGATCGGTCTGACCTATCTGGCAACCAGCCTGCTGCAATCCGTGGGCAGGGCAAGTGGTGCGGTGGTGCTCTCTCTTTTGCGGCAGGGGGCTGCTGCTGATCCCGCTGCTGTACCTGATGAATGCGCTTTGCGGGGTGCAGGGCATTGCGGCGGCGCACCTGATGGCAGACGTGGGCGCTGCGGTCATCTCTGCAGGCATTCTGCTGCACTGGCTCCGGGCATCGGTAGAAAAAACGGTGGAAGTATGATATACTGTTTCCATCAATGAGCCGGAGGGATTAGGCATGGATGTTCTCCAGAATATGATGCTGTTTTCCGAGCTTGTCCAGTGCGGCGGAAATGTATATACATGGTGCTATGATGCACAGGGGAAGCTCTTGCGGAGCAACTGCCCGGACGAGGCGTTTCTTGCCAGTGCATTTGAACTGTTCGGCTGCAAACAGCGGATGCTGGAGCATGGGGATCGGGACGATGTACCTGTTACCTTGGGGACGGCATTGGGTCTTTTGTGGGGCGCAGCCTTTGAAAAGGAAGAGGGAAACCTGAAGCGTGTCTGGGTCATCGGGCCGGTGTTCTATCAGGATGTGACAATGCGTGGGATCGAGGAAGGGCTGAAATATTACAGCAAGCTGGAGATCAGTGTGGCATGGACGATCCAGCTTTACAAAGCCCTTGAAAAAGTTCCTACCCTGCAAAACACCATTATGAACCGCTATCTGCTGATGATGCACTACTGCCTGACCGGGCAGCGGCTGGAACTGAGCAGTGTGAACAGCAGTACAGCACAGGACGAACGGCTGAAAAGCGATGCCATTCCCCATGACCGCCATAAGATCTGGATGGCGGAGCAGGGAATGCTGCAAATGGTCCGCACCGGAGACCTGAATTACAAGCAGGCACTTTCCAACAGTATGAGCATGAGCGCAGGTGTGCCGGTGCAGAGCAGCGATGTTCTGCGCCAGAGCAAGACTTCCATCATCGTGTTCACTTCGCTGGTGTGCCGTGCTGCCATTGAGGGCGGTCTTTCCCCGGAGGAGGCGTACTCGCTGGGGGACAGCTACATTCAGACGGCGGAAGCGGCAAAATCGTTGGATGAACTGAGCCCGCTTGCAATGATGATGTACGATGATTTCATTCGGCGTGTCCACAAACACCGGACGAACCCCAACCTCAGTATGCAGATCCAGAAATGTGTGGATTATATCGAGATGAATCTGGACAAAAAGATCGTGGCGGAAGATCTTGCCGCTCTGGTGGGCTACACGGAATACTACCTCACCCATAAATTCAAGGAAGAAACGGGTCTGAGCGTCACGAACTATGTGAAGTTTGCAAAGGTCGAACGCGCGAAGGTTCTTCTGAAAAGCACAACGCTCAGCGTCCGGGAAATTTCCGAGCAGCTTGGCTTTGCCACCCGCAATTATTTCAGCGCAGTCTTTCAGCAGGTCACCGGAAAAACGCCCATGGAATTCCGGGAAACATAAAGCAGAACAGGCATCCTGTGATACCATTTGGCGGTATCGGACAGGATGCCTGTTTTGCTAGGAAGAAGAAAAATGGGGGGAGAAGGGCTCAGTTGAGGAACTTCTCGTTCAGGGGCACGCCAAAGTCGTGGGCAATGGCGCGCAGGTCATCGTCGGTGATGGTCTGCCGGATGATGCCGCCGCCCATGGAGAGCACCTTGACGTAGATCTCAGCACTCTTTTCGATGGTGTGGGCAAGACCAAAGGTGATGTCAAAGTCCGGACCGGACACGAACAGACCGTGCTGTGCCCAGATGGCTGCCTGATAGTGCTTCATCAGCTCACTGGTGGCCATGGCAATGTCAGCCCCGCCGGGCACCATCCAGGGGCAGACGCCGACACCCTCCGGGAAAACGACCGGGCATTCAGTAGCGCTCTGCCACAAAGCACGGGTAAAATCACGGTCAGTCAGCGGCAGAATGTAGGTCAGGGCAATTACGTTGGTAGCATGGCAGTGGTAGATCACGCGGTTGGCACCGTTGGTGGCGGCCTTGCGCACGCTGTGGTTCATAAAGTGGCTGGGAAACTCGGAAGTCGGCTTTGCGCCATCGGCCAGGCCCCAGACAATGCGCCAGCTATCGCCCTTATCATTGATCTCAACAATGCCGATGCTGTGGATAGGGTCCGGCTCCACATTGCGGAAGAACTTGCCCGAACCGGTGGTGATGAAGTATTCGCCCGCGAGGTTGTCCGCCTGAACGCCCATGTTCACCCATTCGCCGGGGGTTGCGCGGAAGTAG
>ERZ860322.1797-NODE-1797-length-11446-cov-2.634536_pt1 | contig 11446 bp, 10 predicted proteins | sample MGYA00509979_ERZ860322 | MGnify/ENA primary metagenome ERZ860322 (study PRJEB30046, sample SAMN00715217) | human gut metagenome | study: EMG produced TPA metagenomics assembly of the A metagenome-wide association study of gut microbiota in type 2...
AGCTCCTGACACCAGTGGTAGCCGTTATAAAACGGGAGCGTGATGTCCAGCAGCACGAGCTGCGGATCGAACGCCGTGCACTCGGTGAGCACATTGCGGAAATCCTCCGCGCAGCGCACGTCAAAGCCCCACGTCGTCAGGTGCTTTTGCAGCGCGGCGGCAATGGCCGCGTCATCTTCCACGATAAAAATGCGATGCATACGATCACCCCAAAAAGAAAATAGCAGGTACCGTTCGTACCTGCTATTTTACGATACTTTGCCGCCGATTGCAACGGCTGTGTCAATCCCGGCGGCGGTTGCCGTAGAGAAGGATGAGCCGCAGCAGCTGCGCAAACGACACCAGCAGCGCCGCGACATACGTCATGGCGGCCGCCCGCAGCACGCTGCGCGCACCGCGCAGCTCATCGTCCGTGAGCAGGTTGCGCGACTCGATCGCCGCCAGCGCGCGGCGCGAGGCGTTGAACTCCACCGGCAGCGTCGCCAGCTGGAACACCGTCACAAGGCCGAAGAGCAGAATGCCCGCCCAGACGAGCACCGTCCAGTTGAAGATCAGCCCCGCAATGAGCAGCGGCCACGAGAGATTGGAGCCGATGCGCGTGGCCGGGATGATGGCCGCACGGATGCGGATGGGCGCGTAATCGGTCGCGTACTGCACGGCGTGGCCCGCCTCGTGCGCCGCGACGCCGACGGCCGCGATCGACGCGACGCCATACACCTCGTCCGAGAGGCGGATAACCTTCGCCTGCGGGTCGAAGTGGTCGGTGAGCTTGCCGGAGATGTGCTCGATGCGCACATCGGTGATGCCGTTTGCCTGCAGGATGCGCTGCGCCGCCTGCGCGCCGGTCAGCCCGCTCGTGCAGCGCACGCCGGCATAGCGCGAAAACGCGCTCTTGACCTGGATCTGCGCGATGAGCGCGATGAGCAGCGCCGGCACGACCAGCACCAGATACGTCATATCAAAGCCATAATAATAACCATTGTACATGGCAGTCATCCTTTCTGATTCGTGCTGCTATTGTACCGCCAAAGCGTGCGCACGTCAACCGGGACAAGCATTTGTATATTGTGTGGTTTTTTCCCGAAAAAACATCCCCCCACCGGGCTTGTGCGGTGGTCGTTTTTTGTTATACTTGTGTCAAATACACGATAAAAAGTATGGGCGATCCGATCATGATTGATGCACACGACATTCGATTTTCCTACGACGGGCCGGGCGGCCGCCGCTCCCTCAACGGTGCGCAGCTGCACGTTTCCCCCGGCGAGTTTGTGGCCGTGCTCGGGCACAACGGCTGCGGCAAATCCACGCTCGTCAAGCACTTCAACGCCCTGCTGCCGCTGCAGCACGGCACGCTGACCGTCGACGGCATGGACGCTGCCGACCCCGCCAACCGCTGGGCGCTGCGGCGCAAAGTCGGCATGGTGTTTCAGAACCCGGACAACCAGTTCGTGTCCACGATCGTGGGCGAGGATGTTGCCTTCGGGCTGGAAAACTACGGCGTGCCGGAAAACGAGATCCCCGCGCGCGTGGCCGCAGCGCTCGCCGCCGTGGACATGGCAGGCTATGAAAACCGTGCGACGCACACGCTCTCCGGCGGGCAGAAGCAGCGCGTGGCGCTGGCCGGCGTGCTGGCCCTGTCGCCGGACATTCTGGTGTTCGACGAGGCCACCGCCATGCTCGACCCCGACGGCCGGCAGGAGGTGCTGCGCACGATCCACCGCCTGCACAAAGAGCAGCACAAGACCGTCGTCATGATCACGCACTATATTGAAGAAGCCATCGGCGCCGATCGCGTCTATCTCATCCACAACGGCAAAATGATCGCCGACGGCACGGTGCGCGAGATGCTCACGCAGCCGGAGCTGCTGGCCGCGGCAGGGCTCACGCCGCCGATGCCGGTGCAGATGTACTACGACCTGAAGCAGGCCGGGATCGTGCTCGCCCGCTGCCCGCTGACGCTCGAGGAACTTGCGGAGGAACTATGCCGATCACAGTAACGAATCTGACGTGTGTCTACGGCGCGGGGACACCCTTTGAGACCACTGCGCTGCGCGATGTGTCCGTCACGGTCGAAAACGGCAGCTTCGTCGGCATCCTCGGCCGCACCGGCTGCGGCAAGTCCACGCTCATCCAGATCATGGCCGGCCTGCTCACGCCGACGGCCGGCACCGTCATGCTCGACGGGCAGGACATCCACGCCCGCCGCTATGACCGCAGCATCCTGCGGCGCAAGGTCGGCATCGTGTTCCAGTACCCGGAGTGCCAGCTCTTTGAGACGACCGTGGAAAAAGACGTGGCCTTCGGCCTGAAGCACAGCGGCCTGAGCGCCGCCGAAAAGCAGGCGCGCGTGCGCTGGGCGCTCGAGACCGTGGGCTTCTCGTTCGAGAAAGTCCACGACCAGCCGCCGATGGGCCTCTCCGGCGGGGAAAAGCGGCGCGTGGCCATCGCGGGCGTGCTGGCGGCGAAGCCGGAGTATCTCATTCTCGACGAGCCGATCGCGGGGCTCGATCCACTCGGCCGCGAGGCGTTTCTGCAGCTCATCACCGAGCTCAACCGCGGCGGCATGACCATCCTCATGGTCTCGCACAACGCCGACTGTCTGGGCGCGTATGCCCGGCGGCTGCTCGTGCTGGAGGATGGGCAGCTCGTGCGCGACGGCACGCCGGAGGAGATCTACGCCGACCTCGACTGGATGCGCGCGCACCGGCTGGGCGTGCCGCAGAGCCGCACCGCCGCCGCGCTGCTGAAGCAGGGCGGGCTGGACATTCCGCAGGACATTGCGAGCTATGACGCGCTGCTCGCGGCCGTGCTATGCGCGAAGGGCGGTGGCCGCCCATGAGAGAACACCTGACCGGGCAGTTCACCCCCGGCACCTCGATCCTGCACCGGCTGGACGCGCGGGCGAAGTTTTTCGGCTTTCTCATCCTCATCGCCGCCACCGTGTGCACGGACGCCTGGCTCGGCTATGCGCTGCTGATCGCCGTCACGGCCGCCGTCGTGGCCGTCTGCGGTCTGCCGCTGCGCACCGCACTCGCGTCCGTGGCGCGCATGGGCTGGTTTTTCCTGCTCATCTTTGTGATGAACGCCCTGTTTTTCGCCACCGACGACGCCATCTGGCACTGGTGGATCCTCACGCTGTCCGTGCCCGGCATCGTGCAGGGCGCGCAGGTGACGGTGCGGCTCGCACTCATCCTCGTGATGAGTAACGTACTCACGTGCACGACGCCGCCGCTCGAGATCACCGGCGCGATCCAGACGCTGCTCAGCCCGCTGCGGCTCGTGCCGGTCGAGGACATCGCGATGATCCTGTCCGTCGCCGTGCAGTTCATCCCGACGCTGCTCGAAGAGACCGACACCATCCGCAAGGCGCAGATCGCGCGCGGCGCGCGCTTTGAAAGCCGCCGCCTGCACGAGCGCGCACAGGCCATGCTGCCGCTGATCGTGCCGATCTTTCTCAGCGCCTTCAAGCGTGCCGACGAGCTCGCCATGGCCATGGAGGCGCGCGGCTACCGCGGCGCGCGCGGCCGCACCCGAAAAAAGTCCGTTCCCCTGCCCCTGAGCGGCTGGGGCGCGCTTGCGCTGTGCGCCATCGTGTGCGCAGCGGAAATACTCCTGTAAATCCAAAATCAGAAAGGAACCGAAGTCCGATGCAAACCATGTCTACCGTCAAAAAATCCATCATCACCGCCGTGTGCATCGCCCTGTGCTATGTGCTGCCGCTGCTGTTTCACGGCATTCAGGGCGCTGGCCAGATCTTCTGCCCGATGCACATCCCCGTCTTTCTGTGCGGCCTCGTGTGCGGCTGGCAGTTCGGCCTGCTGTGCGGTCTGGCCGGCCCCGCGCTCTCGAGCGCACTGTGCGGCATGCCCCCGGTGAGCATCCTGCCGTCGATGATGATCGAGCTGGCCGTCTACGGCCTGATTGCCGGCATCATGATGCGCTGCGTGCGCACGCGCCACGTGTACGCCGACCTCTACATCAGCCTCATCGTCGCCATCGTCGCCGGCCGCGTCGTCAACGGTCTGGTCAATGCGCTCATCTTCGCGCGCGGCAGCTACTCCATGGCCACGTGGGTCGCGGGCTCCGTCGTCAAGAGCTGGCCCGGCACCGTCATCCAGCTCGTGTTCATTCCGAGCATCGTGTTCGCGCTCATGAAGGCACGCCTCATCCCCGAGCGCTATCCGAAGGAGGTGCCTGCCGATGATTGAACGCAGTGACGTCATTTCGTTTTTCGACCGCTGCGCCCCGGACTGGGACGCGGAAATGATCCGCAACGAGCCGGTCATCCGCGACATTCTCGACAACGCTGGCATCCGCGCAGGCATGGACGTGCTCGACGTGGCCTGCGGCACGGGCGTGCTCTTCCCGGACTATCTGGCGCGGGACGTGCACAGCGTCACCGGCGTGGACATTGCCCCGGAAATGGCCCGGCGCGCCGCCGAAAAGTTCCCGGACGCGCGCGTGACCGTGCTCTGCGGCGACATTGAGACCGTGCCGCTCCCGCAGCCGTTTGACTGCTGCATGGTCTACAACGCCTTCCCGCACTTCCCCGACCCGGCGCGCCTGATCGCGCACCTGGCGACGCTGCTCAAGACCGGCGGCCGCCTGTCCGTCGCGCACGGCATGAGCCGCGCCATGCTCGACCGGCACCACGCAGGCTCAGCCAGCGCGGTCTCCATCTCGCTCATCAGCGAAACGGAGCTTGCCGCGCTCATGGCCCCGTATTTTGACGTGGACGTCGTCATCTCGGACGACCGGATGTATCAGGTCTGCGGCACGAAAAAATAAGAAACCGCTTCCCCCCTTCTTTTTTTCCCCCCCTTCTTTCCCCAAAGCGCACAACACCCCCGAACCGAAGTTCGGGGGTGTTGCCGTTTTTGTGATTACTTGCCGATGAATGTGCTGAGGATGGTGGCCATCTCGGCGCGGGTCGCCTCGGCGTTCGGAGCAAGGAGCTTGCCGTCACGGCCGAGGATGAGCTGCGCGGCGTGCGCCCACTGCATCTCCGCCAGCGCCCAGGACGGGACATCCGCCGCGTCCGCAAACGCGGACAGGTCCGCGCGCTGGGACGTATTGCGTCCGGCAAAGTTTGCATACGCATACAGCATGACCGCCGTCTGCGCGCGCGTGGCCGGCGCGTTCGGCCGGAACGTGCCGTCGCCGCAGCCGACGACGATGCCGTTTTCGGCCGCCCAAATGACAGCGTCCGTATACCACCGGTCAGCCGGAACGTCCGTGAAGGGATTTTCCGCCGTCACGGCCGGTTCGCCCGCCAAGCGGTAGAGGATGGACGCGAGCATGGCACGGCTGAGCGTCTGGCCCGGCGCAAAGCTCGTGTCGCTCACGCCGACCATGAGGCCGCGGGTGTAGACGCGCTTGACCGCGCTGTACGCCCAATGATCCCACGACACGTCCGTAAACGGCAGGAGCATGCCGGGTTCCTGCGTATAATCCGCCGTGAAGAGCACCTCGATCACATCGCCGTCCTGAAGCTGATATTCGTCCATGGCAACGTCCGGAAAGTCATCATTCACGCGGAAGAGCCAGCCGGAGTTCTGCCCCTTGCTGAACTCGGCCACGCGCGTGCCGTCGGGCCGGATGATCGCCTGCACATAGCTGCCCTTGGCCTCATAGGTGTAGCCGTTGGCTGTGAGCACCTGCCGGAACACATCCATCGCCGTCGTGCCCTCGGGCTGATCGTAGACGATGGTCGGCCGGATCCACACATCGGTGTCCGTGTGCAGCTGGAAGGTGACGGTGCTGGTCGTGACCTGCGGCTCGCTGCTCGTGGGCGCCGTGCCGGCGACGATCAGGCGCGCGGAGACGGCCTGATGGCTCAGCGCCTGGAAGTCCGCGTTGTCCGGGTAGCGCGCGGCGTACTTGCCGAGCGTCTCGCTCGAGAGCTCGCTGACGATCGTGACGGCCTTGTGCTCCGTCGCGCGCGTCACGAGCAGGTTTTCGTGGCTGATGACCGCCGGATTCGTCGAGCGGAACAGACGCCACCGCTCGGTGGCCTGCCAGCCGTCCATCGCCACGGGGACGATGCCGCTGCCGGTCAGGTCCGCGTTGTCATACGTCCAGACGAGCGTGCCGTCGGCGCTGCGATGCACCTCCTGAAACGCATGCAGGTCGGTCGTGATGTAGTTGGGGTCGGTATTCGCATTGCGGATGCCGTCAAAGTAGTGCGCCTTGACCTCGGCCATGAGCGCGAGCTCGCTGTCGATCTCCTGCTGCGTGAGCGGCTGGACGGCGATGACAAAGTCGCGCGAGACGGCCACGCCGCTGTCGGAGTCCGTGAGCGTCACCGTCACGGTGACGTCCTTTGGCGCCTCGCCGGGCAGCGGACGGTAGACGTCAACGCGCGCGGCATTGTCGACGTCCGGCGGCACGATGGTGTCGGCATCGCTGCTCGTGATGGTCACGGGGGTGTACTTGCCGTCCACGCCGAAGTCATGCGTGGTCGGGAAATGGATATCGTTCGCGGCAAGGTACTTGCCGTCGCGCTCCGTGAGGGGCTGGCCGGTCACGGCGTCGCGCAGGCCGCCGTAGGCGGCAAAGCCCGCGTCGAGCTTGGCCTGCAGGTCCTCGCGCACGGTCGTCTCCTGACCCTTGACGGTCACGGTGAACACCTTGCTGACCGTGATGGCCTGCTCCTGCGTGCCCGTGAACTGGAAGGTCACGGTCGCGGTGAGGGTGACGGTCTTGTCCTGTGCGGGCGTCTTGACCACGCCGACATAGGGGTCAAAGAGCGTGTCGGCCGTCTGCTGGCTGCGGTCGCTGACGGCGATCACGGACGGATCGCTGGACGTCCAGGAGATGAGCGCCCACTTTTTCCCGTCGATGACCTTCGGCAGCGTGAGATCCTGCGTGACCACAGCCGGAGTCTCGCCCGCAGCGCACAGGCCCTCGGCGGTGAGCTTCGCCGTGATCTCGTTCGAGATCGCCGTGCGCACGCGCAGCGCGTCCCAGCCGATGATGACCGGGACCTTCAGCGTCTCGGTCGCGCCGGCTTTGCTGAGCGCGAACGTGACGCAGTAGCTGCCACAGTGCATGAGCGGCGTGGTGTTCGGGTCGACGTAGTAGTAAGTGATCGTGCCGTCGGCTGCGACGCCCGCACCGCCGGAGACTTCCTCCACAGCCGCAACGCTGACCGCGATGCTGCTGTTGTTGAGCTTTGCGCCGAGCATCGCGTTCACGTTCGTGTCGCGGCCGTATTCCGGCGTCAGGGTCACGTTGCCGTCGAGCTGCTCGACGAGCTTTTGCAGCTCGCTCTTGGCGGCGTCTTTGTCGACCTCCGCCTGCGACCAGACGCGGATATCAAAATTGCGGTGCGCAGCGGCGTCGCCGCGCGTGAGCGTCGCCGAGAGGGTGACGGTCTGGATGCCGCTGGCCGGCAGCGTCACGGCGCCGGTCGCCGGGTCGATGATGCTGCTGTCCGTGCTCGTCCACGTGATGGCCGAGCCGTTCACGGCCCCGGCCGCCGGCAGCGCGATCGTCGTGGCCGCACGGATGTCGGAGGTATCGAGCGTCAGGGCCGAGGCGTCGGCCTGGAGCTTCGCCTCCTCGGCGGAAACAATGGGAACGGTTCTGTTCGTGTCGATGCCATTCACGCGGCAGGCCAGATAGTTTCCGGCCATATTCTCCGGAATGGTATATTCCAAACCGGTCGCACCGGCGATGTCCTGACGGGTGCCGGCGGATTCCGTGGCATAACGCCACTGGATCTGCAGCGCCGGGAAGTTCGCATAATCGTACTCGCCGCCGCCGAGGACATACACCTTGGCGCGTACCGTCGCGCCCACGGCGGCCGTGCCGTCGATCTCGACGATCGTGATCTGGGGAATGACATAGAGCGTCAGGCTTGCCGTGATGCCGTCCGCCGTGGCCGCCGTGATGACCGCCTTGCCGGAAGCATTGGCCAGCGCCTTGACGATCACGGACTGGTTGGCCGCGCCCGCGCCCTCCGGCGTCTCGAGCGCGATGATGTCCGCGCCCTCCGTCACCGTCCAGTCGACGTGCGTGTCCTTGTCCATGTCCCTGCAGGCAGCAGTGATCGTCGCCTGCGGCAGGGGCTCATTCGTCGTGCGCCAGAGCGTGGCCGGACCGGTCAGCTCGATGCGCGGGTCGGGCTGCACCACTTCGCCTGCCTGCCAGACAAGGATGGGGTAGCCGTCGTTGGCGCCCGCCGTGTCCTCTTTGAAGGCATTGCCGAGCTTGTCCGCAAGGCCGTCGGGAGCGGTAATAGCGATTGCCGTAGCGGGCGTGGTGCCAGCGAGCGCATCCGCCGCCGGATTCGCATAGTAGCTGTTGCTGATCGTGCCCTTAAAGTTTGCGGTGATGCCCGCGTAATAGCTTCCGCCATTCGTAGCGGTGATCGTGCCGCTGTTATAGCAGTTGGTGATCTTGCTGGCAGGCAACGTATCAGAGCCGCAAATGCCGGAGGCGTACCACCGACCGCTGATCGCACCGGTATTATAGCAATTTTCAATCGTGACCTTGTTGCTGCCGCCATAGCCAAGAATACCGGCTGCAATGTTGCCATTCCCGTTTACGGTCGCAGTATTCGCACAATTTGTGATCGTGACCGGGCCTTTGTTGACCTTACCAACAATACCGGCCGTTGCGTTTGACGAGCCACTTTTTTTCGTGGAGGTGACAGTTCCGGCAAAAGAGCAGCTATCGATCGTGGCGCTGGTCTGCGTTCTGCCGACAATGCCGCCAACAAAAGCGCTGTTGCTCGCAGAAACATTGCCCTCGACCTTCAGATTCTTGATGGTCGCGCCGCAAACCGTGCCAAACAAGCCCGCACCTTTGCTCGAAGTCGAGTTCACCGACAGGCCCTTGATGGTGTGGTTCGCGCCGTCAAATGTGCCGGCATATGCCTCTGTCACATAGCCGGACGACGGTTCAAATGGTGTCCATGCTTCGCCGCCCAGGTCAATGTCGGCCGTCAGCGTCGCGCAGAGCTTGCTGGACGCCTCCGCATTGGCCATGTCGCGGAACGCCTTGAGATCTGCCGCCGTGGCCAGCAGGTACGGATCGTCCTCCGTGCCGCTGCCGCTGAGCGTGTCCGCGGCCAGTGCCGCCGGCATAAGGCTGAAAACCATCGCCAGCACCAGCAGCAGGGCCAGTAACCGTTTTTTCATGAGCTTTCCTCCCAAAACAAAAAAATTCTGCCCGCCGGAATCGGCGGACAGGTGCAGCAAAACCAGCCGAACGAAATTCCTTCGTTCAGCCATGCAACTTCCGGTTCCGGCAGAAATGCCTGCAGCCTTCGGGTATTCTGACTTATCCGCCTTCCGGCGGCTTCACAGTGACCGACTCGCGGGGCTTTGCACCCGCATTCCCCCTGCCGCCCGAAGCGGCGAAGACTGCGCTGTATGCAGTTCTGAGCGTAGTGTACCACAGCCCGGCGCGGTTGTAAATCTCCTTCCGGGTACGAACGCAAATAAAAAAATCTCCTCCCGGCGGTTACGGAAGGAGATTTTTTCGTGCAGGAGACCCGCACGTTTGGGGTGGCGCCGGGAGGCGGTTACTCCCGGGAGCCTTGGAGAAAAAAGCAGAAATGGATGGAAGATAGCAAAGAAAGGATCGGCTCAGCGCTTGATGCTGGCAATATCTCTGCCGAGCAGAGCCGTGTAGACGCCGCCAATCACGAGCGCAAGCACACCCAGCAGCACCATCGCGGTGGAGCCGGCGAAGTACGTGCTCATAAAGGAGACAGCGGTGATCTCGATCGCGAGGAACGCAACAAATGCAAGAATGTTCAGCCAGATGTTTTTCATAGCAGCTACCTCCTGAATTTTTTGGGGTTTCGGGGCCGTTGATCGGTCCCCTTGCCTACAGCTGCATCATAACACACCGTTTGTATGTTGTAAAATTCACAATTTCGAAAGGTACGTTTTTCGTTTTCGATTCAATTCAAAATTTTGATGGTATGCTTTCGTAAAAATGATAATTTTCTGTCAACCATTCCCTGCTGTTTGCCGATTATCCGAAAAAATGCTTGACGCGGGCTGGATTTGCGACGTATTATATGCTTGAGAAAAAAACGGAACCACATCGGGATAAGGAGGCATCGCCTATGGAATTACGCTTGCTGACCACGTTTTTAAAGGTCGCGCAGCTGCAGAGCTTCTCCAAGGCCGCAGAATCGCTGGGCTATTCCCAGTCCGCCGTTACGGTGCAGGTCCAGCAGCTCGAAAACGAGCTGGGCGTGCGCCTGTTCGACCGCATCGGCAAAACCGTATCCATCACCCACTATGGGCAGGAGTTTATCCCCTACGCGCGCGATGTCGTGTCGGCCGCGGCGCGCGCCGTGTCGTTCACGGTGCAGGAGCGCGATCTGACCGGCACGCTGCGCATCGGCACGATCGAGTCGATCATGACGGCCAGCTTCGGGGAGATCCTGCCGCTGTATCATGAGCACTGTCCGCATGTGAACACGCAGCTGGTCGAGGGCGACACGAAAACGCTCTCGGACATGCTTATGCACAACGAAGTCGACCTGATCTACACGCTTGACGATATGGGCTACGACGCGCAGCGCGTCAAGCTCTTCGAGTGCCCGCAGGAGATCGTCATCGTCGCCAGCCCCAAGCACCCGTTCGCCGCCGCCAAGCAGCTCAAGCTGGCCGACCTCGTCAACGAGCCGTTCGTGCTCATGCCGCAGTTCAACAGCTATCGCCACCAGTTCGACATGGAGCTGGCGCACCAGAAGCTGTCGATCCGGCCGTTTCTGGAGCTGGAGAGCACGAGCATGGTCATGCAGCTGCTCGAGCACAACCCCTACCTGTCCGTGCTGCCGCGCTACACGGCGCGCCGCCGTGCGGAAGAGGGCCGGCTCGCGATCCTGCCGGTCGCGGACTGCCACATGGAGCAGTGGAGTCAGCTGGTGCACCACCGCGACAAGGTGCTCACGCCGCAGATCCGCGCCATGGTCTCCTGCATTGCGCAGGTCGAGAACATCCCGCTGCATCTCGAGGATTAACGCGGCACAAAGGTATACAAAAACAGCCCCCATCGAACGATGGGGGCTGTTTGCTGTCTGTGAACAGAAACTCAGTCGGTCACGTACGGCAGGAGGGCGATCTGACGCGCTCTCTTGATGGCCTCGGTGAGCTCGCGCTGATGCATCGCGCAGGTGCCGGTCGTGCGGCGCGGCAGGATCTTGCTGCGCTCGGACAGGAAGCGGCGAAGCTTCGCGGTGTCTTTGTAGTCGATATAAGTGCACTTGTCCACACAGAACTGGCAAACTTTTCTGCGTTTGCGGTTCTTGCTCTTATCTCTGTCAAAAGCCAAGACTGTAATCCTCCTTTATCAAAATCAGAACGGCAGATCGCCGTCATCGTCGTCCAGCTCGGAAAACGCGCTGCCGCCCTGGGGGACATTGTCATATCCGCCATAGCTGCCGCGGTGAGCCGGTGCCGATGCGCTCGGCGCTGCC
>ERZ860322.1798-NODE-1798-length-11443-cov-2.805321_pt1 | contig 11443 bp, 6 predicted proteins | sample MGYA00509979_ERZ860322 | MGnify/ENA primary metagenome ERZ860322 (study PRJEB30046, sample SAMN00715217) | human gut metagenome | study: EMG produced TPA metagenomics assembly of the A metagenome-wide association study of gut microbiota in type 2...
GGCTGGGGAAGAGCTTGCGCAGGTAGGTCAGCTGTTGTCGTTCCGGATCGCTCTTTCGGGCGATGGTGCTCCAGAAGGGGGCGGCAATGACGTGCGCCGCTTCTTCCAGCGTCATTCCCTGCTTGCGCAGCAGGAAATCGAAAATATAGGTAATGACTTCGGTATCGGTCAACAGTTCACAGCGATAACCGAACATTTCCACAAAGCGGCGGTTGGCATCATAAGAAGAGATCTCACCGTTGTGTACAATCGAGTAATCCAGCATCGCAAAGGGATGCGCGCCGCCCCACCAGCCGGGAGTGTTGGTGGGATACCGGCCGTGTGCGGTCCAGCAGTAGCCGGCGTATTCATCCAGCCGATAGAACTCGCCCACATCCTCGGGGAAGCCGACCGCTTTGAACACGCCCATGTTTTTGCCGCTGGAGAAAATGTACGCACCGGGAATTTCGGTGTTGACCCGAATCACGCAGCGCGCCACAAACTCGCGCTCATCCAGCTGGCTGTCCGACAGTTTGTGCGGCAGCGGGGCGACAAAGTAGCGCCAGATCAGCGGCTCATCGGTGATGCTCGCCACCTTTTTGGTGGGAATCTTGGACAGGTTGATAATATCAAAATGCCGATCCAAGAAAGCCTCGCATTGCGCCTTGGCGTTCGCATCGTCATAAAACACATGGAACGCATAGAACTGGGCGTATTCGGGATAGATACCATATCCGGCAAAACCGCCGCCCAAACCGTTGCTGCGGTCGTGCATGACCGCGATGGAGCGAATGATCTCGTTGCCGTTGATGCGCTCGCCGTCTTTGGCAAAAATGCCGGAGATGGCGCAGCCGGACGGGATCCTCACTTGCCCTTCTTTTAGCATATTCGTTCACTCCTTACACCAAAAAAGCGTCCACGGTTTATGGCGTTTCCCCACCCTCCGGAGAAACAGCCTATCCGTGAACGCCCTTGTTCGAATGGTATTATATCAATTTGCAAGTTTCGTGTCAAGAGATTTCATAACATTTTTTGTTATTGTCGAAAACAACATAATTTGACGCACAATTATCCTTTATAAAATGTGCAAATGACAGAACGGCAAAAAAATATTGCAAAACCACTTGACAAATGCGCTGCGGTCTTCTATAATGCGCTTGTACAGCAAAGGCGCTGCGGATGAGATATCCGCGGCGCCTTCTTCTTTTTTAAGAAGTATTTCTGCTGCATACTGATTAAAAGGAGAGATTTGTATGAGTACCTGTCCTGTAACGGAAACCGCAACGACCCTGCCGGAGCTGTTCGGCAGCATGGTGTTCAACGACAAGGTTATGAGGGAACGCCTGCCGAAAGACACCTATAAGGCATTGCGCAAAACCATTCAGCTTGGCAAAAGCCTGGACAGAAGCATTGCCGATGTGGTCGCCAACGCGATGAAAGACTGGGCGGTGGAAAAAGGTGTGACCCATTTCACCCACTGGTTCCAGCCGATGACCGGTGTTACCGCTGAGAAGCACGACAGCTTCATTTCGCCGGAAGGCGACAGCTCCATCATTATGGAGTTTTCAGGCAAAGAGCTGGTCAAAGGCGAGCCGGATGCGTCCAGTTTCCCGTCCGGCGGTCTGCGCGCAACGTTTGAGGCGCGCGGCTACACCGCCTGGGACCCGACGTCCTATGCATTCATTAAAGATAATGTGCTGTGCATCCCGACGGCGTTCTGCTCTTACGGCGGCGAGGCGCTCGATAAAAAGACGCCGCTGCTGCGCAGCGCCGAGGCGCTCAACCGTCAGGCCCTGCGTGTGATCCATCTGTTCGGCAATGAGGACGTGACCGCCGTGCGCACGACCGTCGGCCCCGAGCAGGAGTACTTCCTGATCGACAAGTCCGTGTATGACAAGCGCAAGGATCTGATCTATACCGGCCGCACGCTCTTCGGCGCCAAGCCGCCGAAAGGCCAGGAGCTGGACGATCACTATTTCGGCAGCATCAAGCCGCGCGTTGCGGCGTTCATGAAGGATCTGGACGAGGAGCTCTGGAAGCTCGGCGTTTACGCCAAGACCGAGCACAACGAAGTGGCGCCCGCGCAGCATGAGCTTGCGCCGGTGTTCACGACCGGCAACATCGCCGCCGACCAGAACCAGCTGACGATGGAGATCATGCAGAAGGTGGCCGCGCGCCACGGCATGGTCTGCCTGCTGCATGAAAAGCCGTTTGCCGGCGTCAACGGTTCCGGCAAGCACAATAACTGGTCCCTGACCACCAACACCGGCATGAACCTGCTCGAGCCCGGCGAGACGCCGGCCGAGAACGCACAGTTTTTGCTCTTCCTGTGCGCGGTGATCCAGGCGGTGGATGATTATCAGGATATGCTGCGCATCAGCGTGGCGTCGGCCGCGAACGACCACCGTCTCGGCGCGAACGAAGCGCCCCCGGCCGTCGTGTCGATGTACGTCGGCGATGAGATCGAGAACATTCTCGATGCCATCGTCAACGAGAAGGCCTATGCCGGCCAGGAAAAGGAGCTGCTGAAGATCGGCGTGCATGCGCTGCCGCGTTTCCCCAAGGATACGACCGACCGCAACCGTACCTCTCCGTTTGCGTTCACCGGCAACAAGTTCGAGTTCCGCATGCCCGGTTCTTCGGCCTCCATTTCCGGCATCAACGTTGTGCTCAACACGGCGGTCGCCGAGAGCCTTGCGCAGTTCGCCGATGCCCTCGAGGGCAGCAAGGACTTTGAGGCCGACCTGCAGGCGCTCATCCGCAGCGTGCTCATCAAGCACAAGCGTATCATCTTCAACGGCAACGGCTATGACGATGCCTGGCTGGCGGAGGCGGACCCCCGCGGCCTGCTGAACCTGCGCACGACGCCGGAGGCACTGCCGTATTACCTTGCCGACAAGAACGTGGCGCTGTTCACCAAGCACCGTGTCTACACCCGCACCGAGATGGAGGCCCGCTACGAGATCCACCTCGAAAACTACAGCAAGATCCTCAACATCGAGGCGCTGACGATGCTCGAGATGGCGCGGCGCGACATCATGCCCGCCGTCAGCAGCTATCTGCGCGAGCTGTCCGAGACCGCCACGGCGATCCACGCCGTGTCCGTCACGGCCGACTGCTCGTATGAGGAGAGCATCATCCCCGAAATGTCCACGCTGCTGGGCGATGCCTACCGCAAGGTCCGCAGTCTGGATGAGGCGCTCATGGGCGCCAAGACCGTCGAGGGCAGCCAGGCGCTGGCCAACTACTACCGCGACAAGGTCTTTTCCGCCATGGCGGAGCTGCGCATCACGATCGACCAGCTCGAGACCATGACGCCGTCCGATAAGTGGCCGGTCCCGTCCTACGGTGATCTGCTGTTCAGCGTGCGGTAAAAAAACGCTTTCTCTTTCTTTTTCTCTCTTCTTTCATTTTCATACTTCTGTCAAAAGCATTGACGGAGAAAAGTAGCACGGGCGATCATTCCCAGCGAGTGCGGGACGGTGCGAGCCGCATAACAGAGCCTGTGTGAAGAACACTCCCGAGCTGCAATCTGAACAGGCGAGAGCCTCAGTAGGTGCGCCGTCAAAGCCGGACGTTATCCCGGTGCGGTTTGTTAGAACCCGTGAGAAGTAAAATAGGTGGCACCACGATACGCAGCTACTCGTCCTATTGTCGGATGGTAGCTGCGTATTTTTTGACGTATTCAGGAGGAAAAAATCATGTGTTCCATCATCGGTTATCTCGGCTCGTCCATCTCTGCGCAGGATCTGCGCGCCGGCTTTGACAAGACCATTTCCCGCGGCCCGGACGATACGCGCATGCTCCACATCGGCGCGGCGACGCTCGGCTTCCACCGTCTGGCCATCATGGGCCTGCACCCGGAGGGCATGCAGCCGTTCACGCGCGATGGCAGCGCGCTCGTGTGCAACGGCGAGATCTATGGCTTCCGGCCCATCCGCGAGCGGCTCATCGCCGAGGGCGAGACGTTCGAGAGCGAGTCCGACTGTGAGATCCTGCTCCCGCTCTATGAGCGCGAGGGACTGGACATGTTCCGCGCCCTCGACGCGGAGTTTGCCATGGTCATTTATGACGCCAAGCGCGGCGGCCTCGTCGCGGCGCGCGACCCCATCGGCATCCGCCCGCTGTACTACGGCTATGACGCCGAGGGCGCGATTGTCTTTGCCAGCGAGGCGAAAAACCTCGTCGGCCTCGTGCACGATGTGATGCCATTTCCTCCCGGACACTATTATGCCGACGGCAAGTTCACCTGCTACCGCGACATGACGCAGGTCGATGCCGTCTGCGAGGACGATCTGGAGACCGTCTGCACCCACATCCGTGAAAAGCTCATCGCCGGTGTGGAGAAGCGGCTCGATGCCGACGCGCCGCTCGGCTTCCTGCTCTCCGGCGGCCTGGACAGCAGCCTCGTGTGCGCCATCTCGGCAAAGCTGCTCAAAAAGCCCATCCGCACGTTCGCCATCGGCATGCGCGCCGATGCCATCGACCTCAAGTACGCCCGCGAGGTGGCGGAGTATCTGCACGCCGACCACACCGAGGTCATCATCACGCCCGAGGACGTCATTCAGGCGCTCCCGGAGGTCGTGGCGCTGCTCGGCACCTATGACATCACGACCATCCGCGCGAGCATCGGCATGTACCTTGTCTGCAAGGCCATCCACGAGCAGACCGACCTGCGCGTGCTGCTCACGGGCGAGATCTCCGATGAGCTCTTCGGCTACAAGTATACCGACTTCGCGCCCAGCCCGGAGGCGTTTCAGGAGGAATCCGCCAAGCGTATCCGCGAGCTGCATATGTACGATGTGCTGCGCGCCGACCGCTGCATCTCCGTCAACAGCCTCGAGGCCCGCGTGCCGTTCGGCGATCTGGACTTCGTGCAGTATGTCATGTCCATTGACCCGGCCAAGAAGTGCAACGTCTACGGCAAGGGCAAATATCTGCTGCGCCACGCCTTTGAGGGCGACTGGCTGCCGCACGATATCCTCATGCGCGAGAAGGCCGCCTTCAGCGACGCAGTCGGCCACTCCATGGTCGATGATCTCAAGGCCTATGCCGAGCAGAAGTACACGGACGAGGAATTCGAGACTCTGCGCCGAAAGTACGACTTTGCGCAGCCGTTCACCAAGGAATCTCTGCTCTACCGTGAGCTGTTCGAGCAGTATTACCCCGGTCAGGCGCACATGATCGCCGATTTCTGGATGCCGAACAAGTCGTGGGCCGGCTGCGACGTGGACGATCCGTCTGCGCGCGTGCTCGCTAACTACGGCGACAGCGGAAAGTGAGGAGAACATGGACGACACTGCGCTGCATATCCGCACCGCGCGCCTGAGCGATGCGCCTGCGCTGCGCGCGATCTACGCGCCGTATGTGGAAAAGACGGCCATCACATTCGAGTACACCGTGCCGGATGTCGAGGAATTTGCCGCGCGCATGCGCGCCACGCTCCGCCGGTATCCGTATCTGGTTGCGGAGCGCGGCGGCGAGCTCGTCGGTTACGCTTACGCCGGGCCGTTCGGCACCCGCGCCGCCTATGACTGGGCGGTGGAGATGAGCATCTACCTGCGCGAGGATCAGCGGCATCAGGGCATCGGCAGGCGGCTGTATGCCGCGCTCGAGGCGGTGCTGCGCGCGCAGAATGTTCAGAATCTCTATGCCTGCATCGGCTACCCGGATGGAGCGGACGATGCGCACCTGACGAAAAACAGTGCACAGTTTCATGCGCACCTCGGCTACCGGCTCGTCGGGGAGTTTTCGCGCTGCGGGTATAAATTCGGCACATGGTACTCCATGGTCTGGATGGAAAAGAGCATCGGCGCGCGCGGAGAAAGCCCCGCGCCCGTGCGCCCGTTCCCGGAGCTCAGCCCGGCAGAGCTCGACGCAATTTTGGATCAAGCATAAAAAACGGACCGTTTCCAAGGCGGAAACGGTCCGTACTTTTTTATCGCTTTTGCAGCAGCTCATATGCGCCCAGCAGCATCTGCGCCGCCTCGGCGCGCGTGATGGACGCCGTGCAGTCGCTGCCGTCCGGATACACGCCGCAGGACGTCAGGCTCGACACGGCGGCGCATGCCCACGCGGGGATATCGTCGCTCTCGAGCGCGGCGGCGGGGGAGGGGTCGAGGAAGTTGCAGAGCATCACGGCCGCCTCGGCCGCCGTGATACCGCGCTGCGCGTCGAACACGATCGCCGTGCCGTCGGAGCAGCCGGCGATGTCGCCGTTCATGACCGCGGTCGCGACATAGGCCTTGGCCCAGGCCGGGATCTGCTCGTCGTCACCGAAGCCGGTCGAGAGCACGCCCTGCAGCATCGAAGTGCCGGTCAGGCGCGTGCACATGGCGAGAAATTCATCGCGCGGCATCGGGCTGTCGGGGTCGAAGAGATACTGTCCGCCGACCTGCCGGCCGACGCACAGCCCCTGCTCGGCGAGCATGACGGCGGCGTATTCCTCCGGCCGGCCGGCCATGTCGCTGTAGGTGACGTCCGGCTTCTGCTTCTTGATGGAGATGATGACGGTCGCCTCCTGCGATTCGTTGCCGCTGCTGTCGGCGGCGCGGAAGCCGAAGTAGTCGCGCCCGCGCTTGCCGTCGGCGGGCGTGTAGACGAACGTGCCGCTGTCGGTGAGCGTCACGGTGCCCTTGATGGGTTCGGTCGTGATGCGGAAGGTGAGCGGGCTGCCGTCAGGCGCATTGGCGCTGAGCGTGCCGCCGATGGATGTGTTGCGGAATGTGGTCAGCTCCAGATTTTCGGCCACGGGCGCGGCACCGGCGGTGTCCTGCTCGGCAAAGCCGGCCGGGACGAGCGCCGCGCACAGCGCCAGCGCGCACACGGCCGCAAGAATTTTCTGCTTCATATTGCAAAACCTCCGTGCAAATGTAGGCTGCTCCTAGTTTGCACGGAGGTGGTGGAAATATGCGTTTTGGCCTTACTCGGTCCGCAGGGCGACGACCGGGTCTTTTTTCGCAGCCATGCCCGACGGGATGAGACCCGCGATGAACGTCAGCGCCATGCTGATGAGGATCAGCAAGATCGCGCCGAGCACCGGCAAGATGGCGCTCAGGGTCGGCAGACCGGTCAGATGATGTACAATGAGGTTGATGGGGATCAGCAGGATCAGCGTACATAGGATGCCCATTACGCCGGCTGTGAAGCCCTCGATGAGCGTCTCGGCATTGAACACGCGCGAGATGTCCTGCTTGCTCGCGCCGATGGAGCGCAGGATGCCGATCTCCTTCGTGCGCTCGAGCACGGAGATGTAGGTGATGATGCCGATCATGATCGACGACACGACGAGCGAGATGGCCACGAAGCCGATGAGCACATAGCTGATGGCGTTGATGATCGTCGTGATGCTGCTCATGAGCAGGCCGACATAGTCGGTGTAGCTGATCTGGTCGTCCTCGGCGGCGCCGGCATTGTAGTCGTCGATGCACGCGGAGATCTGGTCCTTGTTTTCAAAGCTCGAGGCGTAGATGTTGATGGCGCTGGGGGAGTCCTTATCGACGTAGCTGAGCTTTTTCAGGTTGCTGTTGTAGGTCGAGCCGCTTGCCGCCGAGGCGACATAGTTGTCGTACACGTCCGCATACTGGCTGCGGCTGATGCCCTTGGCGTTGATGGCCGAGATGATCTCCTGCGAGGTCATGCCGCTGTAGGCCTTGGCGGTCTCCTGCTGCATCTGCATGGAGAGGATCGCACGCATGTACGGCCGGAAGAAGCGGATGAACGTCTCATCATCCATGGCGTCGATCATTTCCTTCATCTGCTGCGCGGTCTTGCCGCTGGCCTCGAAGATGCCGTTGTCGGCCATCTCTTTGGCGTCGTCGCGGGTGAAGGTGGCCATGGTCTGCGTGAGCGCGGCGTCGAGTGTGGCGTCGTCCGGCGTGGTCATGCACTTGCGGTAAACGGTCGCACAGTCGTCCACGCTCAGCTGATTCAGATAGGCCTGCGCGGCGGCAACTTTCTGGTCAGTCGTGGCGGTCGCGGCGTTCGGAAACGCGGAGCCGGTGAACACATCCACATCCGGATTTGCAAGCTGCTTCTGGATGATCTCGGTGCTGTCGGCCTGCTCGATGGCGTAGTCCGTCAGGGCGGAAGTATAGCCGATGGAGCCGTAGGTGTTGCCGGTTACGCTGCCCTTGGCCGGGCGCACGATGCCGACGATCTTGAGCTGCACGCCGACGGAATCGTTGTTGTAGAGCTGGCGCAGGCCGTCCGCCGTCTGGCTGATGTCCGTGTAGCCGGAGCCGCTGGCCACATAGCCCTCCGACGGGAGAATGAGTTTGAAGCTGCGGCCGCACAGATCTTCATAGCTCCAGCTGTTTTGCGTCGTGTCGATCTGCTGCTTGCTCATGGACTGCATCATGGCGCTGCTGATGTCGTCCATGCTCTCGAGTCCGAGAGCGTAGAGCGTCAGGTCGGAGATCTCGTTGTTTTTGTCCACCACGAGCACGACCTCGTTGTAATTCTGCGGCCAGGCGCCGTAGATCACGTCGTACTGATTCTGCGTCGAGGGGCTCACGAGCTCGCCGTCCTCGCCGGAGAGCAGCTCCTGCCAAACGTTGAAGCCGGAGTAGAAGCCGTCCATGGACTCAAAGTAGGACGAGTAGTCGCCGCCATACATGGACTTCATGACGTTTTGCAGCAGCTCGGTCGTGTCGGCCTTGATGACGGTGCCGTTGGGGTCCTCGGTGTAGACGGCGAAGCCCATGTCATACGTGTACTGGATGCCGCTGATATAGTCATGGATCTTGTTGTCGGGGTTTTCGAGATATTTCTTGAACTCTGGCAGGTTGTTCGACTGGCCGGTCGCGCTGCTGACCATGGAGTTGAGCATGCTGTACATGACCGTGTTGGCGTAGACCTTGTCGAGGTCGTGCGCGTCCTTGTCGTCATCCTTTGTGCCCGACATGGCCGAGAGCATCCCGGACATGTCGACTGGGTTTGCCTCGATCGTCAGCGGGTAGGACGAGAGCGTCTGCTCCTGCACGGTGTCGATGTACGACTGAAAGCCGTGCGAGAGCGACAAAATGAGCGCAATGCCGATGATGCCGATGGACCCCGCGAACGCGGTGAGCAGGGTGCGGGCCTTTTTCGTCATGAGGTTGTGCAGCGACAGGCTCATGGCCGTTGCAAAGCTCATGGAGGTGTGCTCCTTGACCTTGGTGGTCACGGGCGCGGACGTCTCGGATTCCGTGCACGGATTGTCGTCGCCGACGATCCTGCCGTCGAGCAGGCGCACGGTGCGCGTGGCGTATTTCGATGCCAGCTCCGGGTTGTGCGTGACCATGATGATGAGCTTATCTTTTGCGATCTCCTGCAGCAGATTCATGATCTGCACGCTCGTCTCACTGTCGAGCGCGCCGGTCGGCTCGTCGGCGAGCAGGATGTCGGGATTGTTGACGATGGCGCGCGCGATGGCCACGCGCTGCATCTGGCCGCCGGACATCTGGTTCGGCGCCTTGTCGAGCTGGTCGCCCAGACCGACCTTTTCCAGCGCCTCGACGGCGCGCGCGCGCCGCTCCTCACCGGAGACGCCCGAGAGCGTCAGTGCGAGCTCGACATTTGCCAGCACGCTCTGGTGCGGGATGAGGTTGTAGCTCTGAAAGACAAAGCCGATGGAGTGGTTGCGGTACGTGTCCCAGTCGCGGTCGTCGTACTCCTTCGTGGAGCGGCCGTTGATGATAAGGTCGCCGGAGGTGTAGCGGTCCAGACCACCGATGATGTTCAGCAGCGTGGTCTTGCCGCAGCCGGACTGGCCCAGGATCGCAACGAACTCGCTCTCGCGAAAGGCGATGTTGATGCCCTTGAGCGCCTCGACCTGCGTCGTGCCGGCCTCGTAGACCTTGGTGATGTTTTTCAGTTCCAGCATGGATGGGATGCTCCTTTATATGGATGCCGTGCGGCGGCACGGCCTTAGTATATCCTAATTAAAAAAGTATTAGGACATAATGATAAGCGCCGCACCGGCATCCGTCAAGCGGCAGCGCGTCGGTTTTGCTGAATTTTTACTGTTTATTCACAAACGAACACAATACAATTTCCCTGCGTCTGCTGTTGAAACCTGGGGGAATATCTGCTATAATATCTGGCTGCCCGGGTAAGGGGCCTGAACATGATAAATGGAGAGCATGGAATATGAAAATTGTGATCGTGGGCGCTGGCCGCGTGGGCTATGCCATCGCGGAGCAGCTCCTGACAGAAGGGCATGACATCACCGTCGTCGAGAGCGACCCGGAGCGCGCCGCCTATATTTCCTCCACGCTGGATGTGATCGTGGTCGAGGGCCGCGCGAATGTGGACCAGCTGCGCATCGCCAACGTTGCGGACGCCGATCTGCTCATCGCCGCGACGACTTCGGACGAGACGAACCTCATCAGCTGCATGGTCGGGCGCAAGCTCGGCGCCACGCATACGATCGCGCGCGTGCGCGACGAGGAGTATTACCAGGACGTGGTGCTGCTGCAGGATGAGCTGGGGCTGAGTCTGTCCATCAACCCCGAGCGCACCTCCGCCAAGGAGATCTCGCGCACGCTGCGTTTCCCGGCCGCCACGAAGGTCGAGCCGTTTGCCAACGGCCTCGTGGAGCTCGTAGAGTTCAAGCTGCGCGAGGGCAGCAAGCTCGACGGCCTGCGCCTGAACGACTTTCGCGGCCGCTACAGCGACGGCATCCTCATCTGCGCCGTGGAGCGCGAGGGCAGCGTCACGATCCCGAACGGCGACTTTGTGCTCGCCGCCGGGGACTATGTCACCGTGGTCGGTGCGCCGCATGAGCTGCACGAGCTGTTTCGCAAGATCGGCGAGTTCCGCCACGAGGCCGAGAGCGTCCTCATCGTCGGCGGCGGCCGCATTGCCGCTGGAGCTGGCGCGCATGCACATCCACTCGACGATCATCGAGCGCGACCCGGCCCGCTGCCGCGTCATGAAAACGCTCCTGCCGGAGGCGACCATCATCTGCGCCGACGGCACGAAGCCGGACGTCCTGCGCGAGGAGGGCCTGCCGGAGGCGGACGCGCTCGTCACGCTCACGGAGTCGGACGAGACGAACCTGATTATTTCCTCCTTTGCCTATCACGAGCAGGTGCCGAAGATCGTCACAAAGGTGGATGAGGATAACTTCATCGAGCTTGCGGAATCGTATGGCCTGACGACGATCATCCAGCCGGCGGATGTGACGGCCGGCCGCATTGTGGAGTATGTCCGCTGGATGCAGAACTCCGCGCACAGCAGCGGCGTGGAGACGCTGCGCATGGTGGCCGATGGACAGGCCGAGGCGCTGGAATTCATCGTGCGCGCCGAGAGCCAGTTTCTCGATGTGCCGCTCAAGGCGCTCAAGCTCAAGGACTCCGTGCTCGTCGCCTCGATCATCCGCCGCGGCAAGTGCCGCGTCCCGTCCGGCAACGACGCCATCGAGCTCGGTGACCGCGTGGTCGTCGTCACCACCAACCATGGTATGCACGAGCTGAAGGAC
>ERZ860322.1806-NODE-1806-length-11386-cov-2.713882_pt1 | contig 11386 bp, 9 predicted proteins | sample MGYA00509979_ERZ860322 | MGnify/ENA primary metagenome ERZ860322 (study PRJEB30046, sample SAMN00715217) | human gut metagenome | study: EMG produced TPA metagenomics assembly of the A metagenome-wide association study of gut microbiota in type 2...
TATATTCCTGCCTTTCAGAAAATATATATATTTGGTACATTATATTATCATCCAATTTGAAAATCTTTTTCATTTTGTCTTCGTTTTTTTCGTGTTATATTTTGAAGTATAATTTGCTATCTTGTAATTTAATTTGATGCCAGGGCAAAAGTTCTTTCACTCACTCATAATCAAACTTATGTGAGCTTAAACTTTTTGACCATGACATCTTTAATATGTTATAATCTTTATTAAGTTTTGGCGAAGTGTTATTTATTTAATAATTCTTCACCGACCTGTTACTAAATGATATGAGGTGATTTTATGCGATACGTAAATCTCGAGGCTAATATGCCCTTAAACACTTTGGTAAACCGACTAAAAAAAGCAGAACATTATAATGACGAAGAGCCTTTCGGATATTGGTCTATTGAGACATTTGAAGGTAAAGAACCAGGTGTTCATGTTTCTTATGATGAAGAAAAGAAAAAATTATGCACTTATTACATAAGTGGCAATGAACAAAAGGATTTTATTACATCAATCAACAATGTTTTTACTGGTAAGATTATCGAAAAAGATGGTTTATGTTTTATAAAAGGATTTACTTTTATGTCAGCAATTTTTAATATTGTTGTTATTTTATCCATTGTATCTTTATTGCTAATGTTTTGGTTTATGGATAAGAATCCTAACATAATGATAATTGGAGTAATTTTCTTCATATACTTTTTGTTCGTGAAGGAACACTATAAAGAAAATGGGCGAAAAATTATTTATTTCTTTGGCGAATGTACTCAGAAAAAACAAAAGAAGATTAATCCTAATAAGAAAAAAGGAAAATATGCCAGAAGAAGATAATTTTATAACAAAAAAGGATTGGACCTATATAAATTATAGAATCAATCCTTTTTTAGTTCATTATTCTTTTATATTTATGCTATGGAATTTCGAAATTTTCAGGAAAAGACCACCAAAACAGATTACCGTTGCCAAATAATAACTTCTTGTTTTATTCATCCCAATCTCTTTCTATCTGTTCAAGTACTTCATTAATTTCAGAAATAACTGAACATTTAGTCTCAATTTTCTTATGTTCAATTAATGTTGTACGTATCACTTCTTTATTACTATCATTTACAATTTCACTTAAGTTTTCAACTACTGTCTGTCTGTTTTGATATCTTTTTGAATTTAACATTGATAATAAATTCGCTAAATATTCTTCTATACCTAAACTATATAAAACACTAAATATATATATTCTCGCAAACTCAACTTTTTCATTTAACAATCTACGTTTCAAAAATTCAATTAAATCATGCTGCTGATTTATCTCAATCGCTACATCTCCCAATGATGCTATTGCATATCCTCGTACCAAACCACTTGTATCTTTTTCTCCTATATTCTTTAGTAATTTATAGGTTTTTAAGGATTTACCATTACATAATGAATCACATGCTTCCATTCTCACAAATAGATCATTATCATGAGCTAATCGTTGCAATATTTTTTCTCCTTCTTTCAAATTCGAATTAACTAATACTCTAGCAGCGAGACCTCTATTATTACAACTTCCCTCGACTGAAATCTCTTTCAATCTACAAAAATCTTTCTCATCAATGCCTTTCTCATCTGACTTTTCCTTTAAATCAATTAAGAATATTTCCTCAATTATATCATTAATTCTATAAATTACCGACCCCGCTGTTTCAATTTTCTTATGCTCTAATAAGGCTGTAATAATCTCATTTTTATTGCTATCATCAAAAATTTCATGTAAACTTTCAACTACCGAATGTCTATTCTCATATTTTTTTGAATTAAACATAGATAATAAATTTTTCAAATATTTCTCTCGTCCCAATTTATATAAAGCAGTATATGTATTTATTCTTGTAAACTGAACTTTTTCCTTTATTATCCTTTCTTCCAAAAATTCAATCAACTCATTTTCCCTATTAATTCTATTTGCAATATTTTCTAATGACAATATTGCATATCCCCGCACCAAACCACTTGTATCTTTCTTTGCAATTTCTTTTAACAGATTATATGTATCAACAGATTCACTTATGCACAATGAATCACATGCATCTGTCCTTACCAGCCAATCATGGTCTTTAGTTAATCGTAACAATATCTGTTCGCCTTTTTCATCACTAGACTCTACTAGAGTTTCTGCAACAACAGCTCTAATATAGGCATCTTCATCATAAGATAATTCACTTAATATACTATAATCTTTTTCATCAAAATCTTCCACGTATGATTTTTCTTGTAGATATGTCAACAGCTCACATTTTTCTTTAAAATTCATCATTGTTCCTTCCTCAATCATTAGAATTTCGTTACATTCTCCTGTAAAAAAATCCCCAAACAACATCATATTGAAATGTCAGATTCTATCTGATACATCAATCTGATTCTGTTCAGAGATTAAGTCATTTATTAATGTTTTTCACAATACAATCTATCTTTTATTTTAAATTTATTGTATCATCAACTATATTAATTCACAATAAAAAAAGTAAAATGAAGCATAGTAGCTATAATATAAAAAAGGTTAAAATGATGTTATACATCATTCTAACCTTTTTAATTACTAACAATCAAGTTACATTTCTCAATGCTATTTTACATGTGAATAAATCTGTTCTTTTAACTGTGCAATAATGTTTTCAACTTCTGTTACTGCATCATCTGTAGGTGTCTTCTGCTGAATGCTCTTATCTCTTGTTGAGATTTCTACAACACCTTCTCCCATATTTCTTGGACTTACTACAACGCGTACAGGCACTCCAAGTAAGTCAGCATCTGCGAACATAGCTCCCGGTCTTGCTTTTCTGTCATCATATATTACTTCAATGCCTTTATTCTGAAGTGTTTCATATAAATTATCTGCATAAGCCTTACATTCTTCATCATCACTTCTTAAGCAACAAATGTGTACCTGCCATGGTGCAATTGTAATTGGCCAGATTGGTCCGAAGTCATCATGTCTTACTTCGCAAATTGAAGCTGCCATACGACCTACACCAATACCATAGCATCCCATGATAGGATACTGTGTTTCTCCATTTTCATCAGTATATGTAAAGTTCATAGCCTTTGAATACTTTGTTCCTAACTGGAATATATTACCAACTTCAATTCCTCTTGAAATTGTAATTGTTTTCTTTCCACACTGTGGGCATATTCCACCTTCGGCAATTTTTGCCAAATCATAATATTCAACCTCTCCACAGTCTCTTTCAACATTAAATCCTGTATAATGTGTGTCAACTTTATTAGCACCTGTTACAAGATAATCAATTTCTTTCAATGAACTGTCAAAGAACACAGTTACTTTATCAGAAATACCAACAGGTCCGATAAATCCTGCTGTTAATACACTGTCATCAATAATGTCAGCCGGATGAATGTCACAACCTACTACCTTTGTAAGTTTAGCTTCATTTATATCTAAATCTCCTCTTATAAACGCAACAACAAATGTATCATCTTCATTTCTCTGATATACAACAGCCTTTGCAGTATTTTCTGCAGGTATTTTTAAGAAATCACAAAGTTCTTCTATTGTTCCTGCATGAGGTGTTGAAACTTCCTTCAATTCTTCTTTTGGAAGTTTGTTTTCATTTTCTACAATTGATTCTGCTGCTTCTACATTTGCACTGTATCCACATTCAGGACAAATTGCTATTGAATCTTCCCCTGCCGGTGTAAGAAGCATATATTCATGAGAAATATTTCCACCCATCATACCTGAATCAGATTTTACAACTGCTACTTCAGGAATTCCGCATCTTGCAAAAATTCTGCAGTATGCATCATAACACTTCTGATAGTACTGTTCCAAATCCTCCTGTGATGTATGGAATGAATATGCATCTTTCATTGTAAATTCACGTACACGGATAAGTCCTGCTCTAGGTCTTGCCTCATCACGGAATTTTGTCTGTATCTGATAAATCATAAATGGATATTTTGCATAACTGTTAGCGTATTCTCTTACTAACTGAACTGATGCTTCTTCGTGTGTCATTCCAAGAACCATCTTACTTCCTGTTCTGTCTGTAAATCTTAAGAGTTCTGAACCTACACTTTCATATCTTCCTGATTCTTCCCAAAGACTACCCGGTAATGCAACAGGGAATAAAACTTCCTGTCCATCAATCTTATCCATTTCATCTCTGATAATTGCTTCTATTTTCTGTGAAATTCTCTTCATCGGCGGAAACTGTGAATAAATTCCATTTGCTACATTTTTAATATAGCCTCCTCTAACCATAAGTGCATGACTGTCAATCTGACAATTTGCAGGTCTTTCTTTAAATCTGTCGCCAACTAATTTTGATAATTTCATCGTTCTCTCCTTCACTAATGTAAATTCTGGCACAATGTGCTATGTCTTTAACTGCTTTATTTTAATATATATTTATAAAAAAATCAATGGGAGAGAACAGTTAGTACACTTTATTCTATGGGTGATGAGAATTAGTACACTTTATTATTTATTTCTAAGTATGCTAAAGGCTTCATATACATTTACTTTACCATATCCCCATTCTTTAGATGGATAAACTATGTTTCTATCCCTTATTGCCCCTCTTATTAAAAAGTTTTTTATATAATTTGTTTTCATTTGAGTTTCATTTTTTTCCACTATTCCCCACTGCATAAGTTGTGCACAGTTTCCTGCAACTAAAGCTGCTGCAACCGATGTTCCTGACTTTCGCACATAATTATTGTTTATTCCGGGTCCATAGACATTTACACCAGGTGCAGTAATATCCGGCTTAATTTCATTTGTTCTGGTAAAACCTCTGCTTGAATCTGTAAATAACGCATTTGTCATATTATCATATGCCGCTACCGTTATTGTAGCCTGAGTTGTCGAAGGAACTGTCAAAGTTATATCAGGATTTGGTTTTAAGAAATATGTTTCTTTGTCTATAAATTGCTTTATGGGAAGCCAGATATTGTAATCACCTTCTAATATATTATTTCCATATACCCTGATTATCCACACTCCGGGCGTAGGGTCTATAAATCTCATAAATATTAGTTCAACACCACCGCCTGCTTCAACAAGACTATAACTGATATCTATTTTACTTTTTTCAAGCAAAAATTCTACCGTATCACTTTGCCCTACTCTTGCCGGAATCCTTGATATCATTTCTCCCGAAGGCGAAATAAAAGCAACCGATATTATATCCGGTGAATTTCCCCAAAGTTCCATTGTAAATCCATTTGTTCCTTCGCCCACCCTAAGTTCTACATCTTCATATTCTTTATTTAACACGCTGCCTTTATAATGAAGTCTTGCATTTCCTTCATTTCCTGCGCAGGTAACTACGCAACATCCAATCATTTCGCCCAAATCATTTAATTGTTGGGATAAAGCTGAACCTCCGGACCTTTGACCACTTCCTGTACCTAAACCTAAAACCAAAACAAGTGGTTTGCTTTCTCTTCTTGACAGATTTCTCAAATATGTCACTGCCTGCATAATATCATTTTCCTGATATACATCCTGAACATTTTCCTCTATGAGATAGAAATCCCTAAGATATTTCTTTGCCTTTTTTAATTTTACAACCGCAATCTGACTTTCATTTGCTGCACCAATAAAATTATTTTCCACATCCTCACTTCCACATGCCACTCCTGCCATAAATGTTCCGTGCCCCTGTGTATCTTTAGTTGGAACAATCGAATACGGATTTTCACTTTGCAATGCCCTGTCAATATCTTCCCTTGTATACTCACTTCCAAATTCTATTCCTTGCGGGTGAGTTCCACTCTGATCACTTTGATCCCATATAGATAAAATTCTCGTCCTACCCGTAACATTTTTAAATATGTCATTTGTATAATCAATTCCGGTATCTATAAAACCAACTATTACACCATTTCCTGTTAAAGATGTGCCTCTTACTCTTTGCAGTCGCAATGCTCCCGTTGCTTCGACTGCAGACGTATCCATAAGTCCAAAAAGTTTGGGAATTGCAATATATGTATCCTCACCCACACTTATCGGATTTATTTCAGATAATGGATAATATATGGCGGAAAATTTATACCCTATATCCTGTATGCACAAATCTTTATATTCCTGCCGTGCTTCATTTTCCCTAAATCCAATCTCTATTATAAAATCAGCATAATCTTCCGATATAATTCTTTCCGCACATTCACTCATCATATTTTCTGATGCCATTGCCTAATGGCTTTGGTCATCTTCCTCTCCAATATTATTTTATAAAGTATATGATTATTTTCTCTTTAAAATTCAATCTATTGTATATTTCACAAAAGCTATTTTTTATTTTTGCTCAATAAAAAAATATCAGATAGTGACCACACTCACCGTTCGGTTATAAACTTTGATTTCCCATGCCTGGCAAGAAACAATTTCTTCTTTCACACTTGGCGGGAAAAAAAAAGAATTCACATCAGCATATACCAACACGAATTCTTTTTATTGTGATTAATTTTATTTATTATTTTAATTCATTTTTTTCTATTGAATCTAATTTTTTATTTAATATTCCTACCATCTGTGTTAACTTTCTTACTCGAACAGCTAATCTTGAAACTGTTGTTGTAAGTACAAATATTAAAATTAATGCAAATACAAATCCACATAAGAAAATCATATTTACAGGAGAATATACTCCCATTAAATCTGATATTTTTGCTATTGCATCAGGAATCCAGACTAAAATTATAAGTCCTATTAACACAATAAACCATGGCAATGATAATTTTAAATCAAGTTTTCTCTTTCTGACCATATTATATATAATGCAAAACAACAATAAAAATACTACTGTCATTACAATCTGTAAACGAATTGTCATATTCTACCTCCACTTCTCAACCAAAATTGCTATGGATACTTTTATCATATAGTATACCGAATGTCTAACTGATGAAAGTGATGAAACGCCTTCTGCTCTCTCTCTCATAATTACCGGAACTTCTTCAATCTTTCTCTTATGTCTTATAAGACGAACCGTACTTTCCGGTTCCGGATAATCTATAGGATATTCTTTGGCAAACATTTCAATTGTTCTTCTGTTACACATTCTCATACCTGAAGTAGGGTCTGTTATTGTCTTTCCTGTAAGCAAATGAATTAAAAATGTGAAATATTTTATTCCTACTCTTCTGATAAACGATGACTGAAATCCTTCTTTTTCAATAAATCTTGAACCGATTACCATATCACATTCATTTTTCACAAGATAATCTGCCATCTCATTTAGGTATGCTGCATCATGTTGTCCATCTCCATCAAACTGTACTGCTATATCATATCCATTCTGAAACGCATATAAATATCCGGTCTGTACAGCTCCACCAATTCCCAAATTCAATGGAAGATTAATTACCTTTAATCCATTCTCTACACATACATCATAAGTATTATCTGTTGAGCAATCATTTACAACAATATAATCAAAACCCTGTGCATTGTCTTTAATATCTTTTACAGTATTTACAATACTGTCCTTTTCATTATATGCAGGAATAATTACCAATTTCTTCATGCATCTTTCTCCTTTAATTTAAATACTACCACTTAATCTCTGAAATACAAATCTCTTGTATAAACCTTATCTAAAACATCCTCAAGATCATTATTAAATCTATTTGCAACTATAACGTCACATTTTTCTTTAAATTCATTAACGTCTTTTATTACCTCACTGTTAAAGAATGTTTCTTCTTTTAGCGTAGGTTCATATATAACGACTTTAAGTCCTTTTGCCTTTATTCGTTTCATAACACCTTGAATAGATGACTGTCTGAAATTATCAGAATTTGCCTTCATTGTCAACCTGTAAATTCCTACAACGCCATTCTGATTCTGTGGAAATCCTGCTTTTTTAAGTATTTGTTCTGCAATAAAATCTTTTCTTGTGTTATTTGCTTCTACTATTGCTCCAATAATGTTATTAGGGACATTCTCATAATTTGCCAAAAGCTGTTTTGTATCTTTTGGCAAACAATATCCACCATATCCAAATGACGGATTGTTATAATAATTTCCGATTCTTGGGTCAAGTCCGATTCCCTCTATAATTTGTTTTGTGTCAAGTCCCCTAACCTCAGCATAAGTATCAAGTTCATTAAAGAATGATACTCTAAGCGCTAAATATGTGTTAGCAAATAATTTAACAGCCTCTGCTTCTGTAGGTTTTGTAAACAAAACGTCTATATTTTCCTTTAATGCTCCTTCCACAAGAAGTTTTGCAAATGTGTGTGCAGCTTGTTTTATTTTTTCATTATTATCAGGTGCACCAACTATTATTCTTGAAGGATACAAATTGTCATATAATGCTCTTCCTTCACGCAAAAATTCCGGTGAAAAAATTATATTTTCCGTATCATATTTTTTTCTGACACTCTCTGTATATCCTACAGGCACTGTTGATTTAATTACAATTATAGCATCCTTATTTACTTTAAGAACGAGTTCAATTACCTGTTCAACTGATGAAGTATCAAAATAATTTTTATCCGGGTCATAATTTGTAGGTGTTGACACAATGACAAATTCAGCATCTTTATAAGCGTTTTCACCATCTAGTGTAGCTTTTAAATTTAATTCCTTTTCTGTAAGGAATTCCTGAATTTCTTTATCTACAATAGGTGATTTCTTATTATTAATCATATTAACTTTTTCTTCAATCACATCTACAGCCACTACGTCATTATGTTGTGCTAACAAAACTGCATTTGATAATCCTACATATCCTGTTCCGGCTATTGCTATTTTACTCAAAATCCTACTCCTTTTTATTTTCCAAATCATAACTGATTTCTTTTGCTCTCGCATCAAATGTATGATTTCTTAATACAATCTTTTTACCTTTCCCTACAATTTCTTTTCTCTCATCTTCATGAGTCAAATAATAATCAATCTTATTTTTCAAATCTTCCCTGTCTCTATAAGTCACCAGACAACCTTCAAAGTATTTATGAAGTTGTGGCATATCATCACTAATTATAAATGCCCCTGCTGCCAATGCATCAAATATACGATTAGATATTATACCATTATCCTTCATGTCATCCCAATGGTCATTTAATAATATTTTTGCATCGTGATAAGCCTGTCCAACCTGCTCATTTGGCATATACTTCGCTTCTACATAATCTTTAACAGGAAATTCATCCCATCCATCTCCATAAACTGTAAGTTTATGTTCTGTAGGAAGTAAATCTTTAAGTATTGTTCTAAATACATTTCTTGAATTTCCAACAAATAAAAGCTCGTATTTCTTTTCTGCCTCTTCATTAACATTAGTCATAACTTCCGGATCAGTACACTGCATAAGTGTTTTTACCGGAACTTTTATTTTTTCCTTTAACTGTTTTTCAATTACATCAGAAGCTGCATAAACCATATCAAAACAATTATACTCTTCTACTTTTACTCTGTCAGGGTGTGAAATATTCCACATAATTGAATACTTCTGTTCTATCTTAGGATAGCATGCATATTTTCCTCTAAGAACAATTGAATACGCATTACGACTTCTCTCATACCATTCATCTCTTGTCTTAACAGTGCAATGATAACCGAGTTTCTCTAAAGATTTAGCAAGTGCTAATGCATAATGATAATCTCCCCAATTATAAATTGCTTCTGTATTTGGCATTGATCCACATATGTCTATTCCCTTTGGATCAACATAATCATTAATTTCATATACTAAATCCTTAAATTTATCAGCATCTAATTTATCAAATTTTTCTATAGGAACTATTATAACACTATCTCTTGTATCTGTATAATCAGAGCTCTCTGTATTATTTGTTCCATCTACAATGACATCAGTATAGATTCCTACTGCATGAGGTAATTTCTCTGCTTCTAAATATTCTACATCATAACCTTTATCACTTAATGATTCGCCTAAATCTCTACACTTTTCATCATTTTCAGGTTCTATTATTGTAATCTTTAATGGATTTTTTGTAAAAATATTATTTTCTTCTATTTTATCCTTAATAACCTGTCTTAGCAAATAGCTCTGCCATACGCATTTAAATACCTTTACATTCTTTCTTATACGCTTTAAGTCCTTTGTTTCATCATCATACAACTTGTTTTCCGTATCACAGAAAAAAGCATTAGATGTAGGAATATAATAATTCTTATACCCTTTGTAAAATCCATGAAGGCATAAATCTGTACTTTCGTAGCCTAAATTATATTTTCTGTCAAAAGGTCCGATTTCATTGAACGCTTCTCTGCTCACTAACATCATCGCCCCTGACACTGCTACTCTCTCTTTTATTTCTTTATCCGCTTCACATATTTCTTTTTTATTATCCACATCAAATGGTTGCATAAAATATGCATCTTCAAAAATTGAGCCTTTAATTTCTATTCCTGTACTTTGAATACAGAAACTATTGCCACTATTTTTATTATCTTTTGGCATTGCAGGATATATTAATCTTCCCGACACAATACCTGCCTGCGGTAAATTCTGATAAGCATATAACAATTCATCTAGCCATCTGTCTGAAACAATTACATTATTATCAAGAAATACAAAGTATTCACCCTTTGCTTTCTTTACGCCGGCATTATTCATCATAGAAGTTGTTATTTTCTTTTTATTATTAACAACTGTTAAGGCCATTTTCTTTTTCCATTTTTCAACACATTCTGTCAAATGTCCATCTGATAATGCATCAACGATAATAATTTCATAATTGTCATAAAATTTGCATTTTTGCAAAGATTCTATTAGTTCTTCAAGTTTTTCAGTTTCTCTATTGACAATTATTATGGAAACTAATGGTTTCCCTTTTATTCCCCTGTTAGGAAGTTTTTCTATGTCTGATTTAATTACTTTAAATACTTCTTCTTTTCTTTCATTTTCTTTGTCATTTAAATCATCATCATTTAAATCTAACGCCCATTCTAAGCTATCCTGACCATTTATTATGTTTTTAAAAACAGAATATATATTTTTCACAATAACATCTCCTACCGTTTTCCTTTCATGTCCCTATGTTTTGCTTATATTAACATATGGGTTGCAGATTGTTCTAAATTTACACTCTCATAATCCTACCCATCATATAATAAACTATCAAACATTTATTTTTATTGCATAATTATTAAAATAAACTTAATAAAATAAATCTTCTAAATATTATGTCTATAATTTAATCATTTTGTTCAAGTAATTCCTATCCTCTGAATCCAATTATAGGAGCACCTTTCTTTTCTATGCATTCCTTTGTCACAGTAACTGTTCCAATATTATCATCTTTTGGAATTTCGTACATAATGTCTAGCATGAAGTCCTCAATAATAGACCGCAAAGCTCTTGCTCCTGTATTTTTATTTATCGCTCTTGCAGCT
>ERZ860322.1809-NODE-1809-length-11370-cov-3.732833_pt1 | contig 11370 bp, 11 predicted proteins | sample MGYA00509979_ERZ860322 | MGnify/ENA primary metagenome ERZ860322 (study PRJEB30046, sample SAMN00715217) | human gut metagenome | study: EMG produced TPA metagenomics assembly of the A metagenome-wide association study of gut microbiota in type 2...
CTGGTGGGGCGGGAGGGGAGTGGGGGATACCGGAGGCCAGGTATTCGATATCCGTTCCCAGGGCATCGGCCAATTGGATCAACCGGAGAGGGTCTGGACAGGAGAGGTCATTTTCCCACTTGCTTACGGCCTGGCGGGACACGCCCATTCGGTCTGCCAGCTGTCCTTGAGAGAGAGAAGCGGCTGTACGCAAAGAAATAATCCGTTCCCCGATAGACATGATTGCTCACCATTTCTATTTAATATGTGTCAACTATTGGTTGCAATCCCTATTTTACATGATTTATTTTGAAAAGTCAAGCTTGGAAAGAGGATTCGCCTCAGCGGCGATTTTCAGTTCCGTATTTTCGATATGGGTGTAAATCTGAGTGGTGTTCAGGTTTTCGTGCCCCAGCACCTCTTGAACCGTTTTTACATCCACGCCGTTCTGGAGTGCCATGGTGGCGAAGGTGTGCCCTTACGGTATAATTACGACAAACCGGAAAAGCCCCGTATATCAAGGGTTTTCGGTTATCTGGCAAGGTTTTTCATCCTTTTCCAAACCGAAAAATCGAGCCGCGAAGTAGTTATATCGTAGGGGGTGTTATAGTAACGACAAAAATAAAATACCGTTTGGGCGGGCTGTCAGCCCGTCCAAGAAATCAGGACATTTCCTCTGAAAAGAAGAAATGTCCTTTTTTTGTACCCAAAATCAGATGCCGACAGGAGGAACACGATGACTGAAAAAACCGTGCAGAAGGAACCGGGCAAAAAGCCTGCGCCATCCAAAAAGCCGAAACCGCAGCAGGAAGTAGTCGTTCAGATTCCGCTCTCCGAGCTGCATCCATTCCCGGATCATCCCTTTCAGGTGCGGGAGGATGCGTCCATGCAGGAAACCGCCGAAAGCGTCAAGGAGTACGGCGTCCTCGTCCCCGCGCTGGCGCGGCCACGGGAGGACGGCGGCTATCTGGTCGCCTCCTTCAGTATCCCCCTGGGCATCCAGCACTTCGCCGTGTCGGCACGGTATTTTGAGGAGGGCTATCTGCGGCGGCTGAAGAAGCGGACAGAGACCTTCTTCGCTATGGCCGCCCACGACTGCTTCAACAGCGAATGGTTCTGGAATACGATGTGTGATTTGCCGGTACCGGATGTCGAGCCATTCACCATCACGCCGGATCTGAGATCCTCCTATGTCTTTGCCCGACACCCGAAACAGGAAAAGGAAACCGTATTTGTGAACCGGTATTTCTTTGAGCATGTCATCAGCTTCTACATCTTTGATCTGATGAACGGGCTGCAGCACGGCCATGCGCCCAGCCGGTGCTGCGGCTGCGGAACATACTTTCTCACCACCAACGGCCATATGCCGAAATACTGCGATGGCATTGCGCCCCAGGATCCCCGCATGACCTGCCGGCAGTACGGCGCCATGATGCGGCAGAAGGAGCAAAACAAACAGCACCCGGTCTATCGCCTGTTCACCACCCGCACCAACACCATCCGCAAGCATCACCAGAGAGGAAAGATCTCCGACGAGCTGCGCAATGAAGCGCTGTATGTAGCGGAGAGCCTGCGGGATAAGGCGCTCATGGATAACGACTATGCCGCCAACGGTTATGCAAAGGACATGGAGCAGGAAGCACTCTACGAGCAGGCTAAACAGCGTTTAGGTCGGGAGGGCAGGCCATGAGCATGTACCACAGCGACACACCCTGCCCCAGCAACGAGCAACTGGCCCAGCGAATACAGGACGGCGATTCGCATGCCGCCCCGCTCCTGCTTTCCCAAAACGAGGGATATCTGACCATGCTGGCCACAAGCTACTGCGAACAGTTTTCTCAGGATTTTCTGGTGGACGACCTCAAGCAGGAGGGGGCGCTGGCGCTGCTGGACGCGGCGACAAGGTTTGATCTCTCCCATGGAACAAAACTGCTGACCTATGCGACCTCCGCCATTGAGACAGCCATGCGGGACTGCGCCGCCCAGGGCTCCTTCTCTCTGTCGATCCCGCTGGATCGTTACCGCCAGCTGCGCCAGGTGGCGTTTCTCTATGCCACGCATGAGCAGGAGGATGCCGAAGAAGATTTGCTGACTGCCATTCAAGAGAAGTTGGAAGTCTCTGCTAAAGTCGCCAAGCGTCTGCTGGAAGAATACCGTACCGTATTTCAGATTGAGTCTTTGGGTGAAGGCGTCTTTGACCTGGGGTGTGGAGGTGATCCCGCCAAAGCCTATGACCACTTCATACGCCGGACGCTGCTCCTCCAACGTATGGAGGAGGTGTTGAGCCCCAGAGAACTGAATTTGGTGCGCTGTTATCTGGGGACCGGCCAGCCCAACGAGCAGAGTATGACCTTTCAGGAACTGGCCATCCGGCTCAACTATAACGGCCCCAGCGGGGCGGAGAAAGCATACAAAAGCGCCATCCGGAAACTGAGAAAGCAGTTGAACGGCGGCACTTACGGCCAGTGGCTCTCCATCCAGAAAGCCATTCTCAAGGCCAGAGCGGAGGCAGAAGCTGATTCCGGCTACTATGTGCCGCCGCAGACCACCTGGCTGGACGAAAAGGAACTGGCGGAGCGGTTTCTCTGTGAAGTCGTTTCGCTGATCCATGTCCATGAGATTTTCAGCGACGCATTGGAGCAGGAAACAGAATAAGCAGTGCGGCACCAGGCTTTGTCCTGATACCGCACTGCTTTTCATTTATCCCATGATCCCGATTTTATTACCGTTCTCGTACATATCCTCGGCGTATTCCGCATGGTTGGGTCCTTGGCTTTCTATCCAGCCGAAGCCTGGCACATAGACCATGTTGTCCGGTGCCGGGGCAGGCTCCGGTTCTTGCTGTGGTGTGGCATCCTGTTCAGAGGGATCCTGTACTTCGCTCTCTGGGGGCGTTTGAGCAGGCGATGGCTCCGGGACAATGTCAGCTTCCTCGACCAGTTCCGGCAGTGTTGCTTCCGTCTTTTCTTCCTCTGGCGATATGACTTCTTCCATCTCTGCTATCTCCGGAATTTCGGGCTGTGTGGCGATTACAACGGCTGGCGTGGGCAGTGCGGGTGTTCCCCCGGCTGGTTGGTGCGGTGGCCACACAGCGGCAACCAGAGCCAAACAGGCGGCGAACGCTGCGGCAGTGATGATTCGTTTCTTCATGTTGCTTCCTCCTTTCCGGACATGGAAAGAGCGCCCGATCTCCTCGCCGTACAGCGAGAGACTGAGCGCTCTTTTTCATATTGATTCAGTTCCATGGAGAGCTGCCACGCCAGCTCAAATCCAGAGATAAAGCTGTCGATGGAGCGTTCCTCTGCCATCAGACCCTGGGCATCCATGATTCGAAGCACCAGCCGCCGTTCTGGCTTTTCCAACGCTTTGATCAGTGCTTGGTGGCATTTTTCCACTTCCTGCTTCTGCTCCGAAAACTCAGGCGGGGTATAAAAGCAGTCATACAGGTCCTTGAGTAATGTTTTCATGCGTTGCACCTCCTGGTAGCAACACACAATACCACAAGACGTCCAACATATCTACTGGTCTTTTATCTTTATACAGCAAATTATCTTGCTTGGGTAAGGAACAGGAAAATAGATGCTTTACTAAAAAGAACTCTGAATTATTGCAGCAAATTGTCATTGCGGTTCGTTTATCCTATCTTCCCGTATGCCACAAGGGCATCTCCTGTTGTCACGCCCAAGGAAACCGTATGGTATAGCGCCATGCCATCCCAGCGGGCGTGTATCGTCTGGAGGATGCGGCCCTCCAGATCCTCGATTCTTCCCAGCATCTGCCCGGCGGAAATCAACTGTTCTGCCTTAACCTCAGGAAACCATAGACCCGGGGTATCCGCCTCTGTATAACACATCTCCATCGTTTCCTGCTGTCGGCTGTTTTTGACAGGAGTTGGTCCCATATCCAGATATCCCATCAGACTCTGTATGCTGCGCAGTTCCAGCTCCACCTGCTCCTCCGTCCAGAGACCCATGCTGCCCACCTCCATCAGCAGAGCGGGAATACCGCATTGGGCTGCATAGCTGTACAATCCGTTTTGGGCAGTGGAGGGGATGCGGTACAGAACTTCCAGATGCTGTGCGGCCTCCCGGGCCTGTGCCGTCACCTCCGGCGCAGCCGTGGCCGGGTAAAAGACAAGGGGCGTCATCGCCTCATTTACATCTCCGCCGTGGAGGTCCAGAAGAAAGTCGGCCTCCGGGTAGATCTGCTCCACCACTGTCCGGGCAACCTCCTGGGCCGGCGTGCCTTCCTCCGGCGGTGGAAAGACCCGGTTGATATTTTTTCCATCACTGGGCACCACCTGCTTGCTGCCGGTATAAAAGCCCTCACCATTGACCAGCGGCAGCAGGATCACCCGTCCCCGGATCTTGGCCGGGGACAGTTGGGCAAAGAGCCGCCGCAGCGTCATGATCCCCACATATTCGCAGCCGTGGACACCTGCGGTCAACACCAAGGTTGGGCCGTCCGACACACCGCAGACCATCCATACCGGCAGACTCGGCCCTCCCCGCACAGGCAGTATTCCCGTGATTCGACCGGTTTCCAATTCTTTCTTGTCAATTATCTGCATGGCGGTTCCTCCTGTGATCCATCGCTGTATCGGTGGCAGGCTACCCAATGCTCCGGCCCCACAGTGGTCATTTGCGGCATTCTGGTACGGCAAAGCTCGGTGCAATGGGGGCAGCGGGTGTGGAAGGGGCAGCCGGCAGGACGGTCAATGGGACTTGGCACCTCCCCGCAGAGAGGGACGATTGGTCTCTCGTGGTTGTCATGCAGAGAAAAGACAGACTCCAAAAGGGCCTTTGCATAGGGGTGAAGAGCGTCATTTGCAAGACAGCTGCTTGGGAGCGACTCCACCACTACGCCGAGATACATCACCATGATCCGGTGGGAAAGGGACTGGACCAAGGCCAGATCGTGGCAGACAAACAGGATGGCAAGCTCCCGCTGCCGCTGGAGCTCCACCAGCAGTTCTACCAACTGATCCTGGGTGGAGACATCCAGAGCAGAGGTGGCCTCATCACATAAAAGCACCTCGGGCTCCAGCGCCAGGGCCCGGGCAATGCCCAGCCGCTGGCGCTGGCCACCGCTCATGGAGTGGGGATACCGGTCCAGAAACTCCTGTGGGAGCTCCACCATTTCCAATAACTGCTTGGCTTTTTCCCGCAGCTCTCCTCTGGAGCAGGAGGAAAAGTTGCGCAGCGGCTCCGTCACGGCATCCCATACCCGCATGCGTGGGAAAAAGGCGGCGGCTGGGTCCTGAAAGACCATCTGGATATGCCTGCGGTGTCGGCGCAGGTTTTCGCCCTTCCAGCCGGTCACATCTTCCCCACGAAACAGCAATTGTCCCTCATCAGGCCGCTCCAGCTGGGACAATATCCGTAGTAGCGTGCTCTTGCCGCAGCCGCTTTCCCCCACGATCCCCAGCGTCTCACCGGGATAAAGGCGAAGATCGATCTGCTGGCAGGCGGTCAGAATCCGCCCATCCGGTCGCCGATAGCGGCGAGTAAGTCCCCGCCCCTCCAAAATGCATTCAGACATAGCGTTTCCCTCCCAGATCCGGAACTGCCTGGAGCAGCTGGCGGGTGTATGGCTCCTGACTTCGCAGAAGGCTCTCCCGGTCACCTTGTTCCACAGTGCTGCCGTTGCGCATAACCAGGATGCGACTGGCCATGTAGGCAGCCACCGCTAAGTTATGTGTCACCAGAAGAATGGCCGTACCATAGGTATCCCGCAGCTCCAGCATCTGCCGGACAATCTGCGCCTGGGTAGTCACATCTAATGCGCTGGTGGGCTCATCCGCCAACAGGAGCTTTGGCTGGAAGGTCATAGCCATGGCAATACCCACTCGCTGGCGTTGACCTCCGCTGAGCTGAAAGGGATAGGCTCCCAAAATACTCTCTGGATCGGAAAGCCCCATCCGTTCCAGCATTTCCTTGCTCAGCGCCCCCGCCTCTTTTTTGGACAGACTGCTGTGGGTACGGATATATTCACGGAATTGGGAGCCTATGGTGCGGATGGGATTGAGCATGGCGCCGGAATCCTGAAAGATCATGGAGAGTTTCTTCCCCCGCAGCGCTTTCCACTCCCGGGGTGAAAGTCCCTGCAGTTGCTGGCCTTCAAAAGAGATCGTTCCTTCGGTCACGGCTCCTCCCGGCGGCAGAAGCCCCAGAACAGGGCGGATGGCGGTGGTCTTGCCGCTGCCGCTCTCACCTACCAGGGCTACGATCTCTCCCTCCTGCATGGAAAGAGAGAAATTCCGCAATGCCAGGCGCTCTCCATAAGCAACCGTCAGCCCATTGATCTCAAGCATTGCTGCTTTCTTCCGCCGCGGGTGCAATATCACTGGTGAGCCAATAGTAGTCGATGGTGGCGATCTCCGCGCCGGTGACCCGATCCGCCCAGCTGATCATCCGGCTATTATAATAGCCGTGGATGATGGTGGCCGCATCGTCGATGAGGATCTGCTGCATCCGGGTGATCAGTTCCAGTCTCCGTGCCTGATCGGTGGTCACCTCCAGCTCCTCAAAGCAGGCATCGTACTCCTCATTGTGGTAATATCCGTAGTTCTGAGAATTCCCGGAGTACCATCCACCCAGAAAATCCTGGGGATCTCCAGTTCCCACAGTGGTGGTGTTGGCGGTAACCAGGTCAAACTCTCCGGCGTTCTGGAGTGCGGTGATGGTGTCATAGTCGCTGACATTCAGCGTAACGCCGATGCCGATTTCCTCCAGCTGGAGGGCAATGGCCTGGGCAAAATCGTTGAGATTGCGGCTGGTGTAGGCCAGATAGACCAGATCGATATTCTCACCGTCCAGTTCCCGGATGCCATCCCCGTCGGTGTCCACGATCCCAGCCTCATCCATGGTCTCCTTGGCCTTTTCTACATCATAGGGATAGGGATTGGTAAGCTGGTCGTAGTTGTAGGCCAGAGAGGAAGGGAGTGCCGCAAAGCCCGGGGTGTACATACCTGCCACCGTTACATTGCACATGGTCTCACGGTCCAGCGCCATAAGAACCGCCTGCCGCAAAGCGTCGTTTGCCAGGGGGCCGTTGAAATTCATATAGGAGTTGCCAGTGCGAACACCTGCGGCAGTGGAAACATAAAAGCGCTCGTCCGCTTCCAGCTTCTCCAGATCGCTGGCGGTGGTGATATTTTCCACCAGATCCACGTCCCCACTCTGGAGCGCCATGGCCTTGGTGGAGCTGTCCTCGATGAAAAGAATAGAAACGGTATCGTAGGGAACTTCTCCATTCCAGTAGTCCTCATTGCGGGAGAGTTCGGCGCCCACACCGGCCTGCATACTGTCCAGCTTGTAAGGGCCGGTGCTGACGATGCCCTGCTCCACCACCGACACATCGATCACCGAGAAATAGGGATAGGCCAGGATACCGGGCAGATTTCCAGTGGGGCGCTGGCAGATCACAGTGAGCGTGCCTGCCTCGTCATCGGCGGTCAGCTCCGGCTCAGGGAGATAGACCTCGGGATTGGAGTTGCCCGTGCCGCCCCGGTCGGCGTCGGTCTCGGCGTACAGCCGCTCAAAGGCGGCCTGGACGGCGGAGGGAGTCACAGGATTTCCGTTGGAGAACTGCACGCCCTCCCGGATGTGCAGGATCCATGTGGTATAGTCGTCGGAGACCTCGTAGGTATCACAGAGCCAGGGCTGGGCCACCACCTGATCGTCAAACCGGAACAGACACTCCAGGATGCCGTAGCGCATGCCGGCCCAGCTGGAATTGACTGTGGTAATGGGGTCCAGAGAGTCAGAGTAACTGTAACAACCGAAGTTCAGGTGAGTCTGCTCCGCCTGTTCCGCAGACGGAGTGCCGCCACAGCCGGTGAGTACACCGGAGAGCAGCATCGCTCCAACCAGAAGGGCGGCAGCCTTTGTGGATACATGTTTCAAACGCTTCATCTTGTTTCCTCTTTTCTTTGATTTTGTGGATACATGTTTCAAACGCTTCATCTTGTCTCCTCTTTTCTTTGATTTTGAATGGGGCTGCGCCTCATCCTCTCTGGGATCCAGGATATCCCGCAGGCTGTCCCCCAGCAGGTTGAAGATCACCACCGTCAGAAAGATAGCAAGTCCCGGAAATACCATCAGCCACGGTGCCGATTCCATATAGGCCCGTCCCTCATTGAGCATATATCCCCACTCGATGGAGGTGGATTGGGCGCCCAGGCCCAGGAAAGAGAAGCCGGCCAGCTCCAGCATCATACCTCCCACATCGGTGGCAGCGGTGATGACCAGTGTGGGAAGGGCTGACGGCACCATATAGCGCAGCAGGATGTCCCTCTCCCGGGTCCCGGAGATCCGAGCAGCCAGCACATATTCCTGGTGTTTGACCTTCAGCACCAGGCTGCGGGCCAGGCGGGCATATTTCGTCCAGCTTACCGCCATAATGGCCAGGATGGCGCTGGTGATACTGCCGCCCAGCATACCGGCCAGGGCAATGGCAAGAGCCATACCGGGAAAGGAGACCATCATGTCGGCAACGCGCATGATGACGGTTTCCACCATGCCGCCGACATAACCGGCCACGATGCCCAGGGTACCGCCCACAAACAGAATACTGAGCACCAGTACCATGGTGGATAAAATGGAGGTTCTGGTACCATAAATGACACGGGAGAACAGATCCCGCCCCATTTTGTCTGTCCCTAACCAGTGTTCTCCGCTGGGGGACTGTACCGCATCCACCAGAACGGAGCTGTTGGGATCATGGGTGGCAATGACAGGGGCCAGTACCGCCACAAGAAGAATGGCCAGGGCCATCAAGCCAAACACCAAAAAACGCTTTTTCGCAGCGGTCATGCCTGCAGCTCCTTTCTCAGCCGGGGATCCAGCCGGTTATAAGAGAGATCCACCACCAGATTGACCGCCATATAGATCAGAGCAATCCACAGTACATAGCCCTGGATCAGCGGATAGTCTCTGGAGGTAATGGCGGAGATCGCCAGGCTGCCCAGTGCCGGATAGGAGAAGATCACTTCCACCACGGCGGTACCGCCCAGCAGAGAGCCCAAAGACAGCCCCAGCATGGTGATGAGGGGCAAAACAGCGTTTGGAAGCACATGGCACCAGAGCACGCATCGTTCCGACAGCCCCCGGGCCCTGGCGCCTGCCACATAGTCCTGACGCAATTCCTCCAAAATAGCCGCCCGAACCTGTCGGGCGTATTTCCCCGCCATGGCAATGGCCAATGTCACGGCTGGCAGAATCAACCGCTGGAAGTTCATTTGGTTGGACACCACCGGAAGCCATCCCAGCTTCATGGCCACCACATAGAGCAGCAGCAATCCCACCCAGAAATTAGGCATGGAAATGCTGATAAATGTGGTACCCCGCAAAAGATAGTCCAGTATGCTGTTCTGTCGCAAAGCGGAGTATACGCCGATGGGTACGGCCACAAGAACCATGATCACCAGGGACAGCAGCGCCAGTTGAATGGTGGGCATAACCCGCTCCATCAAAAGGGTCGCTACCGCTTCGCCCTTTGAGTAGGATGTGCCGAAGTCTCCCCGGAGGCAGTTGGAGATCCAGTTGCCGTACTGGATGAAAAACGGATCGTTGAGTCCCAGTTCCTCTCTGGTCTGTTCCAGCACTTCCTCCGACGGGATACTGCCGCTGACAGCGTACATGGCCCGGACTGGATCGCCCGGCGACACATACATCAGCAGAAAACTTAAAAAGCTGACGCCCAGCAGCACCAGAAAAATATGGGCAAGCCGGTAGCTTATTTTTCGTTTCATCTGCATTCCTCACCTCGCAAAAGCAAATCAACTCTGCCGCAATCTGCCGCGCTTTTCCTGTAACCCCAGTTGAAACAGGGCGTTTGACTAGGAGCCGCAGACCTTTTGCAGGCGCATGCGGACCTCCGCCGGTATCTCTCTGCGGCCGGGAGGATGCCCAAGCTGCTGCGCCAGTTTCCGTACCAACGCCAAATCTGCTTGCGTCTGGGGATCCAGCTTCAAAAGCCGGTAGTGGCAGTCGTATAGTTCCTGCCGGTGGGTTGCCCTCTGCTTGTCTTTTTCCCGCTGCAGCGGAGCATTCACAAAGGGGGTGATGCGCCGAACCGGTTCCAGATCGATCTGATAGAGTGCGTTCCGCCACGATCCAAAACGCCGGAGCAGGGATTCCCGCAGGCTTTGCTCCACTTCACCGCGAAGGGGCGAGCGATTCAGCCTTTCCGCGAGGGTTCTCAATTCTTGGAGCATACGCAGCTCATCATCCTTTAGGTTTTCTTCTTTCTGCAGATGGACAGCTACTGCTTCCTCAACTCCGGCAGCAGCTAAAACCTCGCCCCAGGTACGATAGCGTTTTTTCAGTTTCCGGCATATCTCAGGCAGCTCCGACGGGTGTGGGATTCGGCCCAGCTGTTCCGCCATGCCTCGAATTTGATTGAGCATCTGCTGGTACTCCTCGTTCTTCTGAGACATCTGCTCTGAGGACATTCCGCCCCGACCCGCCGACCGGCTCAATCCCGCTACACGCAATGCCCTCGGCCAATTTTTGAAACGAGCTTTGAGATATGCACGCAGGATCCAATGCACCTCCCCCTGAGAGGGAGAATGTCCCAGACGCTGGGCGCTTCCGCGCAGAAGTTCCAGCAACTCGTCATCAGAAAAAGATGCGTAGAGTTGCGCGCCTCGCTCGGTGTCCAGTGAGTACTGATCGTCCTCTTTCGCCTCCGCCTCTCCGGGGAGTTTGGGGCCTTCCACGATCATGTCGAACACCGCTTTTTTCTGCTCCAGCAGCTGATTTTTGTTGATTTCTTCCGCCATTTCTGTCCCTCCCTGAAAAAACGGCTGCGGATCTCAGGATCCGCAGCCGTTTTTCTGCGTAACGAATGCCAAGTGCAGCGTCCCACACCTGGCCTGTCTCTTTTTGTAGGTCTTCTGACTTGCGCTTGGGGCAGGGTATTCCTGCCTTCGCCGGTCTGCTCTGCCTTCTCAGGGCACGTCCCCAATGGCGAACTTTCGTTGACGAGCAGCGGACATCACGCATACAGCGGCGGTTACCGTCCGGGATTCTCACCCGATTCCCTTGTTCAGCCGCCCGAATTTTCCTCTGCGGCCACAAAAAGTTATATTTTATTCTGGCATAAAAACGGTCTTTCCTCTTCGGAAAGACCGCATGGATACAAAACAGCCTACGCCTCCCAAGAGGATTCTCCCTGATGTACGATCACTGCCGGCTGACGTCCCACGACGAACACGGCCTTTCGCGCCGGACTCTCACCGGCTTATGATAAAGAGCACCTGTGTCACACAAGTTTCTCATCGTATCTGCCTAATATTTACTTTACGTTTATTTATTGTACCACAATATTTTTGCAAATTGCAAGTGCAAGTTGGACACCTGCACGGTAGAAATTAGTTAATCAGAG
>ERZ860322.1811-NODE-1811-length-11363-cov-2.416077_pt1 | contig 11363 bp, 8 predicted proteins | sample MGYA00509979_ERZ860322 | MGnify/ENA primary metagenome ERZ860322 (study PRJEB30046, sample SAMN00715217) | human gut metagenome | study: EMG produced TPA metagenomics assembly of the A metagenome-wide association study of gut microbiota in type 2...
GTATGAAGATGGCAAAAAGGATGATCGGTCTGCTGGTTTGTGTGTCAGCGGTGATAGGGATGTCCATTCACGCGGCGGCGATATCTCCATCGCGCATGTTTCGTTTGGGCGACGTCAACTGGGATGATAAAGTCGATTCGGCAGATGCGCGCTGTATTTTGAAGCATGCTGTGAGCAAAGAAGAAATTCAAGATGAATGGTCGCTCTGGCTGGCAGATGCCGATCAAAACGGCACGGTTGATTCCTCTGACGCGCAGAAGATTTTGCAATTTACCGTGGGCAAGCTGCCCTCTTATACCAAAGTAGGACGCTATTATCAGCCCGGTGACGATGGAAAATGGTATCCTCGCCCGTAACAGTGTCACAGATATAGAAACGCCCCACGGCAACTGCGGCTGCCGTGGGGCGTTTGCGTCTGTCAGGTTTTATTCTTCGTCGCTCTTGTATTGTTCGATGACCTTTTGTGCCACATTGGCGGGCGCTTCCTCATACCGCTCAAATGCCGTCTCAAAGCTGCCGCGTCCCTGCGTCATCGACCGCAGTACGGTGGTGAAATCCGCCATTTCCGCTGCCGGCACTTCCGCTTCGATGCAGGTGAGTCGGTCGTCCTCCTCGACGGGATTCATGCCGAGCACTCGTCCGCGACGTTTGTTGATATCGCCCATCACGTCGCCCATGTACTCTTCCGGAGTACGCACTTCCACGGCCATGATCGGCTCGAGGATGACCGGCTTGGCCTTCGGAGCAGCTTCCTTGAAGCACATGGAACCTGCGATCTTGAAGGCCATTTCGGAGGAATCGACGTCGTGGACCTGGCCGTCAGTGACGGTAGCCTTGACGCCAACCACCGGGAAGCCGGCGAGCACGCCGGATTCCATGGCTTCCTGCACACCAGCATCGATGGAAGGAATGAATTCCTTGGTGATGTGGCCACCGGTGACCTCGTTGACGAACTCGTAGGTCTCGCCCTCTTCGGTGTTGAGCGGCTCGAAGTTCATCAAGACCTTTGCGAACTGGCCGGAACCACCGGTCTGCTTCTTGTGCGTGTATTCCTGGTTCATGACGGCCTTGCGGATCGTCTCACGGTATGCAACCTGCGGGTTACCCACGTTGCACTCCACCTTGAATTCACGACGCATACGGTCGACGATGATGTCGAGCTGCAGCTCGCCCATGCCGGAGATCAGGGTCTGGCCGGACTCTTCGTCGGTCTTCACCTGGAAGGTCGGATCTTCGTCGGACAGCTTCGCCAGAGCGATGCTCATCTTCTCCTGATCGGCCTTGGTCTTCGGCTCCACGGCCACCTCGATCACCGGATCCGGGAAGGTCATGGATTCGAGGGAGATAGGCGCCTTTTCGTCGCACAGGGTGTCACCGGTGGTGATGTTCTTCAGGCCCACGAAGGTGTAGATGTTGCCGGCTTCGGCGGCATCGACCGGGTTCTCCTTGTCGGCGTGCATCTGGAAGATCTTGCCGACGCGTTCCTTCTTGCCCTTGGTGGAGTCAAGCACGGTGTCGCCCGGGGTGACGGCGCCGGAGTAGACGCGCACGAACACGAGCTTGCCGTAGAACGGGTGGGTAGAGATCTTGAAGACCAGGGCAGAGAACGGATCATCGGTGGTCGGCTTGCGATCGATCTCGATGGATTCGTCCTTAGGATCGAAACCGACGATGGACGGAACGTCCTCCGGGCTCGGCAGGTAGTCGACGACGGCGTCCAGCATCGGCTGAACACCCTTGTCCTTGAAGGCGGAGCCGCAGAGCACCGGATAGGCTTCACGGTTAATGGTGAGCTTACGGATGCCGCTACGGATCTCGTCCTCAGTCAGTTCGCCGGACTCGAGATACTTCTCAAGCAGCTCTTCGTCGGATTCTGCGACCTGGTCGAGCAGCTCTGCACGATACTGCTCGGCCTTGTCCTGCAGGTCGGCGGGGATGTCGGTAGTGTCGTAGTGAGCGCCCATGTCGCCGGAAACGTCGTTCCAGACGTAAGCCTTCATACGAATCAGATCGACAACGCCAGCGAAGTCGTTCTCAGCGCCGATCGGCAGCTGCACGACAAGCGGGGTCGCGCCCAGCTTGGTTTTGATGGTGTCGACGGAGTAGTAGAAGTCAGCGCCGAGCTTATCCATCTTGTTGATGAAGCAGATACGCGGAACGCCGTACTTGTCAGCCTGACGCCACACGGTCTCGGACTGCGGCTCCACACCTTCCTTGCCGTCGAACACGGCAACGGCACCATCGAGCACGCGCAGGGAGCGCTCCACCTCGGCCGTGAAGTCCACGTGGCCTGGGGTATCGATGATGTTGATCTGGAACTTCTGCTTCTCGTCATGGGTCTGACGGTTCCAGAAGCAAGTGGTTGCAGCGGACTGGATGGTGATGCCGCGTTCCTGCTCCTGAGCCATGAAGTCCATCGTCGAGGCACCGTCATGGGTCTCGCCGATCTTGTAGTTCTTGCCGGTGTAGTACAGGATACGTTCGGTGGTAGTGGTCTTACCGGCATCGATGTGAGCCATGATGCCGATGTTACGGATCTGGTTGAGATCATTGAGCACGTCTAGTGCCATGAGTGTTCCTTAACTCTCGTTCTCGACTAATTACCAGCGGTAATGAGCGAAGGCCTTGTTGGCCTCTGCCATCTTATGAGTATCCTCGCGACGCTTGACAGAAGCACCAAGGCCATTGGAGGCATCGAGGATTTCGTTGGCCAGACGCTCAGCCATGGTCTTCTCACGACGGGCGCGGGAGAAGTCGGTCAGCCAGCGCAGGGACAGAGTGTTCGCACGAGCCGGCTTCACTTCGACCGGAACCTGGTAGGTAGCGCCACCGACGCGGCGGGAGCGAACCTCGAGGGATGGACGGATGTTGTCAAGAGCGCGCTTAAGCACTGCCACCGGCTCCTGATCAGTCTTTTCCTTGACCATATCGAGAGCGGAGTAGACGATGTCTTCGGCGATCGACTTCTTGCCGTCGAGCAGAATCTTGTTGATGAGCTGTGCCACAACAGTGGAACCGTAAATCGGATCCGGCAGCAGCTGATGCTTCTTGGAAGGTCCTTTACGTGACATATCTCTTACTTCGCCTTCTTTGCTCCGTACAGGGAACGACCCTGCTTGCGATCCTTCACACCCTGGGTATCGAGGGCGCCACGAACGATGTGGTAACGAACACCCGGCAGATCCTTGACACGGCCGCCGCGCACGAGCACAATGGAGTGCTCCTGCAGGTTGTGGCCTTCGCCCGGGATGTAAGCGGTGACTTCCACACCGGAGCTCAGGCGCACACGAGCGACCTTACGCAGTGCCGAGTTCGGCTTCTTCGGGGTGGTGGTGTAAACACGGGTGCACACGCCGCGGCGCAGCGGGCTTCCCTTCAGTGCCAAAGTCTTGGACTTCTTCGGCTTTGCCTGACGTCCCTTACGGACGAGCTGTTCAATAGTAGGCAACTTGAATTCTCCGATTCAGTGGTTTCTCTTGCTTTTGTGTGACCGCCGCACTGCACCCACACTCCACGCATCTGAATCGTGAAGATAGCCACAGTCCACCGGCCCGATGGCCCATCCCTCTCTCACCGTCGCATTGCTGCGCGTGATGCAATCGAGTTCCGGGATATCCCAACCCGCACGCCTGTCACATAAGGCATGCCGTTGGCACACACGAATTATCAGTATACGGATTCCCAAGACATTCCAACATGCCGTGTCGCAAATCGCAAAAGGAATGGCCCCGGATCCTTTCGAATCCGGGGCCATCCACTCGGGAAGGAGGTTCCCACTTCTTTGCTACGCGCTACCTTACGCGCACTCTTCAGTCTCGTTGTCTGTTTTGCATTTGCGGCCCGGCGCCTGCGCCGTACTACCCCATTGCCGCTGTTTCGAATCGCTATTGTTCAGTTATATCTTAAAGGCGTTGCGCATGAACCTCACGGCCATCGGCGCTTCGTTGCGACCTGACGAATTCTCGACTGATCCACAACTCCGGCCTTCAGTTACAGTATACCCCAAAACGAACAAAAAACACGGGTGAAGACACCCTTAAATCCCAATAATTTCAATCATTTTGCCTACATCAGCGCAAAGCAACAAAACATCACAATGACACGTTTGCACCACTCAAAACAAAACATTCCCTGAATCGTTTTGAAAGATTCAGGGAATGCGCAATATGACGACGGAATCTACTGACGAATGTCAGCTGTTAGCTGTTCCGGCAGCGTCTTCGCGGGCCTTCGCAGCCGAGCCCTTCTCGCCATTGTCGGAATCAGGATGGATCTGATGCCTGTCATCATGCTCACGCCACCAGCTGGACAGCACGGAACCGGAAATGTTGTGCCAAACGCTGAAGAACGTGGACGGCACCGCGGCCAACGGATTGGAAGCGAACGACGTCAGCGCCAAAGTCGCTCCCAAAGCGGAATCCTGCATGCCGACCTCGAAGGTGATGGCTTTCTGCTGTGCATAACGGAAGCCCTTCGGATATACCTTGTACATAAGTTTGGAGAAACCGAAGCCCAACGCGTATCCGCACAGGTTGTGCAGAATGACCACCGGGATGGCAAGCAGCGAGGAAGCCACGAACAGCTTCGGACCGTTGGCTGCGACGACCACGCCGATGATAAGCAGGATGGCCACCTGGGACACGATCGGCAGAGCGACCGTAATCTTCTCGATCTTCTCGCCGAAAATAGCATGGCAGATCACGCCAAGAGCGATCGGGAACAGCACCACCTTGACCGCATTGAGGAACAGGGATTCCACCGGGACCGACACATACTGGGAAGCCAGCCACTGCATCAACAGCGGAATCATGAACGGCGCGCACAACGTGGACAAAATGCCGATGGACACGTCCAGCGCCACATCGCCACGGCTCAGATAGCTCATCACGTTGGACGAGGTTCCGGACGGGCAGCAGCCGACCAGAATCACACCGACGGCGAGCGCACCATCAAGACGGAAAACCCAGCACAGCAGCACAGCCACCAACGGCATGATGACAAAGTGGGCCACGGTACCGACGATGACCATCAGAGGCTGGGTGAGAATGCGCTTGAAATCGTCAAGGGTCAAGGTAAGACCCATGCCGAACAGCACGATACCCAGGAAATAACCGGTATAGGATTTGCCCCACAAGCTTGCCTGCGGCACGAAATAGTTGAACACGGCCCACACGATCACGATCGCGGTGAACCACTTGGTGAGCCAATCACCAAACGCTTTGACCTTCTGCATGAATCTCCCTTCCTTCACACTTCACAGCTTTTCGGCCGATGATCCGCATACGCCGTAAACACTCCGAGACGGCCCACACCGCCATTACAGCACACCCTTACGCATGCAGCGACTACAAGGTACGCGTGAGTTTCGGATTTGTGTAATATGCCGTTCACATAATGAACAATCCACAGCGCAAGCCGACGACAGGCACGCGCAACACGCCGATGTAGACATAGCTGGAAAATCGTGTATAGTTTTCATCTGTTGCGCTTCTGTATGAAGCAAAAACATGGTGGCTATAGCTCAGTTGGTAGAGCATCTGATTGTGGTTCAGAAGGTCGCGCGTTCGAGCCGCGTTAGCCACCCCGGTAGAGACCTCGGAAGAAATTCCGAGGTTTTTTGCTATCCGGACGGCTTGAATACAGCAAACAGCCGGTCGCAAGTCATCAGCATAGGTCAGATACAAGGAGCGCATCATGCTGTCTTTTGAAAACGACTATTCCTGCACGGCAACACCGGAAATCATCGAACGCATCAGCGAAATCGCACAAAACCAATATCCGGGTTACGGCAACGACAGCATCTGCGAAAGCGCGAAAGCCAAAATCCGCGAAGCATGCGCCTGCCCTGACGCACAGATTTTCTTCCTGGTAGGTGGCACGCAGACCAACCAGACCATCATCGACTCCATCACACCGCAGTATGCCGGCGTAATCGCGGCAAGCACAGGCCATGTGAACGTGCATGAGGCGGGCGCCATCGAATTCACCGGACACAAGGTGCTGACGCTCCCCCACCATGACGGCAAAATCGATGCGACCGAACTCGACGAGTACTGCGCCACGTTCTACGCGGACGGCAACTACACGCACATGGTGTTCCCCGGATGCGTCTACATTTCGCAGGCCACCGAATACGGCACGCTCTACACGCTCGCCGAACTTGAGGCGATCCGCAAGGTCTGCACGAAGTACGACATGCCGTTGTTCATCGACGGCGCACGACTTGGCTACGCGCTGACCGCAACCGGCAACGACGTGACGCTTGAAGACATCGCGCGTATCGCGGACGTATTCTATATCGGCGGCACCAAGGTCGGAGCCATGTTCGGTGAAGCCGTGGTGTTCACGCACGGCAATATGCCGAAAAACTTCGTGACGCTCGTCAAGCAACATGGCGCGCTGCTCGCCAAGGGATGGCTGCTGGGCGTGCAGTTCGACACGCTGTTCACCGACGATCTGTATTGCAGGATCGCCCGCCACGCCAACGATGCGGCCGACCGTATTCGCGAAGTGCTGGTGGAACGTGGCTATACGCTCACCTTCGACGCGCCGACCAATCAGATCTTCATCACGCTCGACAACGCGACATCCGAGCGTTTGCAGCGCAATGTGCGCCTCGGCTTCATGGAAAAGGCCGACGACACGCACACGGTGATGCGCATCTGCACCAGCTGGGCCACCACCGATGAGCAGGTGGAGCAGCTGATCGCATTGCTGTAGCGCGCATCGTCGCTGTCAATCGGAAAAATAATCATTACGACAAACAACAAAAAGGCGCAGGAATTACATCCCGCGCCTTTTTGCTTACGTTACGATCATTTATCACGCATGTGGTTCCATTTATGCTGATTGTTACGCATTGATTTGCTTATTGGCATTATCGGCGATCGCCTCGCGTTCCATAGCCACGAATTTACGCACGGAAGCAGCCACCGAATAATGCTCTTTAGTGTGTTCGGCATAGATTTCGCCCCATTTCGACAGTTCATCGGGGTGATCGACCCACCAATCGATGCGCCTTGCCAACGCTTCCACATCGTCGACAGGGAATAGCGATTCGTCACGTAACGCGAACTGGCCTGCGGCGCTCAACGGAGACGATGCGATGACCGGCACCAAACCGGCGGCCATACCTTCAATGACGCTCACCGATTCGAGATCGGCAATCGAAGGATGCACCAGCAAATCGCCGGAACGCAGCAACGCGGGCATTTCGGTGTTCTTATGAAATCCGATCGATGCCGGTCTGGAAAGCAAACGTGCGGCGAGTCGCTGCAATTTCTTTTTCAAAGGACCGGTGCCGGCAATCGTCAGTTCAATATCTTGCGCATGCCTGCAACGGGCGATCGCATGAATTAATGCGACATGATTCTTTTCGTTCGTCAATCGTCCGGAAGCGACAATGTGGAACGGAACCGGAGCAGACTTCCCCGCATCGCGCTGCGTTTTCGCAGTGAATCGTGATTCATATCCGTTGGAAATCACATGCAGTTTCGATTTGTACCCGTGAGAACGCAGCAAACTTGCGCCAAGCTCGGTCGGCACATGCACATGGTCGATTTTGCGGTACAGCCACAAATTGAACAGCCAGTAGATGAACTTGTCGATGCCCGGAATATATTTCAGCGGACCTGCCGAATACGTGATGTTCTCCGGCTGCACATGATAGCCCGCAGTAACCGCGATTCCCATCTGTTTGGCGACTTTGCACGCATGCTGGCCAAAACGGAACGGCGTGTAGATGTGCACCACGTCCACGCCTCGGAACGCGGTTCTGAACAGCGTGTCGCTTGGTTCGGCGAACTGCATCTGCTGCTTTTTCGCCACCCAACTGACCAGAGGCACATGGTTGACTCGTGCCGGGTATTCAGGCGCACCAATGCCCACAAGCCTGACCGTATGGCCTTGCCGCTTCAATTCCTCCGCCCACTGCAACGCCGAATTCGACGTGCCGTTACCTCGGTTTCCCGACGTGTCGACCACCATGGCGATGGTCAGGGGGCGCTGTGTTTCTTCCTGTTCCGTCTCAGACATGCACTCCATCCTACGCCGATGGCACAATGGAAGGCATGACTGAAGAGAATCGTGCCTTGGGCACTCCGCTTGGTAAGCATCCGACTCGTGTTCTGTTTCTTGGCTCCGGAGAGCTGGGCAAGGAAGTCACTCTCGAACTGATGAGGCTTGGCGCATGGGTGTGCGCGGCCGATTCCTATGAGGGTGCCCCCGCGCAGCAGGTGGCGCATGAATACCGTGCGCTCGATATGGCCAATGCCGAACAATTGCGCGTATTGTTTGACGAAATCCAGCCGGATATTATCGTGCCGGAAGTCGAAGCGATCGCCACCAGCGAATTGGCTGCCGCGGCCGAGCGTGGCGCACAGGTGGTGCCAAGTGCCGAAATCGCATCCATTTGCATGGATCGTGAACGTTTGCGCGTACTTGCGCATGAGGAATTGGGATTGCCGACCACGCCGTACCGCTTCGCAGGCTCGCTGGAAGAGCTTCGCGCTGGGGCAAAAACGGTTGGCTACCCGTGCGTGGTCAAGCCGATTATGAGTTCTTCCGGTCACGGCCAGTCCGTGGTGCGTTCCGCCGATGCGATTGATGCGGCTTGGGTTGAGGCACAGGAAGGTCGTCGCGCGCACGACGAGGGAGACGTTTCCCGAGTGATTGTAGAAGCGTTGGCTCCGCTTGATTACGAGCTGACGGTGCTGACCGTCAGCTCCAGCGCCGGCATCGTGACCTGCGCTCCGATCGGACAGCGTCAGGAAAGCGGCGACTATCGCGAATCCTGGCAACCGGCTTCCTTCACACAGGATGTGCTTATGCAGGCGCAACGCATAGCGTGCACCGCAGTGGAAGGTCTGGTGGCGAAGGCCAAGGCTTCCGGCGAGAAGGGTTGGGGTGTGTTCGGCGTGGAGCTGTTCGTGCTGACCGACGGTTCCGTGCTGTTCAATGAAGTCTCCCCACGTCCGCATGACACTGGCATGGTCACGATGGCGTCGCAACGGTTAAGCGAATTCGCGTTGCATGCGCGTGCGATTCTCGGTTTGCCGATTACGCAGGAACATGTCGCCTTATCCATCCCGGACGGTGCCGTCGCGGCAAGCCATGCGATCGTCATTCAGGGCGATGGTGAGGCCGAATTCCGCAACGTCGCCGACGCTTTGTCTCAGCCGGGCACCGACCTGCGTATCTTCGCGAAGCCGGAAGTGCACGGCCATCGTCGCATGGCAGTCGCGCTGGCCATCGGAACAGATGAGGCCGACGCGCGTGCTAAAGCCGAGAATGTGGCCGAATCGCTCGAAATCGACATCGCCTGACGCACTATTGCCGGATACTGACGGAAGACTGCCGGAACGCGCCCAAAAACCATTCGATTGTAGCCTCCCGTTGGTATCTTGTTAACCGTCAAGTTCACCAAACTATCTACCTCCCAAACACCAGGAAAGGCGAGTAATGGAGAAGTTGGAAAAGCTCTACGAGGGCAAAGCCAAGCAACTGTACGCAACTGACGATCCGGAGGTGCTCTGGGTCGAATACAAGAACTCCGCTACCGCAGGTGACGGCGAGAAGAAGGAAGACTTCGCCGGCAAGGGCAGGCTGAACAACCTCATCACCACGCTGATCTTCGATCTGCTCAAGAAGCGTGGTATCGACAGCCATCTGGTGGCCCGCGTGGGCGAAACCTCCCAGCTGGTCAAGAAGGTCACCATGTTCCCACTCGAGATCGTGCTGCGTAACACCGCCGCCGGCCACTTCTGCTCTCGCTTGGGCGTGGAAGAGGGCATCGAGCTCAAGGAGCCGGTGCTGGAGTACTTCCTGAAGAACGACGATCTGCACGATCCGTTCGTGAACGACGACGATCTGGTTGCGTTGGGCGTCTGCACCCGTGAGGATCTGGCTGAGATCGCACCTCTCGCCCGCCGTATCAATGAGGCCCTGATCGAGATCTTCGCCAAGATCGGCATCAAGCTTGTTGATTTCAAAATCGAAATGGGTCGCACTTCCGACGGCACGCTGCTGCTGGCCGATGAGATTACGCCTGATTCCTGCCGTCTGTGGGATCAGCGTGACGGCTCCGGCAAGGTTGAGCATCTCGACAAGGATCTGTTCCGCCGCGATCTGGGCGACATCATTCCGGCTTACGAAGAGGTCGAAAGCCGCTTGGCTGAACTCGCCAAGTCCGAAGGCATTGAAGTAGCCGAATAATACTTGCGATAGCCCGCATCTGCAGTACAAACTCGGATGCGGGCTTCATCGTTTTTGAAAATCTTATTTTTATCAATCTCACCAAGCCCCTCTTTCAAGGAGTCAACCATGGTTTTTCGCGTGTACGTGGAAAAGAAGCAGGGTTTTGATGTCGAGGCCAAGCAGCTCGCCAACGAGCTGAAGACCATTCTTGGCATCGCATCGCTGAAGAATGTGCGTCTCGTCAATCGTTATGATGTGGAAGGCATTAGCGAGGAACTGTTCGCACAGGCCACCCCTACCGTGTTCAGTGAGCCGCAGGTCGATAATGTTTCCGCCGATTTGCCTGATTTCGGTTCTGATAATGTGTTTGCTGTGGAGTATCTGCCCGGTCAGTTCGACCAGCGTGCGGATTCCGCCAGCGAATGCATTCAGCTGATCTCCCAGGGCGAGCGCCCGACTGTTCGTTCCGCCAAGGTGTATGCACTTGAAGGCAAGCTGGGCGACGCCGACATCGCCGCCATCAAGCATTATGTGATCAACCCGGTCGAGGCTCGCGAAGCTTCGCTGGATACCAAGACCACGTTGAAGACGCAGGTGCCGGTACCGGGCAAGGTGGAGGTCATCGAAGGTTTCCGCACCATGAGCGACGCCGATCTTGAGCAGTTCATCGCCGACCGTGGCCTGGCCATGGATTTGGCTGATCTGCAGTTCTGCCGTGCTCACTTCACCGAGGAACAGCGTGATCCGACAATCACGGAAATCAAGGTGATCGACACGTATTGGTCCGATCATTGCCGTCACACCACGTTCGGCACGCAACTTGATGATGTGCAGATTGACGACGCGACCGTGCAGGCCGCGTTCGATAAGTATCTTGAGATGCGTCACGAGCTTGGCCGCGACGAAAAGCCCGTATGCCTTATGGATATGGGCACCATCGGCGCGAAGTGGCTCAAGAAGAACGGCATCCTCACCGGTCTCGACGAGTCCGAGGAGATCAACGCCTGCACCGTCAAGATCAAGTGCGACGTCAACGGCAAGGACGAGGACTGGCTGTTCCTGTTCAAGAACGAGACCCACAACCACCCCACCGAGATCGAGCCCTTCGGCGGTGCTGCAACCTGCATCGGTGGTGCTATCCGCGACCCGCTGTCCGAGATCGGAAGAGC
>ERZ860322.1812-NODE-1812-length-11360-cov-3.228041_pt1 | contig 11360 bp, 12 predicted proteins | sample MGYA00509979_ERZ860322 | MGnify/ENA primary metagenome ERZ860322 (study PRJEB30046, sample SAMN00715217) | human gut metagenome | study: EMG produced TPA metagenomics assembly of the A metagenome-wide association study of gut microbiota in type 2...
GGGCTGGGCGCACTGGCCGCGGTTGGCGTCGCGCCCGGCCATATAGTTAGACAGAAGACACCGGCCGGACACGCTCATGCACATCGCACCGTGCACAAAGGCCTCGATCTCCAATTCCGGTGGAGTCTTATCGCGCAGGATGGCAATATCCTGCAAAGTCATCTCCCGGGCCAGCACCACCCGCTCCAGGCCCAGCTCCGCCGCCCGGCACGCCCCGCCCAGGGTGTGCAGGCTCATCTGAGTGCTGGCGTGGAGGGGAACCTCCGGCGCAATTTCCCGGGCCAGCCGCCAGATGCCCCAGTCCTGGATGAGGATGGCGTCCACCCCCATGTCCGAGGCTTTTTTTAGGGCCTCGGCGGCGGCAGGCAGCTCCCGGTCCGTCACCAGGGTGTTCAGGGTCAGATACACCTTCACCCCCCGCAGATGGCAGTAGGCCACGGCCTCCCGGAACTCCTCGTCCGTGAAATTCCGGGCGCCGCGCCGGGCGTTGAGCCCGCCGAAGCCCATGTACACGGCGTCTGCCCCGTTCTGCACGGCGGCCACCATGGCCTCCCAGCCCCCGGCGGGGCTCAGCAGCTCCATCATTGGCCCCGGCCCTGCTGGGCCTTGAACAGCTGGCGCTTCAGCTCCGAGGCCTCGTTCTTGGCCTGGGTGGCCTCGTCCAGATAGTTTTTCACCTGGCGGCGCAGATTCTCCGCCGCCGCCTGATTTTTCAGCAGCTCATCCGCCAGGTTCACCGCCGCCAGCACCGCCGCGTCCGTCTGGCTCACGTGCAGGGCATCCAGCACCTGGCGCATCCTCTCGTCCACCAGTGCGCCTACCTTCTCCATATATGCCGCGCTCTCGTCTGCCACCAGGGTATACTCCTGGCCGCAGATGTTCATTGTCACCTTATTTGCCATGTCATCCTCCTATTTATGTAAACCGCAAAAAGAGTCATACCGATACAGAATCCATTATACCACAAAATCCCGCCGGGAAAAGCCTTTTCTGCCGAAAAGGAGAATTTTGTGAAAAACCTGCCTGGGCGGCTTTACGAACCGGGGGATTTCGTGTAAAATAAAGGGGTTCCGAAGGAAACAGAAGGGAGGGCGCGGCTATGAGCGGCTATATCCTGCGGGAGAATGACCCCGGCATCGTGCTGACGGCGGATCAGGTGGACCGCCTGGTGAAAAACGGCGACGGCGACGCCGCGCTTTTATACCTGCTTCTGATGCGGGCGGACCGGGGCATCACCGAGCAGGAGCTGCAGTCCCGGCTGCGCTGGAGCCAGCTGCGGCTGAACGCAGCGGAAGCGGGCCTGCAGCGGCTGGGCCTGATCCAGCGTCCGGCGGAGACGCCGCCTCCGGCCCCGGCGGAGGAGCGCCCGGTATACAGCGCCCAGGACCTGGCGGCCCTTCTGGAGGATGACCGCTCCTTCCGGATGCTGATCCCCCAGGTGGAGGAGAAGCTGGGCCGCAAGCTGAAAACCGCCGACCTGCAGGTGCTGGCGGGGCTGTATGACGACCTGGGTATGCCGGCGGACGTGATCTATCTGCTGGTGAACCACTGCATCACCCGGTCCGAGGAGCGCTACGGCCCCGGCCGCCGCCCCACCCTGCGCCAGATCGAGAAGGAGGGCTACTACTGGGCCAGCCAGGGCCTGTTCGACCAGGACAGCGCCGCCCGCTATCTGAAAACCTGGCGGGACAGACAGCAGGGCCAGTCCGCCTATATGCAGGTGCTGGGCCTGGGCCAGCGCCGCCCGGTGGCCAGCGAGGAAAAGTACATCTCCGATTGGATGGACAAGGGCTTCCCGCCGGAAACGGTGGCCCTGGCCTACGACAAGACCATATTCTATAAAAAACAGCTGGAGTGGCGGTATCTCAACGGCATTCTCCGCCGCTGGCACGAAAACGGCTGGCACACGCCGGAGGAGGTCCAGCAGGGCGACGCCGGAAAGCCCGCCCAGCCGTCCCCGAAGCCGGACAAGCCGGATCAGGACAACTCCCGCATGGAAAAATACATGAAGTGGTAATATAAAGCGGTAAAGGAGGGAACCCCATGCCCTACGATGGAAAAATTCTCAGCCGGGCCATGGCCCGCTTTGACGAGGATAAGCAGCGCCGGGCCCGGCAGTTCCGGGAGCGTCAGCAGCAGCTGTTTGCCCGGGAGCCGGAGCTGGCGGACATCGACCGCCGCCTGCGCGGCACCATGAGCCAGATCATCACCAGGGCCCTGAAGGGGGGCCGGGACCCGGTGCCCGCCATCCACGCCATCCGGGACGAGAATCTGGCCCTCCAGCGCCGCCGGGGGGAGATCCTTACGGCTCTGGGCTGTCCCGCCGACTATCTGGAGGAGAAGCCCCGGTGCGCCCGGTGCGGCGACGCCGGGTTCCTGCCGGACGGCTCCATGTGCGCCTGCCTGCGCAGCTACTACGCCCGGGAGCAGATTGCGGAGCTGTCCCACATGCTGGACATCGGCTCCCAGAGCTTCGACACCTTCCGCCTGGACTACTATTCCACGGACCGGGGCGGCCTGCCCCGCTCCCCCCGGGAGGCGGCCCAGCGGAATCTGGAGATCTGCCAGTCCTTCGCCCGGGACTTCCGCCCCGGGAAGCAGAATCTGCTGCTGTTCGGCGCGCCGGGCCTGGGCAAGACGTTTCTGTCCGCCTGCATCGCCCGGGTGGTCAGCGAGGACGGCTTCTCCGTGGTGTACGACACGGCGGGGCATATCTTCTCCCGCTTTGAAGCGCAGAAGTTCGGCCGCGACGACGGGGAGGCTGACAGCGCCGTGAGCCGTGCGCTCGGGTGCGATCTGCTGATCCTCGATGATCTCGGCACCGAGCTGATGACGAGCTTTGTCCACAGCGCGATGTATCAGATCGTCAACACCCGCCTCATCACGGGGAAAAAGACCGTCATCTCCACAAACCTGAGCCCCGACGAGCTCGGACGGCGCTACGGCGCGCCGGTGCTCTCGCGTTTGCAGGGCGAGTATCAGATCCTCCTCTTTTTCGGCGAGGACATCCGCCGGCAGAAGAGAAAATAAAAAATCGGCCGCTCTGCCTTTGAAGCAGGGCGGCCGTTTTTTTGCGCTTTCGGAAAAAAGAGCTTGCCTTCGCCGCGCGGAGGGGATATAGTCATCATATAGGATATAAAGATTTTATAAAAAAATTGCGTTTTGCGGGAAGGAGCGGAACAATGAAACGAATCTGGTCACTGTGCGCCCTGTTGGCGCTGCTGTGCGCGCTGACGATCCCGGCCATGGCCGCTGCGGGCGGCGAAACGAGCAGCGAGACGTCGGTGCAGACGCTGAGCGAGGTGGAAGGAGCCGACGAGTCGGAGGAGAACCGCTCGAAGATCCGCAAGATCTGGGCGGTCGCGGGGCTGATCGGCGTGACGTGCTTCGCTGGCGCGCTCGGCATGGCGCACGCCGTTGCAAAGGCGGCGGAAAATATCGCCGAGCAGCCCGAGGCGTCGGGGCAGATCCGCACGTCGATGATGATGGGCCTTGTGTTCATCGAAACGGTCATCATCTATGCGCTGATCGTGGCGATCCTCATTATCTTTGTGCTGTAAAGCGCAGAAAATAACAGAAGAAAACCAAAGGCGGGAGAGGGCGAAGAACCCCTCTTCCGCTGTGCTTTTTCCACCAGAACGGACGGGAATGAAATTTGCATTAAGAAAATGCAAAGAAGCCGCAAAAAGAGAACGCACATTTTGCAGGAAGCCTTGCATTTTGTTCATGCGAGTGGTATAAATAAGGCTGCCTTTTAAGATGAAAACTGGGCGAGTGAGACAAAGGGGGTAAGATGCGTGGATAAGAAAAAGCGAACGCGGGAGCTGATCGTGTTCGCAGGTCTTGTGCTGGCGCTTTTGGCGGGCTGCCTGCTCGCGCCGTCAGGCGGCGGGGAGAGTGAGTCGATCCAGGAGGTCATGCGCGACGCGGTGCTGCACGAGCAGAACAAGGTGAGCCTCTTCGGTTTGACCGAGGTGAATCCGGGGCTTATTTCCGCCTACATCGTAACGGGTATTCTGATCGTGTTCGGTTTGGTCTGCCGGTTCTTTGTGATCCCCAGGTTCCAATACGTGCCGGGAAAGTTCCAGCTCCTTTTGGAGCAGCTCGTCGGATTGTTCGACGGCCTTGCCGAGGGGAGCAGCCCGCACCGGAACAAATTCCTGCGGGGATATATTTTCTCGGCGGGCGTCTACATCTTTGTCGGCACGCTCTTTGAGCTGCTCGGCATTCAGGTGGTGACCACGTCCGGGCTGACGATCAGCCTTCCCGCGCCGCTGTCCGATATCAACGGGGCGATCGCCATGGGCTGCATGAGCTACGGCGTGATCCTCTTCGGCGGGTTGATCGCCGCGGGGCCGAGCGGCTTCCTGCACGCGCTCAAGGATTTTTCGCTGCCCATTTCAATGAGCTTCCGACTCTTCGGCGCTCTGCTCTCCGGCGCACTCGTGACGGAGCTGGTGTATTATTATGCGGCGCTTTCCTATGTGCTGCCGGTGATCGTCGGCGTGCTGTTCACGTTGCTGCACGCGCTGATCCAGGCATATGTTCTGACGATGCTGGTCTCTACGTTCTACGGGGAATCCACCGAGAAGCACGCGAAAGCACCAAAATCCGGAAAGGTCAAAAAATCCCGCAGCAAAACGGCTGCGTGAAGAAAGAGGTAAATTTGCCATGAAAAACATGAAAAGATTTGCAGCGCTGATGATGCTGCTCTGCGCGCTGATGATCTGCACCATTCCGGCCTTCGCTGCCGGCGAAAGCGATGCTGCCAAAAACGCGACCGAAGCGGTGGCGGACGAGAGCGGCGAAAGCGACGTGACCTCTGCCAAGGCCATGGGTTCGGGCCTGATGATCGGCATTGCGTGCCTCGGCGGCGCGCTGGCCATGGGCATTGCCGTGGCCAGATCGAGCGAGGCCATTGCCCGCCAGCCTGAGGCGACGGGGCAGATCCGCACGTCGATGATGATGGGTCTTGTGTTCATCGAAACGGTCATCATTTACGCGCTGATCGTGGCGATCCTCATCATCTTCGTCCTTTGATGAAGAAAACGCCCAAGAAGGAGGGGCTTTTGCATGCCGCTTAATATCAATTTGCAGCAGATCCTGCTGCACGCGCTGAACTTTGTCATTCTCTTCGGCGCGCTGTATTTCCTTCTCTACAAGCCTGTGAGAGACTTCATGGACAGCCGCAAGGCGCACTATGAGAAGATGGACGCAGATGCCAAGGCCGCGCTCGCGCAGGCGGAAAAGACGAAGGAGGACTTCGCCGCGCAGCTGAAAGGCGCGGACGAAGAGATCGCGCGCCGCCAGCGCGAGGCGAACGACGCTTTGCAGCACGCGGTGGACGAGCGCCGCGCGCAGGCCGAGCAGCAGGCGGAAGAGATCATCAAAAAGGCGCACGATGCCGCCGCGAGCGAGCACGAGCGCGTGATGGAGCAGGCCAGGGGCGAGATCGCCGAACTGATGAGCGCCGCAGCGGAAAAGCTGGTACTTGCCAGCACGTCGGACGCTTACGACAAGTTCCTGGACACGGCGGAGGAGCGCAAGAACAATGGCTGAGCGCACGGAGCATCTTGAGGCCGTTCTTCGTTCTGCCGAGCGCCCGACACCGGCGCAGGAGAAACGATTTTTGGCCTTTCTTGCCGAAAAGTACGGCGAGGGAACGACGCTCGTCTGGCAGAAGAGCGACGCCTATCCCGGCGGCTTTCGTCTCGAGGCGGGCGCGGAGGTCTACGACTGGAGCGCGGGCGGCAGACTGAGCCAGTTCAAGAGCGCGCTGGAAAAGCTTGCTGCCGCGCAGGGCGATGTGATCCCGCTTTTGAAGGAAACGGTGCTCTCGTGGACGCCGGATGTGCTTGCCCAGGAGGTTGGCACGGTTTTGACCGTGGGCGACGGCATCGCCCGCGTGGACGGACTTTCCGGCGCGGCCTACGGCGAGGTGCTGCTTTTCGACGGCGGCGTGCGCGGCATGGTGCAGGATCTTTCGGAGGAGAGCGTCGGCTGTATCCTCTTTGACGACGACGCGAGCATCTGTGCGGGCAGCACGGTGCGCCGCACCGGGCGCACGGCAGGCGTCCCCGTGGGCGAGGGATTCCTCGGCCGCGTGGTAAACGCGCTCGGCGTACCCATCGACGGCGGCGGAGAGATCCGCGCCGACGGTTACCGCGCTGTGGAAAGTCCCGCCCCCGGCATCATCGATCGTAAGAGCGTCGACACGCCGCTTGAAACGGGCATTCTCTGCGTTGACTCGATGTTTCCCATCGGGCGCGGGCAGCGCGAGCTCATCATCGGCGACCGCCAGACCGGCAAGACCGCCATCGCCCTTGATACCATCGTCAACCAGAAGGGCAAGGGCGTCATCTGCATCTATGTTGCCATCGGACAGAAGGCGAGCTCCGTCGCCCAGCTCAGAAAGACGCTGGAATCGCACGGCGCGATGGACTATACGATCATCGTCAACGCCTCGGCGAGCGATGCCGCGCCGCTGCAATATGTTGCGCCCTACGCGGGCTGCGCCATGGGCGAGTACTTTATGCACAAGGGGCGCGACGTGCTCATCGTCTACGACGATCTTTCCAAGCACGCCGTCGCCTACCGCGCGATGAGCCTGCTGCTGGAGCGTTCGCCCGGCCGCGAGGCCTACCCCGGCGACGTATTCTATCTGCACTCCCGCCTGCTTGAGCGCGCGGCACACCTGAGCGATGAAAAGGGCGGCGGCAGCATCACGGCGCTGCCGATCATCGAGACACAGTCGGGCGACGTGTCGGCCTATATCCCGACGAACGTCATTTCTATTACCGACGGTCAGCTTATTCTGGAATCGCGCCTGTTCTTCTCCGGCCAGCGGCCGGCGGTAAACGTGGGTCTGTCCGTGTCCCGCGTGGGCGGCGACGCGCAGACCAAGGCGATGAAAAAGGCGGCCAAGACGATCCGCCTTGACCTCTCGCAGTACCGCGAGATGGAGTCGTTCACGCAGTTTGCCAGCGACCTTGACGAATCGACCAAAAAGCTGCTTGCCTACGGGCAGGGGCTGACGCGCATGCTGCGACAGAAGCAATTCCGCCCCTACAAGCAGTATGAGCAGGTCATTCTGCTCACTGCGGGGCTGAGCCACACGTTTGCGGAGATCCCGGCGGAAAAGCTCGACGGCTTTTTGCCGCTCCTGCTGCGGCACTTTGCCGATACGCAGGGCGCGCTGTGCCGCGCCATCGAGCAGACGGGCCTTCTCAGCGACGAGCAGCAGGCGCGGATCGTTGAGATCGCCAAGGCGTTTGTCAAAGAAAATTTTCAAAGTTGAGCAAGTGAGGTGAGAGGACATGGCGGGCATGAAGGAGATCCGCGGACACATTGAAAGCATCAAAAGCACGCAGAAGGTGACGAACGCGATGTACCTCATCGCCTCGACCAAAATGCGGCGGGCGAAGGAAGATCTTGAAAAAACGCGCCCGTTTTTTGACGCGCTGACGGGGGAGATCGAGCGCATTTTCCAGCGCGGGGGCGAGATCAGAAGCCCCTATGTGTTCTGCGGCGATGCGGACGATTCCGATCAGTCCGGCACATACGCCTATCTGGTCGTCACGGCGGACCGCGGCCTTGCGGGCGCTTACAACCAGAATGTCATTCAGGAAACGCTGGGGCGGATCAAAAGCCATTCCGACAGCCGCGTTTTCGTGGTGGGTGACAACGGCCGGCAGTTTTTTGCAAGCCACGGCGTACCGATGGAAAAGAACTTTCAGTACACCGCGCAGAGCCCCACGCTGCGCCGCGCCCGCGAGATCACGGCAAAGCTCCTCGACCTTTTTGACCGCGGGGAGATCTCCAAACTCTATATGGTTTATACGGACTTTGAAAACGGCATGGAGATGAGCGTACACACCACAAGGCTCCTGCCGCTGGAGAGCGGAGAGTTTGAGGGTGGCGCGCCTCTGCCGCACATCAGATTTGAACCCTCGGCCGAGGAGGTGCTCGCCAAGATCGTTCCGGCGTATATCACGGGCTTCCTCTATTCGGCGATGGTACACAGCTTCTGCGCTGAGCAGAACGCGCGCGCCTCCGCGATGGACGCTGCCAACCGGAACGAGGACGACATGCTGCGGGAGCTGCAATTCGAGTACAACCACGAGCGGCAGAGCGCCATTACAAGCGAGATCACCGAGGTCTCGGCCGGCGCGCGCAGCAGGCAGAACCGCATGAGAAAGGAGGCGCAGCAGCATGCGCACGGGTAAGATCATTCAGGTATCGGGCAGCGTGGTGGACGTGCGCTTTCCGCAAGGCGGCCTGCCGCGCATTCGCGAGGCATTGTCCGTTGAGGTGGACGGCGCGCGCCGCGTGATGGAGGTCGCGCAGCACCTGAGCAGCGATACGGTGCGCTGCATCATGCTTTCGGGCAGCGAGGGCCTTGCGCGCGGCATGGACGTGACGGGCGAGGGCAGCGGACTGCGCGTGCCCGTCGGCAAATGTACGCTTGGGCGGCTGTTCAACGTCTTCGGCGACGTCATCGACGACGGTGCGCCCATCGGCGCGGACGAGCCGCGCCGCAGCATCCACAGAAAGCCGCCGGCTTTTGCCGAGCAGAACCCCGGCGTTGAGATCCTGGAGACGGGTATCAAGGTCATCGACCTCTTGGAGCCTTATCCGCGCGGCGGCAAGATCGGCCTTTTCGGCGGCGCGGGCGTCGGCAAGACGGTGCTCATTCAGGAGCTGATCCACAACATCGCCGTGGAGCACGGCGGCTACTCGATCTTTACGGGCGTCGGCGAGCGCAGCCGCGAGGGAAACGACCTCTGGAACGAGATGCACGAGAGCGGCGTCATCGACAAGACCGCCCTCGTCTTTGGCCAGATGAACGAAGCGCCGGGCGTCCGCATGCGCGTGGCGCTCACGGGTCTTACGATGGCGGAATACTTCCGCGACGAGGAGCAGCGCGACGTGCTGCTGTTCATCGACAATATTTTCCGCTTTGTGCAGGCGGGCAGCGAGGTCTCGACCCTGCTCGGGCGCATGCCATCCGCCGTCGGCTATCAGCCGACGCTTGCCAACGAAATGGGCGAGCTGCAAGAGCGCATCACCTCCACAAAAAGCGGCTCGATCACGTCCGTGCAGGCGGTCTATGTTCCGGCGGACGATCTGACCGACCCCGCCCCCGCCACGACATTTACCCATCTCGACGCGACGACGGTCCTGAGCCGTAAGATCGCCGAGCAGGGACTTTATCCCGCGGTCGACCCGCTGGAATCGTCCTCCCGCATTCTCGAGGAGGATATTGTGGGCGAGCGGCATTACCGCATTGCCCGCAGCGTGCAGGCCACGCTGCAAAAATACCGCGAATTGCAGGATATTATCGCCATTCTCGGCATGGACGAGCTGAGCGACGCAGACAAGCTCACGGTCAACCGCGCGCGCAAGATTCAGCGTTTCCTTGCCCAGCCGACCTTTGTTGCCGAAAAGTTCACCGGCCTTCCGGGCGTATATGTGCCGCTGGAGGAAACGCTGCGCGGCTTTGAAGCGATCCTCTCCGGCGAGATGGACGGTTATCCCGAAATGGCATTTTACAATGTCGGCACGCTCGACGATGCGCTTGCCAAGGCGAAGAAGATGGAAAGCGGGGAAGTGTGATGAACACGTTTCACCTTCGTATTCTTGCACCGGAGCGCACATTTTTCGACGGCGCCTGCGCCTCGCTCACCGTGCCGACGATCGACGGCATGTACGGCGTGATGGCGCAGCATGAGGACGTTGTGATCGCGATCGTCCCCGGCAAGCTGACGCTGCGGGGACAGAACGGCGATGAGCAGATCGCCGCCGTATCCGAGGGACTTCTCAAGATGGAAAACGGGGAAGCGCTGCTGCTGGTGGACACGATCGAGCGGCCGGAGGAGATCGATCTGCGCCGCGCCGAGGAGATGGCCGCCGCTTCGCGCGCCGAGCTTGACGCCAGGCACAGCGAGCAGGAGCAGGCGCTTGCCCGCGCGCGCATCGCCCGCGCCGTGAGCCGCATGCACGTCAAGCGCGACGGGAAATAAAGAGAAAAAAGATCCGCGTTTTCAAAACGCGGATCTTTTTTGCCCTCTTCGCCCGGATTCGCCGCGTTTTGCACACAATTTGTGCTAAAAGTGGAGAAAAAGGAGGGGAAATCCATGGAAATGTCCGCAAAAAAGCAGCTGTTCCCGCGCCGCGTGCTCGAGCTGAGCGTTGACGCGCTGCGCCCCAATCCCAACCAGCCGCGCGTGGAGTTCGACGAGGATTCCCTGCGCGCGCTGAGCGACAGCATTCGCCGCTACGGGATCTTGCAGCCGCTGACCGTCCGCCGCACGGACGAAGGCTATGAGCTCATCGCCGGGGAGCGGCGGCTGCGCGCGGCAAAGCTTGCGGGGCTGCGCGAGGTGCCGTGTCTGCTTGCCCGCTCGAGCGAGGAGGAGAGCGCGCTGCTTGCGCTTGTGGAAAATTTGCAGCGCCGCGACCTGCATTATCTTGAAGAGGCGGCCGCCATCGCGCGGCTCATCTCGTCCTACGGTCTTTCGCAGGAGCAGGCGGCGGAAAAGCTGGGGAAATCCCAGTCCGCCGTTGCCAACAAGCTGCGTCTGCTGCGCCTGTCACCGGACTGCACGCGCCTGCTGTGCGCGCATGACCTTTCCGAGCGGCACGCCCGGGCGCTGCTGCGCCTTGCCGATGAGGAGGATCGCCTGCATGCCTTGCAGACCATTATCCGTCGCGGCTGCAATGTTGCCCAGAGCGAAGCGCTCATCGAGGAAATGCTGAAGAGAAAGCAAACATCGCCGCGCCTGCCGACCTATGTTGTCAAAGATGTGCGTATTTTCCTCAACGCGATCCGCCATTCTCTCGGCCTAATGCAGCGGGCGGGCGTGGAGGCCGATATGCAGCGCGAGGACACGGAGGAGAATATTCTTTTGACCATTCGGATCCCGAAATGTGCAAAGCGCTGAGAAAAAAGTTGAAATTGTCACCCTTTTGTGATTCTTTTTCTCCTGTTCTGTGATATACTGATGCAGTCGGCGGGGAAAGCCCCACCGCAAAGAACGGAAGAAACAGGGAGGAGCCAGAGATGGAAGAAAACATCGGCGCCTTTGAGGAAAAGAAAAGGAAAAAGGGCGGCAAGCGCCTGATGAAGCCGGAGAAGGCCGTCAGAGCGTCTGCGGAGTCCTGCGGCGAGACGCCGCCGCGCGTTCCACGTGAAACATCAGGGAAGGCGGGCAAGGTCATCGCCATTGTCGCCGCCGTGTTGGCGGCGGGCTATTTGGGCTTTGGCGCATGGGTGTCGGCGGGGCAGTGCATTTACCCCAACGTGATGCTCGGCGAGGTCAACTACGGCGGCATGAGCGAGCAGCAGGTAGCCGAGCAGC
>ERZ860322.1824-NODE-1824-length-11311-cov-2.139392_pt1 | contig 11311 bp, 8 predicted proteins | sample MGYA00509979_ERZ860322 | MGnify/ENA primary metagenome ERZ860322 (study PRJEB30046, sample SAMN00715217) | human gut metagenome | study: EMG produced TPA metagenomics assembly of the A metagenome-wide association study of gut microbiota in type 2...
TTGCACACATCCATACTGCGAGAAATCCCAAAAAAGCCTTTTTACGGTCGATCTTATCCATGATCCTGCCTCCGGCCAGCAGGAAACACAGATTTCCCGCATAGCTTACGGCTATGATCGTGGACAGCCCCTTTGCCGTCAATGCAAAATGCGTCTGAAAAATGCCGGAGAAAATACCTCTCAGGCTGTCACTGATTCCCAGGCCGACCATCAGGATTGCAAATCCGATGAGAGCGATCCTTCTATTACTCTTCTCCATTCTGGCTCCCATCTTCCGGCTCTTCTACATCGATCCGTACATTTTCTACATTTCCCAGTGTCACGTCCTCCTCGTAAAAAGGCAGGATTCCTTCTTTCTTCGTGATCTGAATATCATGGAAGGAGACATTCTTCACATAATCCGCATAGGTGCCGGTGGAGACAACCTGGTATGCCGGGTTGCCGTCCTTGTTTAGCTTCACGTCTGTGCCGTTGGTGATTTCCGCCACGGTAGCGCCGCAATCCTCAAAAATGAAGCCGCGGTAGCCGTTCATATTGCCGAAAGAAACGTTGTCGTCCACAATCAACCAGATGGAGGGATGAGAATCGTCCGGAACGACACGGATATTCACGCCGTCATAGTTGCCGGAGCGCAGCACTGCGATCTCGGTGTTGGCAATGACGATCTCCTTGCCGTTGGGTGTGTTCACTGCATCGTTGGGCTCGTATGCCCGCACGTCCATACCGGCTGCACTGGTGGGATCCACGCTGTATCTCTGCCACCAGCTATCCACCTTACCGCCGTAAGCGGTGGTAGGCAGACCGTAGTATGCATTCTTATAAGGATCCATTGCGGTGGACATGGTGTCCTGCAGGGTGTTAACAAACTGGCGTGCCAGTGTCACATTCTTGCCGCTGGCGTCCTTTCCGGTGTAGGTTTCGTCTGTCAGACCCAGAACGTATTCCCGATCCATATAGTAGGGGTAACCAAGGTTAGAATCGTAAGCATCCGGGGTCAGAGCTGTTGCGCCGGTGGAATCAAACACTTTGTCGGTGTAATCATCCCCAGCCTGATCGTCGTGGTAGAACTTTCCTCCTACCTTGACTCTGCCGTTGGTGATCTTGAGTCTGCCCTTTACAACCAGGTCGCCTTCTACAACGAATTCCTGGGTGCTGATCAGCAGATCGTCATCTACCACCAGGCTTCCCTCCACAACGCCCCTATTGTTGTCAGCGTCGATGCAAAGATCATCCTGCGCATAGATGGAACCACCTACATGCTCCGTGGGATTATCCACCCCGTTGATCAGCTGGTAGGTCCAGTTGGAAAGCAGGGAGCCTTGGTTAAAGTTGATGTAATTCGCATACTTCTCGATCTTGAATTCCGGCCAGTACACCTGTTTTTCCACCTTTTCGGAATCCGGTGTATTGTCGTTCATCATGTACAGATTTGCATAGATCGGGTCAGTCGTGATGATACAGGTATTTCCGCAGAGAATATTCAGCGGAATCTGATGGTTCACATTGACGCCCTTGGCACCATTTGTGATCGACAGTGTCTTTTCTACATAAATGTAGGGGATATCTGTGTAGTTGAGTGCGGCACTTGAGCCCGCATTCAGCACCGCCGGGTTGCCGGAAGTAATGGCAATCTGGTTGTTGAAATTGAAATTTCCCCAGAAGGTAAAGCCGGAGCCGAGCTTCGGGAACATGGTCAGGTACGTGCCGAACGTGAGCAGCGAGCGCTCCGGCGCGACCGTGCCGCGGTAGACATCGATGAGATAGCCGCCGGCGGAAAACGTGTAAAAGCTGATGCCGACCGGCAGCGCCCAGCCCAGCAGCGGCACGGCCGCCTTGCCGCCGGACACCCAGCCGAGCACGCCGTTGACGCCGGTGAGCAGGAAGTTGAGGTATTTAAATAGGAACAGCCACAGGAAATTGTAGCACAAGCCTATGATGAGCCACAGCTTTGCGCGCGGCTTGTCGCGCGTGATGGCAAAACCCAGCCCGTAGTTGACCAGCACAGATGCGGCCAGCAGCGCAAAATACGCCCACTGACCGTCCAGCCCGATGATATAAAACACACAGCTCCCCACCAGCAGCACGGCATTGCGCGCGCCGGCCGGGCGCGACGGTGTCAGATAATACACCAGCAGAAACGCCGGAAAGAAGCAAAACAAAAACGACAGGCTGCTGAAAACCACGAACCCTATCCTCCTGAACCCTCGACAAACCCGCAAAAACAAAAAATTTCGCATGAAAAGGTTAACATAAATTTCGGCATTTGTGTGCGTTTTCCGACAAAAAAACTGCACAAACTTTCCGCCCGGAATTTGGTGGTTTTCGTGGGTGTTGCCGCGTGGGCGGAAATGCGCGGCAGAAAAAGAAATATCTCCGGCGCCTGTGCGTTCAGGCGCCGGAGATGCTTCTCTTTTTTCAATATCCGATCGGTCGGGATGTCTGCGTGTCAGCTCAGGAGCACTTCGTCGGACTCGACCTGCGTGCCCGCCACCTCGGCGAACTTTTCGAGCAGGTCCTGCTTCGTGAGCTTCTTTTTCTCCTCACCCTCGATATCGAGGATGATGTGGCCCTCGTTCATCATGATGAGGCGGTTGCCATGCACGATGGCGTCTTTCATGTTGTGGGTAATCATCATGGCGGTGAGCTGGTTCTCGCGCACGATGCGATCCGACAGCTCGAGCACCTTGGCCGCCGTCGCGGGGTCGAGCGCCGCGGTGTGCTCGTCGAGCAGCAGCAGCTTCGGGCGGCGCAGAGACGCCATGAGCAGCGTCAGCGCCTGGCGCTGGCCGCCGGAGAGCAGGCCGACCTTGGCCGTCATACGATCCTCAAGGCCGAGGCCGAGGCCGCGCAGCTTCTCGCGGTACTCCTCGCGCTCCGCTCTGGTCACGCCCCAGCCCAGCCCGCGGCGCTGGCCGCGGCGCATTGCGAGGGCGAGGTTTTCCTCAAGCTGCATGTTCGGCGCTGTGCCCATCATCGGGTCCTGGAATACGCGGCCGATATACTTTGCGCGCTTGTAGTCGGGCAGCGCGGTGATGTCCTCGCCGTCGAGGATGATGCGCCCGTCATCCACCGGCCAGACACCGGCCACGGCGTTGAGCATGGTGGATTTACCGGCTCCGTTGCCGCCGATGACCGTGACGAAATCGCCGTCTTCAAGATGGAGGTTAATGCCGTCGAGCGCTACGCGCTGATTTATTGTGCCTTTATTGAAGGTTTTACGTACGTTTATAAGATCAAGCATCGTGCTCCGCCGCCTTTCTTTTCAGTCTCCCGAAGGAATTCAGCCGCTTTGCGCGGAGGTATGGCACCGCGAGGAATACCGCGACGATTATCGCCGTGAACAGCTTCAGGTCGTTGGAATTCAGCCGCAGCCAGAGGACGATAACGACGACCGCGTAGTATATCACGCCGCCGATGACCGTAAAGGTCAGCGTACCGAAGAAGTTCAGATGCTTGCCGAGTATCGCGCGGGCAATAACCTCGCCGATTATGACGGCGGCAAGGCCGATGACGATCGCACCGCGGCCCATGTTGACGTCCGCAAAGCCCTGATACTGCGCCATCAGGCCGCCGGAGAGGGCGACGATGCCGTTGGAGAGAGTCAGGCCGAGCACCTTCATGCGATTGACATTGATGCCCTGCGCCGCGCTCATGTTGGGGTTGCTGCCGGTTGCGCGGAGCGCGGAGCCCTGCTCGGTGCCGAAGTACCAGTAGAACAGGGCGACGAGCGCCAGCGCGATGAGCGCGCCGGTCAGGATAGCGGAGGAAATGCTGCGGGAGGAGAGGACAAGTGAGAACTTATCCACGCTGACCGCCTTGTTCGCCGCCATGCCCATGATGCGCAGGTTTATGGAATAGAGCGAAAACTGCGTGAGTATGCCGGCCAGTATCGCCGGGATGCCGAGCTTCGTATGGAGAAGTCCGGTGCAAAGCCCCGCAAGCATACCGGCAATGACGGCAACCAGAAGCGCCGCCCACGCGGGAACGCCCGCGAGTATCAGCATCACGGTCACAGCGCCGCCGGTGGTAAAGGAGCCGTCAACAGTCAGGTCTGCCACGTCGAGCAGACGGAAAGTGATGTAAACTCCGAGAGCCATAAGCCCCCATATAAGTCCCTGCGCAACTCCGCCGGGCAGATTCTTTACGAGCTTCAGCAGGCTGAGTGAAGCGAAATATGCCGTAATACTCACGATAAAATCTCCTTAAAACCTATTTTTATAAACGCCGACAATCCTGTCAGAGACTTTTTGAGTCTCTGACAGGTGCTTTTTCAGTTATCAGCCGAGAGCGATGTAGTCCTCAGGGACAGTTATGTTGAGAGCTTCGCAGTTGGTGGGGTTGTAGATCTTGGTGAACTGAGGAGCGAAGCGGATCTGCATGGTGGCGGGGTCTGCGCCCTCAACGAGTATCTCGTATGCCATTTCGCCCGTGGCGTAGCCGAGGTCGAAGTAGGAGATGCTCAGGCTGGCGATACCGCAGCCGCGGCAGATGCCTTCCTCACCGGCGATCACCGGAACTTTGGCGGGGCGGCAGATGTTGTCCACCACACCGGCGTTGGAAGCCACCGTGTTGTCGGTGGGGACATACAGAACATCGCTGGCGTCCGCTGCCGCCTGGGCGATGGAAGCAACATCGTTGGTGCCGGAGAAAGCGTACTGTTTGCAGGTGTAGCCCAGTTTTTCCAGCTCTTTCTGCACGGTATCCACCTGATACTGGCTGTTGGGTTCCGCCGAGCAATACAGCAGACCCACATTCTTTTTGTCCGGGAACCACTCTTTGAGCATCGCGGCCTGCTGCGCCAGCGGAGCCAGGTCAGAGGTGCCGGACACGTTGGTGCCGACCGTACCGGTAAAGTCTTTGATGTTCAGCGCCACGCCGTATTCGGTCACCGAGGTGCCGAGGATCGGAATGGTGTTGGTGGCGGCGGTAGCCGCCTGCAGCGAAGCGGTAGCGTTCGCCAGGATCAGATCCACTTTGCTCGCCACAAAGCCGTTGACGATGGTGGTGCAGGTGTTGGAGTCGCCGGCAGCGTTTTGTTCTTTGAACTCCACCTGACCGGGCAGCTCTTTTTCCAGCTGTTCGCGGAAGCCTTTGGTAGCGGCATCCAATGCCGGGTGGGTCGCCAACTGGCAAATGCCCACGGTGAATTTTTTGTCGGCAGTATTGCTGCTGTCGCCGGATTCGTTTTTGGTGTTGCTGGTGCAAGCGGTCATGCTCACGGCCATGGCGGCTGCCAGACCCAGCGCGATCCATCTCTTTTTCATATCGTCGTACTCCTTTTCTGATCAGGGGACATTCCCCTTAAGCCTATGTTTATTACTATACAGCTTTAACGCGATAAAGTCAATACCCATATTTGATAAAACCGTCGGTGAAAGCTGGCGATAATCGCTAAAAAAGAGGCGCTTCGGCATCCAAAACGGCGAAATTCCGCCCAAAAGGGATTGGAACCCGTCCGTTCTTGTGGTATGATAAACGCGAGAGCGCCGTCCGGGCGTGGAAAAGGGGGAGCCGATATGACCATCCAACAGCTGCACTATGCCATTGTGATCGCCGAAGCGGGATCGCTGAACAAGGCGGCGGAGCGCTTATATGTGTCGCAGCCGTCGCTGACCAATGCGATGCAAGAGCTGGAAAAAGAGCTGAATATCACCATCTTTCACCGCAGCGGGCGGGGGGTCACCCTCACCCCCGAGGGCGCGGATTTTATGCTGTATGCCCGCCAGGTGGTGCACCAGTACGAGGATCTGCTGGATCGCTACGGCAAGGGGCAGGGAATGAAGAAGAAATTCGGGGTGTCCACCCAGCACTATTCCTTTGCGGTGAAGGCGTTTGTGGAGCTGGTCAAGCAATACGACACCACCCAGTACGAATTCGCTATCCGCGAAACCAAAACGCGGGATGTGATCCAGGATGTGGCGCATATGCGCAGCGAGATCGGGCTGTTGTATCTCAGCGATTTTAACCGCGCTGCCATCACCAAACTGCTGCGTTCCGCCGATTTGGCGTTTCATCCGTTGATCGATTGCCGCGCGTATGTGTATATGTGGGCGGGGCATCCGCTGGCGCGCGAGCAGTCGCTCACACTGGCGCAGCTGCAGGATTATCCCTGCTTGTCGTTTGAACAGGGGGACGACAGCTCGTTTTATTTTGCGGAGGAGATTTTGACCACCCGCGAATATCTCCGCACCATCAAAGCCAACGACCGCGCCACCATGCTGAATTTGATGATCGGCTTGAACGGCTATACCCTATGCTCCGGGATCATTTGCGAAGAGCTGAACGGTTCGGATTATGTGGCGGTGCCGTTTTGTGCCGATAATGCCGAGGATAACCGCGTGATGGAGATCGGGTATATCACCAAGAAGAACACCATCCTCAGCCAGACCGGCGAGCAGTATATCGAGGAAGTGCGGCGGTATCTGACCGCCGCCCAAGCTGGTTGACCAAACGGTAGATGTGAAAAAAGCAGGAGCAAGTCGGTGTCGGCTTGCTCCTGCTTTTGGGGTTATGCGCCGGCGACCCAGGCGGCGAGACGGGAATCAGTCGCACCGCTGGCGCGCAGCCCGTCGCGCACGATGGCGTCCGGTTCGGCCGCTTTGATAGCGGCAACCGAGGTGCCGATGCCGCTGCTGCCGGAGGTGCAAAACGGCATCACCACTTTGCCGGACAGATCGTAGCTATCCAAAAAGGTGTTGATGATGCGCGGCATGGTGCCCCACCAGATGGGGTAGCCGATGAACACCGTGTCATATGCGGACAAATCCACCGGTTCGCTGCCGATAGCGGGGCGCGCGGAGGGATCGTTCATTTCGCGATTCGCGCGGCAGTTGCTGTCGTTGTAATTCAAATCTGCGCTGGTATACGGATTCGTCGGAACGATTTCGTATAGATCGGCACCCGCCTGCGCAGCAATCGCTTCAGCCACCGCTTTGGTGTGGCCGGTGCAGGAAAAGTAGACCACCAGCGCGGACGGCGCGGCGGGGGATTCCACCGGAAACGCCGCGATTTTTCCCGCGGCTTTCTGCAAAATCAGCAGCGCGTCGATCAAATCCAGCTGTCCGTTGCCGTCCACATCCCCGGCTTGCCGCTGATGATCCTCTGCTGTGCGTCCGGCTGTGGCGCATTGCAGCGCTGCCAACGCGTCCTCACTGCTGACCTGACCATCCCCGGTCAGATCACCGTATACCACAGCGGGAACGGCTTCCTCAGCGCGGACAAACCAATTCCCATTCAGCGGCAACACCAGCAGTGCCGCCATCAGTAACGATATCCATTTTTTCATCACAAGCCCTCCCAAACATACATTGGTGTGCAGAGAATTCTGCACCGCTTATCTTTATTATAAAGGGAAATGCTGCATAATGTCTAATGCTTATATAAAATCACCAGTTATGCTCTGCACGTATGGTTATCAACCGCTTGGCTTGACAAGAAGGGTGGATTTCTTTATACTACCATATAATAAGCGGAAAACGACAAAAATCGCATATATCCTATATTTTCAATAGGTGAGGAGAGGTATTGTGGAAAGAGAGTCCTTTAAGTCGCGGCTCGGCTTCCTGTTGGTCAGCGCGGGGTGCGCCGTAGGTATCGGCAATGTGTGGAGATTTCCTTATGTGGTCGGACAAAACGGCGGCGGTTTGTTTGTGCTGCTGTATTTGGTGATGCTGGTGGTGCTGGGACTGCCGGTGCTTACGATGGAGCTTGCGGGCGGACGCGCCAGCCGCAAAAGCGCGGTGCTCGCGTATAAAGCGCTGGAAAAGCCCAAATCTAAATGGCATATCCACGGCTGGTTCGCGATTCTTGGCTGCTATCTTCTGATGATGTATTACACGACCGTGTCCGGTTGGATGTTGAATTACTTTGTTAAATTTGCCGCCGGAACCTTTTCCTCCGGTATGAGCGCCGATGCCTGCGGCAAGGTGTTTTCGGACATGCTGGCTAACCCGATGGAAATGGGCGGTTGGATGGCGGTCACGGTGATCGCAGGCGTGCTGATCTGCAGTGTCGGTGTGCGCAAAGGCCTGGAGCGCGTGAGCAAGGTGATGATGTCCGCGCTGTTTGTGCTGATTCTGGTGCTGGCGATCCATAGCTTCACGCTGTCCGGTGCCAAAGAAGGCGTCAGCTTTTATCTGGTGCCCAACATCGACAATGTGAAATCGGTGGGGCTCGGCAAAGTGATTGCCGCTGCGATGAATCAGGCATTTTTCACTTTGAGCTTGGGCATCGCGGCAATGGAGATCTTCGGCAGCTATATGAGCAAGGATAACACGCTGATCGGCGAAGGTGCGCGCATCTGTGCGCTGGATACCTTTGTGGCGATCTCAGCCGGTTTGATCATTTTCCCCGCCTGCTTCAGCTATGGCGTGGAGGTGACCCAAGGTCCCAGCCTCATTTTTGTCACGCTGCCGAATGTGTTTGTGAACATGGCTGGTGGGCGCGTGTGGGGCACGCTGTTCTTCCTGTTTATGACCTTTGCGTCTTTCTCAACGGTTATCGCGGTCATCGAAAACATTATGTCCTCGTGTATGGACAACTTCGGCTGGAGCCGCAAAAAGGCCGCCGTTATCAACGGCGTGGTCATTTTGATCGCCAGTATCCCCTGTGTGCTGGGGTATAACCTGCTCAGCGGTTTCCACCCGATCGGCGGGCGGGATATTCTGGACAGCGAAGATTTCCTCGTCAGCAATATTCTGCTGCCGCTGGGATCACTGGTCTATCTGCTGTTCTGCGTGACCCGCTGGGGCTGGGGATTTAAGAATTATCAAGCGGAGGCCAACACCGGCAAGGGACTCAAAGTCGCTTCGTGGATGAAGTGGGTATTTCTGTTTGTCCTGCCGGTTATGATCCTCGCCATCTTCATCATCGGCCTGGTGGGATAAGACGGTGTCAGCCGTTTTTCAGTCGACATAAAGAGTGTGCAAATAAAAAGCTCGGGCTTTTCATTCAGAAACGCCCGAGCTTTTCTGCGTTGTGGATGGGATTAGATACAAAAGTCGGGATACCCGCTTGCCCGTTGCGGTTGACTTTTCCTGCGCGGCTGGATATAATAGGAATACTTGTGTGAAAAAGGAGATTATAGCGCCTATGATTACGGTTTCGGATGTCAGCATCAATTTCAGCGGACAAAATTTGTTTTCCCATGTCAATTTGCAGTTCAAGCCGGGCAACTGCTACGGCGTGATCGGCGCCAACGGCGCAGGCAAATCCACCTTTTTGAAAATTCTGTCCGGCGATTTGGAGCCCACCACCGGCGAGGTGATCGTGGATGCCAAAACCCGTATGTCGGTGCTGAAACAGGACCACTTCGCGTTTGAGCAGTTCACCGTGCTGGATACCATCATCCAGGGCAACCCCCGCCTGTACGAGATCATGGGGCAAAAGGATGCGTTGTACGCCAAAGAGGATTTCTCGGAAGAGGACGGCGTGCTGGCGTCCGAGTTGGAAACGGAATTTGCCGAGCTGAACGGCTGGGATGCGGAAACCGACGCGGGCAAGCTGCTGCAAGGTCTTGGGTTGTCGCTGGATCTGTTGTATGTCGGCATGGACACGCTGGGCGAAAAAGAAAAGGTGAAGATCCTGCTGGCGCAGGCGCTGTTTGGTCAGCCGGATATCATTTTGCTGGACGAGCCGACCAACGGTCTGGACGCTGCCAGCATCCACTGGCTGGAAGACTTTTTGATGGATTATGAGGGCACCGGGATCGTCGTATCCCACGACCGTCACTTCCTCAACAATGTGTGCACCCACATCGTGGATGTGGACTATACCAAAATCAAGATCTATGTCGGCAACTACGATTTCTGGTACGAATCCAGCCAGCTCATCCAGCGGATGATGCGGGAGCAGAACAAGAAAAACGAAGATAAGATCAAAGAGCTGCAAAACTTTATTGCGCGGTTTTCCGCCAACAAATCCAAATCGCGCCAGGCGACCTCCCGCAAAAAGCTGATCGAAAAGCTGACGGTGGAGGAAATGCCGGCGTCCTCCCGCCGGTATCCGTATGTGGGCTTCACGATGGATCGTGAAGCGGGCAAGGACATTCTGGCGGTGGAGGATCTGTGCTACGCCGCCAACGGTCAGACCATTCTGGACAACGTGTCCTTCCGCGCGGACAAGGGCGACAAGATCGCCTTCGTCGGTCAAAACGAGGTGGCGATCACCGCGCTGTTTGACATTCTGATGGAGCAGCGCACCCCCGATAGCGGTCATTTCAAATGGGGCGTGTCCACCTCGCAATCCTATTTCCCCAAAGACAACTCCGCTTTCTTCGATGGCTGCGATATGTCCATCCTGGAATGGCTGCAGCAATACGCGCCCGACCCGACCGAAACTTACCTGCGCGGGTTCCTTGGCAAAATGCTGTTCTCCGGCGAGGATGTGCTGAAACCGGTCAAGGTGCTGTCTGGCGGCGAAAAGGTGCGGTGCATGCTGTCCCGCATGATGATGTTCGGCGCGAATGTGCTGCTGCTGGATCAGCCCACCAACCATCTGGATCTGGAATCCATCACCGCGGTCAACGATGGCCTGATCGATTTCAAGGGCAACATCCTGTTCTCCACCTATGACCACGAAATGCTGCAAACGGTGGCCAACCGCATTATCGAGATCGACGAGAACGGTCACATCATCGACAAGCGCATGAGCTACGAAGATTATCTGGAATGGAAGCAGGCGCAAACGCAGGCGTAAAGCCGGCTGTTTGGCGACCCTGACAAAATACCGGGTGGCTGCGGAGATAAACCCGCCAAATCGTCTAAAAACCCCCAAAACGCGATTTTGCTCTTGCAATCGACAGCAAATTGCAATAAAATAACAATATATGGAACGGTAAGGGGGCGCTGCGGATGATCCGGCTTGGCAAATGCGGACGGCAAGGACAGTCCGGCGGGATCAGTGCGGGCTTTTTTACCATCGGATAGGGTCGTGGTGCATGGTGCCATGACCTTTTTCCTTTTTTACGAACCGAGAGGAGTTGGCTTGATTTGGCAAGCAAAAAAGTAGCGGTCATCATGGGCAGCGACAGCGATCTGCCGGTGGTGCAAAAAGCGATCGACAAGTTGCGGGCATTCGGGATCCCGGTGGAAGCCCATGTCATGTCGGCGCACCGCACACCGGAAAAGGCCGCGGCGTTTGCTGCCGCAGCCGCGGACAATGGCTTTGGTGTGATCATCGCCGCCGCGGGCAAGGCGGCGCATCTGGCGGGCGTGATTGCAGGCCACACGACGGTGCCGGTGATCGGGATTCCGGTCAAATCCTCGTTTATGGATGGGCTGGACTCCCTGCTCTCCACCGTGCCGATGCCCAC
>ERZ860322.1825-NODE-1825-length-11309-cov-12.966501_pt1 | contig 11309 bp, 8 predicted proteins | sample MGYA00509979_ERZ860322 | MGnify/ENA primary metagenome ERZ860322 (study PRJEB30046, sample SAMN00715217) | human gut metagenome | study: EMG produced TPA metagenomics assembly of the A metagenome-wide association study of gut microbiota in type 2...
TCCCCGTCCGGCGCAGGCCGTAGAGAATGAACACCTTGTCCTGCGGCTCGCCGTAGACAAAGTCGTGCAGTTGCCGGAAGCACTCGCGCCTGCGATAGGCCCGAACAGGCGATGCAAAGGAGCGCAGCGCCTCGCCAGTGCGGACATTGGTGGTAAACGCGGAAGGGTTCGCAGATTTCGCCTTGGGCAGCTGCTTTTTCAGCGCCTTCAGCTCCTGCTCCAGTTCCTTCCGCCGCTCGATCTGCGCACGAAAATTCTCCAATTCGTCAGCGGGAATATACTTCTCCCGCCGCTTCTTGTTCTCCGTCCAACGATGGTAAAAATAGTCCTTGCCGCTGACGGTTTTCTTCGTGACAGAGCCTGCGGGCAGAGCAGATATCTGCTGTTCCAGTTCTGCCGCGCGGGTTTGCATCTCGGATAAGTCCATAGTGCACCTCCTGTGAGATACTATTCTATGCAGAATTATACCCCATTATGCCTCCAAAATCAAGGGTATAATGGGGTATAATAAATTCACGTTACTCTTGGCAAAACTCGCGGTACATAATTTCAGCCAAAGCACTTTTCAGCGCAGCATATTTCCTAGGATCACTGAACAGGACTTTGAAAGCCTGACTGCTCTCCTTATAGGCATCCATCGCTGTTTTATCATAAGCCTTAGAAAATACGCTGTTCACAAAAATTTGCTCTCCATCTTGCTGAGCAGACTTTCGCAATACATCATCATGGGACATCTTGCCCATAAGGATTTCTGCGAGTATCTTGTCGCCTTCTGTAATTTCTCCTGCGTAGTGCTCATTAAATCTTTCGATCACTTCCTCAAGTTGACTTTTACTCTCCTGTTTGACAGCCACCTTTTTCATAGTTTGAGGTTCATATTGACCAACCCCGTCTTTCTCTAAAGAAATAGAGCCCGCAAAAGTTTCCTCCAGTTTGTAGTACTCCAATGCAACTTTGTTTTCCAGATTCCACACTTCTTTTTCATCGCTAGGCAGGAGGCGAGAGAGATAGCTGCAAAAAACGTATTCTTTATGCAAGTCTTTATCAAACATTCGGACGATCTGGGCTATATAATTATACCACTTTACAAAGCTACGTATCTGCCGACGGAATTCATACCGCTGCTGCTGATCCAAATTTCTATTATAGCGCTCCGCAACCGGCAATAAAGCATTTGTGATCTTCCCCTGCAAGGCCACATTATTCTTGTTGTTTTCAGGGGAAAGATAGATCGAGGTGACAATGTTAATATCCTCATCAGTGTAAAGTTTGTACTCACGCAGTTTTTTCTGCGAGGTATAAATCAGATCGACATTGATCTCAGATGCTAGGCTGGTTTCCGTATAAAATGCTTGGAAAGCCTTCTGAATATCCTCTACGGTATTCACAAAATCAAGTACATAGGTATCAATTTTGCCTGGGCAGGTTCGATTTAAACGACTAATTGTCTGTACCGCTTTCACATCACGTAGCTTTTTGTCAATGATCATGGTATGCAAAAGCGGTTCATCAAAACCCGTCTGATATTTTTCCGCAACAATCAAAATGTCTCCCTGTTCATGGAAAACCGCTTTTGTCTGGCTTTCCGTTACCTTGTTCCCGTCCAAATCCTTATTTATCGTGCTTTCCGTGTATTCTGAGTCTGGAACATCAGGATCTATAACACTACCAGAGAATGCGATCATCACTTGAAGGCTATCATAGCCTTGCTGACAAATGTATCGTTGAATCTCATGGAAATAGCGAACAGCAGCAAGCCGTGAGGCTGTCACCACCATCATTTTCCCCTTGCCGCCAATCGCTTTGCTGGTTACCTCACGAAAGGTCTCTACGATAATGGCAGCTTTTTGCGCAATATTGTATGGATGCAGTTCTGCATACCGCCGAATCAATTTCATCGCCTTGGATGCGGGTACCTCCGGATTGTCTGGTATGTTTTTTACTACTTTGTAGCAAGTCTTGTAGGTAGTGTAGTTTGCAAGCACATCCATGATAAAGCCTTCTTCAATGGCCTGCCGCATACTGTAAACGTGGAAAGGATGGAATGTACCGTCTGGCCACTCTTCACCGAAAATTTCCAGTGTCTTATCCTTAGGCGTGGCTGTAAATGCATAAAAGCTGAGGTTACTGTGTTTTCCCGCAGAAATCAATTCTTGCAGAAATTTTTCATTGGAAGTATCGATTTCCTCTTCTGCCTTTTCCTCTAGTTCGGCGTATTCCGCCAAAGCATCTGATGTATCTGCCAAAGCCATCTTCAATTTCATCGCACTCTGGCCAGTCTGGCTGCTGTGGGCCTCATCCACAATGATCGCAAAAGCCTTGCCCGTTGTATCACCCACAAGGTCATAAATAACTGGGAATTTTTGAAGTGTCGTGACGATAATCCGTTTTCCATCATTGACAGCCTTCAGCAAATCTTTGGCGCTCTTCTTTTCATCAATCAGTACCACGCTGCCCGGCGTATGGTCGAAGCTATCGATAGTATCTTGTAACTGACTATCCAGCACTTTCCGGTCTGTAACAATAATGACCGAGTTATAAATAGCTCTGTTTTCGTCATTGTGCAGACTAGCCAAACGATACGCAGTCCATGCAATGCTGTTTGATTTTCCAGACCCAGCGCTGTGTTGAATCAAATAATTATGTCCGGAACCATGTTCTCTTGTGTGATGAACCAGTTTACGGACAACGTCCAGCTGATGATATCGTGGGAAAATGATCTTTTCGGTGGTATCTGTGCGAACTTTGCCATCAGGCAAAATCGTTTTCTTAACCTCCTTTTGATAACTGATAAACTTTTGCAGGATGTCAAGAAAGCCGTCCTTTTGGAGCACTGATTCCCATAAATAGTCTGTCACATAGCCACCAGTTAGGTTCTGCGGATTTCCTGCTCCACCATCTACGCCAGGGCCATTGCTTCCTTGATTAAATGGAAGAAAATATGTTTTGGAACCCAGTAGCCTAGTACTCATGGCCACTTGATACAAGTCCACCGCAAAGTATGTAAGGATTCTGCGATTGAACTGGAACGCCTCCTCGCGAGGATCACGGTCCATCATCCACTGGGTGATGGCGTCGTCTATGGTTTGCCCGGTAAGTTGGTCTTTCAATTCAATGGCGACTAGCGGAATCCCGTTGACAGCCAACATCATATCCACACTGCTGTTATTGCGTGGGCTGTAATGCCACTGGCGGATACACTGGCAGATGTTTTCCTTGTAATGTGTTAACGCCAGTTGATTCAACTCAGTCTCCGGCTTAAAATAAACGACTTTAAACTCCTGACCACGATGTTTAAATCCATGGCGCAGGACATTCACTAGACCTTCCATATCAACCGCATTTTGAAAAGCTTTATAAAACTTCTTCTGGGGATCGCTCTTGCAGCGCTTCTCAAACAATGCCCATTGTACTGGCTGAGTATTCTTGACAAAAGTACACAGTGTTTCGATATCTAAGGCATAGTTTTCCGCGAAAGCCCCTGTACTATCGTATTGAAACCCAGTTTTATACCCCGCATCGGTTGCTTTTTGCCAGCCGCCTTTGGGTGAAACAAAAAAGGATTCTATATCCAGTTCAAACTGTCTTTCATTATCTGGCATATCGACACCTCCTATCCAATGTAATCCACTCCTTTTGCTCGGGTAAAGCTCCCCTCACCCAACATTGCTCAATTGAAGCAAAGTGAAAAGAATGAATCTTATTCTGCTCATCAAAATATGTAAGAATGAGTTCATCAAACTCTTTTGATTTGTCCGGTAGCTCCGTTTCATGAAGCATAAATAGCATTTCAAACCGTTTGGCACTATTTGCTGGAACGACAACAGTGTATGCTCCGTTTTCACCAAACTGGATTGCATTTCCTCCATCACCAGAACGCTGTATCTGCGTGAACGAAGCGACCTCTTTTTTGTTAAAATAAGCAGAAAGATTCACATTTCTGAGAATTCGAGAAACTCCACTGGTATTGCATACATCTAGCCAAAGCGGAATCATCAAATAAAGTCCCGGTTTTGTCTCTGAGATGTCATATCCCCATGTTTGATGGTTCCCAGTAGGAATATGTACAATTCTTGCATACAAGAAAACTCTACCATTTGTCTGCAATCTTTTAGCCAACCATGTGGACAGCAGGGTTGCACCTGCGCCAATCACTGCGCCAGCAAAACCTGCTCCGGCGGAAATCAAGCTATTGATTTGATCCGGTGTTAAATCAGCTAACATCAAACCCCCGCCTTTTCCCAGTTACGACTTCAAAAATTAGAGATTTTTTGTACGTCTCCAAGTCTGCAATAAGAATTTCTTTCTCACAAATTAAAGATTGTATGGCACTACATTTTTCATCAAGATAATCCGCTATTGCTTCCTGCGCATCCATATCTGGATAAGGTACATAGCAATTTCGGATAAAAGAACTAGATACACGTTTTAGGCCACCAGTACCTGTCATCGTCGAACAAGCAGCATCCTTAAACCCGTTATGCTGGAGGAAATACAGAAGGAAGCGGTCTAGCACTTTTTGAGGACGAAGTACAAATAGCTCTGAACTTCCAAACCCCACCCCGGAATATAGGTATTTCATAATGCAGACATTGCCGTTTTCAAAACATGGGGTTACCTTTGCAAGAACAATGTCCCCTTCTGCATATTGGGTATATGAACCATCTATATCTCCATAGGCTCTGCTCCTATTCTCAAATGTCCCTGTCCTTATACATTCCATAGGAGTAAATGTAACTAGCGTGTCTCCTTTACAGAAACTATAATCGCATTTTGGCATAAAACTGATTAGATTTTTCATACGGACAAGTTTCCACTGTGAAGGAATCTTTCCAATCCACTCAATACCAGAATCTTTCATTTCCACATTTGGATCAAGTCCTTTGGTTACTGCCTCATAGATGATGGAGGCTTTCCACTGCTTATACTCTTCAATACTGGCTTTAGCTTCTGAAATGGCGGAGTCTATTTTCGAACAACACTCTTTCAATAAGAGATCAATCTGTTTTTGTGTTTCATAAGGAGGAACTGGAACTAGAATGCGCTTCATTTCTTGCCAACGAGTTGTCCAAAGATCATCAACAATACCGTGGCCCCATTTATAGAACTCATCAGCAAATGATGTTGTATGAAACAGCCAGTTATAATATCCTGGGTGCATTTTCCCTCTAGGTGTCAAAATCGTATTAATTAATGACACCGATCCATCATATTGAGATATTCCGCACGAACCTCTTCTATCAGAGCGACTGTTAATTGCAAAGTCACCGACTCGGACCAATTTGCGATTATCTCCATCATCCGTTTTCGCAGCTGTTGCAAGTTGAGGTACGACTCCATTCATTGTTACAGAAAGCGGCGGATAGTCTTTATCGCTGACTTTTTGATTTCTTAATGTATATAGAGAACCAATTCTGGAAATTTCCCACTTTTGTGGAATTACGCCAATCCACTCTACGCCGCTATCCTTCAAGCTGTCATTATCCAGCACATTGCCCACCTTATTCACCAGCCTTTCCAAAAAGCTCATAGAGTTTTTCCATTAGTGCATGCTCATGGGCTTCAATTCGCTGTGCAATCTGGTCAGCAGGTTCAATCTTCTTATATTCATAAAAAGTTCGGGTAAAAGGAATTTCGTAGCCAATTTTCGTTTTACCTTCATCCACCCAGGCATCTGGATTGTAAGGCAACACCTCGCGGGAGATATATTCTTCTACATCTTCAGTCAAAGGAATATTTTCGCTATCCCGTTTAGCTGTGTCAGCCACTTTTTTCCCGCGCTTTAAAACAAGGGTACCATCCTCGTTATAAATCGGTGTCTCTACAACTACTTTGCGATAACCCAAGGAAATGCCATTCAGGACCTTGCTCTTGCAGATAATTGACTTCCCGTCTTCTTCTGCGCCCTCATAGGTTTTGCTGCGGTTTTCTCCATATGCTTGAACGATCATAGCTCGACAGCGCTCCGCAATATCCACCCGCTTATTGCCGATGGGTTTCCGACGGGACTGGCAGCACTTGCTGGCGTCAATCAGCTGGACTTTACCTTTTCGATCCTCTGGCTTGTCCTTACTAATGATCCAGATATAAGTAACGATCCCAGTGTTATAGAAGGAGTCATTGGGAAGCTGCACAATAGCATCTAGCCAGTCATTCTCAATCAGATAACGGCGAATTTCGCTCTGCCCGCTCTCTGCATCGCCAGTAAACAAAGATGATCCGTTTTGAATGATAGCCATTCGGCCAGTGTCTTTCAGTTTTTTTACACCGTTCATCAGGAACAGCATCTGTCCGTCGCTCTTGCTGGGGAGACCAGGTGCAAAACGGCCCGCTTCGCCTTTTTTGTGCTCCGCTTCCACCACGGTGGCTTCGCGCTTCCAGTCGATACCAAAGGGAGGGTTGGAAATCACGAAGTCAAACTGATAGCCGGTAAATTTATCATCGGACAAGGTGTCGCCAAACTGCATATTGTCCGGGTCACCACCGTGGATCATGGTATCCGCTACTGCAATTCCCATGGTAAAGGGGTTGATTTCCTGCCCAAACGTCTGCACGGTGGCCTTGCTGTCCAGCTGCTTCAGACGTTCTTCCATACAGGTCAGCATCTGGCTGGTCCCCATGGTCATGTCATAAACCGTGCAATGAATGCCGTCAACATCCTTTACGATGTCGTTATTTGTCAGCAACAAATCACACATCAAGTAAATGATATCCCGGCTGGTAAAATGAGCCCCTGCCTCTTCGTTGTAGGACTCAGAGAACCACTGTACCAGTTTTTCAAAAATATAGCCCATATCCACCGTTGAAATGTGTTTTGGGCTCATATCTAGATCTTTTGCGGAAAAATCTACAATGACTTGATAGAGTACCCCTGCCTCCGCCATACGATCTATCTGTGCATGAAAATTCATGCGTGAGAGAATTTGCTGCACATTATCGGAAAAGCCTGCAAGATAATCTCGAAAATTGTCCTCAATATTCTCTGGGTCAGTGATAAGTCTGCTAAAGGTGAATTTGCTGGTGTTATAAAACTGATAGCCAGCAGCTTCTTTCAAAAAGCCAACTTTCAGCTCTCCAAAGCTCTCGTACTGCTTATTTGCTTCCAACACTGCATCATGTGTCGGAAGGAGGCAGTCGTGAAAGCGTTTGATTACACACATAGGCAAAATCACTAGGCCATATTCATGAGGTTTAAAGGCCCCAAAAAGGGAGTTGGCGGCATTCCAGATCAGCTTCGCGTTTTCCTGTGCGCGCCGACCGACTTCATTAATTTTCTGTTCACTGGGGCTCATCATTCATTTCCTCCATTGTTATATACTCGCTGATCAAAAACGGCAAGGACATCGTCAAGTGGCACACCGCTCCAGTGTTCTAAGTCTGAATCGACACTGTATAAAATCCTTGCCTTCAAAATTTCATCTGAAAAGGTGCGCATACCGGAAATTACACCTTCTAATCTGGATGTAAGGGCATACAGTCGTTCCGGCACGAGATCCCTGTGCTCTACATGAGCAGCTATCTGCTGCTTATATGCCTGCAATTGAAAATTTGTAGCGGACATTGCCTCCTGAAATTCTCGATCTGTGGAATCCAACCATTCTTCCAGCTCATGATATACCCACATCTCGTCGCGACGAGTAATGATTTTTCGCAGACGATTGAAATCTTCATAAGCCGTTTTGATGCTAGGTCGCGTATCAAATAGCCGCTGCAAATCGCTTACCCGATAGCCAAGTTCTCCTTCTGGCATCAAAATCAGGGTATCCTTATCTTTCACTGGGCTCCACTTTAACTTTTCATGGGCAAATTCTGCAAAATCGGCATAAACAAGGGAAAACCAATACTCCACTGGGATGATATGCAAGGCATTTGGTAAATAACCTCGTATTGCGTCAACAATAATGGGGTCACAGTCCGAAAGAACTGTCTGTATATTGGAAATTCCATCCTCCAAAAGCACCGCTGCAATATCAGCAGAACTGACACCATAAATAATGTCATACACCCGGATACCATCATCAAGATTAAGAAATACTGTATACTGATCCATGTCCGTTTTTCCAGACAGAATCGCCAATTCAGAAGGAAGTGTTGTCGTCTTGCGGCAAGCTTCCTTTTTTCGTACCCAGCGATTGAATATCTGCCCAACAGCCTGCCTGGTGATTGATCCAGATAGTTGGTTTGCAATCTGCGCATAGCTGGCTCCCCTGAGTACACGCTGTGAAATTTCATTTTCCAAGCGGATTGTCACATTATCTCTTCTGGATGCAAAACACACTGGCTTGGAAAATACATGTCGACAGCCTTTATTGAGACACCTGTATTTATAAAACTCGTATTCCAGTTGGATCACTTTTTCCTTCTGCCCATCAGAAACTAGATCCCAATATGTTTTAGAAAACAAGTCCTGCGTTTTTACCGCATCACTTCCACAGCGGGGGCAACGCTCAATTTCCGGATCAAGCAACCAAGCATTGTAATAGGTTTCGCTACCCTTGTCCTTTTGAACGAAGAGTTCGTCATGACCTAGCAATTCCGTCCGACCTTCATCTTCTCGCCTAAAAACACGTTTGGCCATGATACACCTCTTCTCACAATGACCTCACCATAACTATACCATACAAGCAATGCAATTGCCATCAATCGCTTTACAAAGGAGCATTTTATATTTATGTATACCACCAGTTACTTTACTTGATGCTCTATCTAAATATTCCATTATTGTGTATACTGTCATCATCCAAAGGCCCCGCTATTCCCTGTCTTCCTCTGAAGCCGGCCAGATGGAGGCTTGTCGAATAACGGATGGTAATAACTGATAATAAAGGAGTATTTTATGGTAGTAACTTTTTTGAGCGCAAACGGCTATAGTGATCCTAGTAAAAATAATGGCGACTGTATCCTAGTGGACAACGGTTCAGAACTCGTCATCTATGATTGTGGATGCGAAGAACACGCCCGCAGAGTTGTTGAGTACATGGACGAACATGCTTATTCCAAGGCAAAGCTCGTGCTCTCCCACAACGACGCGGATCATTTTGACGGAATCCCTTATCTCATTGAGCAAGGGATCATATCCGAGGTTTATACGCTTCTTTTACTAAAGTACAAGGACGAACTTCTAGAACGAGTCAACGACAAACGCCGCACACGAGATTCTATCGCCCGACGGATTGCCGAAATATATGACAATATCTATTCTCTCTCCGAGCAGGTCGTCCTAAAAGACATTTTTACGGACACCTCGGTAGCTGACGGAATCACAATTCCTGGGCCCGACAAGGAGTACTCCCTTGATGCCGTCGCCAAAAGAATTGATAGCAGGGAAAGTGACGACATTGACAAGGAAACCATTGTAAACGCAGTTAGTACTCAACTTTCCGTAGATTTTGGTTTTGGTAGGTGTTTGCTTCTTACCGGTGACAGTAGCTTTGCAGCAATCGAGGACTCAGTAAAAGCCCACTCCGCCATCCAGCTTCCTCACCATGGAAAGCTGGATCAGGCTGAGCAAATCTTCGAATACAAAGACAACAATACCATTTACTTTGTCTCCGACAATACTGGATCCACAAACGGGGGGTCTAAAAAATTGAAAACTGCACATCCTCGAGGACGCGCAATTTTCTATACGCTGGATGGAGATCAGACTTGCACCTCATCTTCTTTCCGGATCACACAGCCTACCCGATCTTATTTTTATGGATTTTGATTATGAGATATCTACTACATCAAAGCCAGCTCAACGAGCTAACCGGACGCCAATCATACCTGTATGATATCTTCCAGATGTACTTCCTTCCGGGAAAACCGGAAGGAAACTACATTCCTTTGATTCCCTTAGGTGCCAAAGGGCCAGATGTGCTTTTTATAACAGGACATACACATCAGGTTCGAGATTATCTCGGTGGCTATATCAATCAGATTCCAGAGCACTGTATTGTTATTACTAGCTGCATGGGGCGTTCCTTTAAAAAATTTGCAGTGAAAAAAGAAGTCTATGTGCCTGATATCCACCAGGATTACTGTCTTCTTCGGGATGGCAGACCCTATGGTTTTGAATTTGATATTTCTGATGCTGAACTTTATTTCTATAACGCATCCGGAGGCATAAAAGAACGCATCCTATCAGCTTATGATCGCCTTTAATAAGGAGGGAGTCCACATGAAGTTAGAGTTACTTGACACCTACCATATTCGCGTTCGTTTGAGCGCTAGCATTATCGTCTTAGCGCCAGTGGCTATTACAATTTTTCTTTGCTTTCAAGAAATAGCTACTATCGTCTCTTCGTCTATCCTTATTGCCGTCCTTCTATCGCTTACGAACTATCTACCAATTGTGCAGAGGCAGATTTACCAAAAGAAACTTCCGTTCAAAAACTATGCAGCGCAATTCCTCATGCCAAATGATGAAGCTGTCAATTCAACCTCCAAAAAACGGTACTATAAAAAACTTGCAGAGATTGACCAAACATTTTCTGAGTTTCAACATCCTAATACCAGCAAAAGTTTTTATCAGTGCTGTGAGAGCGCCGTTCGGTATTTGAGGGAAAAAAGCAGAGCTAACTCTCTGGTTATGGAGGAAAACATTAACTACGGCTTTTATAGGACCCTCTACTCCAATAAGGCAATTGGAATTTTGCTGTGCATAGTGTTTGAATGCCTTACTGTTGTATATTCGTTGTTTTACTTTAAGTCGTTATCTCTAGTGCCTGTCAGCAACTACATTGCCTTCTCAGCGAACATAGTACTACTTGTATTCTGGATTTTAGGCGTAAACCAGAGCGGCCTAGAAAGCACTGCAAAACAGTATGCAAAGGCGCTCCTCTCAACGATTGACTTGCTTTAAGCGTCTGTTTTCCCCCCCGCAGGAGAGTGTATTGCCGTTCTTAACTTCATCCCTATTTCTGTCACATTCTGTTTTCCATAGACGTGCCTAAACAAAAAGGTGGGCAGGCTCTCTACAAGCATTTATACGATTAAGGTGAGGTCCTCCTTAATCAGAAATCGCCGCGTGTCCGGACAGCGGCTGTGCTTGCTATTCTCTCAAGTCCCAATTTTCTCCGTCCCAACGCCGCTCTTTCTCTCCGCCGAAATCTGTGCTATACTGTAAGAAAATCAGCGGAAGGAGGACTTTCTTATGGCACTCAAACGGGTATTTGCCGGGTTTTATACGCGGTACGACGGAAAGCCCATCTTCGTTGTCCGGGTACTCAAGGACATCGACACCGGCGAGTCCATCGTGGTCTGCAAGGATGCCAGCTTTGCCAAAGAAGACAACGAGCATTACTACCTCATCCGGTACACCTCCT
>ERZ860322.1828-NODE-1828-length-11291-cov-8.157351_pt1 | contig 11291 bp, 10 predicted proteins | sample MGYA00509979_ERZ860322 | MGnify/ENA primary metagenome ERZ860322 (study PRJEB30046, sample SAMN00715217) | human gut metagenome | study: EMG produced TPA metagenomics assembly of the A metagenome-wide association study of gut microbiota in type 2...
TTCGGGAAAGAGTCTGCGATTTCCTTTTGGGGTTATTTAACAGCCCCATTCGCTATTTTCCGGAAGCAGCTTTCGCTATTCCGCGTCCTTTGTGACCACCATGTTCGGCCAGTGGTGTTCCATCCAGTCGTCGTCATAGGTGTTGTCCAGAAACGCTTCGGCCACATTTTTGGGTTCCGGGTTGTTCTGACGGTCGGTGTAGCGCAGCATGGCGGCGCCAGTGAGCAGACCGTCGCAGGTCAGAAAAAAGATGATAACCCATGTAACAACCTTCCCCAGCAGCGGCGAAATCTTTTCAATGCCCTTGCTCATGGGCGGATACAGCACCTTGATCCATGCCACAGCCAGCAGTCCCCAGAAAATGCAGTACAGCACGTTGGTGCGGCCGCCGATGTTCAGGGGCATTTTGCTGTAGTCCCAGAATACCGTGCCGAACACCAGCTCGGTGAACACGCTGCAAAGGTACTCATAAGCGCCGCCGATGACGAAGCCCGCGAGAAAGATCCGCCGGTCGGGCTTGTCCGCGATCCGCTGCAAGGTGATGGTCAGCACCACCGCGCCAAGACCCCACACGAAGCTGAAGCTCCCGTACAGCACGCCGGAACGGCTCATCCACCGCCCCGACGTGACCCGGCAGAAGACCATTTCGATCAGCGCCCCTAAGAAAGAGGTTACGAGGAATACCCACACCAGCTTGTCAAAGCAGATGCCCCGGGCAAAGACATACCGTTCCGGCCCCGGCACATCCGCTGCCGCAAGGCCGGGGTAGGCTTTTTGCAGACGCCGCCAGATGGTATTGCTGATCCGGTCGGCCATGCGCTGGGTGGTCTCCTGCCCGGCCTTATTCAGCCGGGTGGCGCTGCTGGTGCGCAGGGCGCGCATCACGCCGATGAAGTCCGCCAGAATCAGGACGATCCCAGCGATGACCAGCGTCCGTTCCAGCCACTTTGGCATCAGGTACAAAAGTCCCATCATGCCGGGATGCACCACGAGATACACCAGCAGCATGACGGCCGCGGCAATGGCCGCGTTGAGGAAAAAGGTCTTTCCCTTCGGCTCGGCGGCAAACCGCCTCCGGCTGACGCCCCGGACGAACTGGTCGGTCACGCACCTGACCAGAATGTAGATCACCAGCGTCATGATATATTGTAAGATGGTTTTGTGGTTCATGGTGCCCAGCACCGGCAGCAGCAGGGCGGCGGCAATGCCGCAGGGCATATTCAGGGGCAGGTTCAAAAAACCACGGTTCACAAACCGCCCGCTTTTCACGGCGGCGCAAAAGACTTCGACGCACCAGCCGAGGAAGGCGTAGAGCAGCAGATAGAAAAGCAGGTCGAAAATGGTGTAGGAAATCTCCATGGGGGACACTCCTGTCTGTTTTTATTGGGGAGTTTTCGCCTACATTCTATCATGCAATCGAAATTTGTCAAAGAAAAAAACCTGGCAGGACGTACTTTTTTCCGCCTTGGTCATATCGCCGGTTTTCCTACCGGACAAGTAGGAAATTTTTGATAAAAAACCGATTGACTTGGTAGGAAATTCGTGGTATGATGCAAATACCTACCGAACAGGTAAGTTTTGAAGGGAGGAAATCCCATGAAAAATCACTTTGAGACCCTCGTAAGGGCGAATTTCCGCTTTGGCCGAATGTATCCCTGATGTTCCAAACACCAAAGATAATATTTGACTGAAGAAAGGAAATAACTACTATGTCTGACTATAAATTTGAAACCATGCAGCTCCACGTCGGCCAGGAGCAGGCCGACCCCGCTACCGATGCCCGGGCCGTTCCCATTTACGCCACCACCTCTTACGTGTTCCATGACTGTGCCCACGCCGCCGCCCGCTTCGGGCTGACGGACGCCGGCAACATTTACGGCCGTCTCACCAACTCCACGCAGGACGTGCTGGAAAAACGGGTGGCTGCTCTGGAAGGCGGCGTGGCGGCGCTGGCGCTGGCCTCCGGCGCGGCGGCCATTACCTACGTGCTGGAAGCGCTGGGTCAGAACGGCGGCCACTTTGTCGCCCAGAAGACCATTTACGGCGGCAGCTACAACCTGCTCGCCCACACCCTGCCCGGCTTCGGCATTACCGCCGATTTCGTGAACATCCACGATCTGAAGGAAGTGGAGAGCGCCATCCGCCCCGAGACCCGCGCCATCTACATTGAGACGCTGGGCAACCCCAACAGTGACATCCCCGACATCGACGCGCTGGCCGAGCTGGCGCACAAGTACGGCATTCCGCTAGTGGTGGACAACACCTTCGGCACGCCCTACCTCATCCGCCCCATCGAGCACGGCGCGGACATCGTCGTTCACTCCGCGACAAAGTTCCTGGGCGGCCACGGAACCACCCTGGGCGGCATCATCGTGGACTCCGGCAAGTTTGACTGGGCGGCTTCCGGAAAGTACCCCGCCATCGCCGAGCCGAACCCCAGCTATCACGGCGTTTCCTTCGTAGCCGCCGCCGGCCCCGCCGCGTTTGTGACCTATATCCGCGCGGTGCTGCTGCGGGACACCGGCGCGACCATCTCTCCCTTCGCGGCCTTCCTGCTGCTGCAGGGCGTTGAGACGCTGTCCCTGCGTCTGGAGCGCCACGCCGAGAACACCAAGAAGGTGGTTGAATTCCTTGCGAACCATCCTCAGGTGGAGCACGTGAACCATCCCTCCCTGCCGAACCACCCGGATCACGCACTGTATGAGAAGTATTTCCCCAACGGCGGCGCATCCATCTTCACCTTTGAGATCAAGGGCGGCGTGAAGGAAGCTCACAAGTTCATTGACAATCTGAAAATTTTCTCCCTGCTGGCCAATGTTGCGGACGTCAAGAGTCTGGTCATTCACCCGGCCACCACGACCCACAGCCAGCTGACCGAGGAGGAGCTGCTGGATCAGGGCATCAAGCCCAACACCATCCGCCTGTCCATCGGCACGGAGCACATTGACGACATTCTTGCGGATCTGCAGCGCGGCTTTGACGCCGTGAAGGAGGGATAATCATGGCAAACATTTACACTTCTGCCGACCAGCTCATTGGCAAAACGCCCTTGCTGGAGCTGACCCACATTGAAAAAGCCCTTGGCCTGAAGGCGAAGGTGCTGGCAAAGCTGGAGTATTTTAACCCCGCCGGTTCCGTGAAAGACCGGGTGGCCAAGGCCATGATCGACGACGCCGAGGAAAAGGGTCTGCTGAAGCCCGGCTCCGTCATCATCGAGCCGACCTCCGGCAATACGGGCATCGGCCTTGCCGCCGTGGCGGGGCTACCGTATCATCATCGTCATGCCGGACACCATGAGCGTGGAGCGCCGCCAGCTGATGAAGGCCTATGGCGCGGAGCTGGTGTTGTCCGAGGGCGCCAAGGGCATGAAGGGCGCCATTGCCAAGGCCGACGAGCTGGCAGCGGAAATTCCGGACAGCTTCATCCCCGGCCAGTTTGTCAACCCGGCCAACCCCAAGGCGCATTTTGAGACCACCGGCCCCGAAATCTACGCCGACACCGACGGCAAGGTGGACATCTTCGTGGCGGGCGTGGGCACCGGCGGCACCATCACCGGCGTGGGCGAGTACCTCAAGTCCAAGAAGCCGGAAATTAAGGTGGTGGCCGTGGAGCCTGCGACCTCTCCCGTGCTGTCCAAGGGTACGGCGGGCGCTCATAAGATTCAGGGCATCGGCGCGGGCTTTGTTCCCAAGGTGCTGGACACCGGCGTTTACGACGAGATCATCCCCGTCGCCAACGAGGACGCCTTTGCGGTGGGCAAACAGATCGGCAAGGCGGAGGGCGTGCTGGTAGGCATTTCCTCCGGCGCGGCGGCATGGGTGGCCATCGAGCTGGCCAAGCGGCCGGAAAACGAGGGTAAGACCATCGTCGTCCTCCTGCCGGACACCGGCGACCGGTATTTGTCCACGCCGCTGTTCGCGGATTGACGCCATGATGATTTCGACCCGTGGCCGCTATGCCCTGCGGGTGCTGGCGGATCTGGCGGAGCATCGGTCGGAGGGCTATGTTCCCATGAAGGACGTAGCCGCCCGGCAGGAAATTTCCCTGAAGTACATGGAGAAGATCCTGCCCGTGTTGACGAAGAACCACATCGTGGACGGCATTCAGGGCAAGGGCGGCGGCTACCGCCTGAGCCGGGAGCCGGGAGAATACACGCTGGGCGAGATCCTGCGGCTGACGGAAGGGTCCCTTGCGCCGGTAACCTGCTTAGAGTGCGGCGCGAAACCCTGCCCCCGGGCGGCGAGCTGTCCGACGCTGCCGGTCTGGAGCGAGCTGGACAAACGCATCAGCGGGTACTTAGACAGCGTGACGCTGGCCGATTTGGTGAAAAAGTAAAAGAGAGACCCCGGCGGCGCAGATACTGCGCCGCCGGGGCGTTTTGCTGTGTGGGATACTTTCGCACAACTCTGACCGGAGTTTTCCTTGGGCAACACCGCACAATTCGGCAAGAAGTCTCAGCCAGAATTTTTGCCCCAATTCAAAGTTCCGAAAATGGAGGAATACTGTATGTATTTCCCATTTTTGGAACTGCGGAAGTGGGGCAAAAAGGCGGCTGAGACTCGAAGACGCAATTGCGCGGTGCTGCCCTTGCAATCTGTCGAATCTTGTGATATGCTGTTTCCGGTGCTGCCGGTAGTACCCCGGTAGGCGGTTCCCCTCGATTTTGTCGGGGGTGATGCTTCTTTTGCCCCCGATCGTAAAAGAGTGGGGCGGTGCGTCGCGCAGCGAATAAAAATAAAACGATTGCCGGTGGCAATCGCTCCTTAATTCATGGCAGCTATGGTTACATGGGAAGAATTATTTGCTTTCTGTATGGTCATTGTCGCTGTTGTCTCTCTGGTTTTCCAGATGCATGATAATAAATAAGAAGTAACCGCCAAACTTCCCCAAGTTACGGTTACTTCTTATAACCAGGTGGGGGAGCCGTCCTACTGGCAGCACCCCTGTATCCATACTATACCCCAGATTTGTACTTTTGTCAACAGCCCCGCCGACCGGCGGGGCTGTTTTGCATATAAAATCAGCTCGCCGCTTCCGCCTTCTGGGCTTCCAGAATTTCCGCGGCGTTCAGGGAACGGATAACGCTGTAGCTATCAAACCGGGTGTCGTTGGTGGCGGCCATGAAGACCAGCTGCGCCTTGATGTCGGGAACATCGACCAGCGTTGCCTTGGCCTCGACGTTGGCTGCGTCCACGTCTTCCAGATACAGCCGGCAGCGCCCCTCGGGCAGCTTAAAGGCAGGGTCGGCCACGCCGAAGGACAGGGTGAAATTATCGCCGCCGCAGGTGCCCATCAGCTTGGAAGCCGCATCCTGAAGCGCCGCTTCCTTGTCGCCGTTGAAAATATACTGGTCGGAGTTGGGGAAGCGGAAATCCGCCAGCATGACCTCGTTGAAGCCCATTTCCTTCAGCTCCAGCACCACGGAAGTGATCCACGTCAGGGTGGTGGCGTTGGTGGGGTCCAGCCAGAAATAGCCCTGATCCAGCCACAGACCCGCCCGGGAAAGCATATACAGGCCGCAGGTGACGTGCTCGTTGCCGAAATTCCAGTCCCGCAGAGAGCAGACCCGGGCGATGGTGTAGAATTTCTTGTTCATCAGGGTGTCCACCAGCGCCGCGACGGCGTCCACGTCTGTGGAGGCGGAATGCACTGCGCCGTCCAGATGAGAGGGATAGAAGAACGAACCGTAGGGACCTTTCATGTCGATCATGATGGGGGTGCCCGCGGGGAGACGTTCGATCTTGTCAAGAACGCCGTTGATGTCGTTTTGCAGCATGTTGCTGGAAATGAAGTAGCCGTTGATCTGGGTCAGCTCGTTGCCGGTGTCCAGAGCGTCGCTGCCTTCATTATAGTAAATGGAAATGTTCTGCTGCGCCACGGGGGGGGTGGCGACCTCGCCGATGATATCCTGAGCGGAATGCTCAAAGTCCAGACTCGCGCCGTCGGCGGTGTACACGACGTACCGCTCCAGCCAGACGACCCAGCACAGCCAGGCGATCACGCCCACCAGCAGAAAAATCATAAGCACAATGCCCAGACGGTTCAGCACCCGCCGGGTACGATAGGGGATACTCATAATACGCTCCTTAGATGTATTTACGGATTGCGGTGACGCAGCGCCAGTCGTCTTTCGCTTTCGTGGCGGTGACGGTCAGCCCGGCGGCGGTCAGGGCGTCCAGCACGTCGGAAAGCCGGGTGTCCAGAATGCCGGAGCAGATCAGGGTGCTGCTTTCATTGAGGAAATGGGGCAGCACCGGCGCAAGGCCGATAATGACGTCCGCCACGATGTTCACCAGCACCAGATCATACCGATTGGCGGCTAATGTATCCATCAGCGCGGTATCTTCGGTCACGTTGCCGGTGAGGGCGGTGAAGGCCGGGGCGGCGAAACCGTTGTAGGCGGCGTTCTCCCGGGCAATGTCCTCCGCTTTGGGGTCGATGTCAATGCCAATGGCGGATCCCCCCCCCAGCCGCAGGGCGGCGATGGACAGTATCCCGCTGCCGCTGCCCAGATCGAGGCAGTGGAAGCCGGGCTTTACCACATTCTCCATGACCTCCATCACCATCTGGGTGGAGGGGTGCGCGCCGGTGCCGAAGGTCAGGCCGGGGTCGAGAATGACTTTGAGCCGGTCGGTGGATTCCTCCGCCAGCCAGTAGGGCAGCACCACGATGCGCTCGCCGATCTCCTGGGGCGGGTAATTGTCCTTCCAGCTTTCCTCCCAGTTGGTTTCGGGGAGGGGGGCGACGGTCATGGTCAGTCCCAGCTCCTTTACCGCCGCGTCCAGACGCTTCCGACCGTTATCGTCGGTGTCCTCCAGATACAGCTTGATCCGGGAAAGCCCCTGAAGCTTTTTTTGCAGCCCCTCGTCGATGTAATCCCAGTACGCCCGGTTTTCCTCTAAAAACGTCTCGAATTCCGACTGGTCTTCGATGACCAGATCGGAAAATCCCCGTGCGCTGAGGGCGGTGACGGCAGAGTCGATGCTCTGGGGCGTGGTTTCAATGGTAAATTCCAGCCATGCCATGGCGGAGTCCTCCTAATTTACACAAGTCCACGTTACATTCTACCGCAAACAGAGGAAAATGACAACCAATATTCTCTGAATTTTTTGTGTATTGACTTCCTATTTTGGGAAAAGTGGTATATAATACTCTTTACAATATCGCGGGCAGGAAAATCCCTCGCTTTTCCACCGCAACTTTCTTTCATCAGGAGTCTGACATGATCGAAACAAAAACACTGCTCCCCGGCGTGACCCTGCGTTCCTGCCGGGACGACCGGTTCAAGCAGGGGTGCCTCAGCTTTCAGCTGGTGCGCCCCATGGCGAAAGAGGAATCCGCAAAAAATGTGCTGATCCCCTCCGTGCTGCTCCGGGGTACCAAACGCTGCCCCGACCTCCGCGCCATTACGGAGAACTTAGACGAGCTGTATGGCGCTTCCGTCAGCCCGCTGGTGCGCCGGGTGGGGGACTACCAGACCACCGGCCTTTACTGCGGCTTTATGGACGACCGGTTTGCCCTGCCCGGCGACCGGGTGCTTGCCCCTATGCTCCGCTTTCTGGAGGAAATCCTTCTGGACTTCCCCACGGAGGGGGAGGGCTTTCTCCCCGCCTTTGTGGAGGGGGAAAAGAAGAATCTCATTTCCACCATTGATTCCGAGCTGAACGACAAGCGCACCTACGCCATGGGAAAGCTGCTGAAAACCATGTGCCGCGGCGACAGCTTCGGCCTGCCCCGTCTGGGCGAGCCGGAGGATGTGGCGGCCATCGACCCGGCGGGGCTGCTGACCCATTACCGGAAAATCCTCCGGGAAAGCAGAATCGAAATTTTCTACGTAGGCAGCGCCCCCGCGGAGGCGGTCGCGGAATATATTTCCCCGCTGGTATCCCGGCTGGGCGGCCGGGAAGGCCTGCTCCCGCCCCAGACGCCCTTCCATCCCTGCCCCGGGCAGGATGTGACGGAGACGATGGAGGTCTCCCAGGGGAAGCTCTGCATGGGCTTTGTCACGCCCGTTGTCAACCGGGATAAGGGATTTCCGGCCATGCAGGTGTTCAACACCGTCTTCGGCGCGGGCATGACCTCCAAGCTGTTTCTCAACGTCCGGGAGGCGATGTCCCTGTGCTACAGCATCGGCTCGTCCTATTACGGCGCAAAGGGCATTCTCACCGTGGGCGCGGGCATCGACTTTGACAAGGAGCAGCTGACGCGGGACGAAATTCTCCGCCAGCTGGACGCCTGCCGCCGCGGGGAAATCACCCAGGAAGAGCTGACCGCCGGAAAAGAAGCCCTGCTCAGCTCCCTTCGTGCCACCTCCGATTCCCCCGGCGCCATTGAGGGCTACTACGCCACCGCGCACTTAAGCGGCCTGAACATGACCCCGGAGCGCTACATGGAAGTGGTGGAGAAGGTCAGCCTTGCCGATGTGGTGGCGGCGGCGCGGACCGTGACGCTTCACAGCACCTATTTTCTGAAAGGAGAGAGCCAATGACGCGGAAGCAATACCCCGAACTGGACGAAACGCTGTACCGGGAAACACTGGAAAACGGACTGACGGTTCTGGTGGTTCCCCGGAAGGGCTTTACGAAAAAGCTTGCCTATTTTGTTACGGACTTTGGCTCCATCCATACGGATTTCCGGCTGGACGGGAAGGAATACCACGCCCCCGCGGGTGTGGCGCACTACTTGGAGCACAAGATGTTCGACCTGCCGGGAGACCGGGACGTGTCGGCGGAGTTTGCCGCTTTGGGCGCTTCCACCAACGCCTTTACCAGCTACGACATGACGGCCTATTATTTTTCCTGCACAGACCACTTTGACGAATGTCTGCGGCTGCTGCTGGAATTCGTGTCCACGCCCTATTTCACGGAAGAAAGCGTGGAGAAAGAGCGGGGCATCATCGATCAGGAGATCGGCATGAACGAGGACGCCCCGGATAGCGTGGTGTTCGATAACCTGATGGCGGCCATGTATGCCGTCCATCCCATCCGCCAGCCCATTCTCGGCACCAGCGAGACCATCCGGAAGATCACCCCGGAGGTGCTGTATACCTGCCACCGGGCGTTTTACGCGCCGGGAAATATGCTGCTGTGCGTCGTGGGCGACGTAGACCCGGAATCGGTGGCATCTGCCGCCCGTGAGGTTCTGGGCAGCGAGAAGAAAGAGACGGGCGTCAAACTGCACGATTGGCAGGAGGAAATGACCTGCCCGAAAGCCGAAACGGAATGCTCCATGGAGGTCGCCATGCCGACCTTCCATCTGGCGTTCAAGTGCGAACCCCTGACCCACGGCGACGCGGCCATCCGGGAGGAGATGGTAGCCGATCTGGCGGCAGAAGCGCTGTTCGGCGAATCCTCGGAGCTGTATCTGCGGCTTTACGAGGAAGGCGTCATCGATTCCTCCTTCGGCGGCGGCTTCGAGACCGTGGACGGCTGCGCCATGCTGCTCTGCTCCGGGGATTCCGACGACCCCCGCGCCGTCCGGGAAGCGATTCTGGAGCAGGCGGAAAAAATCGCGGCGGAGGGACTGCCGGAAAAGGCGTTCCTCAGGATGAAGCGCAGCGCCCTTGGTCGGCGCATCCGTGGTCTGGACAGCTTCGACTCCACCTGCTTCCGCCTGTGCGCGTATCATTTTTCGGACTTCGACTATTTCCGCTTCCCGGAAATCTACCGCAGCATCGGTGGGGAGGAAATCTGTGATTTTCTCCGGCGGGCGGTTCGTAAGGAGCGGTGTGGCCTGTCCGTAATCTATCCTGTCAACAAGGAGGCATTATCATGATTCCTGCCAATTATTCAACCATTTCTTTCCCTTCCCTCGGCATTGAGGTGAACCCGGGCCGCGCCCTGGCGCTGGGGCCTCTGACCATCCATTATTACGGCCTCATTATCGCCATTGGCCTGATGCTGGCGGTAGTCTACGCCTGCCGCCGGTGCAGTCAGTTCGGTATCAAGCAGGACGATCTGCTGGACGGTGTGCTGTGGGTCACGCCCTTTGCTATTCTTTGCGCCCGGGCGTATTACTGCATTTTCTCCTGGGCGGATTACGCCGAGAACCCCATTTCCGTGCTGTACATCTGGAACGGTGGCCTTGCCATTTACGGCGGCGTTCTGGGCGCAGTGGCGGGGATTCTGCTGCTGTGCCGCATCAAGAAGATCAAAATCGGAGCTTTGCTGGATATGGTAGCGCTGGGCTTTCTCATCGGCCAGTCCATTGGCCGGTGGGGCAACTTCGTCAACCGGGAAGCCTTCGGCGCGGCGACGAACAGCTTCTTCCGCATGGGGCTGTACAACACCGTCACCGACGCATGGGAATACTACCACCCCACGTTCCTGTACGAGTCGGTGTGGAACGCCGTGGGCTTTGTGCTGCTGCACGTTTTGTCCAAGCATCGTAAGTATGACGGAGAAATCGCCCTTGGGTACGTGGCGTGGTACGGCCTTGGCCGCTGCCTGATCGAGGGACTGCGGATGGACAGCCTGTACTGGGGCCCCGTCCGGGTCAGCCAGCTGCTGGCGGGCATCAGCTGTGCGGCGGCGGTGAGCGTGCTGATCTGGCAGCGCTTCCGCCCCCACGACAAGGCTGATCTGTTTGTGAATCAGGTCGCTGCCCAAACGGCGGAGAACGCGGCGCAGACACAGGAAAACGAAACGAAGGAATAATGTCGGAAGGCCGGTGCTTACAGCACCGGCCTTCCTTTCTGCAAAGAGAAAGCTGGCAGCCTAAAAAAGCGGATTTGGTAAAAATGATGTTGAAATCCCTATAGCCGGGACGGTAATTTATGCTATACTTATACATGAGATATAAGAAGCCGTCAGGCTTTCTGAACGATAAGGAGGAATTTTCCATGCAGTATCTAGGCATCGAATACAACATGAAGCATACGCCCAAACTGGACCCTCAGTTTGTCCCCTTCGGCGTGTGGCGCACCGCCTATCTGAAGGACGCGAAGAAGCCCATCGCCATCGCCGTTGAGCGGGACAAGGGCCGTGTTTCCGTCCACCACACCTGCATCCACGGCACGCCGGAAATGGCTGAGGCCGACTACCGCTACGTGGAGCGCTATGTCAAGTTCCTGCTGTGGTCCATCGGCGGCTTCCGGGTGAGCATCTGCGGATGCAGCGAGCTTGCCCAGCGGCTGAAAAAGGCCTACGACCCCAAGGGCGAGCGTCACTTTGACTTTACTTTCTTCAACCAGCTCTATGAGCGGGATCTGGAGATCGTTGACCTGCCTCTGGAAGATTGCCCCGCTGCCAACGAGGTCGCCGAACCCATCGGCGGCAATCTGGACGGCTGCC
>ERZ860322.1829-NODE-1829-length-11286-cov-2.391417_pt1 | contig 11286 bp, 10 predicted proteins | sample MGYA00509979_ERZ860322 | MGnify/ENA primary metagenome ERZ860322 (study PRJEB30046, sample SAMN00715217) | human gut metagenome | study: EMG produced TPA metagenomics assembly of the A metagenome-wide association study of gut microbiota in type 2...
CCGTGCTGGACTATCTCCGGCTGATCCAGCTGCATTTCATCTATCTGCGGCGGAACAAGGCCGTAACCCGTTTCCTCCGCCGCCGTGAGTGCGCCCGCAATGCGGTCATATGCCTTTTTTGCCAGAACAAAATCCTTCAGCGAAGCAATAAGCTCGCTTTCGTTTTTAATTTCGCAGCCGCATTCCTCGCTGAGCACACGATAAAACACATCATCATTCGGAACAAGCCGGAACACCGCACTGCCGCTGCCAAGGCTGATACGAACCTGCTCAACGGGTTTATAATCCTCCATCCCTCCGAACACCTTTTGAATCAATGCTGCATCCCGCATTTTGTTCAGGTTCGGCATTGCCGCTTTCGCCCTGTCAAGCAAAGCTTTAACAAGGCAATGCTCCGTTCCGAGAGCGCGCATCCATTCGGGCATTTCAATGCAGATGCTGCCGAGAGGGAATTCCTGCAAAACGCCTTCCAGCAATGAGTCAATATCCGAAAGCTCCATTCCGAGAACGTCCAGCGGCTTTACAGGCGCACCGTATTTTTCCGAAAGCTGTGCCGAAAGCTCCGCTGCCGCCTGCCCCGTTGGGTCGGAGCTGTTCAAAATGATGATATAGGGTTTTCCCGTGTTCTGCATTTCGCGCAGCACCGCCTCTTCCGCAGGCGCGTATGCTTCGCGGGAAATTCCCATGATGCTGCCGTCCGTCAAAATGACGATGCCTATTGTTGAATGTTCCGTAATGACTTTCCGCGTGCCGAGTTCCGCGGCTTCATCAAACGGAATATCGTAATCGAACCACGGTGTTCTTACCATGCGCGGCTGCTCCCCCTCGCTGCTGCCGAGCGCGCCTTCCACCATATAGCCCACGCAATCCACCATGCGCAGGCGCAGCTCAATGCCATCCTCGCCGATGGTGAGCGCGACCGCCTCATTCGGAACAAATTTCGGTTGAGTTGTCATAACCGTTTTGCCCGAACCGCTTTGCGGCAATTCGTCCACAATTCGGGCCAGGGCATATTCGTTTTCAATCTTCGGAAGAACCATAAGATCCATGAACCGTTTGATAAATGTCGATTTGCCCGTTCGGACGGGGCCGACGACGCCGATGTAAATATCCCCTCCGGTACGTTTTTGAATATCCCGATAAATGCCTGTGCTTGCCATAATAACCTCCGATTGCTGTTTTGCCGCTGAATCGGCTTTATCCTTTTGTGAATTGATATGAGCGGCAGCGCGGAAATATTCGCATTTGCGGCTTTTTTGTTTAATTAAAAGCCCCCTCCGCAAACAGTGCGGTGAGAGCTTTTTGCAGGTATTGAATTTTTCAAATTGCATTTACACTGTCAAAAAACCGACGCAGCCGTGCCTGTTTAAAGCAGCTTTTGTCCGTTGATAAACAACGCAAAGCTCAACCCGAGTCTGTTCGCGGCACGCATACAGAGCTTCATGCGGGTCATGAATATTTCGAAATAATCCATAATGGAGCAATACTGCGTGTCGATGGTCAGATTCAGCGAAAGAGTCGCCTTGCTGTCATCGATTCGGATATTTGATTCCGTAACGGAGTAATTTACGCGGTCGTGAATATCAAAAGTCGAGATATTGCGATTGCGCACACGGCTTCGGCGAACATCGCATTTATCCGCAAGTATCAGCGCAGCGGCAACAGCGTTTACGGGTACGCCCGTACCCTCGTCATGGTTGCCGATCGCCGTTACGATAAGGGAAATATCCTCCGCACTCATTCCGCGCTCCTCCAAAAGCCGAAACGCAAGCAGTGCACCGCTTTGTGAATGGTCAACGCGGTTTATAAGGTTACCGATATCGTGCAGATAGCCGGCAATGCGGACAAGCTCCACTTCGTGTTCGGAATAACCGAGTGTTTCAAGGATATGCGCCGCATTTTCGCTCACCATTGTGACATGCGCAAACGAATGCTCCGTGAATCCGAGCGCAAGCAGGGATTCGTCCGCACGAATGATGTAGGTTCGGATCGAAGCATCCTCCCGCAGCTGTTTATATGTTATCGCCGTCATAAAAATCTCCCCCTTATTTTCGGTTGAAAAACGAACCGTCGGAAACTCCCGTTTGCGTTTTTTGCCGCCGGGAGTGTTCCCGATTCCGTTTGCCGCCTCAGCGCACCTTCAGTCCGCTTGCCATATCGCCCATGGTTGTAAGTGCGGAAAGGTTCTCATCCGATGCATCGCTTGCGCAAAGTATCATGCCGTGGCTTTCAATGCCGCAGATGGTCTTCGGCGCAAGATTTGCAGCAACAACCACTGTTTTGCCGATGAGCTGCTCCGGGCTGTACCATTTTTTGATGCCGGAAAGCACAATGCGCTCTTCACCGCCCATTTGCAGCGTGCATTTGAGCAGTTTTTTGGATTTTTTAACTTCTTCGCAGGCAATGACCTTTGCAAGGCGCAGATCAAGTTTTGCAAAGTCGTCATAGCTTATCTCCGGCAGCAGCGCAGGCTCGGCGGGCTTTTCCTCGGATTTTACCTCAGATTTTGCCTCCGTGTCCGCGTTCTTCGCTTCGGGCTTTGCCTCCGCCTTCTCCTCCGCTGCCTGCTTTGGCTTCGGAAGCAGTGCCTCAAGCTGTTCAAGCTCCTTTTTGACATCGATTCGCGGGAAGATCGCCTCTCCCTTTTTAACGATCGTGCCTTCGGGCAGCTTTCCGAATTCCGCAACGGAATCGAACTCCTTAAGCGTTTCGTCCGCAACGCCGAGCTGTTCAAAAATCTTCGGCGCGGTGCGGGTCAGGAACGGACGCAGGCAAACGGCGACAATGCGCAGGCACTCCGCAGGTTATAAAGCACGGTTCCGAGCCTGTCACGCTTTGCTTCATCTTTTGCCAGCAGCCACGGTGCGGTAATGTCGATATATTTGTTACAAAGACGAACAAGTCTGAAAATCTCTGCCAAGGCCTCATTGGGGTGCAGCGCATTCATGCAGGCATCGATTTTTTCCGCAAGCGCGGCTGCTGCGGGAACGATGGTTGAATCCTCTTCCTCAACGGGCGCATCGGGCGCAGGGATAACCCCGCCGAAATACTTCTCAATCATTGCAACCGTGCGTGAAAGCAGATTGCCGAGGTCGTTTGCAAGGTCGCTGTTTATGCGCGTTATCAGCACCTCGTTGTTAAAATTGCCGTCGCTTCCGAATGGGAATTCGCTCAGCAGGAAGTAGCGAATTGCATCCACGCCGTAACGTTCGACAAGCTTGACGGGGTCAACAACGTTGCCGAGGGATTTGCTCATCTTTGTTCCGTCCAGAACAAGCCAGCCGTGGCCGTAAACCTGTTTGGGCAAAGGAAGGCCGAGAGCCATCAGCATGATGGGCCACACAATGGTGTGGAAACGGATTATCTCCTTGCCGACGATGTGAACATCGCAGGGCCAGTATTTTTTGAACATTGAATCATCATCGCTCAAATAACCGAGCTTTGAAAGATAGTTCAGCACGGCATCGAACCAGACATAGATAACGTGCCTGTCGTCAAAGCTGACGGGCACACCCCATTTAAAGGTGCTGCGGCTGACGCAGAGATCCTCAAGCCCCGGAAGCAGGAAGTTGTTGAGCATCTCTTTTGCGCGGGAGGCGGGTTGAATAAATTCGGGGTGAGTCTCAATGTATTCAATGAGGCGGGGCGCATATTTGCTGACTTTAAGGAAATAGCTTTCTTCCTCAACCTCTTCAACCTTGCCGCCGCAATCGGGGCACACTCCGCCGCTCTCCTTGAGCTGCGTCTCCGTCCAGAACGCCTCGCAGGGCGTGCAATACATGCCCTTGTAGCTGCTCTTATAAATATCGCCCTGATCATAGAGCTTTTTAAAGACCTTTTGAACGCATGCAACGTGGTAATCATCCGTCGTGCGAACAAAGCCGTCGTTGGAAATATCCATAAGCTGCCAAAGGCTGTGGAACCCCGCAACGATGTTGTCAACATACTGCTGAGGTGTAACTCCCGCTTCCGCTGCCTTGCGTTCAATCTTTTGTCCGTGTTCGTCCGCACCGGTCAAAAAGTAAACATCATAGCCGCGCATTCTCTTATAGCGCGCAAGCGCGTCCGTGTTCACGGTGCAATAGGTGTGTCCGATATGCAGCTTTGCACTCGGATAGTAAATGGGCGTTGTGATGTAATAAGTTTTCTTTTTTTTCATGATTTCCGTCATAAAAACTCTCCTTCGGAAGTATTCCGGATATTTGCGTTTTGAATTTTTTGAAAACAAATTAAAAACGCCCCCATATCCGGTCAAGGGATATAGGGGCGTCCGTCATGCACGATGAACCTTTCCGCCGCAAAAACGGCAGAAACGCTGTTCGGGTATGCGGCGTTGTCGCGGTACCACCCTAATTCCCGACAAAAGGCGTTTGTATGCGCAAACATGCCGTGTCGGCTCATTTCGCGCTGTAACGTGCGCACACGCCGTGTCTTAATGAATTCTGCACGGCTGTATGCAATGCGTGCATATTTCGGTTCGACCTCGGGGGCTCGGGAGCCATGTTCGGGATACCCCGCTCCCGACTTGCACCGAACGCCGGGTCTCTGAAAGCGGAAGCTGTCCGTACTCTTTCCGTCACAGCCCTATGAAATTCGGCAGAGATTAATGCGGAATTAACCGCTGATAAATCCCCGCAGTCTATATTTTAATCATAGTCTGCACGTTTGTCAAGCGGTTGATACGATTTTTCGGCAATTGCTTTTCCTGCGTCAATTATCGGTTACGCTCGGCATATAAATCCGTCCCTGTTTATCCGCAGTGATTGAAATTGCGGCATAATTATGTTATAATCTCCCGGCACGGGGGATTTCGAACTATGGCTAAACTCTATTTTCGTTACGGCGCAATGAGCTCTTCAAAAACAGCTCAGGCAATAATGGTCAAATACAACTACGGCGAGCGCGGGCAAAAAGCTCTGCTTGCGAAGCCGGCTGTTGATATTCGCGACGGTGCCCGCATCGTGCGTTCCCGCTGCGGGCTGACCGACGAATGCATTTTGTTCGATGATATTCCGTGGAACGATGTGCATGATCATGTTTATGACTGCATAATCGTTGACGAAGCGCAGTTTTTGACCCGAGCGCAGGTCATGCTGCTTGTTGAGGCAGTTGACAAATACAATATTCCTGTGATATGCTATGGGCTGAGAACTGATTTTCAGGGCAATTTTTTTGAGGGCAGTCACACTCTCATGGCTCTTGCCGACACGATTGAAGAGATAAAAACAATTTGTTGGTGCGGAAGGAAAGCGATCATGAACGCGCGGCTTGACGGTAAAGGCGGAATTACCAAAGTCGGTGAACAGGTCGTCCTCGGTGCCGACGATAAATATATAGGTCTCTGCCGAAAACATTGGGCAGAGGGCAAAATTAGCAATGATTAATTTTAAATCTAAAAATCGAAGCGATTGCAGCTGTTTTTTCGTTGTGCATATCAAACGCACCGCGAACGGTTTTTTGCAATCTTGAGGAAAGGCTATGAGATTTTATATTGCAACAGGTCTTGTAAATGCCGAGCATGCGCGTAAAGCCGCCGAGGTTTTGCGCCGCAACGGGCATGAACAGACGTACGACTGGACAACCCACGGTGACATTCGTCACGAAGGCGCAGAGCGCATGAGCGAAGTTGCTTTCAACGAACTGCGCGCCGTCCGCGACGCCGAGCTTGTCGTTGCCCTTCTTCCCGGCGGGCAAGGCACACATACCGAACTTGGCGTTGCTCTCGCAACACGCAGCAACAAGCGCATAATACTTTGGAGCGAAACCGGTGATGAATTCGCATTCGACAACCGCACATGCACGTTCTATTTTCACCCTGCGGCGGAACGCGTTGTCTGCCCCTTTGAGGAACTTCTTGAAATTCTGAACACCGACCGCATTGACTCCGCTTCAAACTTTGCGGATTGATTTTGCGTTTTTACCCGACAAACCGAGATTGACCGGGCTGCTGCAAACGGCTTTTTGCCTGCGGCAGTCCTTTTTCAAAAATTCCGTTACGAATAAAGTTCCAAACAAATTTCTACAGCAGCACCGCAGACAGAGCCCCTTTCCGCAAAAAAAAGATTATTCAGAGCATCCTTTCGTTAATTCGACAGCCGTTTTCTTATTAATTCGGACTTTTGATGATTGAAATTAAACGGATTTTCGTGTATAATATCCTATGAGTTATAATCGACCGGCAGGTGAAGGGGTGTATGCAGCAAAACCGTTTTATCTCAAATCGTGCCTGTCGAAATCAATAACTCTCAATACAAGTGTTTCGTTGAAAGGAGTAAACCATGAACACACCCGCAACCTCGAACAGTGCCGACTATTCCGGCGAACAAATTGCTTATAAAGACAGCACATATGAACTTGTTTCAAAAGTCGCGTTTCTTATAGGCGTCCCTCAGCGCATTTTTGAAAATGAGCACGAAGCTCCGCAGCTCGATGTTTTCAACCGTCTTTCAAAAGACAAAAATGCACGAATCATCCGCAATCTCTGCATCATCCGAACATCCATAGAACGCAATTTTAAAAAAATCAATGATATTATGCGAACGGATTACCGCGGACTTTTGTCCATGCCGGAAATCATCCCTTCCGAATGCATTCAGCAGCTCAGCGAGGACGGAGTCTCTTTCATCAAAAAATCCAGCACCAAACTTTGTCATCATATTATTGAAATTAATCGTATTGTCTCCGACAGGATCAATAACTGCAAAAGCCTTTTCCCGATATGGATTAATTGGTCGTATGTCAAAGAGCTGTTTATAATGCCAAACGGATTTGCCGAAGGGGGCACGAGAGATGCCGCGAGTATTTACTATGCAAACCTGCAATGCTATCCGTATCAGATGTATATCAACTGGAAACCGATGGATGAAGGGAACATTCTTTTTAACGATAAAAAATTCGTGACTCTTCTGTATCAATGGCACCATGACGTGTTCACCGAATACAGCCGCGTTTCGGATGCGGGAGCTTTTGTTAAGAATAACATCTATGACTTTATAAACGACAGTCAAAAAACCGTCGTCGTTGTGGACTGCGAAAACTCCGACCCGTACAAGCTGTGCGCCGCCCTGCGAAACCTTGACTATGAAGTCATGCAGAAAATATCAAAAATAATCCTTTTTGACGATGTTCACACCGTGAACGCATGGAAGATTCTTGAATACTCCGTCAAAATCCCTGTGGAACACATAATGACAGAGCGCGTTAAGCAGAACAAATCCCTTGTGGACATTCAGCTGACCGCAAGAGCCTGCCAGGAGCATTATCAAAACCAAGTTGATTCCTTCGTTATTGTTTCAAGCGATTCCGACTACTGGGGGCTTATTTCTTCCCTTTCGGATGCACGGTTCCTTGTTATGATCGAGCGCGAAAAATGCGGACCGGATATGAAAGCCGCGCTTGCCGATTCCGGAATATTCTACTGTTATCTTGACGATTTCTATTCCGGGAATGCCGAAGATATCAAACTCAACGCGCTCTTTCAGGAAATGTACCGCTGGATTGACGATTCAATCAAACTCAATGTGAACGAAATGCTTGATGCCGCGCTGAGAAACACGCGGCTGGAAATGTCCGCTGCGGAGCGCAAACAATTCTATGAAAAGCATATCCGAAACATGTCCCTTGTTATAGATGACGACGGAAATGTTTCAATAGAGTTGAAGCGCAAATGATTTGATTCGGACGTAAAACGAAAACGCAGCCTCAGCCGCCTTTCAAAAAAGCACGGCCAAGGCTGTTTTGTTCTTATTCGGCTGCCGATGTTGTCAAACATTCGGCTGCTGCCGATGTCAGACATTCAACTGCCGCCAATGTCAGACATTCGGCTGCCGCCGAATGTCAGGCGGTTTTACCCTTTTTCACAAGAGACCAGATATATCCGCCCATTCCGATTGCAGCAAACAGCCACACTCCGAGAACGTCGGTGATGAAGTATTTCCGAAACTCCGCATCCCGAAGCAGCTCGGGCATTACGGACATGCTTTCGAAGATTGTTAATCCGTAGTTCTTTGACATCACAAAGCTGTAAACAAAAAACTCCGCAAGAAGAAGCATCAGGAGCGTTGCAATAACCGAAGTCACAATGGAAGCAACGGATGATTTCATGCCCTTGTTTTTGTTTGCGCCGGAAAAGATTCTGTATCCGAGCATTGCAAGTGCGGCGGTCGCAATGCCGCTTATGGCAGCAATGTAACCGAAAATTGACAGTGCGAATGTCAGCGCGCCGCCGGGAATTGCGAAAAGAACCGCGCCCAAAACTCCCATGAACACATTTTCTTTGTATATGACCTGCTTCGGTTCGGGCTGTGCGGCGGTTTTATCATAGTGATTCCACTCGTATTCCGAACCGCCTGCCGGCTCACCGTTCGGTTCGGATTCCGCGGCAGTAAATTCGTTTTTTGAGTCCTCACCCGCAGGAGCAAACTCATCGTTTTCATTCTGTTCAAAGCTTTTCGGCTGTTTTAATTCTCCGTTAACGGAGTTTTGGTCGTTTTCGTACATTTCTTTCTCCAATATTTTTTTGACCGTGCCGCTGATTCCGCTGCACATTTCGGCGGCAGCGAAGCTGCTCTGTCTGTGTTCAGTATATCAAATTCAGTACAATGTGTCAATATATATAAATTTAATCCTCCGCCCCAACCTTCCGACGAAAAGCCGAAGCGGAGGACTTCTATTTTTTGATTACTTTCGGTTCATTCAAATTCTGAACTCACCCGATTTGAATTTTACAATCCGAGCGAAAGCGCGAGTATCGCACTCAAAAATCTTTTTGCCATGGTTTTCCCTTTCGAACTTTTTTTGCAGGCAGTCCGATGCTGCCGACACGCATATATTATAGCACATGTTCGGCACATTGTTAAGCCAAAAACGGGAAATGTTTGTGAAAAAATTTTTAAACAGATGTGTTAAATTGTTGCGTTTTCATATTGTTTTAAACTTTCATTGTTGCAGTTTTATTGCATTTTTCAAACCGAATTCGGGCATTGCAATTCCCGCCGCCGTCTGATAAACTCATAGATATGACTGCTGTGTATATGCGGACTTAAACCAAAAGAAAGGAAATAATCCTCATGGACGATATTATAAACAAATGCTCTCAATCTGTTTTGACAGATGAACAAGGCGCTGCGTGCTTTGCGATTGCGGAACGGGTCGTTAATGCGCTGATAAAGCACGGCCTGCATATTTCCTTTGCGGAATCCTGCACGGGCGGGCTTGCCGCCGCACGTATCGTGGACGTGCCGAACGCTTCGTATGTTCTCGATGCCTCATTCGTGACATATGCAAACCAAGCAAAGGTGAAATTCGTGAACGTTGCGGAGGAATCCATTGCGGAACACGGGGTTGTGAGCGAATGTGTCGCACTCTCCATGGCAAAAGGCGCAGCTGCGGCGGCAAATGCCGAAATCGGCGTCGGCATTTCCGGCATTGCAGGGCCTTCCGGCGGCTCACCCGAAAAACCCGTCGGAACCGTCTGCTTCGGCTTTTATTTCGGCGGGAAAGCGGAATGCGGCATTCCGAAGTTCGAAATTTCAAAAACCATGCATTTCGGTGCGGCGGGAAGGCAGGCTGTCCGCAATGCAAGCGTGAATTTTGTTTTTGAAACGCTTGCGGAGCTTCTCCGCGCGGACTGACATTTGCGGATACCGAAAAGAAACTGTTGACATTTGCGGTGAAGTTTGTTATATTATGCGTTAATTAATTACTGTCGTGAAATATTTAACTGCGGCAAAACTTTGATTCGGAGGAACCTGCAATGAAAGCCGTTCTCAAAAAAATCTTCCTTTTTCTTGCCGCAACCGCACTTCTGCTTTATATCAGCGCAGGCACGGCATACCTGACTTACAGCCTCCACCTGAAAGGAAGTCCCCTTTTTTATGCGTCGGAGGCGCTTGAAATAGCCGTTTTTGCCTGCGTTGTTCCGTTTGCGCGAGAAGCGGCTCTTCGTGTGGGGATAAAATCAGCCTTCTTACTGTTCTTACTGTCGGTAGTTTATGCAGTTGCAACAGCCGTCGGAGGCGTTCTTCTGATTGAGCTTCTGCTTCCGGTTCTGAATTGATGCCGCAAGCTGCTTTTTAAATTGTTTGAATCGTTTTTGAACGGGGCTGTGTCAAAGCCCATGCGCGGCGGAACGGGTTCGATATTGCTCATCGGCCCGCTCCGCCTTTCTTTTTTCAAATAATTTCATTTTCTTGCCATTTTTTTTAAAAAAAGCTGTTGACATTTGCGCTATAATCTGTTATGCTTGGCATATCATATTAAGGAGGCGTTCTATGAAAAAACGTTCTATGAAAAAACTGCTTGCTTTTACTTCCGTGCTGATGCTCTTTCTTTGTTGCTTCAGCAGTGCCGCCGTTGCGGATTCGCGGCGGGATGCGCCCGTTTCCGTTTCGTTCGATTTCCCTGCGGAGCAGATAATCGTTCACGACCCGGAGGAAAGCTTAGGCTATGATGCTGCCGACGAATACTGTCTTGCGCATTCATCCGAGGTCACGATCCGCTTCTCCCTGCCCGCCGCCGCGGACCCCGCACGCAGTTTTGTTCAAATTGCCTACGACTTTTATGAACCACATTATTTCACCGACATGCCGACCGAAAACGGCTGCTATGTTTTCACAAGCAACATAGACACAACGGACACAACGGGCTACCCCTTCAGCGATCTTCAGATTTATATCAATCAGGATTACGCTCCCGACGAACAATGGCCGAATCACCTTGTGAATATCTTTGCCGATGAAGCCAGTCTTAACGAATGGTGTTCGTATTTCGACGGCGTAAGCTGGGAATACCCCGAAGATACACCCGAAAATCCCACAGATGTTCCAGAAGACCCGACCGATGCTCCCGAAGATCCGACCGATGTTCCCGAAGATCCGACAGATGTTCCCGAAAATCCCACGGATGTTCCCGAAGATCCGACAATCGAACCCGCTGCTCCGACAGATGTTCCCTCCCCGTCCGTTCCGTCAACAGGAACAGGTGCAATCATCGCATACGGCATCGCTTCAATCGTTTGCGGTGCGGGAACGGTTCTCTGCGGCAAACGCCGAACAAGAGGCTGATTGTTCCTGCACGACTGCTTTTTCATGGCCTTGAAGTTTTCAGTCCAAGTTCTTATTTTCTCCCTTTCGGAACTATGCTGTTGCAAATCTTCAAAGGCTTCTATTTCCTTCAATAAACCCGCAGCACGACTTGACCCGCTGCGGGTTTATTGTTTTTGCGGCAGCTCTGCCCACGCTTCAAAATAATCCGTTTTATGCATGTTTTTGAAAAAAAACGGATGCA
>ERZ860322.1835-NODE-1835-length-11252-cov-2.857908_pt1 | contig 11252 bp, 12 predicted proteins | sample MGYA00509979_ERZ860322 | MGnify/ENA primary metagenome ERZ860322 (study PRJEB30046, sample SAMN00715217) | human gut metagenome | study: EMG produced TPA metagenomics assembly of the A metagenome-wide association study of gut microbiota in type 2...
CCTACTTCAGTTCTTCCTGGAGCACTATAGATTTCAACCTCTCCTTCACCGAATAGACTTTCAAATTTATCTAAAGCCTTAATGTATCTGTTGTTCTGGTATCCAATTAAAGATGAATCCTCGTAAATATCCATTAAAAGTGAGTCAAATTCATTTTTGCCAAATAATGATTTTAATTCGTTAATATTCATTTAAATCCTCCGTTAAAAAATAATCCGATTTGTAGTATTCAGAAATAAACAATATTTATAAGTAATCAGAATGAGTGGCTCTAATTAAAGCAAATTAATCTATAATCTAATTGCTGATATTAATTGTTAATTTGTTAGAATACTTTTGCTAATTTAAATATAAACTTATGTTTACTAAAATACAATATAATTTAGTAAACTTATTTGATTTCCGTGTTTACCACTAAATAAATAACAGTAAAATAGTAGAAAATCACAATAAATCATATCTTTAATTAAAAAAAGATGTTATACTTGAAGCGGCGTCATTAAAAAAATGGTGGAGTTACTAAGGAAAAAGTGACTAGGGACATAAATAAGATAAAGGTGGTATAGAGTATGGCTACAATCAAAGATGTGGCGAAATTAGCTCAGGTAAGCCCCTCAACAGTATCAAGAATTTTGAATGAGGATCCTACTTTGAGTACATCGCTTGAAACTAAGAAAAAAGTTATTAATGCAGCAAAGGAACTTAAGTACAACAAGAGTAAGAAAATGTCTAAAGCTATTTTTACATTGGGAATTATTCAATGGTTTTCTGAACAACAGGAAGCAAAGGATAATTATTATCTTAAGGTAAGAAGAGGAATAGAGGATTTTTGTGTTAAGAACTGCATTAATGTTGTGAGAACTTTCAAGTCAAATCCCAACTATTTAGAACAAATTGAAGATGCTGACGGAATTATTTGTATTGGTAAATTTAGCAACGAAGAAGTCGAAAAATTTATGAGCATTACAAAGAATATAGTCTTTTTGGATATGTCATTCCATGATTATAAGGCAACTACATTTTCACTTGATTTTGAAATGGCAGTTAATGAGGCACTTACATATCTTATAGAATTAGGCCATAAAGAAATTGCGTTTTTAGGTGGTAGAGAATTTCTGGGCGAAGAGAATGATAATGTAGTATATGAAGATTATAGAAAAAAAGCATTTATTAAATTCTGTGAGAAAAATGAGATAGATTACAATAAATATCTTATAGAAGGAAGATATTCCATGGAATCAGGATATCAAATGATGAATGAAATTCTAGAAAAAAAACAGTTGCCTACAGCGGTGTTTGCTGCAAGTGACCAGATTGCATTTGGTGCAATGAAGGCAATTAGAGAGCATGATCTTAATATTCCAGAAGATATTTCATTGATTGGATTTGATGATTTGGAAATGACAAGATATACGGCACCTGCACTTACGACACTTCATGCACCTGCATATGAAATGGGTCAGTATGGTGTAAATTCCTTATTTGCAGCATCAAATTTAGCAATCAAGACAACAATTAAAGTAAAATTACCATGTCATTTGGTTGTAAGAGATTCCTGCATGGCGATAAATGAATAAAGGATAGGTAATAATAGTACAATGAAACAGGTTAATGTATTAATTTCTACTTATAATGGAGAAAAATATATTCGAGATCAGATTGAAAGTATATTGAATCAGTCATATAAGAATATAAAGATTTTTGTTAGGGATGATGGCTCTACTGATAATACTGTAAGTATTTTAGAAGAATATCAGGATAAAGGAACGATAAATCTTATAAGAGGTGCTAACCTTGGTTTTGGAGGCAGTTTTATGACATTGCTGAAAAATGCTGAGGAGGGAGACTATTGGGCATTCTGCGATCAGGATGATGTATGGCTGCCGGAAAAGATTCAGTGGGCAGTTGAGTGGCTTGACAGACAGGATGATAGCAAACCTAATATGTTCCATAGCTCATTTTATTTGACAGATGAACATCTTAATGTAGAGGGTGAGTACCTTCCAAATGAAAAAAAATATACTTTTACGAAAGCTATTACAGAATGCCTTCACATGGGATTTTCAACAGTATTTAACAAAACACTTAGAGATTATATGCTAATGGCAGATATTTCTAAACTGTCATCACATGATCACTGGGCAGAATTAATTGTTATAAAATTTGGAAATGTAGAATTTGACAATAGATGTGCGTCATATCATAGAAGACTTACATATAGTTTATCAGGAACTTCTTTCAGAGCAAGATTGAAGTGGCTGAAAGGAGCAATGAAAGGACAATCAGAAATATTGCCTGTTGCAAAAGAGTTTGACAGAGTTTTCGGACAACAAATAAATGATAAGGAATGTAAGATAAACCGATGGTTTTGTTATGACAAATATAGCTTTATAAAATCGGTTAAGAAAGCTTTTTATCCACATAGATGGAGAACAAGTTTTTCGTCAGAATTAGTGTTAAGATTTTTAATGATTACAGGAAGGGTATAAAATAATAACTTCTTCTGAATGGTTAATAGAATGACGGGGTATAGTGAAGTAAACATAATAGGGCAAAAAGGTGGCAATAACATAGGTTTGTTGACGAGAAAAAATGGCTTGTGTATAATAAAACGATGTGCATTACATTTTAGGAGGAAGATATGATTAAAAATAAATTAGGTGTTAAAATAGTAGCGTTAGGAATAGCAACTATTATTTTGACAGGGTGTTCAAATGGAAATACACAGTCTAAAGGAACAGTTACAAGTACTTTAAAACTTTTTGATAATTTATATACAGGAACTTATACGGGAAATTTAAAGAACAATAATCCGGACGGAAAAGGTTCCATCAAACTTGAAAGTGACACTGTTTTAGAAGTGGAAGGCACATGGAAAGATGGAAATCTTAATGGAGACTGTACTGTTACATATAGCGATGGTAGTGTTGAATTCGGAAAAATGATAGACAATAATTTTGATGGAAAGGTAACAAAAACATTATCTGATGGAACTTATAGTGTTGCAAATTATAGTGATGGACAGGCAAAAGGAGCAATAAAATATTACGATAAGAATAATAAGCTTATTGATTATGATTGGTACTATCAGCAGATACCAATTAAAGAACTTATCGGTCAGGTACAGGATGTTGATTATTCTAAATTAATTTATTTTCCAAATGATTATATAGGAAAAATGATTAAAACAGAAGGTGTCGTTGAATCAGTATATGAAACTAATTTAAATGCCTATGTTACAATTAAGAATTCAGAAGATAAAGTATTTGTGTGTAAATGCAAAAACATGAGAGTATCTAATGGTAAACAGGCAATTGCACAGACTTTTGAGAATGGAGAGAAGATAACTGTTTATGGTTATTTCCTAAAAACAGGTTTATATAAGAATTTTTATGACAGTAAAACTGTAAGATATAATCAGTATACAAGTGAAATGCCATACATTGAGGTGGTATACGGATATGATGTAGATGCAGGTGAGTTTGATCCGCTTAATGCTTCATTTACATATGAAGATGTTGCAAAGAATCCATATGGTTATGCCGGAATGAGTGCGAAAGTGTCAGGAAAGGTTAACTATATGGAAGTCGACAGAAAGAAGGGTGTGGCAAAGATAAAATTAGAAACAGGTGAGAATCAGTTTTATTATGTGAATTTTAAATATAATAAGAAGACTGAAAGCTTACCATCTGTTAATGATAATTTAACTGTAAATGGAAAATATTACGGACTTTATAAAGAAGAATATACGAAGAATGCTGATGATTTGGAAACAGATGATAGAAATGATATTAAGTACACTTATGAAATATATCCTTATATAAATGCTAAGGAAGTTATAATTAATAAATAGCAAATAGTAGGTAAGAAATATGCATAATAAATGTAAGAAAAATAGAGGAATCCTTATTTTTGTTGGAGTGTTAATTGTGTATTTTATCTTTATGGCCGGTACAGGAAGAATGATGGATACAAGTAATGCTACTGAAATTGTTAACATGGATGAAGAAAGCGAGTATGCCATAGGAAGAATATCTAATGACAGGGAGTATTCAATTGTAATAAATAAAAAAGTAGCTAATTTAAACAATGTAACCTTAAAAATTAAGGATTTGAAAGAAAAATATATTGAAGATTATAGAAACAATGGAATTATATCCATAAAATTCTATAATAATGAAACAGGGAAGTACATTGGCGAAAAGGAATTAAGTGTTCAGGATATACTTTTAAGAACACATTATGCAAAAGAATCATCTGACTCCTCAGTAGAATATACAGGAGTGTCATGTGGTGATTTAGATATATGTGCTAACTCTGTAAAAATAATTATAAAAGGTAAAAATATTAATCAGGATAGCGAACTCGTAATATATGGTAATAGAGAAAATAAAATTGAAAATATGGAATCTTATGATGACGGAAATCTAATTAGTGGAAATATATTATGCAATATAACACAAGGACAAAAGAAAGTTTCCACGGATTTTGTTTGGGGATTTATTTTGATGATTTTTATTGGAGTATCTATTGAAATTGTTAGAATGAATGCGAAGAAAGATGGAGGAATAAATGGTAAAGAAGATAATAAATAAAATACCAACCCCTTTATTGTATGTATTTGTTTTTGTATGTATAGTAGCTTTAACTTTTATAATTGAAATAATAGGATTTAATTACAAGAGTATCAGATATGGATTGAAGGATACAGTTTATAATAATCTTACAGTTAAAAATGATACTATTAAGATTGATTTGAAGAAAACTACCTATATTAATAAAATTCAGGTTTATGGAACTTCTGAAGAAAACAAGATTGTTCATTATAACTTTGATGTTACAACAGTTTCTTCTTATGGAAAAGAAAACAAAAAAAATTATGGAGATGCTTTATATCCGGAATTGGGAACAGGTTATACTTATGTAGGACAGTATGGAAAAAAGATTGAATTAAATATTCCTAAAGCATACAAAGGTGAAATAAAGGCAGTTAAAATAAAAAATTCAATTACATTAAATAAATATAGAATGTGCTTTGTGTTTTCTGTTTTAGTAATGATTGCAATGATTTTATTTTGCAAAAATATGCTAAGAAACAGAATAGAATTATTTTTCCTCATAATTGGATTTTTGATTGGAACATCCATCATATATTCTACCGGTTCCACACCATTTACATGGGATGAAGAAACACATTTTAAAACTGTATACGAAAATGCTTATGGTGAGTTGGTAGACAATACCAGCGCAGTAATAAAATATGAAGAAAAGATAGGAATACCTACATATAATACTCTTGAAGAAAAGATGCTTGTTGATAATTACATGAACAAAAATGATAAAAAGGTAGTGTCAAGAACAAATAAATCAGTAACAATAAATTATACAACAATGGCATATGCACCACAGATTATTGGTGCTAAAATTGCGAGAGGACTAAATCTTAGTTTTACAAATATGCTTAGACTTATGAAATTTATGAATCTGCTTGTTTATCTCATTGTAATTACAGTAGCGATTAGATACGCAAAAATTGGCAAATATGCATTAATGTGTATAGCACTTATGCCAACAAGTATTTTACAGGCAAGTGCAATAACATATGACGGTTTTGTGTTATGCCTTGTATCGCTTGGAGTGGTATTGCTTATTAATGAAATAGTTTCTGAGGAAGAAAATATAAATACAAAACTTTTGGCAATTGGAATAATAGCAATAACAATAGGAAGTTTATCAAAAATGGTTTACGCACCACTTGTATTATTGGCGATATTTATTCCTAATAAAAAATTTGCGAGCAAGAAGAGTGTAATCTGGTTTAAACTAGGTATATTAGTTATATGTGGATGGATGCTTGCAACGTTTGTTTTACCAACATTAATCAGTATGATTTCTCCAAGCGTTACTGCAACGGCAGATTTAAGAGGTGGAGATACAAACTCAGGAAGTCAGATTGGAAATATTATTGCAAATCCAATGGCATACATAAAACAGTTATTAATAAGCATATTTGATTTTGAAAATTTTAGAAATATAGGCGTGCCATCGGATTCGTTTTTCACTGCTGGGAATTTAATGCTTATGAACTATGGCGGAACAGTTGTATGTCCCAATAAATTTGCTTATGTAATAATGGCACTTATTATGATTTTAATTTGCAAAAATAAAGAAGAAAAGTCTCTTAATGTAAAAACAAAATTAGGTGTTTGGGGACTTATCTTTATTATTGTTGTATTGATTTGGACAGCGATGTATCTTGCATTTACACCTGTAGGACAGACGGCTATAGTAGGGGTACAGGCCAGATATTATCTTCCGATATTGTGGCTGGCTATAGTGGCTGCATATAATGGAAAATTAAGCATTAATATGACAAAAACAGGCTACGCCCGATTGCTTACGGGAATTATGACATTTATAACTGCATATGGACTTTTGGCGGTATTAATTGTTCAAAAGCTAGCATAAAAGGAAAGGCTTTTACAAAATCTGATTTTGTAAAGCCTTTTTGAGAGGTTTAGGAAATGGATAAAAAAGTATCAATTGTAATACCTGCATATAACAGTGAAAAATATATAAAGGATTGTATTTTGTCACTGCAAAGGCAGACATATAAAAATATAGAAATTATAGTTGTTAATGATGGCTCAAAGGATTCAACGCTAGAAATATTAAATGAGCTTGCAAAAGAATATAATAATTTAATTGTTCTTACACAGGAAAATCATGGAATAGCTTATACAAGAAACAGAGGAATCGAATTTGCCACAGGTGAATATCTGATGTTTATGGATAATGATGATTCCATGAAAGAAGACTGTATAGAAATGCTGCTAAGCAGAATTTTGGAAACTGATGCTGATATGGTAATTGGTGGATACAGGCGAATTACTCCTGGAGGAAAAGTTTTAGATGAAATGGTTCTCACAAAAGATGAATGGGCAAAGTTTAGAATGATAAGTCCTTGGGGACGTATTATGAAAACGCAATTTGTCAGAGAACATAATCTTAAATTTGGCGATTATAAAATGGGAGAGGATTCATATTTTAATGTTACAGCTTACGGCGAAAGTGACAAAATCATAACAACAGATTATGTGGGTTATAATTGGATTTACAGAGATGAGTCGGTTTCAAATACAACTCAGAAAAAAGTGACAAATTCTCCAATTCCTTTTCTTGAAGGGTTAATAGAGAGAAATAAAAATCAAAAATATATGAAACCTAAAATGTTTGAGTATTTTGTTATAAAATATGTTATCTGGAATTTGACCTTTATATGTAAACAGAGTACTAAAAAAGAAATGTCAAAAGCGTATACAGAATATTTTAACTGGTTATCCGGGAAGATTCCTGATTATAAGAAAAATCCTTATGTGGGACTTGGAAAGCCTAAAGGTGAAACAGTTTTAATAAGACTAATTGTAACTATATTTTGCAAAATGCCAAAGAGCATAGTAATATGTATAATGATGCTATATAAAAAGATTGGATAATAGAGAGCAACAGAATTAAAAAATGGGAACAAACAATGTTAAAGTTTAGTAATCATGAATAATAAGCAATGATATAGTTTGGTAAAACAAAATAATAAACAATAGCAGAGCAAAAAACTTAGTAAATAACAACAGAGTTTTTAGGAGAAGAAAGATGAAACATTCATTTGTAATATGTGCATACAAAGAAAGTCCTTTTTTAGAGGAATGCATACAGTCATTAGAAAAACAGACAGTAAAAAGTACAATTAAAATGGTTACTTCAACACCTAATGAGTATATTGCTGATATGGCAAAAAAACACAGTATAGAACTGATAGTAAACGAAGGTCAGGGAGGAATTGTCCAAGACTGGAATTTCGGATATAAACAGATTGATACTGCTTATGTGACAATTGCACATCAGGATGATGTATATTTTCCGGAGTATACAGAAACTTTATTAAAGGAATTTGAAAGAAGCAAACATCCATTAATTTTCTTTACAGATTACTGGGAACTTAGAAATGGTGAATATGTTAAAGAAAACAAATTACTTAAAGTTAAAAGAATCATGCTTATACCATTAAAGACAAGATTGTTTTTTAACAGCAGATTTGTAAGAAGAAGAATATTATCATTTGGATCACCTATTTGTTGCCCTTCAGTAGGATATGTCAGAGCAAATTTGCCGAATCCTATTTTTGAAGTTGGATTTAGAAGCAATGAAGACTGGCAGGCATGGGAGAAACTTTCTAAACTTAAAGGAAGCTTTATTTATTGCAAAAAGCCATTAGTGGCACATAGAATACATGAAGATTCAGAAACATCAGCCATTATTGCCGATAATAAAAGAAGCGATGAAGATGAAGTTATGTTTTCAAAATTCTGGCCTAAATTTATTGTTAAGATATTAGTAAAATTTTATGCTAAAGGTCAGGATTCTAACAATATGTAATTTATTAAAAAGTGGAAGGTTCAATGAAAACGTTAGTATATTGTTAGGATTTTAATTATGTGATTCATTGAGGTTATAATATAAATGAGTAAAAAGATAAAAAATAATTTGCCGGATGATTTGAATGGTTCACAGGATAATTTAGAAAATGTGAGAACAGATTTAAATTCGGATAATATGAAAGATGAGGGCTTAAAGGATAATATTAAGATTGAAAATGCGATTGCAGCATTGCAGCAGGAAAGCACTCAGGAAATGTTAGCTCATACTTTAACAGTTATCCGAAGAAGAATGAAGGAAAAAGGCAGATTAATTATTGCGGTTGAGCCACCTAAAGCAGATGGGAATTTGAATATTCAGGCAATTAAGACAGATGATGGAAGAATGTGGTGGATGGCGTTTACAAGTTTTGATGAGGAAGTTAAAGGAAGCGGTAGTGTAATGTCTACTTTTATGAGTGACATTGACAGCTTATTTGTGACAGCCTTAAAAACAGATGGAATAAGTGGAATTATAATTAATCCGTGGAACAAAACAATAATGCTTGATAAGAGATTGATAAGTATTATTATTGGAAAATAATATGATGCCAGGTTCAAAAGGCTTAAGCCCACATAAGCTTGCTCATAAAGGAGTAGGATTATAGGAGTGTGCGGTATGAACAATCTGCAGTCATCAAAGTAAGGGACTTTTGACCACAACGTCATAATTTTAAAGAATTATAAATATAACAAAATTTAAGAGGTGATAATTATGTCAGAAATTAATAGTATTGATGTAGAAGAAGATCAGTTTGCATATCGTTATGATACACAGCTTTTGATTGACAGAAGAGATAAAGATTTAGATGAGGATGAGATATCAGAGTACATAACAGAACATTTTGAAGGTAACTGTTTAATAGCAGTAGGTGATGAGGATTTGATAAAAATACATTTCCATACAAATGAGCCTTGGAAAGTTTTAGAATATTGTAACTCAATTGGAGAAATTTACGATATTGTAGTTGAAGATATGATTCGTCAGTCAGCAGGCTTACAGGGTTAGAGTAAAATTAAGAATATTATCTTAAGTTTTCCACATACTAACTCCATAACTTAAATTTAGCAAAATAGGATTTAATTACATTAAAGAAAAAATTAAATTCTTTAAAAGATTAGTTATGGAGGATAATAACATGAAAGCGACAGGTATCGTACGAAGAATCGATGAATTGGGGAGAGTTGTTGTTCCAAAGGAAATCAGAAGAACTTTAAGAATAAGGGAAGGCGATCCTTTAGAGATTTTTACAAATAGAGATGGTGAGGTCATTTTAAAAAAATATTCACCAATTGGAGAACTTGACAATTTTGCAAAACAATATGCGGAAGCGTTAGGGCAGACATCAGGCCAAATGATTATGATTTGCGACAGGGATCAGGTTGTTGCTGCATCAGGTGGAGCTAAAAAAGAAAACATAGGAAAGAAGATAAGTAAGGATGTAGAAAACTTAATAGATGAACGTGAAGTCTTTACAACTCATAATAGTTTAAAAAAGGGGATAGCTATCATTGAGGAAGGTGAAGAACCATCTATGGGTGAAGTAATATATCCGATTATCTGTGAAGGAGATGCAGTTGGTGCGGTTGCAATAATTGGAAAAGACATAAAGAATCCAATATCGGTAACTGAACAAAAGTTAGCGGCAGTTGCAGCAAATTTTTTAGGAAAGCAAATGGAGTCTTAAATTTAAACGGGTAAAAAATACAATTAAAATGACAAAATTTTGTGCTAAAAAAAATAAGTCGTAAAAGTTCGAAAAAAATAAAAAAAATGTTTTATGAAAAATGCACATAAAATTTGGCTGAAATCCCCTTAAAATAAGCAAATTACCTTGACAAAGTAAGGGTAAATGATGTATAAAGTTTATTGAAGTACGCGAGGAAAACGTATATTACAGGAACACATGAAATTAAAGTAGTTTCTGAACTAATTTTTAGGAGGATATAAACATGAACAAGACAGAATTTATCGCAGCAGTAGCTGAAGAAGCAGGATTATCAAAGACAGACGCAGCAAAGGCTGTTAAGGCTTTTACAGACGTTGTAACAGAAGAAATGAAGAAGGGTGAAAAAGTACAGTTAATCGGATTTGGTAACTTTGAAGTTTCTAAGAGACCAGCTCGTGAAGGTATCAACCCTGCAACAAAGGAAAAGATCACAATTGCTGCAGCTAATGTACCTAAGTTCAAAGCAGGTAAGGCTTTAAAAGAAGCTCTTAACTAATTTAAAAGAGTAAATATATAAGTGATTTTAAGGGCTTTTGTTATCAAAAGCCCTTTATTTTATACTGCTTTTTAATCATGAAGTTTAGAAATAAATTATAAAATAATTAAATTTACAATAAAATATAAGATTTGTAATTAATAATGTAATTGTGCAAAACAGAAAAGATATCCGGTTAATGAATATAATAGCAGAAAAAAGGATATCTAATTAACAACAAAATCAGGAGGAAACATGAGAATAGATAAATACTTAAAAGTATCAAGAATTATTAAAAGAAGAACAGTAGCTAATGAAGCTTGTGATGCAGGAAGAGTAATAGTAAATGGAAAACCTGTAAAAGCTTCTTACGATGTTAAGATTAACGATGTAATTGAAATTCAATTTGGACAGAGAACGGTTAAAGTTCAGGTATTAAATTTGAATGAAACTGTAAAAAAAGAAGAAGCTAAAGAAATGTTTGAATATATTTAAGAATCAAAGTCATATTTTCATATATTCCCCAATATATTAGACAAGTAGATATAAAATAGGCTTGTGCATGATTGAAGGGAG
>ERZ860322.1841-NODE-1841-length-11215-cov-3.685573_pt1 | contig 11215 bp, 11 predicted proteins | sample MGYA00509979_ERZ860322 | MGnify/ENA primary metagenome ERZ860322 (study PRJEB30046, sample SAMN00715217) | human gut metagenome | study: EMG produced TPA metagenomics assembly of the A metagenome-wide association study of gut microbiota in type 2...
AAAACCTGAACGTTTTCATCCGTTCTGACGTGCATGCCGTCAGAGCCGGAATTAGCTTAAAGGGCAGCCGCCCCTTAACAACCCCATAGTTTTTTGACAGGCTGTGGGCAGCTTAGGCTGCTCTTTTTTTATGTCATCACTCATATCAATTCTATTTGCTTTATGGTTTTTTGTTTTTATGTAATAATAAATAGATTCATTGCATTTTATACAACAAATAAAAAAGAGTGTTTTGCCACTCTTTTTTGCCCGGGTTATCCCCAGTCACAATCATGCCCAGTTGTGTGTTGCTATTATATAGTACCGTCCTCGTTTTGTAAATACCGTATTTGATAAAGTCCCGCGTTTTTTTGTTATCACTTTTTAATGGCGATATAACGTTCAGCCGTTTAGTTTTGTTGAGGCAGGCATTGTAGGATTATATCATTCAAGGTTTTTCAGGCCGTCAAACAGCTCGTTAAAGCTTTTTTCCTTTGCGCATCTGCCGAAGGAAAGCTCCCTGTTTTCACCTGCATCAAGCAGAAAGCACTTCGTAAGCTCCTCAACAGTCTGTTCAAGCGCGGTAAAAAACTGATTATAGGCAAAATCCTGCGCTGGCGTTATCCTGAGTCTACTGCTCCAGCGTTCAAGTATCGGCATAAGCTCGGCATGTGTAAGCATAGCATGCTCCTTTCAAATATAAATAAATGCCATCGCTTGGCATAGCCATTTTAGCATGCCATAGCCCCATTAAGCAACATGCCGCCCCTCTCTGTAAGCCCGTGCGCCGCATAAATTTTAAGCCGCTATGTTCAAGCAATGGCATTTCTGGTATAATAGCTATAGGCACATAGAAGGAGAAAAAGATGATCAAACACGTTGTATGTCACAAGTATAAGGATAAGGCGGAGGCTGAAAAGATAGCGCCTATGCTCAATTCCCTTATGGGCGTTGTACCGTCGCTTAGGAGCATGGAAACAGGCATTGATTTCATGGATTCAAAAAGGGCGTATCATCTGGTGCTTATAGCCACATTTGACGATAGAGCCGGTCTTGACGCATATGCCGTAGATCCGGCCCACATGAAGGTGAAGGAATACATACACAGCGTGCTTGAATCCTCCGTTTCGGTGGATTTTGAGTATTGATATGGGCAGGTTCAAGGCCGTAACCCCTTTTGAGCCAAAGGGCGACCAACCGGAGGCTATAGAGAAGCTTTCCAACGGCGTGCTCAACGGCGACAGGCTTCAGGTATTAAAAGGGGTCACAGGCAGCGGCAAAACATTCACAATGGCAAAGGTGATAGAGCGCGTGCAGAAGCCTACGCTCGTTATCGCCCACAACAAAACGCTTGCAGCCCAGCTGTGCGGAGAGTTTAAGGAGTTCTTTCCGGACAGCGCCGTTGAGTATTTTGTTTCTTATTATGATTATTACCAGCCGGAAGCTTATATAGCTTCCTCGGATACCTATATTGAAAAGGTAGCTACCGTAAACGATGAAATAGACAAGCTCAGGCTCAGCGCCACATCTGCGCTCAATGAACGCAGCGATGTTATAATAGTGGCGTCCGTTTCCTGCATATACGCGCTGGGCGATCCGGAGGAGTACCTTAAGCTTTCCGTATCGCTCAGGGAGGGCATGCAGATGGAAAGGAACGAGCTGTTGAAAAGGCTTGTCGATATACAGTATCAGCGCAGCGAATTTGACTTTGGCAGGGGCGACTTCAGGGTAAAGGGAGACATTGTTGACATAATACCCGCCAACTGGAGCGAAAAGGCATTAAGAATAAGCTTTTTTGGCGACGAGATAGAAAGGATAAGCGAGATAAACGCGCTTACCGGCCAGGTGATAACCGATAGAAGCCACGTTGCCATATTTCCGGCCACGCACTATGTTGCGGGGCGGGACAAGCTTGAAGCCTGCATAGGCGAAATAGAGAGCGACATGCACAAGCGCGTTGCCGAGTTCAAAAGCGAGGATAAGCTGCTTGAAGCGCAGCGCATTGCCCAGCGCACGGAATACGACATCGAAATGATGCGCGAGATAGGCTATTGTCAGGGCATAGAGAACTATTCCCGCTATTTTGACGGCAGGAAGCCCGGGCAGCCGCCCTTTACGCTGCTTGATTATTTCCCGGACGACTTTCTTATGTTCATAGATGAAAGCCATGTAACGCTCCCGCAGATAAGGGGCATGTACGCGGGCGACTATTCGCGCAAAAAGGAGCTTGTGGAATACGGCTTCAGGCTGCCCGCAGCGTTTGACAACAGGCCGCTGAGATATGAGGAGTTTGAGAAGCGCATAAACCAGCTTATATGCGTATCCGCAACGCCCGGGGAATACGAGCTTGAAAGAAGCGAGCAAACGGTCGAGCAGATAATCAGGCCGACAGGGCTTCTCGATCCGGAAATAACAGTAAGGCCTGTCGAAGGGCAGATAGACGACCTGCTAAGCGAGGTGCGTTTGACAGCGCAAAAGGGCTACAGGACGCTCGCTACCACGCTCACAAAGCGCATGGCGGAAACGCTTACGGAGTATCTTGACTCTATGGGCGTGCGCGTAAGATACATGCACAGCGATATTGAAACGATAGAGCGCATGCAGATAATCCGAGACCTAAGGCTGGGCGAGTTCGACGTGCTTGTAGGCATAAACCTTTTAAGGGAGGGCCTTGATATTCCGGAGGTCGGCCTTGTGGCTATACTGGACGCCGACAAGGAGGGCTTTTTAAGGAGTGCGACAAGCCTTATACAAACCGTTGGCCGCGCCGCAAGAAATGTGGACGGGCGGGTAATAATGTATGCTGACGAGATCACCGATTCCATGCGCGCCGCGATAGACGAAACCAATTACAGGCGCGAAAAGCAGATGGCCTTCAACAAGGCGCACGGCATAGTGCCGCAAAGCATAAGGAAGGACGTCCGCAATGTGCTTGAAATATCGCATAAGAACAGAGAGGCGCGTGAAGGGCTTTCAAAAGAGGCTTTGGTGGAGCGCAAGGCGATATTGCAGCAGCAGATGCGCCAGGCGGCGGCGGAGCTTGATTTTGAAACCGCGGCTAAGCTCAGGGACGAGCTGTTTGATTTGACCGGAGAAAACACGGCGGTCGCCAAGCCCGCCCCGGGAACCGTCGGCAGCGCCAAGCGCAGCCGCGGCAGGGGCCGCAAATCGCCAAAACGCAAATAATTTAAGTATTATAGGGTAACATATGAAAAAAGAAATTGTGATACGCGGAGCAAGGGAGCATAACCTGAAAAACGTAAGCCTTACCCTTCCCCGCGATAAAATGATAGTATTTACCGGACTTTCAGGCTCCGGCAAGTCGTCCTTGGCATTTGATACGATATATGCCGAAGGGCAGCGCCGCTATGTTGAATCGCTTTCATCATATGCGAGGCAGTTTTTAGGGCAGATGGAAAAGCCCGACGTCGAGCTGATAGAGGGCCTCTCCCCCGCCATTTCTATAGACCAGAAAAGCACCAGCAATAACCCGCGTTCTACCGTAGGCACAGTCACGGAGATACACGATTATCTAAGGCTGCTCTATGCGCGCATAGGCATACCGCACTGCCCAAAGTGCGGCAGGGTAATAGAGCGGCAAACGGTTGACCAGGTCGTAGAGCAGATAATGGCGCTTGGCGAAGGCGCAAGGGTTCAGATAATCGCGCCAGCGGTAAGGGGCAGAAAGGGCGAACATGCTAAGCTTCTCGCCCAGATACAGAAGGACGGCTATGTTAGGGTAAAGGTCGACGGCACGGTTTACGACATAGCGGACGTGCCTGTGTTGGATAAAAAGCTGAAGCACACCATTGACGTTATAGTTGATAGGATAATCGTGCGCAAAGGCTCGGAAGGCAGGCTTGCCGATTCGCTTGAGACGGCTTTTTCCTTCGGTGCGGGCCTGGCCAAGGTGGAGCACAACGGCGAGGAACAGCTATTCAGCGAAAACTATGCCTGCCCCGAGTGCGGCATAAGCATTGAAGAGCTTACACCGAGAATGTTCAGCTTCAACAATCCATACGGCGCATGCCCCACCTGCTCCGGGCTGGGCTCTCTTATGAAAATAGATCCGGCCCTGATAGTGCCAAACGAGGAGCTTTCGCTTAAAAAAGGCGCCATAAACGCTACCGGCTGGCAAAGCTCCAACGCTTCTTCAATAGCCGGCATGTATCTTGCCGCTTTGGGAGAAAAATACGGGTTCAGCCTTGACACCCCGTTTAAGGAGCTTTCCGCCGAGGCAAAAAAGGTCATTCTTTACGGCACAGGCTCAGAACGCATACACGTTGAATATCATAAGGAGTTTGGCGAAGGCAGCTACGATTCCCCCTTTGAAGGCGTTATACCCAATCTTGAAAGGCGATACAGGGAAACGCAGTCTGACTTCATGAAGCGCGAGATAGAGGAATACATGGCCAACATCCCCTGCCCCGACTGCAACGGCAAAAGGCTGAAAAAGGAAAGCCTTTCCGTCACCGTAGGCGGCATGAATATAGCGGAGATCAGCGATATGACCGTAAGGCATGCAAGGGAGAAGCTCGGCTCGCTCAAGCTCACGCAAACGGAGGAGCTTATTGCAAGGCAGATACTTAAGGAGATTGATTCAAGGCTGGGCTTCCTTATAAGCGTTGGGCTTGATTATCTTACGCTTTCAAGAATGGCCGGTACGCTTTCAGGCGGGGAAGCGCAGCGCATACGGCTTGCCACGCAGATAGGCTCGAGCCTGGTCGGCGTATTGTATATACTTGATGAGCCGAGCATTGGCCTGCACCAAAGGGACAACGCAAGGCTTATAGACACATTAAAGGGCATGCGCGACCTTGGCAACACGCTTATAGTTGTCGAGCATGACGAGGAGACCATGCTTAACGCCGATTACATAGTTGATATAGGCCCAGGCCCCGGCGAACACGGCGGCGAGGTGGTCTTTGCAGGAACGCCGGAGGAGATACTTAAGGACGAAAACTCGATAACCGGCAAGTATCTTTCCGGAAGAAAATATATACCGATACCCAAGCACAGGCGGCCTGTCGGCGAAAGCTGGCTCAGCATACGCGGCGCAAGGGCGAACAATCTTAAGAACGTAAACGCCGATATACCGATAGGCGTGTTCACATGCGTTACCGGCGTTTCCGGCAGCGGAAAATCAAGCCTTGTTAACGAGGTCATGAAAAAGGCTCTGCTGTGCGACCTTAACAGGGCGCGCACAAAGCCGGGCGAACACGACGCCATTTTGGGAATTGAAAAGCTCGATAAAATAATAGACATAGACCAATCCCCAATAGGGCGCACGCCAAGGAGCAATCCGGCCACATATACAGGGCTTTTTGACCTTGTCAGGGACGTTTTTGCCCAGACTCCGGACGCTAAGATGCGCGGCTACACAAACGGCAGGTTCAGCTTTAACGTGAAAGGCGGCCGGTGTGAGGCCTGTCATGGCGACGGCATACTCAAAATAGAAATGCACTTTTTGCCAGATATATATGTCCCCTGCGAGGTGTGCGGCGGCAAGCGCTACAACAGGGAAACGCTCGAGGTAAGGTATAAGGGCAAAACGATAGCCGACGTGCTCGATATGACAGTTGAGGAAGCGTTGCATTTCTTCGCGCCGCTGCCAAAGCTTGCAAAAAAGCTTCAAACGCTATATGATGTGGGTTTAGGATATATAAGGCTCGGCCAGCCTTCAACAACGCTTTCAGGCGGCGAGGCGCAGCGCGTAAAGCTCGCCACCGAGCTTGCAAGGAAGGATACCGGCAGGACGATATATGTACTTGACGAGCCTACCACCGGACTGCATACGGACGATGTTAAGCGGCTTTTGAGCATATTGCAGCGGCTTTGCGATGGCGGCAGCACGGTAGTAGTTATAGAGCATAACCTTGACGTTATAAAGGCTGCGGACTATATAATCGACCTTGGCCCCGAGGGCGGCGACATGGGCGGCACGATAGTATGCTGCGGCACGCCCGAACAGGTAGCCGAAAACAGGAAAAGCTATACCGGGAAATATCTTAAGCCCGTGCTCGACAAGGGCATACGGGAATAAAAAATACTTATTCAGCGGAGGGCCTGCTATGGACGGAGGCATGACAAAATGGTACAAGGCTGCTGAAAAGCGCTATTCCGTAAGAAGATACTCTCAGGAGCCATCTTTGGAGGATATGCTTTCTCTTGAAAGCACTGCGGCTGCGCTTAGCGTACGAGGTGTGCGCATAGCAGTAGGAGTTGAGCAGAAGGTTTTTTCCGGCTTAAAGGGTTCAAGGATAAAAGGCAGCAGCGCCTTTGCCGCGTTCATAACAAAAAATGGCGACGAGGTATCGCTCGGCTATCTTGGCGAGGCGTTTGTGCTTGAATGCACGGCACTCGGTCTGGGCACATGCTGGCTCGGCGCAAACTTCAACAGGTCTGCCGTAAACGACGCCATAGGCCTGAAAAAGAATGAAAAGGTAATATGCGTAACGCCTATAGGCATAGCCGCCGAGCCTTTTATCAGAAGGAAGCGCAAGGGCGTTGAGGAGCTTACCTGGCTTGAGGACGACGAATTTGAAAAGCTTCCTGCATGGCAAAGGAGCGCCATACAGTGCGCTATAATCGCCCCGAGCGCCATAGGCCGCCAGCCGTATGAGTTCATAAGCGAAAACGGCGGCGTCACCATGGTCAACGGCGGCCGCAATTTTGGCTTTGGCGATGTTGACCGCGGGATAGCCATGCTGCATATAGAGCTTGGCGCCGCCAACGAGGGCGTACACGGCACATGGCATAAGCACAAGGGTGATACCCGCTTTGTTCCCGAGGAAAATATAATGGACTAAGGCATTGCGCGCAAGCAATAATCAAGCTATAATAAAAAACGGAGATCGTCAAATCTTCATAGGTTTAGGTTGGAGGAAGATATGAGCTTCAAAAGAGTATCGGAGGCTGTTATCAGGCGAATACCTCGCTATTACAGGCATCTTGTCATGCTTGAATCGCAGGGGGTCGAGCGAATAAGCAGCGAAAGGCTTGCAAAGCAGATGAATCTTAACGCTTCTCAGGTGAGGCAGGATTTCAACTGTTTTGGCGGCTTTGGCCAGCAGGGATACGGCTACAATGTATCCACGCTTATTTCTGAGATCAAAAAGATAATGGCCATAGACCGCAAGCACAGCATCATAATAGTCGGCGCCGGCAATATAGGCCACGCGCTTACTAACTTCCCCGGCTTTAACGAATCCGGCTTTGAGGTCAAGGCGCTTTTTGATATCAATAAAGAGCTTATCGGCTCCAGCGTAAACGGCCGCCCCGTGCTGGACATTAAGGATATGGACGAATATATCAGGCAGAACTCCATTGACATTGGCGTTATCGCGGCAAGGCGCACCGCTGCTCAGGAGATTGCGGACAGGATGTGCGCCGCCGGGATAAGGGGCATATGGAACTTTGTACCAGTTGACCTTACAACGTCAGTACCTATAGAGAATGTACACCTGAGCGAAAGCTTGAGCACATTGTCTTATAAAATAGAGCATGGTATGCTCGACTGAGCTTTATATAAAACCAGCAAATAATAACTAATAGTTTAGGAGGTAAAAAGAATGAAATACCGTTGCAGCGTTTGTGGTTATATCCATGAAGGAAACCAGCCGCCCGAGTTTTGCCCCCAGTGCAAAGCTCCTGCTTCAAAGTTTGTTCCCGTTGAGGAAAACAAGCTTGATTGGGCTGCCGAGCATGTTGTCGGCGTAGCCAAGGGCGTTGATCCTGAAATAATTGAAGGTCTGCGCGCCAACTTTAACGGCGAATGTACCGAAGTCGGCATGTATCTTGCCATGGCCAGGGTCGCCCATCGTGAAGGCTATCCCGAGATCGGTCTTTATTGGGAAAAGGCTGCATATGAAGAAGCCGAGCATGCTGCCAAGTTTGCCGAGCTTCTTGGCGAAGTAGTCACGGACAGCACCAGGAAAAACCTTGAAATGCGCGTAGCGGCTGAAAACGGCGCTACTCTCGGCAAGACCGAGCTTGCTAAAAAGGCCAAGGCGCTCAATCTTGACGCCATACATGACACCGTGCACGAGATGGCCCGCGATGAAGCCCGCCATGGCAAGGCTTTCGAGGGTCTTTTGAAGAGATACTTCAACAAGTAAGAAACCCTTGTAAATATTGAGTTTTTACGAAAATGAAGAGAGGTTCGGTTTTTGCCGAACCTCTCTTTTCGGTGGGATGGTGGGAACGAAAGTGGTAGATTTCTCTCCGAAAAACAATTGAAAAACAGGGGTGTGGGATTTGAAGTGGGATTTCAAAATCTATGATTTCCCCGGATATCTCAGAGAGCCGTTTTTCAAAATTTCCACATACCAATTTTGGGGTGCAGTTGTAAACCGTCAATCGTTTTTGGCGGTCGATTCATCATTATTATAGTAGTCGATTATCATTCCTCGCTTGTTCTCATTGCCCTTGACAATGTACTTTGGATTCACAATGTAGAATCGGTTTGACTTCTTCTTGATGAATCCGACTTCTTCTAATTTGCTCATAACATAATAAACAGTTCGCACCGACACTCCACATCCATCTGCTATTTCTTGCTTTGATACTATTAATGTGTTGTCACTGTATCGGACATTCTCCAATATGTAGCAGACAACAGATACCGATTTTGAGTTCAATATGCCGAGTGCAACAAGAAAATCCGCCAGAAAAACCTTCACGAAATTCTGACTGTCCACATTTTTCTGAATAATTATTTCGTTGGCTTCACCAGTTTCAATGTTAATAGATAGTGCCCTTTCATTTTTCGTCATATCCTTTTTCATCTCCTTTCCATCGTATTTGATTTAAGTATGATGGACGGGAGATTTTTTCTGCAAAACTTTTGCAAAAAACCTGCAAAGGATTGCAGTATAACCTGCAAAATTTTGCAGGTTTTGAAAGAACAAAAAATGCCCCGAAACTCTTATATATCAACGGCTTTCACCGTTTTCTTGTTTTTTGTCCCTCTCTTCTATATATACAAGTAGCAGTTTTGTAACTTCCTTTTATGCTTTACGGATGATTCCTTCTTTTCGTATGCTGTGGTATAGATATCTCGAAATATGCTTATGAATTGAAGTAAAGATATCTCGAAATATGCCTATGTGGTGGTGAAGATAGACCCCTTAAAATGCAAAAAATAAGGCCACCTCTGCGGTGGCCCGGAGAAGTCCCCATATCGCAAGTCATGACCTGCATGAAGTTGAAGGACACACCGAAAAAGACGTCACCCCCAAAAAAGATATGTATGAATTTGGGAGAACAGGAGATGCCCTTGATTTTGAAAAGCAGCAAATCATACTTCTTATTGTCCATCGTGAGTTGTATAATTTTTTGACATTGATATAACCTCTCGAAAAAGGAACGAGCATCAAAGCCCGTTCCTTTTTCGTTTGCGAAGATTCCCATAAAAAAGATATGAGTGAATTCTGAGGATTGAATGTTACCTCCCCAATGAAAGCCGTCACACAGACAACAAGAGGATTGATTCACATACAACGAGAAGCACGGGACAGCCGCCGACCGTTCCCCTCCATCCGGTGATACCATGTTTTCTGGGAACGGAACATCAAGGGGGGTTCTTGCCCTCTTGTGGTATCAAAAAGATACCACATATGTGATACATTTCGTGGTTCTTAAAAAAATACCACATATGTGGTACAAAAACGAGCATCGTGGTATCAAAAGATACCACATATGTGGTACATTTTGCAGATGCGAGTAAAAAGAACTGTTTTCAGACAGTCCTTTTCTTGTTTTTTTGAGTGCATCAGCACGATAAAAACAAGTGCCGAAACGGTCACCTCAGTGACCTGTTTTGGCAGCACTGTTATTCTTCCGAATGACAGTGAATGGGGTTTTTAGGGGGAACTTGTTCTCCCTAAATCCTCTCCGGAAGGAGCAGTTCAGACAGCGTCTGGCCCAGAGGTTTTAAGGCTTGCCGTAAAACCTATACTGGGTTATAGCCAATAATGCAAATTCTACTGATTAAGAACAATATGTTTCATACTTCCTATATCAGCGGAAAAGGAGATATCAAAATCCACAAAAAGAAATCCGAAGAGATGCTGTTCAGCACCCTGCTGTTGCCGTTCGATTTTATCCCATAAAAAAGTTATGTGGGAGAAGTCATTGTATGCAATTCAAGGAGTATATCATGCCACTAGTTGAATTATCATAATCCTCAGAAAATTCAAGCAGCATATGTGAGATGTCCTTGCCACAAACAAAAAAGAGAGAGTATAAAACTCTCCCTCTGTCATCCCCAAGAAGGGAATGTGAATTCAAACAAAATGAGGTGTGCAATCAAGCATTTATGAACATTTATGAAAAAAATTATATTCTCATAAAAAATCATAAAAAATCTCAAATGCACGCCTCGGAAAAAAGGTGCTGTTTGTGAAAATATTTATATTTCCACAAAAGTTTATAAAATTCCACAAAAGTTCAAAAAGCAAGGGGAAACACCCCAAAATTAAAAGTCCATATCATCATCTGAGCGACCGCTCTTTTTACTGCGAGAGTAGCCGGTCTTCATAATGGCATGACGGATTGCATCTGACTTTGTGACCTTGTGAACTCCCCATGTTTCCTGCAGGTACTCAATTCGCTTGTCAAGTGCAGCCTTTGTTTCCTCATCAATATGGACAGTCACATACTCATATTTCTTTCCCACGAACATTACACTCCTTTCTTTTTTACTCACAAAAAGTATGAAATAAGAAGTTTTATGAAAAGAATTATATTTTCATAAAACTTTTGAAAATTTCACAAAGCAAGCAAAAAATGATATGCCCCTGCGGCTATGAATACGATCCTGCCGTCGGTGATCCTGATAACGGCATTGCTCACGGAACTGCCTGGGAAGATCTGCCCGAAGATTGGGTATGCCCCATCTGCGGCCTGAGCAAAGACGCTTTTGTCGAGGCGTAAAGCTTGGATTATATGTGCAAGGCCTCAAAAAAGCGCAAAAGGCGTTAACAAATCCTCTTCTATCATTAAATGACGCTTGCAGCATTAAGCGCGATATGTGCCGATGCGAGGCTCGCCACGGCAAGGCCTTCAAAGGCCTGCTGAAGAGATACTTCAAGTGATTTAGCACATCTGAAGTGGGCAAGCTATTGCCCCCTTTCAGAGTGTCGAAAAAGTGGCTATTCGCCACTTTTTCGAGTTTTCACAGGTTTTGCCTCTCGCATTAGCTCCCGGGCGGCAAAACCCGCAAGGTACGAAAACC
>ERZ860322.1842-NODE-1842-length-11212-cov-2.207672_pt1 | contig 11212 bp, 10 predicted proteins | sample MGYA00509979_ERZ860322 | MGnify/ENA primary metagenome ERZ860322 (study PRJEB30046, sample SAMN00715217) | human gut metagenome | study: EMG produced TPA metagenomics assembly of the A metagenome-wide association study of gut microbiota in type 2...
TTCTTCCGGCTATCTGCCGCCCTCCAGCATTTCCAGGAAAGCCTCTATGCGGGTGCGAAGCTGACCTTCATCCCCGGGAGAGTAGTCGGTGCGTACATGCAGGAAGGGCACACCCTCCTCGGCACAGATGTCTCCTATCGTTTTGCTCTCCACATCAAAGGGGGTGCAGGCATGAACGGTGATGCTGATAACGCCGTCTACCTTCCATTCCGCAAGGGTACTGCGCAGCTGCTCGAAACGGCGGGTATTGGGCGACATTACCGCGCAGGGAACCTCAAGGTACTTATCCGCGATGGCCGTCATGGGATCGGCCTCGGGGCTCTCATCAATGGGCCGGCGCATATTCATTATGCCGCAGCAGCCCTCGTAGCATACGATAGCCGCCCCCAGCTCTTCAATAACGCCAAGGGTCTTATCCACAACGCCGTCTATGCCCGCGCCGGAAACCAATATGCGCAGTGGATGCTGATCCGGCCTGTAGGGGCCCTTGCCAGCTTCCCACTGCTCCCTCATCAGCTTGAGCATGCGCTCGGTCTTTTCCAGCTTGTTTTTCTTATCCAGCATAAAGTATTCAGCCGTAAGAACGCTGCGCATCTGCATGCCGGTTGCAGCGGGCGGATCCAGCTTGCCCAGCTCATAAAGCTGTGCCATCTGGCTGCGCTCCTGGTTGAGTATGTGGATGGATTCCCGAAGCTTTTCGTCGGTTATCTTCACGCCGAAGCGCTCCTCCAGCGCCTCCTTAAAGTGTATAAGCTCTTCCCTCCAGCTTTCCAGCGAACGTTCTCGGTCGGGGATATTGGGCAGATGAATAACGTGCATCTGCTTTAGCTCCGATAGCATCTCATACATCTTTTTCTTGCCGTCGCAGGTAGTCTCGCCCACTATAAGATCGGAATAGAAGGCGAAGGGGCAGGTCTTGCCGAGTATGTTGCCATAGCTGGACTTTATAAGGGGGCAAAGATTTGCCGGCAGCTCGGTCTCCGCAAGGGGGATCGGCGGATCATAGTTGAAGCCGCAGAGCAGCACGTTGTACATACCCCCCGCGTTGATTATCTCCATAGGGGCGTATTGGCAGAAGGAGCCTATAACTATATCCCCCTTTTCGGCGGCCTCCTTGACGAAAATGCTGGCGTTTTTCTTGGCGCTGGCAAATTCGTCCATAATATCCTGTAATTCCTGAGCACGATCTTTTAAGCTTTCCATAAAAGTTGCGATCCTTTCAAAAAAGTACCGTTATAATTCAAGTGTGTATACCTGGTCGAAAGTCAGGCCCTTTTCTTTGAGAAAATCTTCTATCTTCTCCCGGTCTTCCGCTGAAGCGCGCCAGGCAAAGCCGCAGCTTGCGGTGATCTGATTCGGCACCGGTATAATACTTCCCGGCATATCGTACTTCCGGCACGCCTCCTCCATAGCAAGGGCAGAGGTCATGTTGGAAAATGATACTACCGTACAGCTTTCTTTGGTTTTCAGCATAGCGTCTCAATGAACGCCGATATGCGCGTGTCGATTTGCCCCGCATCCTCCTGAGAATAGTCAGTCTCCAGCGACATGTAGGGTATGTTCAGTCCTTCGCACAGCTTGCGGATGGCCCGTGTTTCTATCATGTAAGTGGTGCAGGTCTGAAGGGTTACGTCAATTACGCCCTCCGCGCCGAATTCCCGGATCAACTCAGGCAGGTTTTCCATGCGTCTGGTGTTAGGCGACATTACGGAGCAGCCGATATTGAGATACGCGTCGGCAATGGCCTCCGCCATGTCCTCCCTTTCCGTATCCACGAAACAGCGGGCGGCCTTAATGCCGCTGCAGTTTTCATAGCAGACGACGGCGCCGCCGCTGCGTTCCACGGCGCCCACGACTTTTTCCAGCACTCCCCCGATGGGGCATCCGGTAATGAGTATCCGCCTTTCTTCTTTTTTTACATTGCCGGCTTCCTCATATGCCTTGCGTATTTCAGCTGTAAGGGCGCGGGTGGAAGCTATGGCATCTTCAAGGTCAAAATTATAATTAAGCCCTTCCAAGAATTTATAAAGCTTCTGTCCGGAGATGGGCACAGGGGAGAGGCGCTGAAGCTCCATAAGCTCCGATCGGGCGCGGCGCAGCTCATTTCGCCTGTCAGCGGCTTTGCGCAGCATCTCGTTGGTTATTTCAACGCCGGCTTCCCTGCTTATAAAATCGATAAAACGACGAACCTCACTGATCCAAAGCTGGCGGGAATATGTGCGGTCTATCCCCTGGGGTATCTGAAGCACGTACATTTTCTTGCGCTGCCCGAGCAGGTCGTACATTTTCTTTTTCCCGTCGCATGTGGTTTCGCCAACGATCAGGTCGGACCAATAGGTATACGGGCACTTGTCCGTAATGGCAAAACCATAGCTGGATTTGATAAGGGGGCATAAGTTTTTGGGAAGAACCGTCTCCGCTGCCGGAATAGTTTCGTTGCTCATGCCGCAAAGGCTCACCGAAAGCATGCCCGCAGCATCCAGCACCTCCAGCGGGGTATAGGTGCAGAAGTAGCCCGCTACCTTACGTCCGCTTTCCTTTGCCGCCTTCATCTTAAGGAAGCCGGCTTTCCGTCCTTCCGAGTATTCCTCAAAGCGTTCTGGCAGTTTTAATTCCTCCATATTCCATCCTCCGGTTTATTTCATATTCTGAGCATAAAGAGCGGCGCCTATCGCCCCGGCGTAGCGGGCAAGAGGAGCGCTTTTAACCGACGTTCCTATCTTTTCAGAAAGCATCTCCAGTATAAACGGCAATTCGCACAGACCGCCCGAAAGATAGAAATCGCCGCCGTTGACACTGAGCCTTCCCAGCTGCCCCCACACCTTGCTTGCGATGGACTCCACTATGCCGTATGCGATATCCTCTTTGTTCGTGCCGCGGCCGATGAGGCTCACCACCTCGGATTCCGCAAATACGGTGCACATTGAGGATATGCTTACATGGTTTTCACTCTGACGGGCCAGCTCGCAAAGCTCATCCAGCCTTACGCCCAGCGTTCCCGCCATGATGTCCAAAAAGCGGCCGGTTCCTGCGGAGCATTTGTCGTTCATGATAAAGTTCTGCACCCGGCCGTCCTTTACCTCGATTATCTTGGTATCCTGTCCGCCTATATCTATAACGGTAAAGGCGTCGCTTTTGAACAGCCAGGCCGCGCCTCTTCCATGGCACGAGATCTCTGTAACAGTCTTATGGGCAAAAGGTATGGATACCCGTCCATAGCCTGTGGCGACTATTCGCGCGTCTTTTTTGTGGATATTCTGCGTCTCCATCTCACTGAGCAGGCCCTCGGCCGTTTCAATGCAGTTCCAACCCGTAGGAACGACTTTACTGAAGACCAGGCTGCCCTGTTCATCCAGAACCACTGCCTTAGTGCAGGTAGAACCCACATCGAATCCTATATAACGCATAATTTTTCTCCTGATTACTGCATAATTGCCAAATTTCATTCTATCAGCAAAAGCCATTGCGGTAAAATTCAAAAAACCGATATTGATTGTTTATGATATGATTTTTCGATATGACAACAGGGCGGGTTCCATGCTCCGCATACAATAAAGCCCCCGGGGCCCCGGGAGCTCTTTCCACAGTATCAATAAAACGGCCTAAGCCGCTCTATTGCTTTATTTTCTCGCCGAATTTCTCTGCTTTGCGTTACGCATATAGCCGCCGCGAACGGTTTTTACATCGCTTACAGTTATCATGGCGGCGGGGCAGGTCTGCTGTATCTCCTCCATCACGGACTTGAGCAGCTTGCGCTTTATCATCATGATCAGCATATAGTGGCTGTTGGCATCTTTACCCTTTACATCTATGGAGGTAATGCCGTAGCCCTGACTTTGCAGATAGTTGGCCAGCTTCTTTGTTTCCTCAAGTGTAGGTACGACTATTTGCAGCGACGAAAGGCCAAAGGCCAGCATATCATCCAGCCATGATCCTATGTAGTTGCCGCCGGCATACGCAAGGGCATATGAGATGGCCTTGCCTATGTCATTCTTCCATCCGTCCAACACGCTGCTGGCAATTATAAGCCAGAGTGTTATCTCGATTATGGCGATCAGGCTTCCCTTTACCCTTTCGCCGCGGTTTATGAGCACTATCCGGAGGGTGCACAGCGACACCTCCAGCACCTTACCAAAGAAAATTACAATATATACCCAGAAGCTGCCGCTGCTCCGGAACGCGTCAAACCATGTGAAAAATGCCTGCATATGTATCCTCCCTTTCTGTATGTTTTGTCCCTTCTCAGGCGAACGGCGCTTATTATATCATATTCCAGTAAAAAGTAAATGGACTAATTATGAACAATAGCTTTCGTTATGCCGCTGGCTTCCCCGCTTCCCTTTCTTTTGCCCTGGCAATGCGTCTCTTCCTGCCCTTCCACTGGCCAATACCTATGATTCCGCTAAGAAGATATGCGATACCTGTGGCTATCATTACCACATCTCCCGCGGAGCCGCCTCCGCGCACCAGATGAGTTGCACTTATGTACAGGAAATACCCTACCAGTGTTATGCCCAGCACCATACACAGCACGTACAGCAGCATCCGCCACACCGGGTTATTCGGCTTGCCGTTCTTCATCAACGGCCTTATAAATCCGCCTATAACGCTGCAAAGCGCAAAATGCGCAAGACCTGTCATCACGGCTGTGAAGGCAAAATCAGCCACTGTGCCCAGTATTCCTTCCTTCTGAGTGAAATTGCCGAGAAGGCTGGAGTTGGTCTTACCAAGCCATATGGCGAACAGCACTCCCGCCCCCAGCGAAAACAATGCCGAGAAAAGATCCCATGGCCCGTTTTTGCCGCGCACCGCTATAAAGCTGAATATCAGCGCCAGCAGTGCCAACGCCGCCACTAATACTATGACTATTGTAAATGCGTTCATGTCCCTGATTCTCCCTGTTGTTATGAACTAACTATATCATATTGCAGACCGGCTCGGAAGGTGTAATAAGTTACTTTTAACTAAAAAAGCAGAAGCCCGAAAGCTCCTGCTTTTTGTTTATCTTTCTTCTCGGAAGTATGCAAGGCCAAGGCTTGCGGGGGGCTGATCCTCGCGCTTCTTGCGCAGGGAAACAACTATCAGCACTACCAGAGTTACTACGTAAGGCAGCATCTTATACAGCTCCTTTATGGAGAGCTCTGTACCGGTTGGAATGTAGAGGTACAGTATGTAGAATCCGCCGAAGAGTATGGAAGCCAGCACGCTTACATTAGGACGCCATATGGTGAATATAACCAGCGCTATGGCGAGCCAGCCGCGGTCGCCAAAGGCATTGTTTGACCATACGCCGCAGGCATAGTCCATTACATAGTACAGTCCGCCGAGACCCGCTATCATGCTGCCTATACAGGTAGCCATGTACTTGTACTTGGTTACGTTTATGCCGGCCGCATCGGCGGTGGCTGCGCTCTCGCCCACTGCCCTCAGGTGCAGGCCCGTGCGGGTATGCTTGAGGAAGTAAGAGCTCAGCAACGCAATGATTATCGCCAGATACGCAAGGAAGCCGTAGGACAGGAATACCTGACCGAACCAGCCCGTAGTCTCAGCTATTGGCAGAGACTTGCTGAAGTAGGCGCTGGTAGCGGAAAGAGCTATGGAGGGCACCTCGCTGCCGGTCAGCTTTATAAGTGAGCCGCCGAAGAAGTTGCCTATTCCTACGCCGAAGGTGGTCAGCGCAAGACCGGTCACATTCTGGTTAGCCCGCAATGTGACAGTAAGCAGGCAGTAGATGAGGCCCATTATCAGTGAACCCAGCAGTGAAGCAAGCATGGGTATACCTATTGCCAGCACCGCGCTCATCTCCGCGGCACTCGCTACCGACTGCTCATAGAAGAATGCTCCTATAACACCGCATATGCCGCCGACGTACATGACGCCAGGGATACCCAGATTCAGGTTGCCGGATTTTTCCGTCAATATCTCGCCGGTGCTGCCGTACAGCAGGGGGATGCCCTGCATGACTGCACGTGGGAGGAAAGATGCAAAATCGAACATTGCTTATGCCTCCTTCTTTCCGGCCTTACGCAGGCTTACTTTATAGTTGATGAAGAACTCGCTGCCGATGATGAAGAACAGTATGATGCCCGTCAGTATATCGGCAAAGGAGTGGTTCAGGCCAAATACGCTGGAGATTTCGCTTGCGCCGCGGCTCAGAACTACCAGCAGGAGACTGGTGAATATCATCATGATTGGGTTGAACTTTGCCATCCAGGATACCATGACCGCGGTAAATCCGCGCCCGCCTACTATAGTAGTAGTCAGGGTGTGGTCAGTACCTGCCGTGAGCAGCAGACCCATAAGGCCACACATAGCGCCGGAAAGCACCATGGTGCGAATGATCACTCGCTCTACCTTTATGCCCGCATAGCTTGCGGTGCGCTGGCTCTCGCCCACTACGGCGATTTCATAGCCGTGTTTGCTGTACTTAAGGTATATATATGTAAGCACAGTCAACACTGCCACAACAAGAATTGTGAGCAGGTACTGCTTACCCGCTATCTGAGGCAGCCAGCCAGCATTGGTATTCTGGTTGATTATGCCTATCTTACCTGCTCCCTTGGGCACTTCCCAGACGATGATGTAATACGCCGCAAGCTGTGTTGCTATGTAGTTCATCATCAGCGTGAACAGCGTTTCGTTGGTATTCCAGCGCGCCTTGAAGAAGGCGGGCAGGAAGCCCCACAATGCGCCGGCGGCTATAGCCGCAACTATCATTATGAGGATGAGAAGGCCGTTGGGCAGCTTATCGCCGAGGCAGATCATGCAGGCGGCGGTGGCGAGGCAGCCTATGAGCACCTGACCCTCCGCGCCTATGTTCCAGAAGCGCATCTTGAATGCGGGGGTGACAGCAAGGGATATGCCGAGCAACACCGCGAGGTTCTGGAAGGTAACCCAAGTCTTACGCACCGTGCCGAATGCACCGTGGAATATGGTGCCGTAAATGCTTATCGGGTTCTCGCCCGTCATGAACATTGTAACCAGCGCGCAGACTATCAGCGCAAGCAGTATTGCACAGCCGCGTATAGCCGCCGAGATGTACCATGGAAGCGTGCCGCGCTTTGCGATATGGAATAGAGACTGCTTATTCATTCTTTGCCTTTCCTCCTTCCACTCGAGTCATAAGCACGCCTACCTGGCGCTTGTCAGTCTTGCGGGCATCTACGACGCCGGATACCTGACCGCCGCAGAGGACTACTATTCTGTCGCACAGCTCGAGCAGCACATCCAGGTCCTCGCCCACATATACTACGGCTACGCCCTTCATCTTCTGCTCTGTGAGCAGGTTGTAAATAGTGTAGGAAGTATTAATATCGAGTCCGCGGACTGCGTATGCCGTCATCAGCACTGAAGGCGACTGGGCTATCTCGCGGCCTACCAGCACCTTCTGCACGTTGCCGCCGGACATGCGGCGTACCGGGAAGGAAGTGCTGGGAGTAACTACATCAAGCTCGTCCCAGATGCGCTTTGCCAGCGCCTCGGGATCCCTGCGGTTAACAAAGGGGCTTTTGCCCTTGCGCCAGGAGCGCAGCATCATGTTGCCGGTCATGCCCATTGAACCCACCAGGCCCATGCCCAGCCTGTCCTCCGGCACGAAGGACATCGCTATTCCCTTCTTGCGTATATCCATAGGATCCAAGCCGACCAGATTGCGGCCTTTCTCTTCATCCGGGCCGTAATAGGTAACGGTTCCTGAGGATATGGGGTAAAGGCCCGCTATGGATTCAAGCAGCTCGCGCTGGCCGCTGCCGGCTATGCCCGCAATGCCCAGCACCTCGCCCGCATTGATGGTAAAGCTGACGTCGCTCAGGCGCTTTACGCCCAGCTCGTCGTAAACGGTCAGGCCGTCCACCACAACGCGTGGGGTCACATTGATAGGATCTGGGCGGTCGATGTTGAGGGTAACGCTGCGGCCTACCATCATGTCAGTCAAAGACTGCTGATCGGCATCTTTGGTCATAACGTCGCCAATGTATTCACCCTTCCTGAGAACGGCAACGCGGTCGGATACCTCCAGCACCTCATGCAGCTTATGGGTGATGATGATGAGGGACTTTCCGTCCGCCTTCATGTTGCGCATTATCTGGAAAAGCTTGTCGGTTTCCTGAGGAGTCAAAACGGCGGTAGGCTCGTCAAGTATCAGAATGTCAGCGCCGCGATAAAGGACCTTTACGATCTCCACGGTCTGCTTCTGAGAAACCGACATATCGTAAATCTTCTGATTGGGATCTATATCGAAGCCGTATTTTTCGCAGATTTCTCGTACCTTTTTGCTGGCGTCGGCCAGGTTCAGCTTGCCCTCAAGACCCAATACGATGTTTTCCGTTGCGGTAAACACGTCCACCAGCTTGAAGTGCTGATGTATCATGCCTATGCCGTTGTCGAAGGCATCTTTGGGCGAAGCGATCGTCACGGGCTTGCCGTGAATGTAAATCTGCCCCTCATCGGGGTAGTAGATACCGGAGAGCATATTCATAAGGGTGGTTTTTCCGCTGCCATTCTCGCCCAAAAGAGAAAGTATTTCACCCTCATGCAGTTCGAGATTGATATTGTGGTTAGCAACTATCGAACCAAATTTTTTAGTAATGTTCTCCATCTTAACTGCACATGCAGTTCCCAAGGCGGTCACCCTTTCTTTATGGAAGGAATCTCAGAAATTCTTCCCGAATTTTGATTTGTTTGATTTTATATTATCATAACAAAATTTGTTTGTAAACCAAAATGATTTAGGTAATTTAGGCAACAGCGCCGGCCGGCATAATTATTTGCAGCCGGCGCCGTATACAGTTCACTTTTAATAAAAAAACGGGCTGCCCGAAGGCAGCACGTTTTTATAGCAGTCTTTAGAACTTCTGATCCAGCAGCTTGATGCCGTCGATGTTGAGGTTGAAGTAAGGAGCGGAGCGGAACTTGGATTCCATGAAGGCGCCGTTCTCGATAACTTCGGTATCGGGAGTGTAATCAGCGTCAGTGTCCACGTCGGCCATGTAGGAATCAAGAGCCTTGCCCTCTACGGTGAAGGTAGCGCAATCGAATACCTTCAGCTCGCCGCTCTCCAGCTTGGCGATGGCGGCGTCGATGGCTTCCTGAGTACCCTCAGCGGCAACATTGGTGTTGAGGTCGGTCAGCTTTACGGAGCCGGTAGCAAGAGTGCCGGTCCAGTCGGTGTCGATAGCCTCGCCGTTCATGCAGGCAGTGATGGCATACTCATAGTAGGGAGCCCAGTCGATACGGGAAGAGATGATATAGGTGTTGGGGCAAGCATCCTGAGTGGAACCGTTGTAGGAAACGTCGGGAACGCCGGCGGTCTCGCAGGCGGTAGGAGCACCCATGGAGTCGGCGTGCTGGCTGATCAGCTTGCACTTGTTCTGGATCAGCTTCTGAGCGCCTTCCTTTTCGGCGGTCTCATCGTACCAGGAACCGGTGAAGGTTACGTCCATGGTGACGGTGGGGCAGACGGAACGTGCGCCGAGGAAGAAAGAGGTGTAACCGGACATGACTTCTGCGTAGGTGAATGCGCCGACATAGCCCATCTTTGCCTCGTCTGCGGTGAAGTCGCCGTTTGCGATCATCTCGTTGAGCTTGAGGCCTGCTGCGATACCAGCGAGGTAGCGGCCTTCGTAGATGGAAGCGAATGCGTTGTGGTAGTTAGCGAGTTTCTCGGTGTGAGCGAGAGTGCCGGTGGAGTGGCAGAACTGGACATTGGGGAATTCCTTAGCTGCCTCTATGATGAAGGGCTCGTGGCCGAAGCTGTCGGCGAAGATGATGTTGCAGCCTTCTTCAGCAAGCTCAGCAGCTGCGTCGTAGCATTTCTGATCTTCGGGGATGTTCTTCTTGAAAACGTACTGGCTCTCGTCGAGGCCGAGGTTCTTGCATGCAGCCTCTGCTGCATTCATGAAGTTAAGGTCATAGGTGGAGTTCTCATCATGCAGGAATATGAATCCAACCTTGATCTTGGATGCGTCGGCATTGTCGTCAGTTTTCTTGTCGTCGGAATTGTTGCCGCATGCGCACAGTGCAAAGACCATGACCATTGCGAGCAGAAGCGCTGTAATCTTCTTCATCATCTTTCGGTTATCCTCCAAAATAATCTATTATCAAACTCATTTTTGAGTTTTGATACGAAAATATAAAACGCCGGGCACATGGATCTGTGACCGGCGAAATAAAATACCAAAGTCAAAGGAAGAACCTCGGCTTTTCCTCTGTATAAAAACTTCGATAGTCCGGTCATTTACGGCGTCCGGGTAGAGACTTCAAATCCATATCATTTGCTATATATCGAAAATATTCTGTTTTGCGCACCCCTTAACAGGAACATGCTTAGCATATCAACTGCGTCGAAAAAAGTCAAGTCTGGTTTTTAGCCAAGTTTCATATTTTTTCACCGCGTTTTTTGTGCATGTTTATTCCTGGCAGAAAACAATGCTGTCATCGCTCATAGACTCTATGCGTGCAAGCGACTCTATGCGCAGCCCTCTTGCGCGAAGCTTCTCGCCACCGGGCTGGAAGGCTTTTTCTATCGCTATCGCAGCGCCCACGACCGTTGCTCCGGCCTGCTCGACTATATCGCACAGTCCCTCGAGCGCCGCGCCGTTTGCGAGGAAGTCATCGACTATGAGCACTCTGTCGCCGGGATTGAGATAACGCTTTGAAACGAGCACCTGCTTTGACACCTGATGCGTGAAGGAATACACCGTCGTTGCATACACGTCGTCCGATAGATTTATTGTCTTGCTCTTTTTTGCGAAAACCACGGGGCAGTCAAACACAAGGCCGGTCAAAACCGCCATGCCGATTCCCGAGGCTTCGATCGTGAGGATCTTGTTGACGTCCTCGTTTTCAAAAAGTCTGTGTATCTCCCTGGCCATGTCATAGCTCAGCTTGGGGTCGATCTGATGGTTAAGGAAACTGTCCACCTTCAGGACTCCGCCGGGCTTTACCACGCCGTCACGCTTGATGCGCTCGATAAGCTGCTGCAATTTGACCACCTCATGTATTATTTGAATAACACACTTTCTATCCGATATCGACATATTTAGCAAGACGGAATTTTGCAGATTATCACGATTTTCCGCCGCCGTCTTTGTGCATGTGCAACAATTTTTCGCCCGAAACTTCATCACGCGGCGCGGCGCGTTTTCCTTGATATTATTCGGCACGGCTGATAAAATGGAAGATACATTCATTATTCGGATAGGAGATTATCATG
>ERZ860322.1845-NODE-1845-length-11199-cov-3.655151_pt1 | contig 11199 bp, 10 predicted proteins | sample MGYA00509979_ERZ860322 | MGnify/ENA primary metagenome ERZ860322 (study PRJEB30046, sample SAMN00715217) | human gut metagenome | study: EMG produced TPA metagenomics assembly of the A metagenome-wide association study of gut microbiota in type 2...
CAGCCGTTCTTCTAATTTGTATGTGCTTGTTGATGATTGACCTCTGAGTTTTCCGCCAAGGGGGGGACTGAGACGCGACGGTAAGGGAACAGTACAAAATGCAACAAAAGTTATCACAATACAACAAATTTCCAAAATATAGCCACAATTATAGCGAAACATGCTGCACCAAAGAGCTGGTTTGGGACTCAAAACAGCTCTTTGAAAATTTAAGCTATGCTTTCAGTCAAATGCTTCCTGCCGACGCCGTAGACGATCCGCACGATAATATAAAGATGCATGCAAAGCTCACTATAGTGTGACAAGTATAATTTATTTAGGTAACATAGTTTTTGGTAATATGGATTACTAATATGCACTTTTATAGGGTTATTTATTGGATACAGGGAAGCGTATAATATAGTAAAATGTTTTTTCATCTGGAACATACCGTGGCATAGCTATCCCATCGTACTTATTAATGACTCGTTCGATGCTCTTCAATCCATATCCATGCATTTGCTGGTTTTTCTTAGTCGTTTTAAAATTCCCATTTACGTCAACTTGCGGAGCAACATCGCACGAGTTAACCACTGATATCATAACATATTCTTCTTCTACATTTTTCGTTATTGAAAAATCAATTCGCTTTTCTTCCGATTTTTGTGCTGATTCAACTGCATTTGACAACAAATTTGAAAACAATGCAACAATACTTGTGGCATCCATAAAGGAAAAATCGCTGCTTTTAATATTGTAATTAAAATGTATGCCCGCATTCTGAGCAGTATCTATATATCTGGCTAAGACAACGTTGAGTAAGGGATCATTGCAAAGTCTGACTGTCCGCTTTAATGATGGCAAAGATTCTAATTCCTCTATATAGCGTTCAGCTTCAGACGAATTACCTATTTTAAGCATATCACTTATAAAGTGTAGGTGCTTCCGTATGTCGTGAATCATGATTTGCTGGCTGTCATACTGGTTTTTAAGCAAAATGTAGTATTCTGCATTCGCCCTATCTTGAACCCGGCCGATATTTAATGCTGCGTTTTCGGCAGCTATGGCGTGTACTTTCCCATATAAAATTAGTACGGCGATATTTACTACTAGTAGAGCCAACATACTGATGGTTGCCATCAGTTCTATGAACGGTTCGAGACTAGATGTCATGCCGATATAGGTCACTGTAACGACAATAAATCCAGAAACTACAGGCATTACTCCTAGCAAGGTCGTGAGATTCGAATCCGTCTGATTTTCTGTTTGTGGTTTGATAATGTGTACTGCAAGAAACACGATGACAAGGTAGAGAAGTTTACTTACAATTCCTAGAGCCAGCATCATTGTGAAGTTATATGTGTATGCATTATAATCGGAGCTTATCGTCGTTAAAACTAAGTTAACCAACACCTCAGAAACTCCGTTACTAAACGAAAGAAAAGCTGACTGCAATATACCGGACTTTATGGAGCATCTATAGTTAAACAGCAACAAAACGAGATTAACTACAAAAAACATCGCAAGATTTAACCCCGGCACGTCGTGTCCTGATAAGAGGAAAAGCAAAAGATACCCAAGGAAGAAACTAATGTAAATAGAAGTCCGATTCCTTTTGGCTGCATAAATACTACTATAATAGAACCATGCTGTAGCAGCTTCTACTGCAAAAACAACTGCGTAGCAAACACGCTCTTTTATCATTTCATGCTCTCCAAATATAATAGATATGTATCTTTAAATTCTCTGAATCTACGCCTTGCCAAATAAACCTCCTTGGATTTGCCTCCATACTTTAAAGATATTAAGTCCTTACTGACTTTTGAGACATAGCGCATATTTATTATAATTCCCCTATGTGATGAATAAAAGCACGGTAAATCAAGCATGCTTTTCCAGAATTCAACACTCTGAGACGTTTGAATAACAGAATGAATTGTATATAGAAAAGTTTTTCTCTGTACTGCTTCAACGCATACGAGTTCATCTGCGTGAATGATTTCTATTCCGTCATCTATGTCGACCGGAATTTCTTTCGTTTCCATATTATATTTATATAGCGCATCTTTTAAGTTCCTAAATAGTCTGTTTTTGTCAACGGGTTTACTTAAGAAACGGAATGCATTTTCTCGCAGCGCCTCGTCTAAATAATCCGGATATGATGTAATGATAAATATTATTACTCTTGGGTTCCTTTCCTTTAGAATCGCACCAGCCTTTATTCCGCTACGCCCCTGCATTTCCACATCGAAGAAAGCAATATCAGCCGTGGTTTCGTTTTCTAGCAGACTATCTCCACTACTATAAGCCGCGAATTCTGGCTTCATACCGCCTATATCCGAAAAAAATTCACCAACATATTTTTGGAGTTGCTCCAGTATCCGCTCATCATCGTCACAGAACAATATACGCATATGTGGTAAAAACGCCTCCTACCGAATCGTTTTTACCACATATATCATCATTTTATGAAATTGTCAATATTCCACTGTGTACTGTTTCTATCAACTAAAAGACAAGAAAATTTGTATAGCAGCTCAATGTCCTGCTTTGAACAAAGCTTTAGATTATCAAGAATATTTTGAGGCAGGTCAGTTGCATATATTGACCCCATAAGTAGAAAGTCTGGGGTAACTCTTAGTATGTTGCATATGTCAATTAAGACATCCAAACTTGGCCCAGCTTTGCCTCGTTCAATGCTTGATAAGTGGTTATTAGAGATTCCCAGCAATTCAGCAAGATCTTGTTGCTTAATATTCAGGCTTTTTCGCCTCATAGCAATCCGGCGGCCAATTTCTTTATAATTTGCTTCCATACAATCACCGAAGCTAATCCTACCAAGACGGCAATCAAAAGCGAACAAATTTGTAAAGAATTTTTCTGCTATATATTTAAAAACTCGCAAATTTTTTGGATTTATATAAGAAATGTTCTACTAAAGTGTATTTAAATAACACGTATATTACAAAACATACCGTTTATACGCAGAAAATGTCATTTAGCGCGTAAGCTATTGAAAGAGCAAAAATATTCTAATATACTGCTAACTGTAATCAAAATATTGATTGCAACAAAAGAATTGGGAGGATATCGCCATGACAAAAGTTAAAACCATTTGCTACAAGTTCGCAATGCTCTCTTCTGCATTCCTTAGCGCAGTTCTCTTTATTTGTGCTAACACGAATTCCTGCCTCATGATTTATCAGCCCGAAACGCCAGCTGGGCTTGGCCGTTTCAGCAAAATAAAATGATTTCCAAGGCTGCATCAACAATTTCAGAATGGCTCCTTTCCTCTGGAGCCATTTCTGAGAAGGATAGAAGCTTATATGAATATGCAGCATATAGCTTCATATTTAGTTTAGTTCCCCTTGTGATCGTTGCAATCATTGGCAGTATACTTGGGATGCTTGCCGAAGGAATAATACTAATACTTCCGTTTATGTTCATACGAAAGTTTAGCGGCGGTTATCATCTGAAGTCTTCTAGGATATGCTTCGTAACGTCAACGCTTGTAATAATCCTGTTCTTACTCTTAGTAGAATACATCATTTCCGAAAATCTCATAAACTATTTTGCACCGTTCGTCATAGCTTGCACAATTCAAATTTATATTATAAGCCCCATTGGTTCTGATGCAAGGCAACTATCTTTACAAGAATTGTTGGTATTCAGAAAAATTGCTAGAATTATAGTCATTGCTATTGCGTGCATATTCCTACTTGCTTATGTACTCAGCTTAAATACATTTGCCATATGTATCGGTGGAGGAATTGCACTTACCGCTGTTTTGCAGTGGCCATGTATGGTAAAAAAATGTAGCGAACATCTATAGTGTATCGTATATAACTGCAGATTGATATACATCCGGAGGTATATTAACATCGCAGGTTATATAAAAATAAAAAAGAAGGAGAAAGACATGAAAAGAGTAGTATCCATTCTTCTCTGCGTAATTATGGTGCTGGCACTTTCAGCAACTGCATTTGCGTGGGACACGCCTAATGGCGGCTGCATTTACATGAAAGCGACGGAAAATGTGAATTTCCGTAGTGGACCGGGAACAAACTATACGGCTCTTGGCGTACTGAACACTGGCGATGAATTCCGAGCAACCGATGATACATATTCTCCTTGGTATGCCGGCTACCCTGGTGAGAAAACAAACCTCTATGCATACTATGGTATGATTAGAGGATACGCTCACTCTTCCTACCTCGGCCCCCTGTAATCACCACGATAGATCAAAGTTACTGAGCAATACATTCTCCTTGTCTTTATGACAAGGAGAATGTATATACAATTAGTGAATGCATCAAGAAACAAGGAGTAACATGAAAAAAGTAAAACTTATTTCTGTAATACTAGTATTTGCTATTATGCTATCCTCATGCGCAAGTAGCAGTTTCAACAAAGCTGGTGAAAGAGTACCAACAGGAGATATTTTTGCGTCGGAAGACCCAGATATCACAAACGCTAGTATGGAAAACTACTACTTGGCAGAAGCATATCATGTATCTGGCCTTGACGAAAATGAATTCGTTATTGATGTGCTCGGATCGGGTAACAATATATTTACTGTTGCAGAAATGCAGCCACCGCTTCCGACAGGTTATCGACTTTTGTGTAATAATAAAGTCATATATACATCATACCGATATTTCTATGCTGCAACAGCAATTGCAGACTGCGTGTGGCTCTTAGAAAATGAAGTAATTGACGGTATAAGCCATTATTTCTTACAGCAGCTTACTGCAACTGGCGAAAACGCTCAAACAATCGAGCTATCAACCTTATACGATGGAACGGCATATTCACGTACTATTGTTTATGCGCAAGATACGATTTATTTAGTATCGAATAGTAAGGAGCTTATTGCAGTTGACATTAGTGGCAAACTCAAATGGGCGAGTAATTTGCCGAGTGAATCTTCCTATCCTGTATCTGCAAAAGACAAACTCTATGTTGTTGAGCCAACTAATGTAGGTAATGATTTGTTTTGTGTTGATATAGACTCAGGTTCGCTAAAAAAGGATCTATCCTGTATGGAAGGTAATATAGCAAGCGGCAATTCGGACTATTTTTTACTTATATGTAACAATGATGGCATATATAGCTTGTTGGAAGATGGAAGTACAAACACTATACTCGTTTGGGAAAACTGTGGTATTGTGGTTAATGGTCTTATAAGCTTAAGTACTATATCTAACAGCAGATTTCTAGTTATGACTAATTCAGGAGCTCAGATTCTCAGTTTGACTTCAGATAAAAATTATGCGAAAAAGACAGTACTAGAAATTGCAACTATTGGTTCTGACAATAACCTGCAGAAACTAGTAACATCTTTCAATTATAATTCTTCACACTATCAAGTACAAATCAAAGACTATAGTGAAAGCAATTCTATAGACTTGTCAACAGCCTTGACAAGATTAAATACAGAGATACTCAGTGGAAGATACCCTGATTTGATTTGCTTTTCAAATATAAGCCCATATCCATATATCGCCAAGGAATTGCTTGAAGATATGGGTAGCTCAATATTCAATGACAGAATAAATCTGGATAATATTGCTATTAAAAATGCTCTAGGGAAACAAATCTATTATATTAGCGGGGCTTTCGATTTTGAAACGTTAGTTGCAAAGTATTCAGATTTTGGAGACGCATACGGTTGGACAATGTCTGAATATCTCAATATTGAAAAAAACTTGCCTTCTAATGTCGAAACTATACACAATATGACACAAGAAAGTTTTGTTGAGTATATTGTTTCTAGATATGTACGAGAAGCTGTTGACTGGGAAAATGGTACTTGCCTTTTCGACACGCCAGAATTCATAGAGTTATTGGAAGCAGGATCACGAATAAGGAAGACCCCAGAAGATGCTAACAACATGATTTATGGATATGGCCCGACGCTGGTTGGAGAAGGATCGCAAGTTGCAGCGCTATCTTGGGTTGAAGATGTATGGAAGTTAGCTTTTGAAGAGTATATGGCCGGCTGTAAATTAAGTTTTATTGGGTGGCCAACTGTTGATGGAAGCTGTGGCTCAGATGTCCACTTAATTTCTCCTGTCGGAATATTCAGATATGGAGATAACTTAGAAGGTTGTCGAGAATTCGTAGAGTATATGATTTTAAATGTCGACACTTCGAGTACATTCTTGCCAATATACAGTGAGCTGCTGAAAGACAAAATTGAAGCGGCAGAAAAGAATAGCGAATTACCAATGAAACTGACGGAAAATGATGTAATCAGATTTTGGAGTCTATTATCTCATATGCAAAATATTTCGCTGTATGATGATAATATCATGGCAATTGTAAGGCGGGAATGTAAGTACTGCTTCAGTGGCGACAAAACAGCTGCCGAAGTGGCAAAACTAATACAATCTAAAGTAAGTTTATATATTGCAGAACAGCAGTGACACAAAAGCTTCAGGGAAAGGAGAAACAAAATGGCATACTCAAGCATAGAATCCATCCTCCAAATGCTGGACAATAATTACTCACAGCAAGACATAAATCAAGCTTTAGCTGATCTTGAATCAATGCATTCCGCTGGCAATATAAACAACAGCATATATGAGGATATGAAAGCTTTGCTGGAATCAAAAAAAGTAAATAAACCGTTATTTCATGTGACTCGTTATTAGATGAAGCGTCGCTGTATAAAACAGCGGCGCTTTTTATATAAGTATATATACAAATGGTTAATGCTATAATATGTAGATTTATAATCCAACACAAAAGTATATAGATTTGAATATTGTAAAAACAACGGATGGAACCTTTTTAATTTATATTGACTGCTCTCTAGTAGTTGGGTGTCAGCGGGTACATCTGCACCTATGTACTGCACCTAGCCCCGGTTCACAATGGTCCCACTTGAAGGGAATACTCTAAGACTTAGTACAGGGAGTAAAACATTGGTTATACTAAACGTACATATCAAATGACCATCCGCATACCTTCGTAACCTGACAATTACTGAAGCTCCTAACTATTGCGGCAGGTTATTTTTATGTGATTACGTGTAAAGCGTAAGTCTTGAGGCCAGCATTCTCTCCGCGCTGTATGAGCGGGAGTTTATTGGAGAGGGTCAATATCTTGCGGTGGCACTGACCGATGCCGCATTATCGGCAACGCCGCCCGCGTGCAGTCGCATATTAGCATCTGACGAAGCGCAGGGCAGAACGGGCAATATCGATCCCATGTTGCACCGTCATTATGTTTTCAGGCTTGTGACGGTAAATTCGTATTAAACTGCGGCAGTAAATCGTCGAGGGAGTGTCTGTGCTGCCAAACGCTGAACTGTTGAAGCTTATTGAAAAGCCACGGTATACCGATAACGTGCATCGTTTGGCGCATAACGACGAGCTGATTTGTATCGTTATCTGGGCGGGCTGCAGATAAGAGCGTTTGCCGACTGCATTAGAGAATTCAGCGTGAAGCAGACTTTCTTACGTGCCTGTCTGGGATTTAAAGCAGGTATATAACAGCGGCTTCTACCGCGAAGAGCGGAGAATGTTTATCACCGTGCCTACCCCTGACGGTGCAACTGCCGATGCTATGGTTCAGCCAATAGTTTTCGGTTCACATCCACGCAGGCTACGTTTTTCCGCAGCAATTTGGCCAACACACAGACAAAATACTCCATCAAAAGCTGGGTATCCCGCAGAACATAATAGACGCTTATCGCCGCATGGGTGTTATCAAATAATTTGCTCAATAAGGTACAGGTAATTTACCTGCGTCTTATTTTTTTGCACTTCTTTAACGTAAATTCGCTCATATACAATGGCGCTCTTATGGAGAACACAATACGGGGCACGAAGCCGGTGCCGAATCACTTATGGAGACCGCGACATGTTCTTTGCTGTACTTTTCTAATCCATATTTGCAACGCTAAATTTACATACCAAATGATCCGAGCGCCTCCCGTTCTGAATTTTGACTTTTTCAAAATTCAGAATAAGGAGGATCTGCGTAATGGCAGACAACTATTACATAACCATCAACGGTGAAAAAATCTGTGTTTCCGAAGAAGTATATAACGCTTACCGCCAAATGAGGCGGCATGAACGCACGCTGGCCGAAAAAGATTCCCGTAACTATGTATTGAAGTATGAGAACTTTGCAGATGGAGAGATTACCGGTGAGGAGCAGATATACGATTTCTTACAGCCGAGTGTTGAGGAACTTGCATTAACGAACCTCATTTACCGCAAGCTACACAGGGCTATTGAGATGCTGCCGCAAACTGAAAAGGAGTTGATCTCAGATTTGTATTTCAACGGTTATTCAATGCGCACTATTGCAGAAAAGCGGGGTGTAAGTCACATGACAATACAACGCCAAGTCCAAAAAATCCTTACAAAATTAAAAAATTTTATAAAAAGTTGAAAAAACCTGTTACAAGCCCCCTACGAACTCGCTTAAGAAGTGAGGGGATAAATTATCACCCCTCGGTGTACCTTGACAAACACCGGGGCAACCGGTCATATCCGGCTACTGAATAACATCAGTGAATGCACGAGCGAGACGAAGGATGCGCCAGAACTCACCTGTGCGGGCAACCGCATCAATCGACGGCCATAAGGTGACGAGCGAGTCAGTCCATTCAAAAGCGGCCTTGGCAAGCCGCGCGCCATGACTGCATTCACACAGGTACTCCTGTCCAGCCACAGCTTTCAGGCAATGGGGGCAGCTCGGAGAGATCCTCGGAGGGGTGAAATTCCCGTGCGCAGCGCCAGCTGCGGTTCAGTAGTCCGCCCGGCCTGGGGAAGTAGTGTCGAATACAGGTAAGCAAAAAACATAAGTCAAAATTCAGAACAATGGCAGCCGGTGTTATGCATCGGCTGCCGCATTATCAGGAGGAAACATGGAAAATGAAAAATCCACATTGATCGTACTCATGGTCGAGCCGGGAAAAACGCCGTATCAGGCTGCTATCGGTGCTGATCTCAAGTCTTTGCAGCAGGTGGTCGGCGGGTACATAGAATCGATTGCCCCCTACGATGACCCCGTTGCAATCGTCTGCAACGAAGAGGGCAAGCTCGAACAGCTCCCATTCAACCGTGGACTGCGTGATGAGTCAGGCAATCTCTATGACTATATCGCCGGTAACTTTATGATCGTAGGTCTCGGAGAAGAAGATTTCACATCGCTGCCGCCGGAGTACATAGAGAAGTATTCTCAGCTCTTCGCTCAGCCCGAAATCCTCAACATTACAAACGGCAGGTTTGAAGTTTTGCCGGATACATCCATTGAGCAGCAGGAACCTGAAGAACCGAATATGAGTATGTGAGGGAGGTCATCATGGGAAAAAAGAATCGCCACAAATGCAAAGCACCGTACCGCGCACCGCCGCAGTGCGGCAAGTACCAGAAGAAGCTCATGAAAGCCGCCGCAGATGAGCGGCAGAGAAAAAGAAGGAGGTCGTGATCATCACTGTCACAAAAAGCGCTTATGTACACAGACGCATATTCTCTCTGCTCTGTGTGCTCCTTATCTTTATCGCAATCTTACCAATCTCAGCCTTCGCGGACTGGGTCACGGTCAGTACGGTAAATTCAGCGTCGTACTTCCAGACCTTCAGCAGCAAAGGCGTCTGGACGGCAATAGGCACTCCCGCGCACTATATAAACGAGACCGGACAGGTCGCCTACTGTCTCCAGACGAACTACAACTCACCCAACAACAGCGGCTATTCCTCAACAAGCGGCTGGCAGTATTACGACGAGACCACCATCCGTGGTCTGCAATCCATTCTCGAATACGGCTACCCAAACGACGATGGCGGCTTCTCGGCAGATGAGGCGAGATACGCCACTGCCAATGCCATCCGCTTCTGGCTTGCAGAACGCGGCGCGGAGGGCGTTCCGGCTTGGATGAACCTCCAGTTATATTCTCAGTTCTTCCGTGGAGCATCAGGCTATGAGTACCTGTTCCAGTGGTGCATGTATCTCCTTGAGAATGCACGGTATCAGGTGACGTACAGCCACTCGGTCAGTTTCTCACCCATCACGCTCACAGAGGACGGAGACTACTATGTCGGCACAACTACCGTCACCCTTGTGAACTGCACAGGCGGTTATACGCTCGACCGCAGCGGTCTGCCGTCAGACGCCGAGGTATACGGCTGGACAGGCAATGACGGAGACGTGCTCACGATACGTATCCCCAAAATCTATGGCGGCGCTGCATTCACATTGAATGCCACCGGCATAGACAATCAGACGGACGCATCGCTTATCTTTTTCAATCCGGATAACTGGGGCGAGCAGAGAATACTCGCCTACACTTATGACATTGAAAAGGACGTTGCGAATGCAAGTGTTGAAGTCGTGACGCCTGAGCCGGAGCTGCCTAAGACTGCCGGACTTGCCATACGTAAGGTCGATGCCGACACCGGCGCTGCCATGCCCGGCGTGACCTTTGCTTTGTACAACTCAGCAGGCGAGACCGTCGCTTACGGTACAACAGGCGATGACGGGTATGTATACTTCACGAACATGCCTCTTGGGGATTACTGCTATGAGGAAATAAATACCCTCGACGGGTATGTTCTGGACAATACAAGGTATTCGGTCTCTCTGGTATCCAGCGGTCAGACGGTCGAGGTCACTATGACTAACAGCCGCTTCCGCGCAAAGCTCGTCATCGTCAAGCAGGACGGCGAGACTAAAACGCCGCTCTCCGGTGCCGGGTTCAGGTTGTTCAATGCTTCTGGTGAGATAGTCGGAGAGGGCTATACCGATGAGAACGGTCAGATAACCTTTGAAAACCTCAAAAAAGGCAGTTACACGTATCAGGAGTACGAAGCGCCGTCGGGGTATGCTTTGGACGACACCGTCTATCCCCTAGACATTACCGAGCACGGCAAGACCATCACAGTCACGGTAGACAACACTGCCATCCAACCGGAGCGTGACGGGAGCATAACCGTTATGAAGAAAAGTCCGGATGGCAGCATTCTGACAGGCGCTGAGTACCTTTTGGAATACTCCACAGATAACGGCGCATCGTGGCAGCCGGTATTCACTCGCACGGGCGAGAGCATAGAAGCCGGAGGCTGTACAAGCTCTGAGCTGAATAACGGTCGTCTCTCTGTGAGCAGTGCTGGTATTGCTACGTTTTCCGGTCTCAAGGCAGACCGTTCTATTATATATAGACTGACGGAGACGAAAGCGCCTGACGGCTGCACTCTGCTGGCAG
>ERZ860322.1849-NODE-1849-length-11186-cov-17.237535_pt1 | contig 11186 bp, 10 predicted proteins | sample MGYA00509979_ERZ860322 | MGnify/ENA primary metagenome ERZ860322 (study PRJEB30046, sample SAMN00715217) | human gut metagenome | study: EMG produced TPA metagenomics assembly of the A metagenome-wide association study of gut microbiota in type 2...
TTGAACGCGAAAGGGAACCCTGACGGTTCCCTTTCACTCTTTCCTTCCCTCCGAAACTTTCGGTTCGATAGGTTTTTTGACAGTCTGGACGCTCCCGCCCCCCCGCCGAAGAATTATTTTGTTGGAACAAGGCGTTTTTCCGCCGCGCTACTTCGTGTAACGCAAGAAAAAACGCCGCGGTTCCAGCGGAAAAGGCTTGGCGCAGGGGCTATGGTTTCTTATGAGGACGCAGCAAAAAACGGTCTGCATTTTTTAGGAGTCTCCGCTGAAATCAGCAGATTCCGTTTCCTTCATTATTCCGGCTTTTCCACCGGCTCAGCCTGCTTGGTCTCGGTCGTTTCGGTCGTTTCGGACGCGGGAGCAACATCATTGTTTGCCCACTCGTCCGCCTTGTCTACGCCCGTCTTGACGGAGCGGACAATGGACTTTCCCAGTCCCTGGAAGGCGTGGCCGAGATCTTTTCCGGTCTGCTTCCACTCATCGCGTAAGGACATGTGCGCGCCTCCTTTCGGAAGGATTTCTATATTTTAGTATAGACGATTCTTTTCCGCTTGTCAAGAAGCCGCGGCGGCCGCTTTTCCTGCGCGTGCGCGGCAGGACGACAAAAATCCGCGATATTCCCTTGACAACGCGCCTCCTTGCAAGTACAATAGACGGTGGATTAGTTTGTCCTGCCGCCGCAAGGGGTGGTGGCTGCAGGCGTTGCTTTATCTTGGGGCGCAGGTGCGTCCCATTCCCCAATACTGAAGAACAGGAGGTGTATTCAAGGATATGGAATGGTACTATTTTCTCCTCATCGGAGTAGGAGTATTAGCAGTAGCAGTCATTTTCTTCCTGGTCGGCTTTGTCTACCGCAAGAAAGTTGCCGAGCGTGAGATCGGCAGCGCGGAATCGGAAGCAACACGCATCATCAACGAAGCCATCAAGGGCGGCGAGAACAAGAAGCGCGAGATGCTCGTCGAAGCCAAGGAAGAGATCCATAAATCCCGCACAGAATACGAAAAGGAAGTCAAAGAGCGCCGGGCCGACCTGCAGAAGCAAGAGCGCCGCCTGCAGCAGAAGGAAGAGTCTCTGGACAAGAAGCTCGACACTTTCGAGCGCAAGGAGGACGATCTGCGCAAGCGTCAGGCCGCCGTTGCCGCCACGCAGGATGAGGTCAACCTCATCAAGAAGAGTCAGCTGGAGGTTCTGGAAAAGATCTCCGGCCTGACGCAGGAGGACGCCAAGGCGCAGCTCCTGCAGAACCTTGAAAACGAATGCCGTCACGACTCCGCCGTCAAGATCCGTGAGATCGAGTCGGAGCTGAAGGAAAACGCCGACCAGCTGGCCCGCGAGATTATCTCCATCGCCATCCAGCGCTGCGCCGCCGATCATTCTGCCGAGGCGACCGTTTCCGTGGTGCCGCTGCCCAACGACGAAATGAAGGGCCGCATCATCGGCCGCGAGGGCCGCAACATCCGCACGCTGGAATCCATCACGGGCGTCGATCTGATCATCGACGACACGCCGGAGGCCATCACCGTTTCCTCCTTTGACCCCGTGCGCCGCGAGATCGCGCGTCTGGCGCTGGAGAAGCTGATCGCCGACGGCCGCATCCATCCGACCCGCATCGAGGATCTGGTGGAAAAGGCCCGCAAGGAAGTCGACCGCGTCATCAAGCAGGAGGGCGAGCGTGCCGCATTCGAAACGGGCGTAAACAACCTGCACCCGGAGCTGATCAAGCTCCTCGGCCGCCAGAAGTTCCGTACTTCCTACGGCCAGAACGTTCTGAACCACTCCATTGAGGTCGCCCACATCGCCGGCCTGCTCGCCAGTGAACTGGGCGTGGATGTCGCGCTTGCCAAGCGCGCAGGTCTGCTGCATGACCTCGGCAAGTCCGTCGACCACGAGATGGAGGGCAGCCACGTGCAGCTCGGCGTCGAGCTCGCACGGAAATACAACGAATCCCCCGACGTCATCCATGCGATCGAAGCGCACCACAACGACGTGGAGCCGCGCACGGTCATCGCCTGTCTCGTTCAGGCGGCCGATGCCATCTCCGCTGCCCGTCCCGGCGCACGCCGCGAGAACGTGGAGAACTATATCCGCCGTCTAGAAAAGCTGGAAGAGCTGACCGGCACTTACCCCGGTGTCGAAAAGTCCTTCGCGATCCAGGCTGGCCGCGAGGTCCGCATCATGGTCAAGCCCGAGGAGGTTTCCGAGGACAACATGACGCTGCTCGCCCGCGCGATTGCAAAGAAGATCGAATCCGAGCTGGAATATCCCGGTCAGATCAAGATCAACGTCATCCGCGAAACCAAGGCGACGGAATACGCAAAATGATTCCCATGGCTCCGGTGCCGAAACGCGCCGGAGCCTTTTAATTTGAAGAACGGAGGGACTCCCCATGATTCAGAAATCAGATTTTTTCGGCTATGACAGCTACACGATCTCCTCGGAGCGGCTTTCCGTCCGCGTGATGACGCTGGGCGCAACGGTGATCGACTTCCGCTTCGACGGCCGTCCGGTCGCGCTGCGCTTTGAAACGGCGCAGGAGTATCTGGACAGTGATGCCTATCTCGGCGCCATTGTCGGCCGCTATGCGAACCGTATCGGTGGTGCGCACTTCACCCTGAACGGCAAGACCTACGAGCTGCCCGCAAACGAGGGCAAAAACCAGCTGCACGGCGGCAAAAACAGCTATGACCGCCGCATCTGGGACGCCGAGGTCTGCGGGGACAGCGCCGTGCGCTTCCGTCTGTTCTCCCCGGACGGCGACAACGGCTACCCCGGCAATCTGTCCATCGCTGTCACCTATACGGTCGCGGGCGACCGGATGCGCATCGACTTTGAGGGCGACTGTGACGCGGACACCTACTTTGCCCCCACGACGCACCTGTATTTCAATCTGGGCGGCGCGCCCACGGTGCTGGACACCCGCCTCTGGATCAACGGAACGACCGTCCTGCCCGTTGACGCGGGTCTGATTCCCAGCGGCGTGCCCGTAAAGGCCGCCGGACTACTGGACTTTTCGCAGGGCAAGGCCATTGAGGGCTGCGTCGACCACTGCTTCCCGCTGGACGGCGAGTGCGCCTGCCGCGCAAGTGCCGGCGGCGTGGAGATGGAACTGCACACGGACTTCCCCGCGCTTCAGGTCTACAGCGGCGAGTTCCTTAAGGAGAAGCACTCCGGCGTCGCTCTGGAACCGGAGTTCTACCCCGACAGCCCCAACCACCCGGAATTCCCCTCCCCCCTGCTGCGCAAAGGCGAGCACTTCCATAAATACGCGGAGTACCGCTTCCGCAAGGTCTGATATGCCAACCGGCGGCTGCGATGATTTGCAGATCATCGCAGCCGCCGGTTTTCTTTGAAGTTCAGGCAGAGGGTTACAATCCAGCGTCATTTATATGACACAGATATTGCATTTTAGACATCTTTTGTATTTGCATTTATGATTGTTTTCTGCTACAATACAGATGTCAAGTCCGATAGAACGCGATAAAAGGAGGGATTTCCCATGAAAAAGCAACCGTTGATACTCCTGTTCTGCTGTGCGATCGCCGCGCTGCTGCTCTCCTCCTGCGCTTCCGCTCAGCACGATGCGTCCACGCCCCCGACGTCCGAGGTCGGCAGCTCCGTCATGTCCGATGCTGAGTTTCCGACGGTCTTGAATATTCCGAAGGATTTTCAGGTCTGGCGCAATCCGGATGCAATCAGGGTCTATCCTTTCACCGAAGAGAGCCTCCTCGCGGCAGTAGAGCTTGCGCAGAAAACCGCCGCAGAGATCATCGAAAGCGACAGCCCGGAGCACTACGAGATCAAAAAAGCCGCCTTCGAGCCGGCCCTGACCGATGCGTATAACCGGCAGCAGATGTCCGGCAAGCCCGTGAAGGGCTGGGCGGAGGAGGACTATTACGCGCGCTATATGACCTGCGTCATTTTTTATGATGCCGGCTATGACCACACCACCAGCCCCATGCCCGACGCCGAGGACGGTATTTTACAGGTCACATTGACCCGTGAAAACGCTTCGGACAGTTGGTCCTTTGTCGAAGGCTCCCAAGGCTTCTACGGCGGAACGTACTCTTCCTTCGTGCTCACCCTGGAAGAGCTGGCCGAGGTTCCCTTCCGTCATACCGGCCGCCTGCTCGGAGGATATTGCTATGCGGGGGACGCCTGCTATCTCTATGCCTGCGACGACGCGACCGGCGAGGTCAGATTCTACGACACACAGGGGAACAGCAATTTGGAATGAAGCGGCTCTCGTCACCTTGCAAGCGCAGCGGCCCGCCGGGGTTCCGGCGGGCCGCTGTTTTTTACTGCTGTTTCTTCACAAAGTTCCACGTGTCGCGGCACATATCTTCGACGGTCTTTTCCGCCGTCCAGCCGAGCACGTCCTTTGCCTTCGCGGTGTCCGCCCAGCACTTGGCAAGATCGCCGTCGCGGCGCGGGCCGATCACATGATGGACCTTGACGCCGTTGACTTTTTCAAAGGTATGCACCAGCTCCAGCACGCTCACCGCGCGCCCGGTGCCGAGGTTAAACGCCTCCGCGCCCGTATGCGTTTCGGCATACTCCAGCGCCTTGAGGTGCCCCTTGGCAAGATCGACTACGTGCAGATAGTCGCGCAGACCGGTGCCGTCCGGGGTGGGATAGTCGTCGCCGAACACGGTCAGCTTCTCCAGCTTTCCGGCGGCAACGCGGGCGATGTAGGGCATCAGGTTATTGGGGATGCCGTTGGGGTCCTCGCCGAGCAGGCCGGATTCATGCGCGCCGATGGGGTTGAAGTAGCGCAGCAGCACCGCCGAGAAGTCCGGGTTCGCCGCCGTGTAGTCGCGAAGGATCTGCTCGATCATGATCTTCGTCCAGCCATAGGGGTTGGTGGCAAGGTGCGCCGGCATGGATTCCACATAGGGCACGGGATTTTCCGGGCCGTAAACCGTCGCGGAGGAGGAAAAGACCAGCTTCTTGCAGCCGAACTCCGCCATGACCTCCATCAGCGTCAGCGTGGAATCCAGATTGTTGCGGTAGTAGGCCAGCGGGATGCGGCAGCTCTCGCCCACCGCCTTCAGGCCGGCGAAGTGGATGACAGCGTCGATGCGGTGCGCACGGAAGATCTTCTCCAGCGCCGTCTTGTCGCACACGTCGTCCTGATAGAACACAGGAGCAACGCCAGTGATGGTCTTAATTTTCTCGATCACGTCCGCCTTGGCGTTGGACAGATTGTCAACGATCACGACCTCGTGACCCGCCTTTTGCAGCTCCACGCAGGTGTGGCTGCCGATGTACCCGGCGCCGCCTAAAACCAGAATTGTTTTCATAGAAATACCTCTTTTCTCAAAAAACGGAGGCAGATGCGCACACCTGCCTCCGCAATACGTTAAGATTGCCTGTCCGGCAGACGCGCAGAATTACTTCTTTGCGATGTACTTCCGGATATCGAGCGCAACGGCAGTCACGATGACGATGCCCTGCACCATGTAGTTGTAGTACGGGTTGACACCGAGGAACTGCAGCACGATCTTCAGGAATTCGAACACCAGAACCCCGACCAGAACGCCGCCGATGGTGCCGATGCCGCCGGTGGTGGAAACGCCGCCGATGGTGCAGCCCGCGATGGCTTCCAGCTCATAGCCGGAGCCCATGCTCGCGGAGGTGCCGCCGGATTTGGCCGCCAGCAGGTAGCCGGCGATGGCATACATGATGCCGGCGGTCATGTAGATGGAGATCTTGGCCCGGCGCGTGTTGACGCCGGAAACCTCTGCCGCGACCTCGTTGCCGCCGATGGCGTACATATACTTGCCGTGGCGGGTCTTGTTATAGATGAACCAGAACAGCAACCCGAAAATCAGCGCAATGAACAGCAGGTAGGGAAGCTGGAAGCCTGTGGAGCTGCCGATACGTCCCGTGACCAGCTCGGTGTAGGCTTTCTGGAAGCCGCCGATCGGCTGTGCGTCGGTGATGATCAGGGAAATGCCATAAATGATCGTCTGCGTGCCGAGGGTCGTGATGAAGGGCGGGACGTTCAGATAGGAGATGATCGCGCCGTTCAGCAGGCCGAAGAGCGCGCCGACGGCCACGACGATGACCAGCGTCAGCAGCATCCAGACCCAGACGGGAACATTGGGGTACATACTGGGCAGCCAGTCGAACATACGGCCGGTGTAATTCGGACGCTGAAGCAGCAGACCCGCAAGGCAGGCGGCGAAGCCGAGCTGACGGCCGGCGGACAGGTCGGTGCCCTTGGTGATCAGACAGCCGGAAACGCCGAGGGCGATCAGAAAACGCACTGCCGTGTTGCTGGCGAGGTTGCTGAAGTTGACCCAGGAGAAGAAATTATCCGTGAAGCAGCCGACGACGATCGCGCCGAGCACCAGCAGAATGACGATGGGGTTTCCTTTGACAAAATTCCAGACCTTCCGTCCGAAGCTGAGTTTCTTTGTTTCCATACACTTGCCCTCCCTATACGAACTGCGTAGCCAGTTCCATGATGTTTTCCTGTGTTGCGTCCTTGCCGTCGATGAAGCCGGTCACGCGGCCGTCGCACATGACCATGATGCGGTCGGACATTCCGATCAGCTCTCCCATTTCGCTGGAGATCATGATGATGCTCTTGCCCTGCCGCGCCAGTTCTTCGATGATGCAGTAGATCTCGTACTTGGCGCCGACGTCGATGCCGCGCGTCGGCTCGTCGAGGATCAGCACGTCCGGGTCGTTGGCCAGCCAGCGGCCGATCAGCACCTTCTGCTGGTTGCCGCCGGAGAGCGACTGGATGAGCGTCTTGCTGGACGGGGTCTTGATGTTCATCTTTTTGACGTTGTCCTGCACCAGTTTTTCGATCTTGCGGCTATTGAGCACAAAGCCGCCGCTCAGATAGTGGTTCAGGGAGGCAACGGAGATATTGTCCGCCACGGAGAGCACGCCCATGATACCGGAGGCACGGCGGTCCTCGGTCAGCATCGCGACGCCATGATCGATCGCGTCCTTCGGCCGGTTGATCTTCATTTCCTTGCCGTGGTAGAAGATCTTTCCCTTTGCGTGCGAACGGGTGCCGAACAGGCCTTCCATCAGCTCGGTGCGCTGCGCGCCCACCAGACCGCCGACGCCGAGAATCTCACCCTTGCGAAGAGTGAAGGAAACATTGCGGAAGCTGCGCGGATGGATAGAGGTGAAGTCCTCCACGCGGAAGACCTCCTCGCCCGGTTTATTGTTGCGCTGGGGATAGAGATTCGTCAGCTCGCGGCCGACCATCCGGGTGATGATGGCGTCGGTCGTCAGCTCCTTTGCGGGCCAGGTGCCGATGTACTTGCCGTCACGCATGATGGTGACTTCGTCACTGATGCGGAGGATCTCATCCATCTTATGGGAGATGTAGACGATGGCCACGCCGTCGCGCTTCAAATCTTCCACGATGCGGAACAGTGCCTCCACCTCGTTCTGCGTCAGAGAGGAGGTCGGCTCGTCAAGAATCAGGACCTTGCAGTTTGCGGAAACGGCCTTTGCGATCTCCACCGACTGCATCTGCGACACGCTCAGCTCGCCCAGCTTCTGTCGTGGGTCGAAGTCCATGCGTACCTTTTTCAGCAAAAGGCGCGTGTCCTCATACATTTTTTTGTGATCGACCACCGGGATGAAGCCCAGCAGCTTTTTGATAGGGTAGCGGCCAAGAAAGATATTCTCTCCGATGGTGCGCGCGGGAATGGGCTGAAGCTCCTGATGCACCATGGCGATGCCCATCTTCAGCGCCTCCATGGGGTCGTGGATCTCCACCTTTTTGCCCTCATAGAAGATCTCGCCCTCATCCATCTTGTAGATGCCGAACATACACTTCATGAGCGTGGATTTGCCCGCGCCGTTCTCGCCCATGAGCGCATGGACGGTGCCGGGGCGGAGTTGGAGCTGCGCGTGATCCAGCGCCTTGACGCCGGGGAAGGATTTGCACACGCCGCGCATCTCCAAACGGTACTCAGACATATTGCCTGCCTCCTTTTCTGAGAATCTCCCAAATTCAGGGCAGCGGGCAGAATATGCCGCGCTCCCCTCAAATTGGGCAATGGACGGTTTCCCGTCCATTGCTGATTTTGCCTGTTACGTGCAATGGGCGGTTTCCCGCCCATTGCAGCCGTGCGCAGAACTCAGTGGTTCTTCGCGTACTCGGCGTCGACCTTGACATAGTCGACCCAGTAGTAGTTCTGGATGTCCTTGCCGTTGAGCAACTCAATGGCGACGTCGACCGCCTTGTGGGACTGGCCGATGTGGTCGTTCAGAACGGTACCGGTCATGGTGCCTTCCTTGACCATCTCAACGCACTCGTCCAGCGCGTCAACGCCCAGCAGGTAGATGTCCTTGCCGACGGTGCGGCCTGCGGCCTTGATGGCTGCGGCAGCGCCGAGCGCCATGGCGTCGTTGTTGCAGAACACGACTTCCAGCTTGTCGCCGTGTGCGGACAGCGCGTTTGCGCAGATCTGCTGGCCCTTATCGGTCGCCCAGTTGCCGACCTGATCGTCCAGGCATTCGACCTTCACGCCCGCGTCGGTGAGGGCCTTGACGGAGAACTCGGTGCGGTACTGCGCGTCAATGTTTTCGGGGTCGCCCTCGATCATGAGGTAGCTGACAACGCCGTCGCCGTTGAGGTCGCCGTGGTTCGGCAGGTCAACGACCATTTCGCCCTGATATGTACCGGACTGACGAGCGTCTGCGCCGACGTAGCAGACCTTCGCATTGTTGAGGATGCCTTCGTACTGCTCGTCGAGAGTCTTGCCGTCCGCGTCATAAGCCAGAGGCTCGCGGTTGATGAGGACCATCGGGATGCCCGCAGCGACGACCTTGTCGATGATGGTGTCGGCGGAAGAGGTCTGCACGAGGTTGCAGATGATGACGTCCTTGCCCTGCGTGATGAAGTTTTCGATCTGGTTGGTCTGCTCGGCCATGTCGTTCTTGCCGTCTGCAAACTCAAGCTCATACTTGACTTCGTCGGTTTCCAGCGTCTTGAAGTATGCGTCGATCTCGTTGCGGTAGAGGGTCATGAAGTTGTCGTCAAAGTTGTAAATTGCGACGCCGACCTTGTAGGTCTTGGCTCCGCCGCCGCCGGCGCAGGCAGCCAGTGCGAACACCATAACCAGCGCCAAAAGGATAGCCACTACTTTTTTCATTGAATCTTCCTCCTTCAAATTCCAGGGGAGAACCGGATCGTTTTCCGCTCCCCTGTATTTTTAATTATACTGAACTTTGCGTTCAGTTGAATAGATTTTTCATTCACGAATATGGACAAATCTCCCCTATTATTTCCTATAAAAGGAAATATTTTTGTACATTTTATGCAAAATGGCCGGGAAACGAAGAAACAATAGGAGTTTTCAAAGATTTTTGCAGTGTATTTTTACAGATTTCTACTTTCTTCTGGACATTCCGGTACCGGAGACGGCGGAAATGCGCCGTTGAACGGCGTATTCTTTGGGCGAAATGCCCTTAAGTTCACGAAATACACGGGAGAAATAGAAGGCATCCTCAAAGCCTGCGGCTGCGGCAACTTCCTGAATTGTGCTGTCCGCCTCGTGCAGCAGTTCGCAGGCGCGCTCAATGCGGTATTCCAGCAGAAAGCGCTTCGGGGATTTGTGATAACGCTCGACAAAGTGGCGGTAGAGGCTGCTCTGGCTGACGGAAACATAGGCCGCGACTTCGCCGATGCTGATCGGCTCGCGGTAGTGCAGCATGATATATTCCGCGGCCAGCCACGCGCTGTCGCGCTGTTCCTGCTGCTCGCGGCGGGTATCCGCCGTCCGGACCAGAAAGGCGGCCAGCTCATAGAGCTTGGCGGCCATCGTCAGGCGGTCGGCGTAGCTCAGGCCGTAGCTGCGGTAGAGCGCCTCCATGCGGGTCCGGATACCGGCGCTGCCGCGGCCGCGCAGCACGGGCTGCTGCTGCGTGAAGCCGATCTCCTCCACGCAGCCCGGCGCATCAAAGCCGTTGAAGCCGACCCACAGGTATTCCCATGGCTCAAGCCTGCTTGCGCGGTATTCCACGCGGGTGTGGGGATAGATCATGAAGGCATCGCCGCCATGCAGATGCCAGGTGTCATTTCCACAGTGGTATTCGCCCTCGCCGCTGACGACATAGTGCAGGAGAAAGTGGTCGCGCTCGCCCGGCCCCCAGCCCTCTCCCTTGCCGCATTTCTGGCTGCCGGTGCTCTGGATCAGCAGCAGCGGTGTACGGGCTTCGAGTTTGATGGAGTCCTTGTAATGCTCGTCCTGATAAACGCCCATGCTTATCCCCTCCTTTGCATTCATTATATCTTAAATTATTCCTGAATACCAGTGATTTGTCCTGTTATTTTTTGGGAAAAGAGCTGACGAAATCACCATAGCGCGGGGGGATATTCTTTCCGGGAAGTGTCCTGCCAAAAACACATTTTTGGCGAGGATGTGCACCGCCGATGACTGGAAATTTTTGGCGATGTCATTTCAAACCGCTCGGAGCGATTTTTGCGGGAATACTATAGAAAAAAGGGGGAGTTTTTATGCAAATGAGCAATGCGGAATACAGCCGGCTGGTCGACCGGATGGCGCCGAAATCCAAGCTGTGGAAGGATCTGTTCAACGCCTTCTGGACGGGCGGCCTGATCTGTACGCTGGGCCAGCTGCTGATGAACGGTTTCACCGCCGCGGGACTGGACAAGCAGACGGCCGGGTCGGCGGTGAGCATCTGTCTGGTGTTTCTTTCCGCCGTTCTGACAGGTCTTGCCGTCTACGACGACATTGCAAAGCTGGCTGGCGCCGGAACGCTCGTGCCGATCACGGGCTTCGCCAATTCCATCGTTTCGCCGGCGGTCGAGTTCAAAACCGAGGGCGTCGTGCTGGGAACCTGCGCCAAAATGTTCACCATCGCCGGGCCGGTGCTGGTGTTCGGCACCTGCGCCAGCGCGATCTATGGCCTGATCTACTGGCTGTGCAGCCGGGTGTTTTGAGCCGAAAACACCGCAAAACCGGGAAAACGTGCAAAACCGGGGGAAGCGTGAAATTCTGCTTGCTTTTTGTTCCGTCCGCAGGTATAATAAAAAGGTAAATTTGCCGGTGTGTAGTAGTCAAGAAAAGTAGACACGAAAAATATTTATTTTTAGTTTGCTTTTTCAAAAGTAGACATGAGGAACATTTTGGCGGAAGTTGTTTTTTCAAAAGTGGACACGGACAATAATTTTTGCCGAAATCCTT
>ERZ860322.1851-NODE-1851-length-11157-cov-25.813457_pt1 | contig 11157 bp, 10 predicted proteins | sample MGYA00509979_ERZ860322 | MGnify/ENA primary metagenome ERZ860322 (study PRJEB30046, sample SAMN00715217) | human gut metagenome | study: EMG produced TPA metagenomics assembly of the A metagenome-wide association study of gut microbiota in type 2...
TTATGCGTTTAACTTGATTTGTGAGATTTTATTGGCGGCATTGTACGGTGTTGCCTTAGGTTGATTATCAAATTGAGTAAAGCCTATTCCTATTCCTCTTGATGCTGTAAATGGATTATTTCGACAGGCATCTAAAATACAGATGATGGTTTTTCCTTTATATGCTGAAGCGCCATCAAAGAAAGTGTTTAAACAATAGCACGATACTGTTGTTTTACCTTTATCACAAACTTGACAGTCAGTAGGAACTATATAGTTCTTTCCATCAATTTGCATACCGTGTCCAGCGTAGAATAATAGTCCAGTTGCATACTCATCTAAACGCTGCAAGAAATCATTAACTGCTTTCTGAATATCACTTAATTCTGCATCCAACATTTTTATAACATCGAAACCAAGATTCTTCAAAACGCTTTCAATATCATTAGCATCATTTTTTGGATTATTCAGTTTTTGAACATGTAAGTAATCTGAATTTCCAATTACCAATGCTAATCTATCCATAGTATCCCTCCACGAATAATAGTTTTATCCACCAATACTAAGTATACACCATATTGTTGATTAAGTCAATAATAATATCTATACGTTATGTTCATTGTCCAGAGTATTTCAAATTTCAAAAAATGATTTAATCAAGAGTAGCAAGCACGGCATCCCTGCACTACAAATTTCAAATTTGAATGCTGGATACATAGCTTGACAGGGGTTCTACCCCTATGACCCCGACCGATAATAGATGAAGATCTGATGCAAAATTATTGACCACAAGTGAGCAAGAATACCGAGCCTGATGGCTCGGATACAGAGAAGCCCCAAAGGGGCATAATCAATCCCAGCAAGCTCGGTATCTCCGCATTACAAATTTTCAGATTTGAATTCTCCGATACTCAGCTTGCCAGAGGGTTCCACCCCTGTGCCCCCGTCCGAAAAAGATAAAGATCTGATGCAAAATCATTGACTAAAAGTGAGTAAAAACCTGTGCCTGACGGCTTGGATAATGACAAGCCCCACAGATATAAAAATCAACCTCAGCAAGCACGGCAACTCGTTCCCACAAGAATCGTGAAAACGCCTTGCATTGCTTGCTGAGGGACACGCCCCATATGCACTAACCTAATCTTGCAATTACCCTAAAAATATGGTAAAATAAAAAAGGGTGATAAAACAATGACAAGAGAAGAGTTAATAAAAATGCTGCCCGAAGGATATGAAAAAGCGTGTTGGGAAACAAAGGCAATGACCCGAAAAAGAGGACTTCAAAGTGAAAAAGACCTTTTAACACTGTGCCTTTTTTATGGATACAATCACTCTTTGATCGAAGTACAAAGCTATGCGAAAGCAGCGGGCATATATGATATAAGCGATGTAGGCTTTATGAAACGCTTCAGTCGATGCGGAAATTGGTTTGATTGGATAATAGAAAATCTTACTCCAAGTGAAATTATACAATATTCCAAACCTGAGATATTAGAAAACTATCACGTATTGGCGGTAGATGCCACCGATATTACATCAGGTGGAAAGGCAAATCAGAAATGGCATATTCATTATGCGCTGAATTTGTTTACACTCACTTGTTCAGAGTTTAAGCTTACTCCCGAAAAAACCGGAGAAAGTCTTACAAACTTTGAATTTAAACCCAATGACCTTGTTCTTGGTGACAGAGCGTACGCATCACTTAAAGGAATAGAATATTGTCAAAAATGCGGTGCTGATTTTGTTCTCAGAGTTAGAAACAAGTCATTTAAAATGTACACCGAAAATGGTGAAGAAGTAACTTTTTCGGATATTCTGAAAGATGTTGACGACAGCATTAAAGATATAAAAATATTTATCAAGAATTCAAAGAAAGAAACAGTTCCGTTAAGGATATGCGCAGTAAAAAAAGATAAAGAGGCATTAAAACGTACAGAAAAGAAGCTTCGCAGAAAAGAAAGCAAAAGACAGATAACTTATTCTGCTGATACAAAATTTGTAAATCAATTTTTCTTTGTAATAACATCTCTCGATGACACATTTACAGCTGAACAAATACTGAATTTATACAAGCTCAGATGGCAGGTTGAAATGGTATTCAAACGCTATAAATCAATCCTTAAACTAGGTTCAATGCCAACTAAAACCCCTGATTCAAGCAAAGCATGGCTTAGCTGCAAAATGCTGATTGCTCTGCTTATGGAAAAGCTGTTGTCTGACAGCGATTTCCCCCCCACAGCACCAAGTAACGAGGAGCTTGTGGAGAGAAATGAAGATTGTTTACTCTTGGATTTTGACAGGTATTTTTGCTTTTGATTCTCTTGCTTTTAGTGAGGTGTTTGAAACAATATCCCTTATTTGCAGCGTTGAAAAACGTTGTAAACGCTATTCTTTGCAAATGGCTGATGTTCGCTTAGGTTAGTGCATATGGGGACACGCCCCCAAGCCCCCGAATCTGAACAAGAAAAGTTATTGAAATTATCCACTCTACGGAGCGTGGATTGACGTGACTTCCGCACAGGTTTATAATAAAAATATCATCAGAAAAACTGAGAAGCGGAAGGAGAAAGATCACTATGAAAATACTTGTTCTTAACGGCAGTCCTAAGCGTGAAAAAAGCGACACGATGCACATAACACGGGCGTTCCTTGATGGCGTGAAAGAAGTCGCTCCGCAGGATGTTCATATCATCAATATTATCGACAAGCATATCGAATATTGCACGGGCTGTTTCACTTGTAAGCATAACGGCGGAGAGTGCATCCATAACGATGACATGAAAGAACTTCTCGACGAAGTTTTGGAGAGTGATCTTCTGCTGTTCAGCTATCCGCTTTACTGCTACGGAATGCCTGCGTCTTTGAAGGCTTTTGCTGACCGCAGCCGCTTTCAAGTATGGCGATGAAGAAGCAGGGCGACAGGTATGTTCACGTCGGACAGGCGGACTTTTCACACCTGAAATACATGATGATCTGCGGCTGCAGATTCCTGAACAGCAAGCAGAATTTCGAGTCTGCAGTCATGCAGTTCAAGCTGATGTTCCCGAATAACCATAATATCATTATCGTCCCCGAAAGTCCGATGTTCAATGCTCCCGAAGCAGCAGAGGTAACTGTGCCGAGATTTGAGCTTGTGAAGCAGGCGGGAGAGCAGTATGCTGAGACAGGCGAAATAGATGAAAAATTGCTTGCGGAGATATGCTCACCGATGATACCCGAAGATGTGTATGCGGCGATATGTAATGGGGAGATAAAGGTATGATATAAAGAGAAATTGGCAGTTATTCGATTATGAGGAGTCCGATTCTTTAACTGTGTAAATGTCGAAAGACGTCATAACCGCTCTGTCATTATATCATAAAAAATGTCGATGTCAAGGTTAAAATGAATGTCGAAGACAACCTTGACAGCGACAATTTTTATGATTTCTGGCAATTAAGCGGTTGTGCCGTCGTATTATGTCATAACGTGAGACACATTTCAAAAATCACAACCATTATGAGAACACTTAACCCTTTTATAATATCAAAACATATAATTATTTTGTAGTTTCACAAAATCCTTTTATTTCTGAACACCATTTCTGAATGTTTTGTTTTACATCTTTTTTCCCTGTTAAATGAGCTAAGACGTGTTGAGCATTCAACAAATACAGAAAGCATAGAACCTCTTGTGCTGTTCTTTGACGTTCATCTTCATCTAAGAAGGTCATATAATCCATGTTTTCTAACCCTAGGGTTCTTTCTTCCATGTGACTATCACCATTAAGAACAAGCCTATACATCAGATTTTTAAAATATTCGATATAATCTGTGTCACCAATTTGATTTAAAATTGCTTCGTCATATGATATATTTGCAATTCCTTTTTTGAACATGAATGTCGAAAAGGCTTCTAAAACACGTCTCATGGAATTCCCTACAGTTAAATCTAAACCAACGGTATCACCACAAGCATAGTCATAAACTATTTTTAATAATTCGGAATATTCATTTCTATTCTTAATGCTAAATTGAATGATATTTTTATCCTTGAGTTCTTTGCAAGAATACGCCGTTTTCTTCTGTCCATTACTCTCATTCCTGTATTCTTCACATACTTCATCGCCGATTTTTTGAAAATCATACAGGCATTGTATGTCGTGTGTTAATATCATAACTTGACTTTCTTCGTTTGATTTTATAATATCTGCAATTTTTGCTTTAAGCAAAGACATAATGCCGACTTTGTTCTCAAAATCAAAGCTTGACACGGGATCGTCTATAAAAAGAATTATTCTTTTTACATAACCATCCTTAGCTTCCTGATTGATTAGCAATTCTGTAAAGAAATAGCAAAGAGCAATAATATTTCTTTCACCAACCGAAACATTAGACGGTTTTACAGATTTTCCATGTGCGTAAAGCACATATTTTTCAGCTTGAACTTTGATTTCCAATCTATTTTTTGAGAAAAAAACATATCTTAAACTTTTGTTAATTAGGTTTACAGCGATATTTATGTTCTTCTTTCTCGAACGTAATACATTTAGATGATCATTGTAATCTTTTATCCTATCTTTTGACTCCTTAAGTGCGTTATTAGCTTCCTTTTGATTTTCTAAGGCTTCCTTCCAAAGGTCAATCAAATTAGCTGCTTCATAGTGAGCGATTGCTTTATTGTCATTTGTAAGATCTAGCTTTAAAGAAGTAATTCTTTTAGCGGCATTATTATATGCATCAACTTCTTCTTGCAGTTGTTTTCGTGCTATTTCATAGCGTTCGAGTTTTTCTATTAAGTCACAAGAAAAATCAAGGATAGGGGTATATGGATGATGTATCTTTTTCAGCACTATCTCACGAATTTTGAATATTTCATGATTTATTTCCTCAATTAGTTTCTGACACTCTCTGTGTTTTTTTGAATTCAAAATATCATAATCTGATAAATCTACTGTTATCTCTGAAATAATACATTGCTTAAGTTTGTTCTCATGTATATCAATCTCTTTTGATAAGACTTTTTCAATGCTTTTAATCAAGCTTTGTTTTTCTTCTCTCAAAATATCACGGAAACAAAAGGGACATTTAGTAGTTTTTTCTTTAGAAAAAACGATTCTCATTTCATTTATCTGATCCATTTTACCGTCATCAATAAGCTGGATTAAGTATTGTTCTCGTTCATTTAGAGTTGGACTTTCAACCTTTTGAGCTAAAAGAGCCAATAATTCATTTTCATCATAATTAACATTGAGTTTTACAGTATCATGTAACTTGGCAGCAGCGTTTTTTCTAACTTGATTTAATAGTTCAAGCTTTTCGTCATAATCTTTCCTCAGTTGCGATAATGATCCACTTGGATTTAGTGAGATTATTGTATCAATTACACCATCTGTAACACTAGCTTTACGCTTACCATCATTAATCCATTTTTCTCTTTCAGCCCAGTGACCATCTTCAGATAAATCTAAGTTGATTTTAAATTTGAAATACGAAGGAGATTTTGGGCTGTTTCTATCTGTGAATATAACAACTTGTTCTTCTCGTTCATCTTTTCTTTTGGTTTCGGCTTCCAGCTTTAATTCTAAATCTAAAATCTTATCTTCCAGATCACCTAATTCTCCAAGTAAAACAATAGTATTTAATCCATCACTGCGTATTTTTACATGAGAGTTTATATAATCTTCATTAAAGACACGAACCAATTGTGTATCTGAGAAAACACTACCGTCTTCCGTATATAATGTTGCTTGAATTATATCATCTGCATCTTTTCCTATTGCCTTAAGAACTGCTTTAGATATTGTGCTTTTTCCAGAACCATTTTTTCCGTATAATATTGATAATCTTTCTCCACTTTTGAATAATTCCAGTTGCTTTTCTTCATCAAAAAAGCCACCAGTAAACTTAATATCTTTTAACATATAAATCACTCCTACATACCAAACATATTTGCTTTATATTGTCCCAATTGATTTTTGTAGTTCTTTAGAGAAAAAATATTTATATCATTATGAATGGCGGCTATCATTGAAAAATGAAAGTAAGTTATTTTCTATATTATACCCTATATCCGTCAAAAAGTCAATCAAATAACAGCGCAATGCACTGGGGAAAAACCACATTTTGCTGCGTCTTTCACAAGAATTATTACAATCATTCCAATATGCTGGACTCCGGTAGTTTTATCGGATATAATGGATTCACGATAAAACTTATGGAGGTACACAGCTATGTTGAAAACACCTGAATTGGCAATGCCGAGATCAAACAAAGTCACTACCGTATGCAACGGTAAGCGTGAGGTCTGGACAGACTATGAGGAAGCAAAAGCATATTTCCTGGAACTTATGATGTCCACCGACGGCGAGAAACATGAACGTGCAGCGTGCGTTTATATTCAGCTTATGCATGGACTTGACGAGTGTTCTGACGAGGATTGAAAGGAGCAGACTATGTTGAACAAGATCATGATGTCAGGCAGGCTGCTGACTGAGCCTGCTATTACAACCAAGGACGACATTAGATACTGCAAATTCAGTATCGCCGTTGACCAGCCTAAGCAGAAAGGCGTTGATGCTGTCGAGACAGACACGTTCACCTGTCTTGCCTTTGATGACAATGCCAGTGCTGTGAGCTTTCTCTATTCCAAAGGCGGTACAATTACATTTGTTGGTTCGCTCAGGAACGCTCCCGATAACACCGCTGTTCTCATCGTGGAGCAGCTGCACTTCAAGAACAGGTTTGCTGTTAAGGTTGATGTTAATTCGGATCAGATTTTCCGATAATGCAGGCGGTATGCTCTCAGACGAACGGAAATGGCTCATAGTGGCTTCCGATTATGGTTTACGTGACGTTTATCTAAATATACGAAACGAGGCTCTCAGAGTGATTCTGAGAACCTCGTTCTATACGACAAGAAAAATGCACAATGCATATACATAAACCTAGTATAAATATCACGAAATAACACTAAACCTCTTGTAATTTTCAAACCGATATAGTATAATTATAGTGGATTATTATATATTTCATCTACTACAAGAGGTGATAAAATGGAAAATAGCGCTGTTAATGAAAAATGGATAAGCCTTGAAGAGGCTGCTGATTACTTAGGAATAAAGCCTGTTACTATCCGAAGTTGGATTCGCAATAATAAAGATATCCCTGCTCACAAAATCGGTAAGCAGTGGAAATTCAAACGCTCGGAGCTTGATGCATGGGTAAAGAGCGGCAAAAGTGCTATTGAGTAGGAAATATAGCAACTTAATTGTAAGGAGATTCGTATTATGGCGGTTAAGAAAACGGAATTATATAGTTCACTATGGGCAAGTTGTGATGCACTGCGCGGAGGAATGGATGCATCACAGTATAAGGATTACATACTAACCCTTTTGTTTATGAAGTATGTAACGGATAAGTATAAGGGACAGAAATACGGAGATTTGACCGTTTTCGATAAAGAACATGATCCCAATCCTGATCTCGAAAAAAGAATAGGCTGTTCTTTTGATGACTTTATTGCACTCAAGAACAAGAAGAATATTGGCGAAGGTATAGATAAAATCATAGCTCGCCTTGCTGAAGTTAATGACCGCTTAAAAGGTGTAATTGACATCGCACATTTCAATGATGAAGCCAAAATAGGTAAAGGACAGGAAATGGTCGATAAACTCACAAAGCTTATCGCTATTTTCCAGCGACCTGAACTGGATTTCTCAAATAATAAAGCCGACGGCGATGATATCATAGGTGATGCTTATGAATACCTTATGAGAAACTTTGCCACCGAAAGCGGCAAAAGTAAAGGACAATTCTATACACCGGCAGAAGTATCACGCATTCTTGCAAAGGTCATAAGCATAGATAAATGTACGGATCATGATGCCACAGTATGTGATCCGGCTTGCGGCAGTGGTTCATTACTTATCAGAGCACTTGCGGAAGTTCCGTTTGAGATATCGGGTTATGGACAGGAAAAAGAAAGCTCGACGGCAGGTCTTGCTAAAATGAATGCCGTTCTTCATAATAAAGCTACTATCAATATCATGGCAGGTAATACTTTTTCTGATCCGCAGTTTATCAAAAATGAAGATGCTTCCGAACTGGAACGATTTGATTATATTGTTGCGAATCCCCCTTTTTCTCTTAAAAACTGGTCAGATGGTTTGAAGGAGTATGGAAGGTTCTCAGGTTATGGAGATAGACCACCTGAGAAAAACGGCGACTATGCCTGGTTGATGCACATATTAAAAACACTGAAATCTACGGGTAAAGCTGCAGTCATTCTCCCTCACGGTGTTTTGTTCCGTGGAAATGCCGAAGGTACTATTCGTCAGGCTATCGTTGATAAGGGCTGGATCAAAGGCATAATCAGTCTGCCGCCTAACCTGTTTTACGGTACGGGAATACCTGCTTGTATTATTATAATCGATAAAGAGGGTGCTGAAAACCGTTCCGGAATCTTTATGATAGATGCAGGCAAGGGATTTGTAAAGGACGGAAACAAGAACAGACTGCGTGAACAGGATATCTATCGTATTGTCACTACATTCAATGAGCAGATTACAGATGATCCTAAATATGCTCGCTTTGTTCCCAATAAGGAGATCAAAGAGAAGAATGGCTATAACCTGAATATTTCCCGTTACATAGATTCTTCCGAGCCTGAGGATATTCAGGATATTTATGCTCATATTCACGGCGGTATCCCTGCTGTGGATATAGATGCACTGAGTAAATACTGGGACGCATTCCCGACGCTGAAAGATGAGTTGCTCAGTTCGCTGAGTGATAGCTATTATAAGCTGAATGTGGAAGAAAGCGACATTCGCAGAACGATATATGCTAATGATGAATTCTCGGCATACGGAGAACTTATCGACAAGGCATTTACAGACTGGAAATCTTTTGCCGATACAAAGTTGAAAAAACTTGATAGCTCCGTTTCTGCCAAAACTCTCATATCCGAGTTGGTAGAGAATATAATGAAAGCATTTGAAGATATCTTGCTTATCAACAAGTATGATATTTACCAGATACTTCTTGCATACTGGAACGAAGTGCTTAACGATGATGTTTCTTTGATAATCTCGGATGATAAGGGCTATGAAATTGCAAGAGAGACCGAGAACATCATGAAGGAGACAAAGAAAACCGATGCCGACGGCAACCCTGAGTTAAAGGTTGCAGGCTGGGAAGGCAAGCTTATTCCGAAGGAAATAGTTATCTCAGAGCTATTCCCAGAGGAGAAAAAGGCGATAGATGACCTTATGGATATTGTCGCAGAGACCGATTCAAGACTCATGGCAATGATCGAGGAATCGGCAGAAGACTCGGCATTATCAGAACTTGCAGAGGGTGGAAAAGTCAAGAGCAAGGACATTCAGGAGAAAATCGACAAGATCATGGAAAATGTCCATACTCCGCTTATTGACAGCCTTGTAACGCTTCTGAATCTTCTTCCGTCAATGAAAAAGAAGGAATATACACAGTATATCGACAAGCACGCTGAACTGAAAGTTGCGTATACCGATAAAGGAACTGTAACAAAAGCATCCATAAATAATGCTTTAAGTGCAGCCCGTGCAGAAGCGCCTGCACCTGCTGCATACGCCGATGACTATGAAGAGTTAAAGAAAGCGTTTGAGCTTGCACAAAGGTCTGAGGAATCGACTAAGCTTATAAAAGAAATGGATAAGGCACTTGATGAAAAGGCTCGTGAGAGATATGCGTCACTTACCGTTGATGAGATCAAGGAGCTGCTTGTCAACAAGAAGTGGTACTATGCCATAGGCAGGGGAATTATTGATCTGTACACAGCGATCTCTCATAAGCTTGCCGAGCGTATCACCGAGCTTTCAAAAAGATATGAGCTTACACTTACAGACCTTGACAGTCAGATAAACGAAGCAGAATCATCACTGTCAGATATGCTTGGAGAATTAACAGGCGATGATTATGATATGAAAGCTTTTGCAGAGTTAATAAAATTGCTCGGAGGTTCAAACAATGTCGAATAATAACAAAACTCCGGCGATAAGATTCAAAGGATTTACTGACACTTGGGAACAGCGTGAGTTGGGGGAGATAGCTACTGAAATAATTGCTGGTAGTGATGTAGATAAATCTCTTTTGTGCGAAGAAGGTAATTGTCCAGTAATTGCTAACGCATTAACAAACGACGGTATAATCGGATATTATAAAAATGAATACCGAGTAAAAGCTCCTGCTGTAACTGTTACAGGTCGTGGCGATGTTGGACACGCAAAGGCAAGAAATGATGATTTTACGCCAGTTGTTAGACTTTTATCTATAAAGTCAGAACACGATATTTACTTTCTTGAAAATGCAATAAACGCTATTAAAATTGTAGTAGAGTCAACAGGTGTTCCACAATTAACTGTACCGCAATTATCAAAAAATGTTATATTTTATCCTAATTCTGCTGAGGAAGAAATGAAAATCGGCACCTATTTCCGCAACCTCGACTCCCTTATCACCCTTCATCAGCGTAAGTGTGACAAGTTGATTCAATTCAAAGCGGCGATGCTGCAAAAAATGTTCCCGCAAAATGGTGCTGATAAGCCTGAAATAAGATTCAAAGGATTTACTGACGCTTGGGAACAGCGTAAGGTTGGAGAACTCTGTTCTATATCCACAGGAAAGAGCAATACACAAGATAAAATTGACGATGGAATATATCCGTTTTATGTTCGCTCGCCTATCATAGAAAAGAGTAATAAATACCTTTACGATGAAGAAGCAGTAATAACAGTTGGTGACGGTGTAGGCACAGGAAAAGTGTTCCATTATGTCAATGGAAAATATGATTTACACCAGCGTTGTTACCGAATGTACGGCTTTTCTGACGAATTAGATGCAAAATACTTTTATCATACTTTCTCGCTCTTGTTCTATAAAAGAGTGATGGCAATGACGGCTAAAACATCTGTTGATTCGGTGCGTCTTGAAATGATTTCTGATATGGAAATACCAACTCCAAGTATTGATGAGCAGCTCAAAATTGGACAGCTTTTCACTAATATCGACTCCATTATCACCCTTCATCAGCGTAAGTGTGATAAATATAAAAGCATAAAAGCAGGATTGATCAGAAAACTTTTTCCATGAAATAACAAACACATTAAGACCTGCAAATAAAAGTCAAGTCCCCAAAAGCTGAATTTACAGATAATTC
>ERZ860322.1854-NODE-1854-length-11149-cov-2.183703_pt1 | contig 11149 bp, 10 predicted proteins | sample MGYA00509979_ERZ860322 | MGnify/ENA primary metagenome ERZ860322 (study PRJEB30046, sample SAMN00715217) | human gut metagenome | study: EMG produced TPA metagenomics assembly of the A metagenome-wide association study of gut microbiota in type 2...
CGCCGGCGAGCCCGCGCCCTTCGTCATGGAGCTGCCCGCATACCACTGGCCCACCGCAGGCAACGTGCTCAGGAGCACCTGGGAGCGGGGCTGGAGCTTCATAAAAAAGGCCGGTACCATCATACTGCTTTCCACCATCTTCGTATGGTTCACCACTTACTTCGGAACCGTGGACGGTACCTTCAGGATGCTGTCCGAGGATGAGATCAACTACTCCATATTGGCCTCCATAGGCGGTGCGATAGCCTGGATCTTCAAGCCTCTGGGCTGGGGCAACTGGCAGGCGGTCGTAGCCTCAATTACCGGCCTTATCGCCAAGGAGAACATAGTAGGTACTCTGGGCATACTGTACGGCGGCGGCGACGGCAGCGTATACTCTAACCTTGCAAGCGCTTTCACACCCATTACCGCTTACTCTTTCCTTGTATTTAACCTGCTGTGCGCACCCTGCTTTGCGGCAATAGGCGCAATCAAGCGGGAGATGAATAACGCCGGCTGGACCTGGTTTGCCATCGGCTATCAATGCGGCTTTGCATATGTGATAGCCCTGATGATCAATCAGTTCGGCAACCTCTTTACCGGTAATGCAGACCTCTTAGGCGTGGTTGCCGCCGCAGCCTTCCTCGCAGGTATGGTATACATGCTGTTCAAGCCCTATAAGGAAGCTGCGAAGCTGAGCGCAAAGCCGTAAAGAAAAAATGATGTAATATGTCAGAAGGAGGAATTGACCATGTCTAATTGGATAAGCGAAAACATCGGAAACATAATCGCGATAGTTATACTTGCAGCGGTAATCGCGGCCATCGTGATACATCTTATAAAACAGAAGAAACGAGGCAAGTCCTCCTGCGGCTGCAGCTGTGGTTCCTGCCCCATGAAAACCTCCTGCCACAGCAATTCCTGCAGTGCCAAATGATAACTAATAACTAACAAAGTATCGGCAAGGCGGCATTCGTCCGCTTTGCCGATACTCTGTTTTGGGGCAATTTATTGCAATTAGGCCGGGACGGTGCTAACATATCAGCATGGATGCCTTTTTAAGGCACGCCAAAGTTAAAATCAAGGTATGGGTAAATGATTTGGAGCTGAAGGACGCGCTGCTTCTGCACGCAAACATGTATCCCAGGATGCGGCCTGCCGACGCTGTAAAGCTGGTGTACCAGAACGAATTTGGGGGAGGCCATATGATCAAAAGCCCTGAGGCTGCCCTGATAAGACTGCGCAACGAGTATGCGGCAACAGATCACGACGCCATGCAGCCGCTCATGATACCCATAGGAAGCGGCATGGCGCGAGTACAGCTTAAGGCGCTGAAGGAAAGCGGCATAGCGGGCTTGAATGAAGCGTTTGTGGAGACCGCCAACGCCTCAGAAGGCACGCTTGCGGAGTTTTTGGAAAAGCTGGACGTGCTCCGCCATGTAACGGCGCAGGGCGCCTTTGCTTTCAAAACAGCTGAGCTTGAGGAATATCTTTCGGAATATAAAAAGGGGGGCTATCCAGCCGTATCCCACAGCGAGGAGTACAGGAAGGCTTACCTTCCCGCCTACAGAGTTGTAAAGGAGAGCATATTCAAGGAGAGGTTTAAATGAATATACTTGTAATAGACGGTCAGGGCGGCAGGCTGGGCTGCCAGATGGTAAGGTCCATAGCGGAAAAGTACCCCGACGCGAGGCTTATGGCGGTGGGTACCAATTCAGCCGCTGCCGCGGCTATGGCAAAGGCCGGCGCCCATCAGGCGGCTGCGGGGGAAAACCCGCTTATCGTCGCCTGCCGCAAGGCGGATATAATAATAGGCCCAATAGGCATAGTCATAGCGGATTCCCTCTTTGGCGAGATAACGCCCGCAATGGCGGTCGCCGTTGCCCAATCCGATGCGGTGCGGATACTTCTGCCCGTAAACAGGTGCGGCAATATAGTGGCAGGCGTTCAGGAGCTGTCACTGACGGCTCTCATATCGGACGCTATGGCCAAGCTCGAAGGCGTGATGCAAGAGTAAACTGTATCTTGTCAACCGACGGCTTTTCGTGTACAATAGGCTTGTGCCGGTCAGAAGACGGCGCAGGAACAGAAGTTCCCCTGAATAAACCTTGTATCAATACCGTTTTTTGTGATGTCATGAAGGCGTCGCTTTCCCAGAAGGGATCGCGGCGCTTGTTTTATGCCATCTGGAAGGAGCTTTTATCATGAAAAACAACAACATAACAGTAAGGACAGTGGTATTTGCGGCGGCGTTTCTGGCGCTGGCACTGATGCTGCCGTTTTTGACGGGACAGATACCGCAGATAGGCTCAATGCTTTCCCCCATGCACATACCCGTGCTCCTCTGCGGCTTCGTATGCGGCTGGCCCTGGGGACTGGCGGTCGGCGTGGTGGCTCCGCCCCTGCGCTCCGTACTGTTCGGTATGCCGCCGATGTACCCGACCGCGCTTTGCATGGCGTTTGAGCTTGCGGCATACGGCGCCGTGGCAGGGCTCATGTACAGGGCGCTGCCAAATAAGAAAAGCAACATATACGTTGCTCTCATAACGGCCATGATAGCCGGCCGTCTGGTATGGGGCGCAGCGCGCTTCCTCTGCACCGGGCTCGATCCGTCAAAGTTCGGCTTTGCCGCCTTCTGGGCGGGGGCGTTCACGCAGGCGATACCCGGCATAATACTGCATATAATCCTCATACCGCTGCTCGTAATGGCGCTGGAAAAGGCAAAGCTGATATCGAAATAGCAGGACAAGGCCAAACAGGGAGAGCTTTTATGCCCTCCCTGTTTTATTATGCCTGTTTTATTTATTAAGCTTTGTGGCAAGATCATCCAGCGCCTCGCCGAGCGCCTCCTCAAAGGACGGGTGTGGACGCATTATCTTGAGCAGGCTTTCCACCGTGAGATGGTTCGCCATAGCTTCGGATATCTCGCTTATCATGTCAGAGCTGTGCTCGCACATGAGCTGCGCGCCTATTATCTCGCGGGTCTCGGCATTGGCTACGACCTTCATAAAGCAGCGGCCCGGATCGGCGATAAGCGTTCTGGCGTTGCCGAACATTACGCATTTGCCCGCCTTTGCGGGTATCCCCGCTTCCTTCGCCTCGGCCTCCGTCATTCCCACCACCGCTATCTCGGGCCGGCAGTATATGACGCTGGGCACAACGTTCATATCAACGCTGTTCTCCATGCCGTTCATCATATCGACGCATGCCGTACCCTGTGCGGAGGCAACGTGGGCAAGCTGAATCTTCGCGGATACATCGCCTATGGCGTACACACCGGGTATGCTGGTCTGATACCTTTCGTCTACCTTTATGCTCCTACGGTCCATCTCAGGCGCGAGGCCCTCTGCAAACAGGCCGTCCATATAGGGTTTGCGGCCTATGGCACAGAGCACAGCCTCGCCGGTTACCGAGTTGTCCTTGCCCTTTTCGCTGAAGCGCACCGTGAGGCCGCTTTCGCCCTTCTCCACGCATTGCACCATGGAGTTGACGAACACATTCACGCCCTGTTTTTTAAGTATCATGGCGAGGTTTTGGCCGAGCTCGCGGTCCATATTGGGCAGCAGCCTATCCATACCCTCTATGACGGTCACCTTGCAGCCGAGGTCGCTGTAAAACGTGGCGAATTCTATGCCTATCACGCCGCCGCCGATTATTATTATGGACTCGTACAGGTGGTCGCAGCCCTCCAGCAGCTCGTCGGAAGTCATTACTCCGGGAAGGTCCAGCCCGGTTATAGGCGGGCGGGCAGGCACGGAGCCCGTGGCGGCAATTATCCTTTCCGCCGCCAGTTCATCGCAGCCGCCCTCGTTAAGCTCCACGTGTACGCGGCCGGGAGCGGTTATTTGGGCGCGCCCCCTGATCAGGTCTATCTTTGCGCCCTTAAAAAGGCTCTCTATTCCGGAGCTGAGCTTAGCGGATATCTGCCGCTTGTAGGCAAATATCTCGTTCATATCCGCACGCGCACCTTCAACATGTATGCCAATGCCGGCGCTGGCTGTGGCAGCATGATACGCCTCTGAGGAATGGAGCAGCGTCTTTGTGGGTATACAGCCTCTATTGAGGCAGGTGCCGCCCGCCTCGCGGTTTTCTACTACGGCAACGGTCATGCCCAGCTTGGCGGCGCGCAGCGCGGCAACATAGCCCCCGGGGCCCGCGCCTATCACTATCAGTTGGTATTCCTTCATAAATATTATATCTCCTGTTCTTGGATCATGCGGCAGATATCCGATGCGATATCCGGGCAGGCCGTTTCTGCGGCAAGGCACAGGGCGGCCTCGCTGAAGCTTTTGCCCTCAAAGGCCTGCTTCAGCTTTTCGGCTATGCTCCAGTCCATTGAGTCGGAGTACACCTCCGCTTCCTTGACCCTGCCGCCGTCCACCATGAGCTGTATCTGTACGCTGCCCCAAGGAAACCTTTTGCCGCATTCGAACGTAAACGGTATCTCGCGGCCCAGACGCCACTCCCAGCTTGAGTACTTTTCGAACAGCGGCTGCATGGCGGCTTTGTCCTGCTCCGTAAGGCCTATCTCTTCATATGGCAGACCGTACACCTGGCCAAACGCCTCAGCAAGCTTCTGAGAAAGCAGCTCTATCGTGGTATCCGATGCAAGCTCCTTCAGATTGACTACCCTTGAGCGAACTGAATCCACTCCCTTTGATGACAGCTTGGCCTTTGAGGGGTTGAGATACCGGCCCATTTTTTCTCGGTCCACGTCCACCATGAGTGTGCCGTGATGGTATGCGCGGGGTCCGTTCTTGTGAAATGCGTTGCCGGAGCACTTGCGCCCATCTGCCAGTATGTCGTTACGTCCGGAACGTTCGACCTTCACGCCCAGCTTTTCGCATGCAAGCTCTATCACTTTGAGCTGCTTATCCAGATCATAATCCGCTGTGGGAACCAAAAAGGTAAAGTTAAGGTTGCCAAGATCGTGAAAAACCGCACCGCCGCCCGAGAGCCTCCGGGCCAGCTTTCCTCCTTCATCCTCCAGAAGGGTGGTACGGCATTCCTTGAAAGCGTTCTGGTTGCGGCCTATCACCACGGTATTCTGGTTCTGCCAGAGATACAGCGTGCAGCAGCCCTCGTCTGTGTTTTGCAGCAGATATTCCTCCACCGCCAAATTGAAAAAGGGGTCAAAGCTTTGACCCCTGTAAAGCTTGAGTTTATCTATCATTATTTGCCGTTATATTTACGCCCTTGTATAGCGGACGATTGGGCTTCGAGCCGCCTTGACCTCGTCCGGCCTGCCTATCTGCGCGTTGTGGGGAGCTCCGTGCATATACTCGGGGTCGGTATGGCCCAGCTCATACAGCTTGCGGTAGACCTCCGCTGCCCAGTCCAGGGTATCCTTGCTCTCGGTCTCGGTGGGCTCCAGCATAAGCGCCTCGTGCACTATCATGGGGAAGTACATTGTTGGCGGATGCATGCCGTAATCGATAAGGGACTTGGCAACGTCCAGAGCGGAAACGCCGGTCTCCTTCTTGAAGCCGGAAAGATCGAGCACGAACTCATGCATGCATATACGGTCGAATGCGGGTTCGAAGGTGCCCTGTATCCTCCGCATGAGGTAATTCGCGTTGAGCACGGCGTTCTTCGCCGCCTCAGGTATGCCCTCGCGGCCAAGAGTCATTATGTAGGTAAGAGCCTTTACTACCACGAGGAAGTTGCCCGCAAAGCCGCGTACCTGAATATGGCCCTCGCCCTCCATCATAACGCTGTGGGGCAGGAACTTCGCAAGGAAGTCCTTACAGCCCACCGCGCCTGCGCCCGGGCCGCCGCCGCCGTGAGGCGTTGCGAAGGTCTTGTGCAGATTCATATGTATGCAGTCGAAGCCCATGTCGCCGGGGCGTACAACGCCCATTACCGCGTTGAGGTTTGCGCCGTCATAATAGCAGAGGCCGCCTGCCTCGTGTACGAGACGGGTTATCTCAAGTATGTTCTCATCGAATATGCCTACCGTATTGGGGTTAGTCAGCATAAGGCCGGCAGTATCGTCGCCAAGCGCCGCCTTCAGCGCCTCCAGATCCACGCAGCCGTTGGGAACGGAGGCGATATTCACCACCTGATAGCCGCACATGGCCGCTGTGGCGGGATTGGTACCGTGGGCGGAATCGGGAACGATTATCTTGTTGCGCTTGGTGTCGCCCCGGCTGTCGTGGTACTGCTTGATGAGCAGCACGCCGGTGAACTCGCCGTGGGCGCCTGCGGAGGGCTGGAAGGTCATATCCGCCATTCCGGTGACCTCGCAAAGGTACTTGCGTATGGTGTCGAGCACTTCCCGGCAGCCTTCGGTGGTGTGCCTGGGGGCGAGTGGGTGAATGGCCGTAAAGCCGGGCAGCGCAGCCATCTCCTCGTCAATGCGGGGATTGTACTTCATGGTGCAGGAGCCCAGGGGGTAGAAGCCGCAGTTGACGCCGTGTACCTGGTGGCACAGCTCCGTATAGTGGCGGGAGATGTCGGTCTCGCTGAGCTGGGGCAGGTCGGGCTTCGTCTCCCGGCGCAGGGACTCCGGCAGGGAGACGGCGTCCACGTCGCAGGGGGGCAGGATGGTGCACCGGCGGCCGGGCACGCTCTTTTCAAAAATCAGCTTCATTTGTCCAGCACCTCCTTGACGATGGATACGGCTTCGTCCAGCTCCCGGCGGCTGACCTTCTCCGTGGCGCACCACAGGACCCGGTCGTCGCCCAGAGGCAGACCGCCCAGGATGCCCCGGCGGTCCAGGGCCTCCAGCAGCTCCTGGCTGCGGGGCATTTTCAGGACAAACTCGTGGAAATACGCACCGCCGTATACCGGCTCCACCCCGGGCAGGGCGCACAGGGCCTTTTCCAGATAATGGGCCTTGGCCATGGACTGCTCCGCAGCCTCCGCCATGCCGTCGGGGCCCATGGTGGCCATGTACAGCCCGGCGGTCAGGGCGCACAGGGCCTCGTTGGAGCAGATATTGCTGCTGGCCTTCTCCCGGCGGATGTGCTGCTCACGGGCCTGGAGACTCAGCACATAGGCCCGGCGGCCCTGGTCGTCGGTGGTCTCACCCACGATGCGGCCGGGGAGCTTGCGCATGAGCTTGTCGGTGGCGGCCATATAGCCCAGATACGGGCCGCCGCAGCCCAGGGGCAAGCCCAAAGGCTGCCCCTCGCCCACGGCGATGTCCGCGCCGCAGTCCCGGGGGGTCTTCATAATGGCCAGGGCAATGGGGTTGCAGCCCATGATATACTTGGCGCCCGCCTGGTGCGCCAGCTGGCCCAGGGCCTCGGCGTCCTCGAACTGGCCGAAGAAGTTGGGCTGCTGCACATAGAAGCTGGCCGCGTCGGTTGTCAGCATCTCCCGCAGGGCGTCCATATCGGTCCTGCCGTCCTTCACCGGCACCACCCGCAGCTCGTCGCCGGTGCCGTAGCAATAGGTGCGGACGGTGTTGATGGTGTCGGGGTGGGCCGCGCCGGAAATGAGGGTTACCCGGCGCTTGCGCTCCCGGCACATGGCCGCCGCCTCGGCGGCGGCGGTGGCCCCGTCATACACGGAGGCGTTGGACACGTCCATGCCGGTGAGCTCGCATATCATGGTCTGATACTCGAATATGCTCTGCAATACGCCCTGGCTCATTTCGGCCTGATAGGGGGTGTACGCGGTAAGGAACTCCTCCTTGGTGGGAATGTATTTCACTATGCTGGGAATGTAGTGGTCATATGCGCCCGCGCCCCGGAGAACGGTCTTGAATACCTTATTCTTGGCCGCCATTGCGGATATGGCGTTGCTGACCTCCAGTTCGCTCATTCCCTCGGGTATGTTCAGCGGTTCGTCGAGATACATCTTCTCAGGCACATCGCGGTAAAGCTCCCGGTAATCCGTAAGACCGATGGCCTTGAGCATCTCTCTGCGTTCCGCCTCTGTAGATGGAACGTAGCTGCCCATTATTTAGCCCTCCTGCGCGCAGAACTCTTCGTATGCCGCCGCGTCCAGCAGCTCTTCCTTGTCGGTGATGCCCTCGACCTTGATTATCCATGCGCCGTAGGGATCGGAATTGAGCAGTTCGGGGGAATCCAGCAGCTCTTCGTTTATGGCTGCAACCTTGCCGGTAACGGGGCAAATCAGGTCGGATACGGCCTTGACGGACTCAACGTCGCCAAAGGCTTCGGCGGCGGTGACGTCGTCGCCCTCTGCAGGCAGGTTTACGAATACCACGTCGCCAAGGGCGTCCTGCGCGAAATCGGAAATGCCGATTATGGCGGTGTCGCCATCCATCTTTACCCATTCATGGGACTTGGAGTAGCTGAGCTCGTTGGGATGATTCATTTTTTAAATACCTCCGTTAAACTATTCTATATGTTTTGTTGTTTCATCCCGCCCGGAAGTCCCGGGCGGGTCGTCTTAGGTCTTACGGCCTTATTACAGGCCTATCTTTGCGGAAAAGCTCTCCAAGGCGTTGAGCATTTCCTCATCGTCGAAGCAGTAGTGCATCCTGGTGTAGCCGCCGCGGAGCTTTGTTACCTCGTCGCCTACTTCCTTGCCGCGCAGTATGCAGTCTGCCATCAGCTCTGCCAGCTTGTCGAACTCCTCAAAGCCGAAGCCAAAGCGGGTCATCTCGCTCATGCCCATACGCAGCGCGCCGGAGGCGGTGAAGCCTTCCTCATCGGGGGTAGCCTGATAGTTGACGATTATGTTGTTGCGCTCCAGCCGCTCGGCGATCTCGGGACCCACGCCGTAGCCTACCGAGGCTATTACCTGATGGGTCTCTGTATAGCCGATCTCTGGGTCGCCCGCAACGTCCAGTCCCTGTTTCTTCAGGGCCTTGGCGAAGTGCTTGGCGTTCTCGATTATTGCCTTCTGGTACTGGGCCTTGAAGGTGTTCATCTCGTATGCGGCCATCAGCAGGCCAAGCTGGGTGCCTAAGTGGTGGTTGGATACGCTGCCGGGGAAGGCGCGGCTCTGGATGGTCTCCCAGAGGCCGTACTTCAGGTCTTCCTTCTTCCAGTTGGTGGCTATCACGCCGCGCTGGGGGCCGAAGAAGGTCTTGTGGGTGGAGCCGGTGACTATCTCGGCGCCCTCCTCAAAGGGCTTCTGGAAGTAATCGCCCACCAGGCCCAGAACGTGAGCCATATCGTACATTATGGTGGTGGGTATGTTCTGCTCGTCCACGAACTTGCGTATAGCCGCCACGGGCTCCTTATGCAGCACCATGGACTTGCCGAAGATTATCAGCTCAGGCCTGTACTGGTCGATAAGCTTCTTGGTTTCCTCAACGTCTATCTTATAGATATTGTCCTCGCATACCGGGAAGTTCACTATGGCATGCCGCTCGGTAACGGGGTCGATGGCAATATAGTCGCGCAGGGCGCCCATGGGCTGAGCGGAAAGGTGGCCGCCCTTGATTATATGGTTATTCATCACATAGCCCAGGCGCTGGGGAGTATGCTTGCGGTCAAGGCGGTTCTTCCAGTCCATGAGGGCGGAGAATGTAGCCATATTGGACATCTGCCCGCTGATGACTCTCGTCTCTACCTCCGTGCAGTTGAAGTATTCCTTCATCTGCTCCACCAGAAGCTGCTCTACGCGGTCTATGAACTTAGTGCCCTGATAATAGAAGATATCCTGATCGTAGAAGGACTTTACCTTCTTGTGCTCCGCATACCTGAAGGCGGGGTCGGAGGCGCAAAGGAGCTGTACCGCACGGCTGGCGCTGTTCTCGGAGGGTATCAGGTTGATGCACTGACGCTGGCGCCATTCGTGGTTGTGGGTTGCGTCGAATATGAGCTCGACGGCCTTCTTTGCCCTGTCGTCTACCTTGACGTCCATCTGGGCGGGCTCATAGCCGTAGATTATCGGGCGCGCAAAAGGAGGAGCGTCCACCCTCATATGATACGGAGGTATAACTGCCTTGAGCCGCTTGCCGCGCACGTCTATCTCCACCTTGTCGTCCTCCAGCACGTCGCTGGCGATATAGCACATTCCGATGGAGCGCTTTGCGGTCTCGTCGGTTATTACGGTTGCCAAGCCTTCGCCCTCGCTGCGGTAGTACGGTACCATCGTGCCGCTGGTGACCCAGCCCACAAGCTCTCCGTTCCGGTATATTTCCATGCCTGCGCGCATTACGCCCCGATCCAGCAGGGTTATGGGCATTATGCGCTTGGGCAGAACGTCCATGCCGGAGAAGTCGCGGTTCATTATCTTCTTAAAGGCCTCCGACTGCCTTGTGAGCGCCGCCCTGCCAATGAAATCGCCCTTCTGATCTGAGAAGCTTACGGCAAACTTGGCCAGGGACACGGCAAATATAGGCATATTGCTGCCATCGGGGCCCTTACCCATCTCGTGGCCGTACAGGGGGAAGGAGGCCTCCATCCGCAGGGTATCCCGTGCGCCCAGGCCCGCCGGACGCGCGCCCAGCTCCACCAGCCGGTTCCACAGCCACACGGCGTCCTCGCTGCGGACGTACACCTCATAGCCCAGAGGCTCGCCGGTATAGCCGGTCTTGGCGATGCGGGCCTGGTGACCCTCCAGGGACACGGTGCCCAGGGAGTTCTTGGTGGGCTCCTTGGTGGGGGACACGCCGCCGGTCAGAGTCATGAGCATTTCCTTGCTCTTGGGGCCCTGCACGGCGATGGAGGCCCACTGGTCGCTGATGTTGGTGATGGTGCAGTCGAAGCCGGAAAGCGCCCGGTTCAGGTGCTCCAGGTCCTTGTCGATGTTGGCGGCGTTGACCACCAGCAGATAGTTGTCCTCCTGGAACAGATACAGATACGCGTCGTCCACGGCCCCGCCGTTCTCGTTGGGAATGATGCAGTACTGGGCCATGTTCAGGTCCAGGGCGCTGACATTGCTGGTCAGCACGTGCTGGAGAAATTCCTTGCGCTGGGGCCCCTCGACCAGCAGGCGGCCCATGTGGGACACGTCGAACAGGCTGCACACCTGGCGGGTATACAGGTGCTCGGCAATGATGCCGGAGGGATACTGGATGGGCATTTCCCACCCGCCGAAATCCACCATGGTGGCCCCGGCGGCCACATGCACGTCATACAGCTGCGTGCGCTTCAGTTCGCTCATTTGATAAGCTCCTCCTTCAGATTTGTTCCGTTTTCGGGCAGCAAAAAAGGGCGCAAAGCCGTTGCTTTGCGCCCCCGTATCCTGACCTGAGAGATTCCCCGCCCCATCCGGGGCAGGTTGCACCTTCGGTGGCCGG
>ERZ860322.1861-NODE-1861-length-11118-cov-3.057760_pt1 | contig 11118 bp, 6 predicted proteins | sample MGYA00509979_ERZ860322 | MGnify/ENA primary metagenome ERZ860322 (study PRJEB30046, sample SAMN00715217) | human gut metagenome | study: EMG produced TPA metagenomics assembly of the A metagenome-wide association study of gut microbiota in type 2...
TCTTACCATCGCCATAGTGTTCTGTGTTAAGTGCCTTTCTTGCAGCTGCTACTACAAGTCCCGGATCAACTGTTGATACTACGATGTCAACCTGTACCTTTCTGTAAAGATTCATTGTTGTTGATACACCTCTGTATCTACCTGTCTTTCCTTTTTCAGCACCACATCCCATTACCTGAGAAACTGTCATACCCATTACTCCAATGGCGTTCATTGTGTCACGAAGAACTCCAAATCGTTCTTCAGGACAGATAATAGATACTTTCGTATATCTGCCTTCTGCTCTTTCTCCAAGTGTAAGTGCTACTGGTTTTACATCAGATAAATCAACTGAGCCTTCGCTCTCACCTGCATATGATGGTGCTGCCGGAAGGAAGTCTGCATATGCTGATGCAAGACCATGTTCTGAAATATCCATACCAATGATTTCTTCTTCTGCTGTTGTTCTAATTCCAATTGTATGTTTAATAAGCTGGAATACAATTGTCATCATGATTGCTGCGTATACATCAATAGCAACAATACCTAAAATCTGAATTCCTAATAATTTTGCTCCACCACCGTAGAATAAACCTGCGTAATAAGAACCATCTGCAAATGCCTGAACTGTATCGCCTTTACCTGTTGCAAATAAGCCTACTGCAATTGTTCCCCAAACACCGTTTGCCCAGTGAACACCAACTGCCCCAACAGGGTCATCAATGTGTAACTTCTTATCAAGTACTTCTACTACTACATCTACTAAAATACCTGCAACTGCACCAATTACTAAAGCACCAATTGTATCAACTGAAGCACAACCTGCTGTAATTGCTACCAAACCTGCAAGTGATGCATTTAAGCACATACCTACATCAGGTTTTCCATCTTTAATCCAAGTAAATATCATACATACAACTGTTGCTGTTGCAGGAGCGATTGTTGTATTCATAAAGATTGATGCAAGACTGTCTGTGTTTGTTGCAGCTGCACCGTTAAATCCATACCATCCAAACCAAAGGATGAAACATCCAAGAGCTCCAAGTGTTATTGAATGTCCACCGATAGCATTTGAAATAATTGTTCCATCTGCTTTCTTTGTGTATTTACCAATTCTGGCTCCAAGAATAATTGCTCCGACTAAAGCTGCCATACCACCTACTGAGTGGATTACTGCTGAACCTGCGAAATCTACGAAATGTAATTTCTGTAACCATCCGTTTCCGCCGTAGTTCCAAACCCAACCTGCTTCAATAGGATATACAATCAAACTGATTGCTGCTGAGTAAACACAATAAGCACTGAATTTTGTTCTTTCAGCCATAGCTCCTGAAACAATTGTTGCTGCTGTTGCACAGAATACTAACTGGAATACGAACTGTGACCAATTGAAGTTGCTGTAATTTGTGAAGATGTCAAGATTTGGAATACCAATGATTCCCATTACATAATCTTCTGACATCATAAGTCCAAAACCTAAAACAATGTACATTATAGTACCGATACAAAAATCCATCAGGTTCTTCATGATAATGTTACCTGCATTCTTTGCTCTGGTAAATCCTGTTTCAACCATTGCGAAACCGGCCTGCATAAAGAATACTAAACTTGCACCAATTAAGAACCAAATTGCAAAACTACTACTTGTAGCTGCCTCCAAAATTTCATTTGCGTCCATAACTAATTCCTCCATTCTTTTTTCATTGTCCTATAGATTTTACTTAAGAAAGCATTTTTAAAGGGGAAACACTTTCCAAGTTCTGAGAAGTTTTTCTTCTCATTTGTAATCATCCGGTAAATATTAATTACTGTATAATTACTAATACAAAAAAATACAAGGGCACTGACTTCTTTCGTCTGCGCCCTTGCATTTCTTATCATGCACTGTATTCTAGCAAATGATTTTTTAAATTTCAACTAAAAATCGATTTTGCTTATTTTATAATACAAATCCTTTTGTATTTTAAATTGACATTTAATTATTTTAATTTGATATTTATTTTATTCATATATTCCTTAAAAAATTTAATATCAATTGCATCTTTTACATTATTTCTTTAATTGATTTATATACGCCTTCGCCATCTAAACCAAATTCTTTTAATAATTCAACAGCCGGTCCTGAATGTCCATAAACATCCTGAACACCAATTTTTGTAACAGGTGTAGGACATTTTGCACTTAAGCAGTCACAAACTGCACTTCCAAGTCCACCAATAACTGAATGTTCTTCAACAGTTACTACTTTACCTGTAGCCTTTGCTGATTCTACAATTAAATCTTCATCTAATGGCTTAATTGTATGAATATTAATTACTGTAGCTTCAATTCCATCCTGTGCCAATTTTTCTGCTGCTTCCAAAGCTGAAGATACCATGAGTCCTGTTGCAACAATTGTAAGGTCCTTACCTTCACGCATTGTTACACCCTTACCTACTTCAAACTTGTAATCTTCTTTATTTAATACAGGTGCAGCCAAACGTCCAAATCTTAAATAAACAGGTCCGTCAATTTCATATGCTGCCTTTACTGCTGCTCTTGCTTCTACATCATCACATGGATTAATAACTGTCATTCCAGGGATTGTTCTCATTAAAGCAATATCTTCATTACACTGATGTGTAGCTCCATCTTCACCTACAGAAATACCTGCATGTGTAGCTCCTATTTTTACATTAAGATGTGGATATCCAATTTCATTTCTAATCTGTTCGTAAGCTCTTCCTGCTGCAAACATAGCAAATGTACTTGCAAAAGGAACTTTACCTGTTGTTGAAAGTCCTGCTGCAATCCCCATCATATTTGCTTCTGCAATACCACAGTCAAAGAATTTGTCAGGGTTTGCTTTTTTGAAAATGCCTGTCTTTGTAGCTGCTGCTAAATCAGCGTCTAATACTACTACGTTATCATGCTCTTTAGCTAATTCTACAAGTGCATTACCATAGCTTTCTCTTGTTGCTATCTTCTTTACTTCTGACATAATGCTTCACCTGCTTTCTCTAATTCTTCCATTGCCTGTTCAAACTGCTCATCATTTGGAGCTGCACCATGCCATGAAGCCTGGTTTTCCATAAACGAAACGCCTTTTCCTTTAATACTCTTCATAATAATTGCTGTAGGCATTCCTTTTGTTTCTCTTGCTTCCTTTAAAGCTGCTCTAATTTCATCAAAATTATGAGCATCTATATTAATTACATGGAAATTAAATGCTTCAAATTTCTTATCAATTGGGTATGGTGAACATACATCTTCAATTGTTCCATCAATCTGAAGGTTATTATTATCGACAATAACAGTAAGGTTATCTAACTTCTTTGCTCCTGCAAACATAGCTGCTTCCCAAATCTGTCCTTCCTGAATTTCGCCATCACCTGTAACTGCAAATACTCTGTAATCTTTGTTATCAATCTTTGCGCCTAAAGCCATTCCTACTGCTGCAGAAACACCCTGTCCTAATGAACCTGCTGACATATCAACACCCGGTGTATGCTTCATATCGGGATGTCCCTGTAAATAAGAACCGATATGTCTTAAAGTTGTTAAATCTTCCTTAGGGAAGAATCCTTTTTCTGCTAACACTGCATATAAAGCAGGTGCAACGTGACCTTTTGATAAAACTAATCTGTCTCTGTCTTCCATCTTAGGATTCTTAGGGTCAACATTCATTTCTTCAAAATACAAAAATGTTAACATGTCGGCTACTGATAATGATCCACCCGGATGTCCTGATTTTGCGCTGTGTACGCCTTTAATAACACCTTTACGCACTTCATTTGCTATTTTTTCAAGCTGTAAATTTTCCATTTTAATTCCTTTCTTTTATTTAATATTAAAATCTGCTTCTTTTAATATCTGCAAATCGTCTTTATCTTTTGCTTTAAAAATACCAACGATTTTTCTGCCTAATTTATGTTTTGCCCTTTTTATGGCCGCATCTAATATTTGTTCAACATCCTTCTGACTGATTTCTTTCTTTGTTCCATACCAGTCATCTATAGCTTTAAATAATGCAAGCATTCCCATCTCGTTGATATTAAAGCCGTTATCTTTGGCATATTGAACACCATAAGCTACCCATTCTTTTACATTATAAGTCTTAATAAGAATAGGATAATCAAAAATCTGTTTTAACTCTTCATTCTCATCAAACATATCTGCCATTGCATCAGTTCCTCCTTCAAGAACTATCAACATGTCATTTGTATAAAGTTTAGCAGACTTAATTATCTCATCTATTTGCTCACTATTCAAATCTGTAGCTTTTTCTACAATTAAATCGCTTCCCATAAGTTTGTTTAATGCAGCTGTAAATCCTCTTCGGTTTAATACCTCCGCATTTACTTTAGCAATTCTTCTTCCGGCTCTGCCTCTCTTTGCATTAACCATCTTGATTATATCAATAGCCAATGTAGTTTTTCCACTTTTTTCATCACCACTGATTGCTATGTTTCCATTTGAAGAATTTCCATCAGGCACAAATTCTTTGACTAATTTTTCAATTGTGTATTTTATTGTATCGTCCAATCCTTCAATGTTTGTATAATTTGCAAACACCTTCATATCTTCATCTGTTACAATTTTTGTTCCTGAATTATCTTTTTCTTCTTTTGTTTCAGATTCTTTCTCTGCTGATTTCTGTTCTGTTTCCTGTTCTGAACCTTTACCTTCTTCTACTGCATCTGATTCCTGCTCTGCAGGTTCAACTTCTTCTGTTGACTCTGATTCCTGCTCTGCAGGTTCAACTTCTTCTGGCTCTGATTCAACATAATCTTCTGATTTATCTAATGATCCTTTTAATTTACTATCTTCTACTTCATCATTATCATCCATCCCATCAACTGATTCTGAATCTTCTTTTGCTTCTGAATCTTCTTTAGAATCCGCAACATCTGTCAAATCGCTTAACTCTAATGCATCCTCATCGCTCAAATCAGGTAAATCAAGATTTGGAATTTCTATCTTAGGTATATCAAGTTCCGGTATGCTTATCTCCGGCATGCTTTCAATTTCCTGCGCAATCTTATCCATTTTAGCTGATACTTCAAGCATTTCAACATTTTCCATCTCTGATTTTTTTGTTTCTTCCGGCTCGTCTTTAGTTAAATTTTCTGATGAATCTTCTTGTAATTCTTCCTCAACTAAATCTTCTTTTGGCTCTTCAAAATCCTCTGCCGATTCATCTTCCGACTCCTCTATATCTTCTATAGGTTCATCTTCTGAATCTTCAACTTCTTCCACGTCATCAATTGTTTCATAATCTTCTATTGTTTCCGCATATTCGTTTTCTGATTCATCAGTACTATTTATTTCAAACTCCTCTGTTGATTCGTTTTCTAATTCATCAACAGGTTTGTTTTCCGTTTTTCCTAGCGATTTCATTTCCGGCTCTGTTGATTCAACTGCGTCTTCATCAATTGTATCACTTTCCGACTCACCAACTGTTTCTTCTAAAGGTTCATCCAGCAATTCAGGCTCTTCAGAAATTATATTTTCCTCCGCCTCTTTTACCAAATCACTGATACTCTTAGGTCTTTCTAATTCCATTGTTTTATCAATGTCTGAAATTAAAATTGACTCTCTTCGTTCTCTTTCAAGTTCTTCAGCAGGCATATCTCTGAAATCAATAATATCATTGTTAAATATTTCCTCTAAATCTGCTGATAATTCACTTAAACGCTTTTTAGGTAACTTTTCTGTAACAACCTCAGGCTCTTCATATTCTGGCAATTTCTCAGGCTCACCTTCAATATTCATCATTCTTTCGGAATCTATAATATTATTTAATTCTTCAAGTTCTTCCTTTTCATATTGAATAGTTTCCTCTATGTCGTAATTTACCAAATCTTCTTCCGGCAACTGATTCCCTAATACTGAATCATCTGTACCACTAATTATCTCAGGCATATCGAATTCCAAATCCAATGTTGGTACATTTGTCTGTTCTGACTCAGCTGCCTTTTCCAATTCCTCTTCGATATTTGGTATTGCTTTTGTTTCACCTGCGACTTCTTCATTACCTAAAGTATCCATATCGGTATTCGGTGTTGCTTTTGTTTCACCTGCAGTTTCTGTATCTTCCAAAGCTTCAATATCAAAATTTGGAATTTCATTTGTTTCAGGTGATTTTTCAATATTATCTGTTTTTTCAAAATCAATCGGATCCAATGTTATTTCTGTCATCTCATTATCCATATTTGGAATTGAAGATGTATGCTTTTCTAATTGAACCGTATCTGAAATATCATTTGAACTTACATTAATTCTTTTTTCATTATGTCTTTCAGGAGCAGCAGACTGGTTTACTATTTCATTTAAATCCATTGTTCCAAATGAAATTTCACCTGTCTGGAATTTAATTTCCTCTTCTATAACATCGGTATCAACATCAGGAACAAATACATCTGCTGCCGCTTCTGCTGCAAATGATTCAAGTCCACGTTGAACCATATCTAATTCTTTTTCGTGGTCTGCACCAAGTTCCTTATCATGAGTAGGATTTTCAAATTCTGATACACCGGCATGCTGTATCTCTTTTCCCTGATTACTTATCTCAATTTCATCAAAATACTGCTCATTATCATAGTTATATGTCTCAGTATCTTCGATTTCCTGTTCATTTCCTTCTTCATCTATACCAAGACCTTCATGTATCGACTGAATTCTCTTATAGTCAGGATTTATTTTTTCAAAATCTTCTTCTGTTTTTTCGACAATATTTTCTGCCTCATCTAAGGCCTTAACTGCCTTTTCAACTGTGTCCGCCTTAAGAATTCCCCTATCCTGAAGTTTATGTAAAACTTCTTCTATTGATAATTGTCCTGTATTCTGCTTTTTAACTATCTGATCTTCTTCATCATCAGTTATGCTTTCGTTATTTGAAGCATTATCTTCTTCGCTAAGACTTTTTTCATCAGAATCATTTTCTTGTATAGCATCAACATTCTCTTTACCATCCAAAATAGTTTCCGCTTCTTTATCGACATTGTTTTCTGTAGAATCGCTTTCAACAGCTATTTTTTCAACATCCAACTTGCCATCGCTTTCATCTGTCGCTTCTTTAGCTGAATAATCTGACTTTTCTTTAGAACTTTCTTCAATATTAGCTTCATCGACTATAAACTCATTTTCTTTTGATTCCAAGTTTTCTTCTGATTCCAAATTTTTGTTCACTTCTGGATTCTCTTCTGATTCTGAATTTTCTTCTGATTCTAACTCCAATTCGTCTTTTTCAAATTCATCTTCAAAAGTAATCTCATGCATTTCAGGATCATTTTGCTCTACAAATATCTCCTGTACATCAGGATTGTTCTGCTGTGCAAACAGTTCTTTTTGTTCCGATTCACCTTCGGCTTTCTTTTCGTCATTTGACTTGTGAATACTTTCTATAACAGGATGTTTAAGCTTTCTGATACTTTCTTTAAAATTATCCTTTCTTATCATAAATGGAATACTTGGTCTCTCGTCAATAACCTCATCAGCTATCTTTACCGACACTGATTCTTTTTCTTTATCTTCAGAGATGGCATTATCTATTGATAAGTTATCTTCTATGTCTCCTGCCTGTTTGTTTTCTTTTCTCTCATCTTTTTCTATCTTTTGTAAAGGCTTTCTGCCTAATCTATAATTGTCATATCTCTCCTGCTGAAGCTTTGTAAGTGGTCTGTAAAGTTTTTTTAACTCCATAGCCTTATTTACATATTTTCCTTCAGCAAACCATAAGCTTATTTCATCGCACATATCAACGCAGTTTTCTTCATCTCCTGCTTCATGATATAACTTAGCTAATTCATAAGCCCATTTTTCCTCCATGTCTTCCTGAATATACTTTTCAAGGATTTCTATTAGTTTTCCAATTGGAGCCTTCTTTGCTTTCTGCATTTCATACTGCAATATATATTTATCATTGTCCCTAGGTGCAAGTTCAACAAAGTCCTGATAAAACTCTTCTGCTTCATCAAACTGCTGTAATTTTGCTGACAACAAACACAACCTATAAGCCAAATGTCTTCCTGTATTTGTATTTTCATAAGCAATAATCAAAGCCTGCTTTGCCTTATCATACTGCTTTGCCATTTCGTATGCATCTGCTATTAGGGATAAAATGTCATTTGCTTTTTCTCTTCTATAATCAAGAGAGTCTGCGATTTGCACTGCTCTTTCGTAATCTTTATTACGAACAGCGACTCTCATTTCTTCTATTTTAAAGTTATACTCATTTCTATCCATTTTGATAAACACCTTTCATTCATCCGCCGTTGCGAATTATGACTTAATCTAAATCTGCACTCTTCCCTGTAACGCTCTCAGTAACGTAACGTTATCAATACATTCTAAATCTCCACCTACCGGTACTCCACTGGCAATTCGACTTATCTTTATCCCTAAAGGTTTAACGACTTTGCTTATGTACATCGCCGTTGCTTCACCTTCAACGCTGGAATTTGTAGCAATTATAACTTCATCTACATCATCTTTTAATCTTTCAAATAATTCTTTAAGTTTTATATCATTCTGTCCAATTCCCATTAAAGGATTTATGGCACCATGTAATACATGGTATACCCCTTTATATTCTCCTACTTTTTCATAGGCTGCCATATCTTTTGTGTTTTCTACAACCATAATTGTTTTATGGTCTCTGTCTTTACTTGCGCAAATAGGACAAATGTCCTGATCTGTCAAAGTAAAACACTTTTTACAATATTTTACATTTTTCTTAGCATCAATAATTGATTGGGATAACTCTTCCACCTGTTCCTGTGGCATATCTAATATATAAAATGCAAGTCTTGACGCTGTCTTAGCGCCAATTCCCGGAAGTATGGAAAGTTCCTCAATCAACTTTGATATATATCCACTGTAATAATCCAATGTCTACTCCTTAAAATAATCCGCCAAGACCGCCTGTTATTTTAGACATCTGCTGTGTTGTATTTTCTTCTACAGTTCTGATTGCCTCATTTACTGCAGCCATAATTAAATCTTCTAACATTTCAATGTCATCAGGGTCTACAACTTCTTCATCAATTTTTACTTTTGTAATTTCTTTCTTACCTGTAATTGTCACTTCAACTGCACCGCCTCCGGCTGTAGTTGTAAATTCCTGGCTTTCAAGATTTGCCTGAGCTTCTTCCATCTGCTTCTGCATCTTCTGAGCCTGCTTCATTAAATTGTTCATATTCTGTGGCATTCCGCCACCTGGAAATCCTCCACGTCTTGCCATGTTAAAAATCCTCCTCTTCAATATCCATGTTTATTCTTGAGATTACTTCCTGATATACATCTGCAAAATTCTGATTATCTTCAAGCATTTGTACTTCAACTGTAACTTCTTTCTTTATCTGTTCGCTAATAATTGTATTTAGCATTTCTATGACTTCCGGCTTATTACACTGATTATAACCTACTGCACCATGTTTAAATACAACAAGTAATATGTTGTCACCTTTCACACTAAATCTTGCGTCTTTAAAATATGCTCTAAAGTGTGTTGGCAAATGTTTTTGTACCATTCCCCAATTATCAGCAACTTCCTGCACATCCTTTGGTATCGCCTTATCAAATTTCTTTTTAGGTTGTGACTGCCTCTCCGGTGTGGCACTTTGCGTTGTTGTAGGGCTTACTGCAACAACACCATTTTCTAATTTATTTTCAATTAAAGCCATTCTGTTTAATAAGGAACTTACATCCGTATCCATTGCCGGTTTATTAAGCTTTATAAGAGCTATTTCTATTAAAACTCTTTTCTGTGAAGAATATTTTATCTGATTTGACAAATCCGAAAAAACTCTTATGTATCTCATAAGAACTTCGGTCTCAACCATCTGTGCTTCTTCTTTTAATGCCTGGATTCTGTCTGCGGATGCGTCAATTACATCCTCAACATTATCTGATGTCTGAACTAATAATAAATTTCTCATATACCAGATAAAATCATTTACAAACTGTCCAAGTTCTCTTCCCTGCATTATCATATCATCCAATATATGCAGACTACCAACAACATCTCCATTTATAATGCCTCTGATAAGTTTGCTGAACACTTCTGTGTCTACAGCACCTAACACTTCAAGTACATTATCATAGGTAAGTGTTTGTCCTAAATAAAAAGCAATACACTGATCCAAAAGACTTAACGCATCTCTCATAGAACCATCTGCTGCCTTTGCAACATATCTGATTGCCTTATCTTCAACTGTAACCTGTTCCTTCTCCATCAATTCTGAAAGTCTGTCTGCTATCGTATCTATAGTGATTCTCTTAAAATCATATCGCTGACATCTTGAAAGAATTGTTATAGGAATCTTATGTGGTTCGGTAGTTGCAAGCACAAAAATAACATATGCCGGTGGTTCTTCTAATGTCTTTAATAACGCATTAAACGCTCCTATAGACAGCATATGTACTTCATCAATAATATAAACCTTATATTTTCCATCCGCTGGTGAGTACTGAATTTCTTCTCTAATTTGTCTGATATTATCAACACCATTATTAGAAGCCGCATCGATTTCAACTACATTCATTGAACTTCCTGCTGCAATAGCTTTGCATGATGCACATTCATTACATGGGCTTCCATTTACCGGATGTTCACAATTAACTGCTTTCGCAAATATCTTTGCAATACTTGTCTTACCTGTTCCTCGTGTTCCACAAAAAAGATATGCATGGCCTATTCTATTGGCTTCAATCTGGTTCTGTAAAGTTTTAACAATATGATCTTGTCCCTTTACTTCGTCAAACGTTGCCGGTCTAAACTTTCTATATAAAGCTGTATATGACATTAGCCCGCTCCTTCCTGTGTCTATTTTAAATCTAAAAAATATGCTTAGTATTTATAAAAATGTTTTCATTCCTATAAATGGGCATACCTTTGGATTCATTATATAATATTTTGGAACAAAAATAAATCCCAAATATTAGAATATATCCAATATTTGGGACTATTTTTCATTCTATTTTCCATAAACTCTTAAGGCTAAATCCTGATTAATCAATTTGTTGTTAATTTTTGTTTTTAACCTGACCCATTTAAAATATGAAGCAGGCTTTGATTCCTCCGCCGCCATGGCGCAGGCAATGGAAATCTGGAATCAGAAAAGCATTTTTTTAAAACACTGGGATTACCAGTCTACA
>ERZ860322.1866-NODE-1866-length-11090-cov-2.803353_pt1 | contig 11090 bp, 11 predicted proteins | sample MGYA00509979_ERZ860322 | MGnify/ENA primary metagenome ERZ860322 (study PRJEB30046, sample SAMN00715217) | human gut metagenome | study: EMG produced TPA metagenomics assembly of the A metagenome-wide association study of gut microbiota in type 2...
ATTTCTATCGTATATATTGCTAATTTGTAATTTTAACTTTTATTCTATAAATTTTGCCTTATTAACTCTTTTAGTTACTTCAAACTAAATCCTGTGCTTCTTTTACATTACTAATGCCTATTAATTCTATTCCACTAGTATCTTTTAAGCTATCCATTGATACCTTTGGAAGAACACAGCGTTTAAATCCTAATTTTTTTGCCTCAGCAACTCTTTGATCTGTCATTGCAACTGCTCTTATTTCACCTGCCAGACCTACCTCGCCAAAAAATATTGTATCTGCCTCAATAACTCTGTTTTTGTAACTTGAAAGCATGGCAATTACAAGCGCTAAATCAAGACCGGGTTCTGATATTTTCATTCCGCCTGCAACGTTTACATAAGCATCGAAGTCTCCCATTTGAATTCCAATTCTTTTTTCTAAAACTGCCATCAAAAGATTTACTCTGTTATAATCAGTTCCCACCGCAGTTCTTCTCGGCATACCAAAATTGCTTCTTGTTAGAAGTGCCTGTATTTCCACTAAAATAGGGCGTGTTCCCTCCATGAGGCAGGCTACAACTGAACCCGAAGCATCTGTAGGTCTTCCCTCAAGCATAAATTCTGAAGGATTAAGTATCTGCTCTAATCCTTCGCTTCTCATTTCAAATACTCCTATTTCATTTGTAGAACCATATCTATTCTTTACACCTCTTATAATTCTGTAAGCAGCATGTCTGTCTCCTTCAAAATAAAGAACTGTATCTACCATATGCTCTAACACTCTTGGTCCTGCCACAACTCCCTCTTTTGTTACATGCCCTACTATAAACATCGGTATTGTGCTTCCTTTTGCCACCTGCATAAGAGCATTTGTCGACTCTCTTACCTGGCTTACACTTCCCGGTGCTGAACCAACTTCCTCTCTATACATTGTCTGAATTGAATCAATAATAACAATATCCGGTTTACATACCTTTATCTGTTCCTCAATTGTATCAAGACTTGTTTCACATAAAAGGAGCATATTATTATTGAATTTACCTATTCTGTTCGCTCTTAATTTTATTTGCTTAACTGATTCTTCTCCTGATATATAAAGTACTTTTTTCCCATCATTTGATAGGTTTCTGCATACTTGCAACAATAACGTTGATTTTCCAATACCCGGATCTCCACCTACAAGTACCATTCCTCCGGGCACAATACCCCCACCTAATACTCTGTCTAATTCAGAAAATCCTGTTGAAATTCTTTCTTCATCTGCTGCATCAACTTCATTTATTGCTACCGGTTTACTTTCAAGTATATTTCTTCCCGTAAGTCCCTTTGTTTTCTTTGTGACTAATTCTTCTACAAATGTGTTCCATTCTTTACATCCCGGACATTGTCCTAACCATTTGCTTGTTTCATATCCGCATTCTTTGCAAAAAAATGCTGTTGTTTTTCCCTTTGCCATATTTCTCCTTTTCAATCCTATGGGGGTGAAGCAGGATAATTTTGACTAAAGTACGCTCGCGCTGCTTGCCGCTCGTAGCGGTTCTAAAGTTTTAGCACACAGCCTGACTTTGTAATTTACAGTTTCAAGTCAGGCTATGCACCAAAGCTTTGAACCGACGGCGACAAATGCTATTTCTTTTAAATTTAAGAAATCTGGTATAAGCAATTTAGTGTTAAGTGTAATAATGTCAGAACTTATAATTTAAACCATACTTAAAAAAACTGACATCAAAATATATTATACAAGAGGAGATTTAAAATGAGAACTTTAGAAGGAAAATTAGTAGCAGAAGGATTAAAAATTGGTATTGTAGCAGCAAGATTTAATGAGTTTATTGTAAATAAACTTGTAAGCGGTGCAGAAGATGCATGCGTGCGACATGGAGTTAATGATGACGATATTACATTAGCGTGGGTTCCGGGTGCATTTGAAATTCCTGTAATAGCAAAGAAAATGGCTCAGTCAGGAAAATATGATGCCATTTTATGCTTAGGAGCAGTAATTAAAGGCTCGACAGATCATTATGATTATGTATGTGCAGAGGTAAGCAAAGGAATTGCAATGGTAGGAATGGAAACAGGAGTGCCTACAATGTTTGGAGTATTAACAACAGACAACATTGAACAGGCAATAGAAAGAGCAGGAACAAAAGCAGGAAATAAAGGATTTGATGTTGCATGCTCAGCAATTGAAATGGCAAATTTAAATCGCATGCTGTAAATTATGTAATTATTATGGTAGGCTTGCGTAAAATATAATAATTCATTTAATAATAAAAGGAAAAATTAAGTGCTAAATTATATTTGGGCAGGAATGATTATATTGTCAGTGCTTTATGGAATGGCAACAGGCAGGATGGAACAGGTAGGAAATGGAGCAATAGAATCCACAAAAGAGGCTGTTAGTATGTGCATTACAATGCTTGGAATTATGAGCATGTGGATGGGATTTATGAACGTGGCATCAAAAAGTGGAATGATAAAAAAACTGGAAAAAATACTTGAACCGATTATTATGTGGCTGTTTCCGGGCCTGCCTCATAACCATAATGCAAGAGAACCGATAGTAACCAATATAATTGCAAATATATTAGGGTTAGGATGGGCAGCAACTCCGGCAGGACTAAAAGCAATGGAGGCATTAGCAGAAAATCCATTAGAACAGAGTGGATACGTATTAAGTGAAAATAAATCAGAGATAAAGAGGCAAAGAAAAAGAAAGTGTACATTTCCAAAGCATATTGCAACTGATGAAATGTGCACTTTTTTAGTATTAAATATTTCTTCACTTCAAATTATTCCTGTAAACATTATTGCGTATAGAAGCCAATATGGTGCAGTAAATCCGTCAGCAGTTGTGCTTCCGGCAATTATTGCAACAAGTTTCAGCACAGGAGCAGGGATATTGTGGTGTAAAATAATGAGTAGAGAGTAATGTCAATCGTTTGACATAACTAATTGATTATTATAAAATTATTTGATTAATTATACATGGAGGAAATGACAATGAGAAATACAGTAAAAAAAGCAATGGCGATAGCAATTGCAGTCTCAATGACAACAAGTATTGCAACAGTAGGTTATAACAAGATTCAGGCACAGGAAACAAATAAAACAGTAACTTTTTCAGTAGAAAAGTTTACAATTGGACAGGGTTATGTAGTTGAGCCTGTAAGCGTTGAAGTTAGTGACGATATGACAATATCTGATGTATTTGAGAAAGTAATGAATGAAAAAGAAATTAAATATACAGGTTCAAAAGACTATGGATATTTATATTTGCAAAGCATAGAGAATGCTGATACAGGAATTATTGACATACCGGAAGAAATAGCAAAAATGCCTTCTTATGAAAGTTCATATGAGTATGAAGGAGAAACTTATACAACATCATATTCAGCTCCGTCAAATGAAAAAAATGATGGTAATACACAGCCAAACAATGGTTTAGGAGAATATTCATATAATAGTATGGCTGGATGGATGATTTCTGTAAACGGAGATAATGATAATGGAAATCTTACACCGGCAGATATTGTAAAAGATGGTGATGTAATCAGATATCAGTTTTCAGTGTATGGATGGGGAGCAGATGTTGGATTAAGCAATTATGCAGGAATGGAACCATTAAAGGTTGCTGATAAAACAACTTTGACAAAAGAATTAGCAAAAATTAATGGAAATAAAGCATTATGGATGAATAATGAAAATGTTAAAATTGCGTATAAAAATGCAATTAAAGTTGCAACAAAATTGATGGCAACTCAGGATGAAGTTGATGAGGTGATTGCAGAATTAAAGAAAGCTGAAAACGAAACAACTACAGCACAGGATGCAACAACAGTGCAACCTACGACAACAATTCAGCCTACAACAGCAGAAACAACAGTGCAGGCTACAACAACAGTGCAGGCTACAACAACAGAAATACAGACATTAGGAAAAGCAACTGTAAACTCAGTAAAGAAAGTAAAAGCAGGAAAAGCAAAAATTTCAATTAAGAAAATTGCAGGTGCAGAAGGATATCAGTACAAATACTCTTCAACAAAGAATTTCAAAAAAGGAACAGTAATTGTAAAGACTACTAAAAAGAATGTTTTAATAACAAAGAAATTTAAGAAAAATCAGAAATGCTACGTTAAAGTAAGAGCTTACAAAACAGTAAATAAAGTAAGGGTTTATGGAAAATGGAGCAAAGTTAAATCAGTAAAAATTAAGTAATAAATATTTATATTAAACAAGAGGAAACACATGAAAAAATTATTAGCAACAATTGCAATATTCTTTATGTGTGTCTCAACTTCAGTTATGGGAAGTCAGACACCGTCAAAGGATGATATAGAAAACACAATAAATAAAATTTCATATTATCAGATGAATACGGTAAAAAATCCAGCATACGGAAGCGTAGGCGGAGAATGGACGGTGTTTGGACTTGCCAGATGTGGAAATATTAAAGATGAATATATAGAAAAATATGTAGGCAATGTATCAAAAACAGTTGCAGATAACAAAGGAATTTTATCAACAAGAAAATATACCGAATATGCAAGAACAATTATTACATTAACTGCTATTCAAAAAAATCCTCAGAATTTTTCGGGATACAATTTATTACAGCCTCTTGCAACATTTGAAAATATAATGATACAAGGTGTAAATGGAGCTGCTTACACAATTGTGGCAATTATGAAATTCCGGACGCAACGACAGGAAAACAGACAACAAGAAATAAGTTAATTGATTTCTTAGTAAAACAACAATTGAACAATGGCGGATGGAATTATATGGGGACAGAAGCAGATGTTGATGTGACTGCCATGGTTATTCAGGCACTTGCTCCATACTATAATGAAAAACAAAATGTAAAAGAAAGCATTGATAAAGGACTTGCAATTCTTAGCACTTTACAGAAATCTGATGGTGCATATGGAAATACAAGCGATTCAAACTGTGAAAGTACAGCACAGGTTTTAACAGCATTATCTGAAATGAGAATAAAAATTGATGATAGCAGATTTGTGAAAAACGGTAAAACTGTATATGACGGTTTAATGACATTTTATAAAGATAATGGTGCTTTTTGCCATATAAAGGGAAAAGGCGCAAATCAAATGTCGACAGACCAGGCAATGTATGCAATAACAGCTTATTACAGAAGTATATCAGGAATGAACAGACTCTATGATATGAGTGATGGAATTGTTAAAAAAGATAATACAAAGGAAGAAACAACTAAGGCAGATAATAAAGAAGAAACAAAAAGTAGTGCGTCTGATAAAAATAAGAATGATGCAAATAACAACGATAAAAACAATTCCACAAGTAAAAACACAAAAAGGAATGCATCATCAAATTCAAAAAATAATAGTAAATCAAATGGAAATACGTTAAATAATAGCGATGATAACGACAATAGAGAAAATAATGAATCTAAGAATAGAAAAGATAATAATGTAGAAACGGAAGAAAATACTAATACTACAGATAACTTAGAAAATGCTACAGATGTTTTAGAAAATAATGATGAAGAAAATAAGATAGCTACAGACAATAATATAGAACAAACAGAAAATAAAAATTCAGTTAATAATAAAGAAAATGTTACTAAAGAAACAAAACACAAAAATAGAAGACCTTATATTATACTGATTTTTGGAATATGTTGTGGTATAGCCGGGAAATTTGGATTTGATGTTTATAAATATAAGAAGAAAAGAGTGACAAATAAAGATGAATAAAACTAATTTGAGAAAATTAAGCATATGTATAATTACAATACTTATGACATTTTCCTTGTGGGGCTGTGGAAATAGTAAAAGTGTAAAATCTGAAAAGGCAACACAAAAATGTACTTTGTATGTGACTTGTATAAATGCAATAAATAGTGACAAATTACAGGATAATATACGAAAAGCACAACCAAAAGATGGCGTGATATATGAGACAAAGGAAGTTAAATTTACAGAAGGGGAATCCTGCTTTGATATTTTAGAGAGAGAATTAAAAAATGAAGGAATACTGATTGAAAGTAGCATAACGCCGGCAACAAAAAGTGTATATATAGAAGGAATTAACAATTTATACGAATTTGACTGTGGAAAACAGTCAGGTTGGATGTATACTGTAAATGGAGATGTACCAAATGTAAGTTGCAGTGAGTACAAGATTAAAGAAAATGATGAAATAAAATTTCAATATACATGTAATTTAGGAGAGGATATAGAAAAGAAATGAGAGAAGAATTCGGAAGATTTCACCCGGTAGTAAATATATTATTTTACGCATTTATATTGGGAATTACTATGTTTGTGAATCATCCGATTATGATATTCATTTCTTTTTTATTTGCCACGGTTTATTTTGTAATTGTATACAAAAACAAAAAAATAAAAAAGTTAACAGGGTTATTAGGCTTGTTTATTTTTGCAGGGCTGATAAACCCTCTTTTTTCTCATAGAGGAATGACGGTGCTATTCTTTTTGCCAACAGGAAATGCAGTCACTTTGGAATCTATTATATATGGAATGTTTGCAGCAGGAATTTTAGTTACGGTAATGATTTGGATTTTTACATTTCAAAAAATAGTAACGGAAGATAAAATTATGGCTGTATTTGGGAAGATAGTACCTACGCTTGCTTTAATTTTTTCAATGGTATTAAAATTTGTACCGGCATTTGTGGCTCATGCAAAAGAAACTTCGGATGTAAATAGAGTTATGGCAATTGCAAATGGAAGTGATATTAACAAAATGAATTTTATTCGAAAAGTAAAAATGCAGGTGAAAAATTTCTCAATTACAGCAACATGGGCATTGGAAAATTCAGTGGATACGGCTGATTCGATGGCATCAAGAGGCTACGGAGTAAAGAGAAGGACAAATTTTAATAATTATAAATTAACATTAAGGGACATAATCGCCTTGATGTGGATTATATTTTTGGGCGGAATTGTAGTTTTAGGGTGTATATTTGGATGTGTCAAAACACACTACTATCCGATGCTTTATATAGAAGAAAATAAGTATGCAACGTTGGTTTACATAACATATTCAGCACTTTGCGCAACACCAATTTTAATAAATATTATGGAGGAGATAAGATGGCTCAGATTGAAATCAAAAATTTAACATTTAAATATGCTATGGCAGATTCTTCATGTTTAAAAAATGTTTCATTAAATATAGAAAATGGTGATTTTGTTGTTGTATGTGGAAAATCAGGCTGTGGAAAGACGACATTGCTCAGATGTTTAAAAAGTGTACTTACTCCAAATGGAGACAAAGCTGGGGAAGTCTTATTTGAAAATAAAAAAATTGAAGAAGTTGATGAAAGAACTCAGGCAATGAAAATAGGATTTGTAATGCAGAATCCTCAACAGCAGATTGTAACGGACAAAGTATGGCATGAGCTTGCATTTGGTTTGGAAAACATGGGAATGGCAAGAGAAGAAATAGGGGCAAGAATTGGCGAGACAGCAGAATATTTTGGAATAGCAAAATTATATGAAAGGACGACAAACAGCCTTTCAGGCGGACAAAAACAGTTACTTAATCTGGCGGCAGTTATGACAATGCAGCCTAAAGTAATAATTTTAGACGAACCTACAGCTCAGTTAGACCCTATAGCGGCAGAAAAATTTATTCAGATGTTACATAAAATAAATGATGAACTTGGAACTACGGTTATTATTTCTGAACATAGATTAGACCAGTTGTTACCTGTTTGCAGTAAAGCCGTAGTTATGAAAAATGGAGAAATTTTAGCTGATGACAATAGTTATAAAGTCGCAGATAAACTTTATAATACAGAAGAATTTCAATTTATGCCTATACCGGCTCAAATTTATAAAGAGATTGGAGAATTATCTGAAAATATTCCACTTACGGTAGGTCAGGGAAGAAAATGGATTGAGAATTATGTAAACCAAAATCAGATAATAAAAGAAAATATAGCAAACCAAAATAGATTAATCAACTTAGAGTATGAGAATAAAGATAAAAATAAATCTGCGAAAGATATTGCAATCAGTGGAAAAAACATATGGTTCAGATATGAACGTGATGGAGCAGATATAATTAAGGGGATTAGTGTTAATATAGAAAATGAGCAGATTTACTGCATATTAGGAGGAAACGGTGCAGGAAAATCAACATTAATCAAAATATTGTGTGGAATATTGAAGCAATATAGAGGACAAGTAAAAATAAATGGCAAAATTGTGTACATGCCACAGAATGTCCAGACAATGTTCCTTCATGACACGGTTATAGATGAGGTTGATGGAAATAAAGATATTTTAACAAAACTAAATCTGGATAAATATGAAAAAACACATCCATATGATTTGAGTGGAGGTGAGCAGCAAAAGCTTGCAATGGCAAAGGTGTTGTTGTGTAATCCTGATATTTTACTTTTAGATGAACCAACAAAAGGAATTGATGTAATTTATAAAAAAGAAATGGGAAAAATAATTCTTGATTTAAAAAAACAGGGAAAGACGATTGTAATAGTAAGTCATGACGTGGAATTTTGTGCAGAATATGGAGACAGATGTGCTATGTTTTTCCAAGGAAAAATTATTTCAGAAAGCAGTATAAGAGAAATGATTTGCGCAAACAGATTTTACACAACAGTTTCTCATAAAATGGCAGGAGAATTAATTGAAAAAGCAATTACAAAGGAGGAAGTAGTATGGTCAATGACAGCCGGTTCTATTACGGAGTAGGTTTATTAATTATACTTATTTCATTTGTTGTATTTGCGTTAGGATTTGAAAAAAGAAAACCGAGGGCAAGAGAAATAGTAATGCTTGTGTGCATGATTAGTTTTGCAGTTATCGGGAGAGTTATTTTTTACATGACTCCACAGGTAAAACCTTGCGCTGCAATTATAATTATTACGGGAATTGCATTAGGTAAGAAGGCAGGATTTTTAACAGGAGCCATGACGGCATTTGTGTCAAATTTTTTTATGGGTCAGGGTCCCTGGACACCATGGCAAATGGTAGCCTTCGGACTTTTAGGATATATTTTTGGAACTGCATACAGTAAAAGGAGTGTGGGAAGTTATATCCCTAATAAACAAAAAGGATTTATTTGTTTTATGGGGATGCTTGCAACAATAGTTGTTTATGGTGTTATTATGGATACGGCAACAGTGCTTATGTCTACAGACAGTCCAAGTGTTAAGGCTTTTATAACAGCTTATACTGCAGGATTTATTATGAATGTAATACATGGTATATCAACGTTTATATTTTTATGGTTTATGTTAATTCCGATGCTAAAAAAGATTGATAGAGTTAATATTAAATACGGAATGTATGTAAAATAAGTAGCAAAAAGTATTTACAAAAAACGAGCAAAAATAACACAAAAACAAGTAAAATAAATATGATTGACATTTGTAAACAAAGTGTTAAAATAAACGTGGTGCGAAGATGTACATAGTGATACTTCGCACTATATTTTTGTTTCGTATATAAGAAACTAATGAGAAAAGAGGTAGGAAAAATGGATTACAAATTTCTTTTAGACATAGCTATTATTCTAGCTAGTACAAAGATTCTTGGTCTCTTCACAAAGAAAGTTAATATGCCACAGGTTGTTGGTGCTCTTTTGGCCGGTGTTATTTTAGGACCTGCATGTGTAGGAGTGTTAACAGAAACAGACATGATACAGAATATGGCAGAATTAGGTGTAATTGTTCTTATGTTCTGTGCAGGTATGGAAACTGACATTGAAGAACTTAAACGAAGTGGAAAAGCTTCATTTGTAATAGCACTTTTAGGTGTTATAGTTCCTTTAGTTGTTGGTGGTGGTGTTGCATATTTATTCATTAATAATGGATATATTGATACATCAGATGTTACAAGTTCAGTATTTTTACAGTCAGTATTTATTGGTGTAATTTTAACAGCAACTTCTGTAAGTATTACAGTTGAAACTTTAAAAGAATTAGGTAAATTAAAAACTAAATCAGGAAATGCAATTCTTGGAGCTGCCATTATTGATGATATTTTAGGTATCATAGCTCTTACAATTGTAACAAGCTTAGCTGACACATCAGTAAATATTGCAGTTGTTTTATTTAAGATAGTATTATTCTTCGTATTTTGCGGAGTTGTCGGAGTTATTGTTTATTATGCATTTAAGAAATGGTGTGAAATTAGTGGTAAAGGAATGCACAGACATGCAATTATTGCATTCGTTATCTGCCTTGTAATGGCATTTTGTGCAGAACATTTCTTTGGAGTTGCAGATATTACAGGTGCATTCTTCGCAGGCTTAATTATATCAATGACTCAGAAAGATCAGTTCATCGCATCAAAATTTGATGTATTATCATATTTGCTTTTAAGCCCAATTTTCTTTGCAAGTATCGGTCTTAAAACAACGCTCAGCGGCATGAACGAGAAATTCGTACTCTTTGCCATCTGTTTCGTCATCGTCGGCCTTGTCGCAAAAATCATCGGCTGTGGCCTGATGTCAAAGGGATGCGGCTTTACCTGGGGCGACAGCCTGAAAATCGGTGTCGGTATGATGACCAGAGGCGAGGTTGCCCTGATCGTAGCACAGAAGGGATTGTCTGTGGGAATGATCGGTGCGGAATACTTTACAGCAGTCATTCTGCTGATCATTGTATCCAGTATCTCCACTCCTATCCTGCTTAAGATTCTGTATACGAAGCATGCCGAGATTGATTAAAAAATATGGATCATATGGATCGGAAGCGTTTTGAAGAAGCTAAGAGAAAAATAATAGGCGTGGACCGTCAGAGACTGGGAATCGGAACTCTCTCAGAGAAGACGGTTCATGCTATTTTTAAGGACTATTATGAGCCGGACGAGGATCATCAGGAGATTCCCATAGAGAATTATGTAGCGGATATTTATAGGGATGGAGAGATCATAGAGATTCAGACGAGACAGTTTAACCGGATGCGGGGAAAATTGCAGACCTTTCTTCCTTTATATCCTGTGACTATTGTCTATCCGATCCCTTATGAAAAATGGCTAATCTGGATCGATGAAGACAGCGGAGAACTGAGTAAAAAACGGAAATCACCGAAAAAAGGCTGCACCTATCAGGCTTTTAAGGAACTATATA
>ERZ860322.1873-NODE-1873-length-11052-cov-2.708466_pt1 | contig 11052 bp, 8 predicted proteins | sample MGYA00509979_ERZ860322 | MGnify/ENA primary metagenome ERZ860322 (study PRJEB30046, sample SAMN00715217) | human gut metagenome | study: EMG produced TPA metagenomics assembly of the A metagenome-wide association study of gut microbiota in type 2...
GATTCATAGGTGGCAATCGATTTCAGGACATCGCCGTCGCTGACGAAGCCGACGAGCCTGCCATCGCCGTTCACCACGGGAAGGCTGGAGACGTTGAGGCGGATGAACTCGCGCACCACATGCGTGATGTCATCGCTGTCCAGGCAGCTGTAGGGCTGATCGTCCATGATCTCGCCGATGGACTGTTCCTGGGCCTGCTTGAACAGGGAGGCGGCGGGGGCCACGTATGCGCCGGCGTAGTGATGCTCGGCGGGCTGGCCTTCAGTGGTTTCGGCCGCGACTTCGGCGGAGGCTTGCGCCTCGGAGGCCTTGGCGTTGCGTGCGGCCTCCTCCTTGGCACGGCTGGTGACGGTGAAGATGCAGATGATCAGGGCGATCAGCGAGATGGCGGCGCACAGCAGGTAGGAGAACGCGATGCCGCTGGCCGTGGCGGACTTCACACCTTGGGACATGCGCGAGGCGGTCACGGATGTTTCTGCGGTGACCAGAAGCGAGGTCGCAATGGCTGCCGCGATCTGGCGGCCGGTGTTGGCGATGGCGTTGCCATGGGCGATCATGTCGTTCGGCAAAGCGTTGACGCCCCAAGTGTTTATCGGCATGTTGGCGATAGCCTGACCGGATGCCTGCAATGCGCAGAACACGGCGACAAACAGCACTGATGTCCTGGTGTTGATGGTGCCGAGAAGACCAAGAGAGATGGTCATGAGCGCAAGGCCGCCGATACCCACGCCTCGCGGGCCGAATTTGTCGAATGCGGCACCGGCGACCGGACTCAGGATGATGCCGATCGCCGCGGCGGGCAGCATGACCATGCCGGTGACGGTGGCGGATTGGCCGAGCACATTCTGGATGAAGATAGGCAACGTCACGTTGGTTGCGGCGACTGCGGCGTTGATCAGAGTGACCAGAATCGCGGAGTTGCGGAAGTTGCGGGTGGCAAGGGTGTCAACGCGCAACAATGGCTCATCGAGCTTGACTTGCTTGTATACGAATGCGACGAAGGCCACAAGACCAACGACGATTGAGGTAATGACGACCGGACTGGTCCATCCCATCGTGGAAGCGGACGAGAAGCCATAGAGCAGGCCACCGAACGCGATGGTCGAAAGGATCACGGACAGGATGTTGAGCTTTGGGTTCTTCAACTCGCTGACGTTCTTGAGCATCATCGTGCCTCCGACAAGGATGACCAGTGCCACGACTGCGATGCCAATGAACATCGGGCGCCATCCGAAACTGTCAATCACCAGACCACCGACAACCGGGCCGATAGCCGGGCCGGCGGCCATGACGATACCGGCCATGCCCATGGCGGTGCCGCGCTTATCCGGCGGATAGACGAGCATCGGCACTACGGCGACCAATGGCAACAGCACGCCGGAGCCGGCGGATTGCAGTATGCGCCCGACGAGCAACAGCATGAAATTCGGCGCGACGGCACACAGCAGTGTGCCGACCATGAAAGTGGCAAGAGCTCCGGCGAAGAGCTTTCGGGTGGAGAATTTATCAATCAGATAGCCTGAAATCGGCACCATGATGCCCGAGACCAGCATGTAGACGCTGGTCACCCACTGCACGGTGCCGGTGGTGATATTGAAATCACGCATCAGTGCCGGCAAGGCCGGTGACATGACGGTCTGGTTGAGCAGCGCGATGAACGAGCCGACGACGATCACACCCACAACGATGAATCGGGTGTGCGGATCAATAGGCTTTACGGAACTGGTGGCGGACCCGAGTTCCGCGTTTTTCTGTGAGGTCACAGCATTTCCTTCTGTTGGTAACGTCATGTGTGGCGATCCGGCCCCATGCTTGTGTCAAGACGCGAGGACACCGATGAGTCCGGACGTAAAGGAAAAGCCGCCATCCGTTCCGCATTCATATACGGCAAACGATTCGCGGCTTTGCGTAAGTTGATGGCTATGGTGAGCGATTCATGCGACGTCGACTGCGGATGGGCCATCGGTACATCCCGGCATAAGGCGTGTCCCCGCTACACCAGCATCGAGAATAGGGCCATTTGTGGATTGGCAAACAGAACATTGCCGACGAACGACCCACGGCAGGCGCGTGCGATGAACATCGCGTAGCGATACAGGTTCATGGCATCTCCTTGATGGGTTTTCGTACGGCAGGTATCGAGAAGCCTATCATCATTCAAATCGACGGTGAAACCCACGCATGCTCAACAATACACAAAATCTTCACAAGAGGATTGGGCTTACGCATACGCTCCGCCTGAATAACGGTCCGGGGATGAATCAGAGGCGAGCTAAGGGTTGCGTCTCGTGTTTCCGTCATGATGTCTGGCAAAATAGTGAAGCTGAACATGCGAGGCATCGACCGGAATCGGAAAGGGACTAATCATGCGAGTTCTCGGCAATATCCTGTGGATCATTCTTGGTGGATTGGCCATCGCAATCGGATGGGCATTGGTGGGACTGATTCTGTGCATCTCCATCATCGGCATTCCGCTCGACATTCAAGCGTTCAAGATGGCCAAGCTTGCGCTCTGGCCGTTCGGCGCGGAAATCGTCAACCTGTAGATTCCAAATACTACAAAGCCGCCAAAGCAACCCTTGACGAGGCGATCACCGACGTCAACAATTGGATTGACCAGCAAGCCGCCAAGGCCGAATAATAAAACACACATTATGTTGCTGCAGCAGCCAATCCTTGCAGAACAATGTCATGACAAAGGCCTGAGAAGACGACTTCTCAGGCCTTATCCGTGTCGCTTCTCAGTCGCTTGTAGCGACAGCTCCCCTCAAAAGAGGGGAGCCAGAGAAACACTTACTTCGAGACGTTGAATTTAAATTCGACGATATCGCCGTCCTGCATCACGTAGTCACGGCCTTCCTGACGCAGCTTGCCTTCCTCCTTGATCTTGACCATGGAGCCTTCGGCAGCCACGAAATCGTCGTAGGAGACGATGTCGGCCTTGATGAAGCCTTTTTCGAAGTCCGTGTGAATCACACCGGCAGCCTGCGGGGCGGTATAGCCCTTGTGGATCTGCCATGCACGCACTTCCTTCTCACCTGCGGTAAGGAAGGTGGAAAGGCCGAGCGTATCGTAGCCGACTCGCGCCAACTGATCCAGGCCGGACTCCTCAAGACCGGCGTCGGCGAGCATTTCACGCGCGTCGGCCTCATCGAGTTCGGTCAGATCGGCTTCGAACTGCGCGTTGAGGAAGATGGCGGGGGCCGGAGCCACGGATGCGGCGAGCTTGGCCTGCATGTCTTTGTTCTGCAGTTCGGCATCGTCCACGTTGAACACGTAGATGAACGGCTTGGCGCTCATCAGATGCAGATCGTAGACGGAATCCTTGTCGAAACGACCTTCGCGAGTCGCCTTATCAATGGTTTCGCCAGCTTCAAGAATGGTCTTCGCCTGCTTGACGGCTTCCATGTAAGCCGGTTCGATCTTCTTGCCGCGCAGATCCTTCTCCAGCTTCGGCAGCGCGTTCTCGATGGTCTGCAGATCGGCGAGGATCAGCTCGGTGTTGATGGTTTCAATGTCGTCGGACGGATCGACCTTGCCGTTGACGTGCACGATATCATCGTCTTCGAAGGCACGCACGACCTCGCAGATCGCGTCGGCTTCGCGAATATTGGCGAGGAACTTGTTGCCCAGACCTTCACCTTCCGAAGCGCCCTTGACAATGCCTGCGATGTCGACGAACGTGACGGTGGCCGGCACGATCTTCTCCGTATGCACGAGCTTGGCGAGCACCGGCAGACGGTCATCCGGCAACGGCACAATGCCGGTGTTCGGTTCGATGGTGGCGAACGGATAGTTTTCCGCCAGCACGTTGTTGCGGGTCAATGCGTTGAACATGGTGGACTTGCCGACGTTCGGCAGTCCGACGATTCCGATAGTAAGAGACATGGTTCCCTAGCTTAGTATTAGGCTTCGATGGCGTCGACTGCTTTGATAACGGCACCACGGAACGCGCTTTCCTCCAACGATGCGACACCCCTGATGGTGGTGCCTCCCGGAGAGCAGACAGCGTCTTTCATGGCACCCGGATGCGTTTCGTTGGCCAAATAGAGCGCGCCCACGCCTTCCACCATTTTGGCGGCCAAGCGGTATGCGGCAGCACGCTGCAATCCATATTTCACACCGGCATCGCCCAATGCTTCGATGTACATGTCGGTGAAGGCCGGCGCGCAGCCGGCGATGCACATGCCGATGCCCATATGCGCGGTGTCCACGCGTTCAATCAGGCTGATTGACGAAAATAGGCTTTCGAAGGTTTCCGCCTGTTCCTGCGTGAGCGTGTTGTCGATTTCCGTGACCAGCACGCCTTTGCCGACAGCCATCGGCGTGTTCGGAATGGTGCATTGAATGTGTGCCTGTTCGAAAGACGTTCCGAACAGGTCACGGAATTTGTTCAGATCCCAGCCTGCCGCAATGGACACGACGATGGTGTTTGGCTGCGCCAGCTGGTCAACAATCGGTGAAATCACCGCCTCAATCTGATACGGTTTGATGGCGATAACGACCACGTCGGCGACTTCGGCCACTTGTGCAGCGGTATGCACTGCTTTCGCACCAAGTTTGGCGGCGTTGCGTTCCAACTTGTCATAGTGTGCCGCGCAAGCCACAATGTCACTGCCGTTGACAGCACCAGCGTTGATGAGGCCTTCGGCGATCGCCTGTGCCATATTGCCGTATCCGATGAATCCGATGGTTGGATTGGCCATGTTTCTTTCCTTTGCTATCGATACTCGTCGTTGCCGAACAATCGTCAGAACAACTCCGCCAAATCTCCGCGGTTCAACGCTTCGTTGAACAGGTGCTTGAACACGGTGGAACCATGCACGCCGTCATGTTCAAACTCATTGGTAGTCCAATAATGTGAACGGCCGACGCGAGACAGCGTTTCGAGCTGCAATCCAGAATCGACGTACATGTCGTCAAAATAGACGGCAGCCTGCAGCGGAACCTCATTACGGGCCAACTGGTCGGCATCGTAGATCGTGCCGAAATGCGTGTCTTCCATAAGCACGTCCATGGCCGGCTTGAACGGACGCAACGCACGTTCCTGCTCGAACATCCACGGGAACATGGCCTCGCCGGTGAAATTCAGCGGACGAATGCCGCCCGCGAATTCCGGATGCTCGCCGCGCACGCGCTGGGCGGCCCAGCGAATCGGCGTTTTCAGCTCGCCATTGGCGTAGATGAACTCCTGCAACGGCCAATACAGCGGACGAGACGAGGTCGCATCCATCACGGAAGACAGGAACTCGTCAGACAGTTCCGCCGAGGCCGAGGCCGAACCGTCGCCGTCAAGGAACGCCTGGTCAAGAATCCAATGCACGCGTTCGAAACTCGGCTTCATGCCGAAATCGGATCCCAAGCATTGGAAGCGTTCCACCGTAAGCGGATCGCCGTTCGGCAATGTGACCTTGCGAGATCGCAGTATGTCGGCAACCGTAGCGGCACGTTCGATATCGATCGGGTAGCGCTCGTAGAACTGCTTCGTCTTTGCCGCCATGCGCGGGAACGTATGACGGTACACGTCGGTCGCATCGGCGGGAACGTGAGGAATGCCGCCCGTGGTGAAGCTGGCGATAACTCCTTGCGGGAACAGCGAAAGATACGTCAATGTCAGGAATCCGCCATAGCTTTGACCAAGCGTGACCCAACGTGCGCCCCCGAATTCGGTGCGACGCAGATGCTCGAAGTCACGAACGATCGAATCGGCGAGGAAACGCTTCAAAAACGCGGCACCGGCCTTGCCGTCGCCGTCCATGTCCTCAATCACATGCGTGTCGACACGAGATGAACGCCCCGTACCACGTTGATCCGGCAATACCACGCGGAAATGCTTGATCGCTTCCTCGATCCAACCATCGGAACTTGGACCGAGCGGACGCGGACCGGAACCGCCGGGACCGCCCTGCAGGAACACGAGCAACGGCAGGTCGTCATGCACATGTTCAGGAGCGGTGACCACACGGTAGAACAGGCTGATCGATTCGCCATCGAACCCATGACCGGGCTCGTGGCCCGTCCAATCCAACGGCACCTTGATGGAACGATCCTCAATATGCAATCCGGGCACGTAGTATTCGCTCAGCAACGTCATGCATTCACCTTTCCTTTGGCGTCATCGGCATATTCAATGCGAGTAGTGGCTTCTTGATGGCTTCCATCCCACCCACACGCGGAGACAACCTTACCTCACAAAAGCGGCTTTATCTTACCGCCATTTCATTCCTGCGCATGATGGCGCCACAGCGTATCTGGCGCTAGGGTGGAGCATATGTCGAATTTCAAGCAGCGTCTCTTGTCGTGGATGCATGGTCATGTCTTCGCAGGCGATCTCATCCTCACGCTTGTTATAGGTGTTCTGCTGTTCGGCGTGACCGGCAGCATCACCTATAATCCGGGATTGCTGTTTGACCTTAATCCTTCCATACAGATGGCGTGGGAAGCGGCAATGCTGATCCCGCTGCTGATTCGTCGATGGCGGCCACAGACCGGAGCGTTGCTCTGTGTGGCATTGGCCTTGACGCATCTCATATTCGGCCCTTGCATATTGGGCGCCGATATTCTGGCATTGGTCATGCTGTATTCGGTGATCGTCTACGGCAATCCCAAAAACACGAAAGCCTTCATTATTTTGGCGTTGGCCATCGGTCTTCTGGCTTCGGCGTTGATGGCATGGACCATGACCAATGGGCCGCTGCTCACCGGTGGCAAAGTGCATACGTGGAGCAGTTGGAATGGCTCAAATCCAAATGGCGCAATGGTCACGGAAGTCACTCTCGGCTCCATCTACACAGGAACATCCATGTCGGAAGTCGCCGACATGGTGGCGCAATACATGCTGGTGCTGACGCCGATTTTCGAAGTATGTATCATTTCCACCGTCATTGTAGCGTTCTGGCAGCGTGCCCGCCTGGCAACCGTTCGCATGATGCGGGAACGCAATGAGGCAATCGCCGCGCGAGACCAGGACGAACGCGATATCGCCGCGTTGGCGGAACGAGCACGCATCGCACGTGACATGCACGATGTGGTGGCGCACACCCTATCAATCATCATCGTGCAGTCTGATGGCGGCCGCTATGCAGGCACGCAAGATCCCGCGGTGGCTAGAAACACCATGGAGACGATTCGACACGAATCGGAACGCGCACTGCATGACATGCAACGTCTTCTGGGAGTATTCGGGGGTTCACCGCACGCCGATTATAACGATATCGGCAATCTTGTGGAACAAGCGCGAAACGTCTCCCCCGACATTCGAATCCGACGGAATATCACCGGCACCGCCAGCCCAGAACAACTCGGTGAACAAGCCTCGATAGCTTCCTACCATGTAGTGCAGGAGGCGCTGACGAATATCCGCAAGTATGCGGGGCCGCACGTCGATGTGCATATCAAAGAGTCATGGAACAACGGTTCGCTCACTTTGAGCGTCACCGACAATGGTCGTGGCGCGGCGGCCAATATCGACGGGCATACGCCAGGTTACGGCCTGTTGGGCATGAAGGAACGCATCGAATCGGCCGGAGGCTCATTGCAGGCTGGCCCTCAACTCGGCGGAGGCTTCGAAGTTATGGCCACCCTGCCTTACGGCGGTAAAGAGCCAGCGACAGACGAAACCGGCGAACAGTACGCCTCGGAACAGTCCGAATCTTGCAACACAACTGCCATATCCAGCAAAGCGAAATTATCCGACGAAGCAATCGCACCTCACACAGCCGTCAACATATCGGCGCGAATCCCAGATCAACCATCGGAACAGACGCAGGAAACCAACCCACCAACCGGTCGCGATCATCGTTCGAACGCCCTGCAACACTTGCGCATTACCGCACCCAATCTGCATGATTTGCTCACATCGTTGAAACTGAAATCCGTAGAACTTGCCAATACATCCAATTCGCGAGGGCTGAATTGGGTGGAACGTGTTTCCGCGTGGACGCAGCACCATTATGTGCTCATGGATTCCGTTGGCGCCGTGATATTGGTCATGCTGCTGAATCGCATGTCGATTACGTTCTTTTTTGATAGTTCACGCGATGCGCAGCTCTCTCATGCGATCGCCGCATGCTGCTTGCTGGCGCTGGCTCTTCGACGAAGGCTCCCCGAGATTTGCGCGCTTATTGTGTTCGTATTGTCGGTTGTGCAATTGGTGTTTTTGGGGTTGATTGAGGTTGGACATATCGTAGCGTCGCTGTGTGCGCTGTATTCAGCCGTATTGTATGGGCGTGAACACGCATGGCGCTGGACCGGTCTTGCCGCTGTCACCTGTTCAGCTCTGATGGGCTTGAAAATCGCAGCTGATCAGCACGGATACACTACCTTGTTCGGCGCCATCGCCGCTTCCGCGGGCTTAACAAAACCGGTTTCAGCCACGTCAAGTAGTAGTGCAGCGTTCTTTACCGGTGTCATGTATACGGTTGCAGTGCTGATGCTGTGCGCCGGCATCATGGCGTGGGCACGTTGGGCGCGTTCCAGCGATTCAAACGCACTGGTATTGCAGGCTCGCGAAGAGGCACTGGTGGCCGAGCAGGAGAAGCAGCGTATTCTCGCGGCGAATATGGAACGTGACCGTATCAGTGCCAGCATTCAGGCTGAAGTCACCGCCACGTTGAACAGCGTGATCAGCCAGGCCGTCGATGGTATTCATATGTTGGACAGCGCCGAAGCACAAGGCAAGGAGCCTACCGCCGACGAGATTTCCGCAGCGTTCAAAGCCATTGGCGAGCAGGGGCGCGCCGCGCTCAAGCGTATGCGCGAACTGCTTGGCGTGCTTCGTGAGACTGGTTTCAGCGATGACGCTCATGCCGGTAGTGCGAGCGAACTGCAGTTGAGGCCCGCAGCACCGTTGGAGGAGCAGCTGCAGCGCGTGTCTCGATAGCCGATTCAAGTTTTTCAGGGAGATTTAAGGGTTTGTTTCGCGCTGTGAGCGGAACAATGCCGATAAGGTGGAGAGTATGAGCGAGGAACAGAAGATTCGTGTGGTCATTGCCGATGATCAGGAATTGGTACGTGCCGGTTTCGCCATGGTGATCGGCTCCCAATCTGATATGGCGGTTGCGGCGCAGGCTCGCGATGGCGCGGAAGCTGTGGCGTTGGCGGAAACGCTGCATCCTGACGTGGTGTTGATGGACGTGCGCATGCCCGGCATGGATGGTATCGAGGCGACCCGGCAGATCAGTGCGTTGCGGCATCGCTTCGCTGCCGATGGAACGCAATCAGAAGTCACTCATACCAAAGTGATCATTCTGACGACATTCGACTTGGATGAATATGTTATGGCTGCGATCACTGCCGGAGCTTCCGGTTTTCTGCTGAAAGATACGGAACCGGAAACATTGCTGAATTCGATTCGCACGGTTTTTCAAGGTAATGCGATTATCGCACCGTCCGCCACGAAACGTCTTATCGAGAAAATGATGGAAGGCGATTTCATGGCTGCGAACGTTGGTAGGCCTGAAAATTCCGCAACTACTTCTACTACGGATTCAACATACACCGATCCGGAATTAGATGACCTGACCGATCGCGAGCGCGAAGTGCTTATTGAGATCGCGCATGGATTGTCGAATCAGGAGATTGCCGACAAGCTTTTCATCAGCCTGCCGACGGTGAAAACGCATGTGGCGCATATTCTGGCGAAAATCAATGCACGTGACCGCGTACAGGCGGTGGTGTTCGCTTACGAAAACCATTTGGTCTGACTGGTTTGTTGTTTTGCGTATGCATGATACGCAAAAAGGACTCCTACCATGTTTGTGGTAGGAGTCCTTTTCGTTGTGTTTGCTATGAAGCTCAGGCTTCGGCGAGCGCCTCAACAGGAGGCGTGCTCACTGCCCTGCGTGCGGGGAATACGCTGGCGAGCAGTGCTGCCACGGCTGCCACGGCGAGTACGATGCCGTTAATGCCCCATTCGAACGGGAACACCACTTTGCCGTACATGCTGAACACCACGTATGCGCCCAGCCAGCCGAACAGTGTGCCAAGCAGTACGCCCGAGATGCCGGATACCAGCGAGATGAGCAGGGCTTCCACCGCGAGGGAGCGTCGCAACTGGCCTCGCGTCATGCCGATGGCACGCAGTGTGGCGGATTCTCGGGTGCGTTCGATCACTGACAGCGACAGCGTGTTGGCTACGCCGACAAGTGCGATGAGCACGGCCACGGCGATCAACCCCACCAGAAGCATCATCATGGAGTCAATCATGTTCGCCCATACGATGCGTTCGGCGATCGGTCCGGTCACTGTCGCATCAGTGCTCTTCTCCAATGCGGCCTGCATGTCGTTGTAGATGTCGTCAACGGAAACTCCCGACTTGTCAGTGTCTGCCTTGACCAGCAACACATGGGTGGCGGCATCAAGGTCACCATTGGTGAAATGGCTTTCATCCACGAATCCGACAGCTCCATATTGCGCGGATACACGACGGTAGTCGGCTTGGTTGGCTTGCAATGTCAGCGAACGCGTAGCGTCGCCGTTCTGGTTCCATTCAGTGGAGAAATCAGCCGTGCCATTGGCGAACTGCAGCTCCTTGCCGGTTTGCGCATTGTATGTTGGCATGAGCACGCTATCACTGTCGATGGAGGCGTTACCCAAGTTGGCACGCATGACCTGCTTGACCTGATCGATGTTTTTCACGCCGACCAGCAATGCGGACGTAGGCTGGGTTCCATCCGCTTTCTCCAAGGTCACGGAAACCGCCGGCGCATACAACGTGTCGGACACGCCGTTGATGTCAGCTACATCCTTGACCATTTGCTGGCTGATGTCATCGCCCATGGCCACGATGTCGACGCTATAACGGGTGGCGAGCGCACCATTCATAGTCTCTTTGGCGCTAGCGGCACCGGTTGCGATGGTGGAGACCAAGGTGACACCGATGAGCAGAGCGGCACCGGTTGCTGCGATGCGTCGCGGATTCTTCTGAATGTTGGCGTGTGCAACTGTTGCGGAAGGACCTGTCAGCGAGGCCAACGCTCCAACGCCCTTCATGAGGGTCGGCATCCAGAATACCGCGGTGACCACCATGCCGAGGACCACCAGCGCGGCACC
>ERZ860322.1876-NODE-1876-length-11030-cov-4.132756_pt1 | contig 11030 bp, 10 predicted proteins | sample MGYA00509979_ERZ860322 | MGnify/ENA primary metagenome ERZ860322 (study PRJEB30046, sample SAMN00715217) | human gut metagenome | study: EMG produced TPA metagenomics assembly of the A metagenome-wide association study of gut microbiota in type 2...
GGGCGTCAGCACCACCGTGCCGCGCACGATGAGCGCGGCGCCGACGTTCTGCGCGGCGATCTCCTTATAATTAGAAAGAGAATTCGCGTCCATCACCACCTGCAAATTGCGGAAGCACGAGCCGTCGTTCAGCTCGATGAATCCAAAGGTTTTCATATCGCGGATGGTCTTCGCCCAGCCGCACACGGTGACGCTTTCGCCGCCGTAGCGCTCGCTGTCGGCGAAGATCGCGGCAATTCTCACTCGTTCCATAATAATTTCCTTTCCTTTTGTGGGTTTTCGCGGGATAATGCGCTTATTATATGCTACTTTCTGTGCGATTGCAAGCCCCGCTTTTGATTGACTTTTCGGAATTTGTGTGTTATCTTAAAATCTTACCTCAAAAGGTAAACGTGAAACTTTCACCTATTACTTTACAGGAGGATTTTAACATGAACAAGTATCTGGACATCGCCCCCGAGGTCGCCGAGGCGCTCAAAGCCGGCAAGCCCGTCGTGGCGCTCGAATCCACCATCATTTCCCACGGCATGCCCTACCCGCAGAACGTCGAAACGGCGCTCAAGGTCGAGAGCATTATCCGCGACGCGGGCGCAGTCCCCGCCACCATCGCCATCATCGGCGGACGGCTGAAAGCCGGTCTTTCCAAGGAAGAGATCGACTACCTCGGCCGCACCGGCGCGGGCATTCCCAAGGCCAGCCGCCGCGACCTGCCCGTGCTCGTCGCGCAGGGCAAGGACGGCGCGTGCACCGTCACCACCACGATGATGATCGCCGACATGGCGGGCATTCGCGTGTTCGCCACCGGCGGCATCGGCGGCGTGCACCGCGGCGCGCAGGAGACCTTCGACATCTCCGCCGACCTTGAGGAGCTGGCAAACACCTCCGTCATGGTCATCTGCGCGGGCGCGAAGTCCATTCTCGACCTCGGCCTCACGCTCGAATACCTCGAGACCCACGGCGTCACCGTCATCGGCTACGGCACGGACGAGCTGCCCGCGTTCTACACGCGCTCTTCCGGCTTCGGCGTCGACTATCAGCTCGACACGCCGGAGCAGCTTGCCAAGGCCTTCCACGTCAAGCGCGAGCTGGGTCTGCGCGGCGGCTTACTCGTCACCAACCCCATTCCCGAGGAATACTCCATGGACAAGGCAGTCATCGACAAGGCGATCGCCGAGGCTGTGGAGGACGCGAAGAAGGACGGCATTCACGGCAAGGCCACCACGCCGTACCTCCTCGCCAAGATCAAGGATCTCACCGGCGGCGACAGCCTGGATTCCAACATTCAGCTCGTCTTTAACAACGCCCGCCTCGGCGCGGCGGCGGCGGTCGAGCTTGCAAAGCTCGAAAAGTGAGATATTTTTTCGCCTATCTCGCCGCCGTCAATCTCATCACCTTTTTCGTCTACGGCGCGGATAAGCGCCGCGCCAAGATCCCCGGCGCGCGCCGCGTCCCCGAAAAAACGCTCTTTGCACTCGCGCTGCTGCTCGGCAGCGCGGGTGCTCTTTTGGGCATGCGCGTCTTTCACCACAAAACGCGCCACTGGTATTTCCGCTTCGGCATTCCGGCGATCCTGCTCGTGCAGCTCGCGGCGGGGGTGTTTTTGTACCTGCGAGTTCTGCGCTGACAAAAATTTTTTGAAAAATTTTGTCCGTTCCTGCAACAAATCCCCCCTTTCCTGCGTCTAATAACATACAGGGGGGCGGCAGGAAAAATTGGAAAATAAAGATTTTCTGAAATTTGCATTTTCCTGTTCCCTTATTTCCCGCGGCATGATATAATGCCGATGTATGAGAACGGCTCTGTGCGCGCGGAGCCAATCACAAAAATGAGAAAGGATGAAGAAAATTATGAAGAAATTTCTCTCATCGCTGCTGGCGTTGACCATGATTTTAAGTCTGGTCATCGTTCCGGCGAACGCTGCGGCTGATATCACTGGTACAGCGACCGTCAAGAGGGGAGAGACCACGACTTTAACGGCTTTTGACAAGCCTGCTAAGGTCAAGGTATCGGGCACCGAGTATACAGTTACCGATGCCGCTCCGACTTACCGTTGGACGAGTGGTACTCTTGCATACGCAACAGTCCCTGCGAACAGCACGGATCGTACAGTCGATGTTACTGGTGTTGCAGCGGGTACTTCCGTAATCACCTGCACAATGGCGGTGCAGTACAGCGTTCCTGCTGCAAATGGTGCAGGTGCGGATGTAAAGCTCACTAGCATTAGTAAGGATGTCACTGTCACCGTCACCGACCCGGATGGTGAGGCCGACGCTGCATTCCAGAATGCCATCACTGATATAACCTATAATGGTCGTAAATGTGAGATCAACAAAAGCAAGACCAACGTCACTTATTACGAGTACGAGGGTGATTTGACAGACACTTGGGGCGCGCAGGCTGGCAGTGCCTATGAGGTTATTAGTGCTACCGCCTCCGATAACAAGCTGACTGTCAGCGGCAAATTGCGCGAAGGTAATAAGACCGTTACCGCTGTCTTTACGCTCACAAAGGGAACAATTAGCCTGACTATTAATTCTTCCATCACTGGCAAACCCGCTACGGATTCTGAGAAAGTCATCGTGGGTGGTGATCTCGACCTTACGGCGGTGACCAAGGGTGTTGATAGCCCCTACCATGAGTGGAAGCTTGGCAGCGCAGATCAGAACAATAAGGGTGCAACATTTACGTTTAATACCAAAGAAGTTGCCGCCCCGCAGACGGTCACCTGCAACATCTACGACAAGTCCACCGATGGCAAGACTCTGATCGCCACAGCCTCCTGCAAGGTTGAAGTGGTCAAGGATGAGTGGGCTCTTGAGGTTTCTCCTTCTTCCACCAAGTTGACGGAGAAGGGACAGAAAGAAACTTTTACTGCCAAGCTTATGCCGAAGTTTGGCTCTGCTGCGGATGCTAAGATTACCTTCACCACAGCCGATAATTCTATCATTACCCTCAAGGACAACAAAGATGGCACTGCTGATGTTACCCTCAAGAGCAGCGGTAAGGCAACGGTCATGGTCACCGCGTCCTATCTCGGCAAGAGCGATTACAAGGAGACCATTAAGATCACCGGTTCAATGCTGAGCGGCAGCCTCAAGTCCGTAACGAATGGCGATACGCTTGAATTCGACTATAGAGATCTGGAAAAGCTTGCTGACAAGGCAATTGACGACACCTCCGTTACCATTAACTCCATTCAGATCACTGACGCACCCAAGACTGATGCTGCGGGCGGTGCAATTTACACCTCTTCCAGCTCTAACAAGCCCATTGAGAGTTATCGCCTTGATAGCGGTGACGAGCTGGAGTTCCGTGCCGCTGACGGCTACGTTGGCGATTACTCCATGACCATCAAGGTCAAAGACACCAAGGGCACGGAATATACCATTGCTGTTACCATTCCCGTTACCCCCGCCGATAACATCAAGGAGACTGTGACTGGCTCTTCCTCCAGCAGCAGCGTTTCCTTCGACGTGAGCAGTGTTGTCAAATATGACAAGCTCTATATCTATGGTAGCAAGAGCAGTTCCTCCTTCACCCCCAGCAAGCTGTCCAATGCCGATACCACTGGCTACAATGGCTACTGGGACGGTAGCACCAGAGCCAAGGACGGTTGGGTGCTTTACGACGATGATGATACCATCACTATCCCCGCCAGCAAGTTCAACAGCGGCAAGGTGACCCTTTATGTTGTTGGCCTTGATAGCAAGGATATCGCTTCCACCGGTACGATTGAAGTTTCCCAGAAGTCCTATGGCATCAAGTACAGCGTGGTCGCGGGCGAGAGCGTGACCTTCGACCAGAAGCGTTTCGAATCCTTCATGGAAGACTACGCCGATGATAACATCAAGACCAGCAAGGGCGACTACTTTGAGCTGGACTACGTTAAGTTCGACTCCCTGCCCAACTCCACCAGAGAGGGCGTCCTCTACGAGGGCAAGGACAAGATCAAGACCTCCACTGAGGTTGAAAATCTCGACAAGGTGACCTTCGAGTCCGTCACCAAGGCCAAGGACACCATCAAGGTTCCCTTCACCCTGTATGCCAAGCAGTACGACAAGAACGACAAGGTCATCGACAAGAAGGTCAGCATGACCGGCGAGGTCGTGATCTCCGTCGTCAAGGAAGACATCGTCTTTGAGGTCGGCGTGAACAGCGCGGTCAAGCTCGGCTCCGACAAGTTCATCGACTTCCTGCGCGATTCCGACAAGAGCTACAAGAAGGCTGACCTCGACTATGTCACCTTCGATGTGGGCAAGAACAGCGCCATCACCTCCTACTTCAACGGCACCGGCGCGCTCTACCGTTACTACAACGGCAGCACCGGCGTCAACGCCACCGTCAGCGCCAAGGACGAGTTCTACTACAACCCCAAGACCAGCAGCAAGCACTATGACCTCGACGACGTGACTTATGTGACCTCCAAGTTTGCCAAGGTCGGCGATATCGTCTATATCCCCTTCACCGCCTACGGCACCAAGTCCGGCCAGAAGGCTGAGGGCACGCTCGCCATCAAGGTCAAGCAGACCATGAGCTTTGTCGACGTGAGACCCGGCGACTACTTCTATGATTCCGTCCAGTGGGCTGTGAACCTTGACATCACCAAGGGCACTTCCGCCACCACCTTCTCCCCGAAGCAGGGCTGCACCCGTGCGCAGATCGTCACCTTCCTGTGGCGCGCCGCCAATTCTCCCGCGCCGCGCAGCAGCACCAACAAGTTCACTGACGTTTACGCCACCACGCACGCCGACTACATGAAGGCGATCATCTGGGCCACCGAGCAGGGCATCACCACCGGCACCGGCAACGGCAAGTTCTCTCCCGACGCCACCTGCACCCGCGCGCAGATCGTCACCTTCCTGTACCGCTTCAAGAACAACCCCGCGGTTTACGGTTCCCTGAACTTCTCGGACGTCAACAAGACCGAGCATGCCGCGTTCTACAACGCCATTCTCTGGGCTGTGAACAACAAGATCACCACCGGCTACGGCAACGGCATCTTTGATCCCAACGGCACCTGCAACCGTGGTGACGCTGTGACCTTCCTGTACCGCGCCCTCGCGTGATCTGATCTCCGCGCAGAGATCTCCCGCGAATCAAGAGGCCGCCCGTTTGAAAACGGGCGGCCCTTTTTTGTAAACTTTCTGTGACAGCCCTTTCCCCCACCTGCAAACCGTGCTACAATACACCCATCTTGTTTTTCCGGGGAGTTGTTACTGTGAGCAAATTCCGCAATGCCCTCTACCGCTTCATGTACGGCCGCAACGGCGTGGACGCGCTGAGCTGGGCGCTCGTCGTGCTTGAGGTCGTCCTCAGCCTGCTGAGCTCCTTCATTCATGTGCGCGGCGTGTCGCAGGCGCTGTACTTTGTGTCCACGGTGCTGATGTTCGTGGTGCTGCTCCGCATTTTTTCGCGCAATCTCGCGCGCCGTCAGGCCGAGAATGCAAAATTTTTGACCTGGTGGACGCCGAAGGCGAACGCCATTCGCGGCGCGCAGGCCCGCCGCGCCGACAAGGCGCACAAATACGTCCGCTGCTCCTGTGGCGCATACTGCCGCGTGCCGCGCGGCGTGGGCAAGATCGAGCTGACGTGCCCGAAGTGCGGCAGGAAAAAGGTCATCAAAACGTAAGAAAGAAAAAATCCGTCCATCGGGACGGATTTTTTTGTAAGAAAACCGGTTTTCCGCCGTCTAATAGACAGAAGGGGGTGAGGGTGCTGACGGATTTTGAAGAGGTCTACGCCGTGTACTTTGACGATGTGTACCGCTATCTTCTCTCGCTTTCCGGGAGCGAGAGCGTCGCCGAGGAGCTGACGAGCGAGACGTTTTTCCGCGCGATGGACGCCCTCGGCCGCTTCCGCGGCGAGTGCAGCGTGCGCGTCTGGCTCTGCCAGATCGCCAAGAATCTCTATTATTCACACCTGCGGCGCGAAAAGCGCCTTGTGCCGCTCGAAGACTGCCGGATCGCCGAGGAACGCCACGAGGAATCGCTTGAAGATCGCAGCGAGGCCGAGCGCATTCAGACGCTCCTGCACGCGCTCAAAGAGCCGTACAAGGAGGTCTTTATGTGGCGCGTGTACGGCGAGAAGAGCTTTCGCGACATCGGCGCGCTCTTCGGCAAGACGGAAAATTGGGCATGCGTGACCTACCACCGCGCCAAGCGCATGATCCGCGAGGGATTGGAGGACTGAAATGAACAAGGATTGCAGCATCGTGCAGGATCTTCTGCCGCTTTACGCGGAGGACATGCTGCGCGAGGAAACAAAGAAATTTGTCGACGCGCATCTCGCTCAGTGCGAAGCCTGCCGCGCAGAGCTCGCAGCGCTTAAGGCGGACGTGACGCCCGCGCCCGTCAACGCGCAGCCGCTGCGCGACTTGAAGCGGCAGCTTCGGCGCAAAAAGCTGACCGCCGTGCTGCTGGCCGTCGCGCTCGCGCTGACGCTGGCCACGGCGGGGTTCGCGTACCTCACCGCACCGCAGTATCTGCCGTATGACGAGACAGAGTGGATGATCACGCGCTCTCCCCGAGCGCTCGCGGACGGCTCGATCATGTCGGATGGGCTGACCGATCTCAGCGGCATTGAGAGCATTTCCGTCAATCTGCTCACGCCTGTGTCCGGCACAAAGGTCACGAGTACGCAGGACCCGGACAGCGGCAAGACGGTCTACTTCATCACCGCATGGCGCACGCCGCTCGATACGTGGTGCGGCACCTTTGACGTGTCGGACACAGGCGACCACGCGCAGCGCGAGGCAAACGCGCTGCTGGACGCGCTCGGCGAGACGGAGTCCGCACGCACGCTCTTCACGCTCGACGCCACGAATTGCACGGCGATCTACTATTCGCCAAACAATGGGCAGGACGATGTGCTGCTCTGCGGCAGCAGGGACGGCGGCATCATTTCCCTGCCGCGGCTGGCACTCGGCTATTACGTTTTGCTATCATTGGCACTTCTTATTCCTCTGAGTATTGCCTTTTTCCTCTGCCGCAGAAAAAAAGCGGGCAAAGCGCTCGGCCATCTCGCGCTGATCCCCGCGTGCTACCTCACTGGCCACCTGCTCGTCAAGGGCTTTGTCACGACGAGCTACCAGATGCAGCGCGATTTTTCGCTCATTGTCCTCACCGGTGCGCTCCTTTATGCTGCGGCACTGTTGGCAGGAACCCTCCTGCGGCAGAGGCGGGACGCAGCAGAATAAAAAAGAAGAGACACCGTCAGGTGTCTCTTCTCTTCTCTTCTTGGCGCAGCGGGAGGGATTCGAACCCTCGTGCGATTGCTCGCAAACTGATTTCGAGTCAGCCCCGTTATGACCACTTCGATACCGCTGCATTTTTCTTGCGCTGTTATCAGCCAAACTATTATGCCATAACTTTTGGCGTCTTGCAAGGTATTTTTTCGTATTTGCGGCATATTCTGCTCCCATGAAGCGTGTTTATCTATCGGTACGCCTGAAAAATTACGAAGATGCGCTCTCACTCGTCGGCGCACGATGCGTGGAAACGCCCTGGGAGGCGGATCTCCTTCTGCTGCCCGGCGGGGGCGACGTTCACCCGCGCTTTTATGGCCAGCAGATCAACGGCTCGACAGATATCGACGCAGCGCGTGACGGGCGTGAGCTTGCGCTTGTTGACGAATTTCTGCGCGCGGGAAAGCCCGTCGTCGGCATCTGCCGCGGCTTGCAGCTCCTCAACGTCTCTTTCGGCGGCACGCTGCACCAGCACATTTGGGGCCACGCCCAAGTGTGCGGCCGCGACCGTCTGCACGTCGTTCATGCCGCACCGGGACTGCTGCGCACGCTGTACGGCGCGCGCTTCACAGTCAACAGCGCGCACCATCAGGCTGTCGAAACCTTGGGAGATGGGCTGCAAATCCTCGCCTGCGCTCCCGACGGCACGGTCGAGGCGATCGCGCATAAGGCGCTTCCCGCCTTTGCTGTCCAGTGGCATCCCGAGCGTCTTTGCGGCGCGTTCGCGCGCAGCGAGGCCGTCGACGGGGCAAAGCTCCTGTCCGCTTTGCTCCGGTAACACAAAAAGCCGAAGGAATTTCCGAAAAAATGTTGACAAAACGGGACACTGATGCTATTATAACAGAGCTGACGATTTTTTCGGAGGGCGAATGCAGGTGTAGCACAATGGCCAGGGCACCAGCCTTCCAAGCTGGGGATGCGGGTTCGATTCCCGTCACCTGCTCCAATCCATTTGCGCCAGTAGCTCAGCTGGATAGAGCAACTGCCTTCTAAGCAGTAGGCCGGGGGTTCGAGTCCCTTCTGGCGTACCATTTTTTTTAGGCTCTCAGCATTGCAGCAAATATCGCACGGATACAGGATATGTGGTGGGTGTAGCTCAGTTGGTTAGAGCACCGGATTGTGGTTCCGGGTGTCGAGGGTTCGAGTCCCTTTACCCACCCCACAAAAAGAGAGGGATGGGATTTGATCCCAGCCCTCTCTTCCCAATAGGGGTGTAGCCAAGCGGTAAGGCAAGGGACTTTGACTCCCTCATTCGCTGGTTCGAGTCCAGCCATCCCTGCCAGTTTTTCTCCGCCTCGGTGGTTTATAATAGGATACGCTTCGTTAGCTCAGTCGGCAGAGCACCTGCCTTTTAAGCAGGGTGTCCGGGGTTCGAATCCCCGACGAGGCACCAAAAAAGAGATGGCTTTAAGCCGTCTCTTTTTTGATTCCGTTAGAAATGAAAATACCTGGGACAAATGAACGGCCAAGACGGCCTTCTCCTGCCCCCGCAAAGAATCTTTGCTTGTCTGCGAGCGGCTTCTTTGCTATGATGTGGACAGCAAGGGAGGTTGATTTATGTCTGATTTCAGTTCCAACCTGCGGAGGTTTCGGAAAAAGGCGGGGCTTTCGCAGGACGCGCTTGCGGAAAAGCTCTCCGTTTCGCGCCAGACCGTTTCAAGCTGGGAGCGCGGCAACTCCTATCCCGACCTTGACATGCTGGTGCGCATCAGCAACGCGCTCGCGACCGATCCGAACGAGCTGCTTTATCCGAATCAAAAGCGCAGGAGCGGCGGCGTAAGCCGCCTTGTAGACGACGACTTTTTCGGCAAACTCACGGTCGTCATTTGGATTGTGGGTGTTCTGCTCGGCCTGTCCGCCGGCAGTCAAGGCTATGCGTCGGGGGTGAACACCATCTCGTGGCATTTCGTGTTTTCCGACGCGCTGCGAAGCTGGGCCCCCGCGTTTTTGACCGGCATGGTATTTCTCGGCCTTCAGAAGATTATCGACCTTTTGAAAGAGCGCGGCGAGTGAGCAGGGCGGTTTGACTTGCCCCCGGAATCATGGTAAAATTCTCCTATCAACACTCAGGAGGAATGCTGTATGAAGCGCTGCAAGTTTTTGACCCTTATGTTCGCTTTGCTTCTGCTGCTGCAAAGCTCTGTGCTGGCGGCGAACACGGACACAACCGTCACCGTCACGCTCCCGACGTTTGCCGTTACGCTCAACGATGCCAAAATCGACAGCGCGCACAGTGAATATCCACTGATTGTCTACCGCGATATTACATATTTCCCCATGACCTACCACGCCTCACGCTTCCTGCACCTCAAGAGCAACTGGCATCAGACTGAGCCAAGGGGTACGCTGTTCGTCGGCTACAGCGACGCAAGTGAGGACACGTGGATCGACACGCCCGCGGCTGGCAGGAATGCTTCGACCGCCAAGGCAACCGTCGCTGACTACCAGATCGCCGTCAACACGGTGGACAAAAGTAAATTTCTCGACAATTCCGCCGAGCCGTACCCGCTGCTCAACTTCCGCGGCGTGACATATTTCCCGCTCACATGGCGCTTTGCTGTGGAGGAGTTCGGCTGGGATTATCGCTTTGATGCCAAAAGCGGCCTGAGCATCCGCTCGGCCGAGCAATTCCGCCCAGAGCTTGAGGATTCGCTGCTCGCGAACTCCGCGCCGTCTGCCGCGCTGGTGCAGAAAACATATTTTTACAGCGCGGACAAGTCCGAATACGCGGGCGTTCCTTATTCCAATCTCTCTGGCGCAACATTCGTCTACCGCAGAAGCGGCGAGGCGGCGGTAACGCTCAAGGCGGAAGATCTTTTTTCTGACGGAGAATACTACTTCGATTGTCAGGACGGCACAAACGCGCCCGTGCTCAGCGACGGCGTGCTGACGCTCTCCGCCCGCCAGATGGACAGTGCCGGTCAGGCAACCGTTCGCCTTAAAATCGACCTGCGCAGCGGAACACTGCTGCCATAATTTACTTCCAAGGAGGCTCCCCTTGCATATCACCACCGTTTTATTTGATCTGGACGGAACGCTGCTGCCCATGGATCAGGAAGCGTTCACGATCGGATATTTCAAGCTCCTCGCCAAAAAGCTCGCGCCTCACGGCTACGAGCCGAAATCGCTCGTCGACGCCATCTGGGCGGGCACGGCCGCCATGGTAAAAAACGACGGCAGCTGCACCAACGAGCAGGCCTTCTGGAAAAAATTTTCCGCCATCTACGGCTCCGAAAAGGCGCTCGCGGATCAGCCGCTGTTCGAGGATTTTTACGCCAACGAATTTTCTGCCGCGCAGGAGATCTGCGGCTTCACCCCCGCCGCAGCCGAGACGGTGCGCAGGCTCAAAGCCCGCGGCGTTCGCGTGGCACTCGCGACGAACCCCATCTTCCCCCGCATTGCGACCGAGCAGCGCATTCGCTGGGCAGGTCTCGCGCCGGAGGATTTTGCGCTCTATACGACCTACGAGAATTCGACCTTCTGCAAGCCGAATCCGGATTACTACCGCGAAGTCGCGCGCACGCTGGGCGTGCAGCCGGAGGAGTGTCTGATGGTCGGCAACGACGCGACGGAGGATCTCGCCGCGCGCGAGGCGGGCATGGACGTCTTCCTACTGACAGACTGCCTCATCAACACAAAAAATCGAGACATTTCCACCTGCCCCCGCGGTGATTTTGCCGCGCTGAACGCTTACCTCGATGAAACGTTGAACTAAAAAAGTGCCGCCCAACGGGCGGCACTTTTTCTGCTGTTTATGATTTCATTCGGTTTCTGCGCTGCGCGGTCA